>ERZ724507.539-NODE-539-length-17044-cov-7.823474_pt1 | contig 17044 bp, 11 predicted proteins | sample MGYA00376040_ERZ724507 | MGnify/ENA primary metagenome ERZ724507 (study PRJEB28724, sample SAMN07190883) | activated sludge metagenome | isolation source: activated sludge of sewage treatment plant in Hong Hong | place: Hong Kong | collected 2016-03-17 ...
CGATTCCTATGGGCTGCTGTTGCTTCTGCGCGGCGGCAAGGAACAGGCACGCTGTATGTCGTCATCGCAGCGTGTATGAGCACTTGGGTCGTGCTCGCTACACGCAAGTTACTTGCAAAAGAAAGCGTCCATTTCATAGAATGCGAGAGAAAAACGAGCGAATGCGCGGCCCTACATGCAAACAAGTAGCATCTACAGCGTGCGCAACTGATGCCGTTTCAGGGGCGCTTGGATGATGCTGCGTGCAAACAGAGTGCTGTGGACTGCGGGTGTGCTGGCGGCGTTGTCTGCTCCCGCTGCGGCCACGGTGGATACGATCGTAAAAGGTGTCGTACGCGATGATGTACTGACACCCGTACCCAGTGCGACCGTGGGACTGTATGACCGTCGCGGACGACTTTTGCGTGAGCTACGGACGCAAGAAGACGGAACCTTTGCTTTTGTCGGCATTCCCTTTGGTGAATACGAAGTTCGCGCCAAAGCAGAAGGACGAACAGAGTCCCGACAGAGAGTCCAAGCGGGTAGCCAAAGTAGTGCAGAAGTTGAGCTATTCTGCGTCGCCCAGAGCGCTGTGTCCGTCATTGTCGAAGAGCGTGAGCTACCGCAGCCAAGTCGCGCCGCTGGTTCGGTGCAGACGCTTGGCAAAGAAGCGCTCAAGGCACTTCCCAAAGGAGAAGATCGTCCGATTACAGAGGTCGTGACGACGCAGCCAGGCTTTGTGCAAGATGCGTTTGGCAATGTCTATGCACGCGGAAGTCACTCGAACATTCAGTATCAGATTGATGGGATTCCCATTCCTGACTCGGTTGGGAATCTGTTTGCGCAGTCGCTGCCGGTGCGTCTGATTGAATCGCTGGAAGTGATCACGGGCGGAATGCCTGCGGAGTTTGGGAATCGTCTTGCCGCCGTCGTCAACATCAACACGCGACGGGGCGGAAACACGATCGACGGACTTGCGCAGCTTCGCTACGGTTCCTTTCAGACGCTGGAATCGAGCGCGTATCTGTCCTATGGACAAGGTCCGGTTTCCTTCTTTGTTGGTGGCAGCTTTATGCAGTCGCAGCGGATGCTTGATCCACCGTCGATCACGCCGATTCTGCATGACGATGGACACAGTGCGCGGCTGTTTGCGCGCATCGACTACGCACCGACCACGCGCGATCGGATCGAGCTGTTTGCAAACTACGCGAAAAATCGCTTCGAGGTTCCGATCGATCCGACGGTGGTTCCGCTCGATCCACAGCGTCCAGACTTGGTTCGTCCGCGTGATTCCTTTGGCAATGAATCCCCCGCGTATGTTCCGCATGACACCGATGGAACAGAGACAGAGCATGAGCTGTTCCTTTCGCTGTCGTGGGTTCATTCCTTTGACAAAAGGAGTCAGATTCAGATCGCTCCTTACTACAAGCTTTCGCTCGGTGCGCTGTCGTCCGATCCAGCGCATGCACTGGGTGCGCTGGCCGATCCGGGAACCATTGTCAGCGACGTGAATCGGCGGGCAGATCATGTTGGTGCGGTGGCTCATTACTCGCTGCAAGCGGGGCGTCACCTGATCAAAGCAGGTGCGCAGCTAAACCAGCTGCAAGGCGCAACCGACTACACGCAGTATGTACGCAGCGACGCGGATCCCAGCGGAGGCATCGCAGACAGTGTGAGCGGAGTGGATCAAACGCGTGCGCTGCTGGTGGGCGCGTATCTGCAAGATCGCTTTGAAACCGGTCGCTTTGGACTGCATTACGGAGTCCGTTTTGATCTTCAGCGTGTCATGCTGTCCGACGGAAGTGCGAGCAATCAGTGGGGCGTCAGTCCGCGTCTTGGTGCGTCCTTCGCATTTGTCAAAGATCTGATCGGAAGGGTCTTTGTTGGCGTTCTGTTTCAGCCGCCACCACCGCTTGATTTGGGAAATGCGGCGCGCGTACTTGGGGTCATTCCAGCGACGGAAAGTGTTCCCTATGACATCCAAGCAGAGACTGCGCTGTACGGGGAACTGGGACTGTCTGCGCGTCTGTGGAAAAAGCTCAAGCTGTCGGCCACTGGCTGGGGAAAGTATTCCTACAACCAGTTTGACAACATCGCGCTGGGGGCGACAAACCTCATCGGTTCCTACAACTTTGAACGCGGTCGCAGCGTCGGTGTCGAGCTATCCGCAGAGCTGGTCTTCCGCGAGTATCTGAGCGCGTTTGCGAACGCAACGTGGCTGATTGCGCAAGGACAAGGAATCGCATCTGCGAAGTTTCTGTTTGATGCAGAGCAGCTTGCGGACACATCGTGGCAGACGCTGGATCACGCGCAGTCTTGGACTGCCAATGCCGGGGTGACGGTGTCTCACAGCGGTGCGTCGGTGACAGCGCTGGCTGCGTACGGATCAGGACTGCGTACGGGACCGCACAATGATCAGTCTGTTCCGCAGCATCTGCGCGTGGATCTGACCCTTCAGTATTCCTTTGATCAGCTTCCGCTTCGTCCGCGCGTGGCCATCGACATCATCAACTTGTTCGATGCGCACTACGCGTATCGGATTGGCAATGCCTTCGTCGGAAGTTCTTATGCTGCGCCGCGCTCTGTGTTTGCGCGACTGGCGATTCCGCTGGATGTGGCAGGAGGCGCGCGATGAGGCTCTGTGGCTTGCTTCTCATCGGTGTGGCGCTGTACGGACTTGTCTCTTGTTCGCGTGAAACAGGACTTCCTGATCCTCCGCTGCGTGCGCTGGTTCCGTGCGTGGCCGATGCTGGACCGGACGATCCACTGGCTTGTCCTGACCCTGCGGAATCCGCACCGGATCTTGGTGCCACCGACGGATCTACCGACTGATTCGCGCGCGTTGGGACTACGGCTGACACAGCGGTGGCAGCGCAACGTCACCCAAGAACCGCTCGCGCTCGTCTCGACTGAGATCGCGTCCAGCCAGTCGGCACGCTCGACGAAGCCACGACGACACCGACAGATCCCACACCCGCAGCGAGCCATCGAGGCTGACCGTATATGCCTTGGTTCCGTCGGGACTCTGCGCAACTGCCGTCACCGATCGAACGTGTCCAACGAGCCCCGGACCCAGCGCTTGCTGCGACGACACATCCCACAGCCGCAGCGTCTCATCCTCGCTGACTGACGCCGCCACCCGTCCGTCGGGAGAAATCGCCACTTGGCTCACTCGACCGCTGTGACCGCGCAGTGGCTGACCGATGGTCTTTCCCGTCGCCAAGTCCCACAGCCGCAGCGTCTTGTCTTCGCTTCCGCTCAGCAGCCGCTCACCGTCGGGCAGAAACTGACAGCTCGTCACCGGATAGCGATGTCCCACAAGCGGCGCTCCGACGGCTTGTCCCGTCTGAACATCCCACAGCCGAATTGTCTGATCGTGACTCGCCGAGCACAGCCGCTTGCCATCCCGAAAGAACGCGATGCTCCACACCGCGCTGCCATGACCGCGCAGCACCTGCCGTTCCTTCCCGCTTCGCACATCGAACAGCCGCACCGTCGCATCAAAGCCCGCAATCGCCAGGGTTTCCCCGTCGGGAGAAAATGCCAGCGCGTTCACCAGCTCCTCGCTCTGCACAAGCTGCTGCGACGATCCGCGTGCCACATCCCACAGCTTGACCACCTTGTGAAAGTCCGCCGAAGCCAGCCATTTTCCGTCGGGAGACAGCCCAAGCGCACTGATGCTTCCCTCGTGTCCCGTCAGCACCCGCTGTCGAGAAAGTCCCTGCTCCGTGATGCGCCACAGCTCCACTTGCTTGCCCCAGCCGCCAATCGCCAGGGTCTTTCCGTCGCTGCTCTGCGAAATGCTCGACAGCTCGCTGTCCAGAACGTGGGCTTCCAGCTCCAGCGGCGAGCGCTCGTCGATCTGTAGCTCCAGCAGTCGCCCGTCGTCGGTTGCGCTCCACAGCGACTGTCCGTCGGGACGAAGAATCAGCGACTGAAGCGCCCCTTGCCGAGGCCGCAGCGCCGGTCCAAACGTCAGTCCCGTCTCGGGCCGCCACCTGCGCAGCTCACCGTCCCAGCTAGACGAAATCAGCAGCGTTCCCGACGGAGAAACCGCCAGCCCGCTCACCGACAAGCGATGCCCTTTCTGTGGCTTCCCAATCGGCTTTCCCGTCGTCACATCCCACAACAGCACGTTGCCTTCCCAGTCGCCCGCCGCCGCCAGCTTGCCAATCAGCGCCACCGCACGCACCGTGTTGGGCGCCCCGAGCAGCACTTGCTGTCGTCGCGCCGTCCGCGCATCCCACAGTCGCACCGTCTGATCGTCGCCGCCCGAGAGAAGCTGCTTTCCATCGGGACCAAAGCGCAGCGCCATCACCGCCCGCTGATGTTCGCGCAGCGGCGGACCGGCCAGCTCTCCCGTCTGCTGATCCCACAGCATGATGACGCCATCGTCGCTGCCCGTCGCCATCAGCTTTCCGTCGGGGCTCGTCGTAAGCGATCGAATCGCCGTCGTGTGTCCCGCAATCGGTGTTCCTATCGCCTGACCCAGCGACGCATCGGCGTCGACGTTCCATGCTCGCAGCAGCTTGTCGGTGCCCGTCGAAAACAGTCGCTTGCCATCGCTGGAAAAATCGAGCGCGGTCACTTCTCCGCTGTGCGCGTTCCAGCTTGTGCGCTTGGGCTTTCCGCTTGGCTCGTCGATGAGCCAGATCTGTCCGTCGGAAAACCCAGCAGCCAGCGTCTTTCCGTCGGGAGACTGACTGAGCGCACGCACCGGCTGACCACCCAGATGAATCATCCGTCGCAGTGGCACCCGTCGAGCCAGAAGCTGAAGCAGCAGTCCTTCCGACTCCGCGCCACGTCCCAGCGTCTCCGCTGCCACCCCAAGCAGCGCCGCCAGATCGGGCGCATCGTCGCGATAGACCGCCGCTTGCGCCGTCAGAAATCGCTGCGTCGCCAGCTTTTGCTTTTCCGTCGCCAGCTTGCGCGCTTCCGCTTCGGACTCTGCCCAGTGCGTCGCTTGCTCTTGCCGTACCTTGGCCCACCGTCGCTCACGCAGCGCCCACAGCAGCAGCACCGTCGCAGAACCGAGTAAGAGCAGCGTCATCGTCGCTGTGATCCGCCACAGCCGAGCCCGCGCCGTCTCTCGTTCTTTCTGCAGCCGCAGCGCCTGACGCGCCTGTTCAATCGCCGCATCCCGCGCCGCCGCTTCGCTTCGTTCGATCTGGGTCCGACTGTCTGCGACGAGCATGCGCACCGCTTCGCTGACACCTAGCTCGACGGCATCGGCACGCTGGAGAAACTGCTCGGCTTCGCGTGTCTCGACGGGATCGAGTAGACCTCCGCCGCGACTGGCCAGCCGACTGCGCTCCTCGGCATGTTGTTCGAGCCTTCGTCGCAGCCGCTCGGCCTGACGGTGTTCCGACAGCCAGCGTCTCAGCCTGGGCCACGCGCTGAGCATGACTTCGTGCGACAGATCGACGCGAACCTCTGGTTTTTCACTCGGACGCGCTTCGCTGGGTGCTTCGGGGCCTGGATCGGATCCGACGCTGGTGGTGATGAGCCGCGCCCGCACCAGCTGCTGAAGCAAGGCTTCCGTCTGCGCCTTGTCGTCATCGGCGGAAAACAGCGCGCTCCACGCTTGCTGTCGTCGAGTATGCGGACGACCTTCGCCAAACTGCGTCAGTCGCAGCAGTGTTCGACGACACAGCCTCTGCTCTGGCTCGGTGCGCTTCGACAAAAAGGCCTCGGCGTGCAGCGTCAGCGCCGCGCCAAGTCCACTCACCGACAGCGCATCGCTTGTCTGATTGGGATCAATCAGCGTCGCCAGATCTTCATACGCGCGCAGCGAAAGTCGTCGCCCTCGTCGTCGCTCCCACAGCAGCACCAGCGTCTCTTGGAGCAGCGGCAGCGCACCTGGCTCGTCGGACACTTCGCTGCGCAGTCGCTCGATCAAGTCGGAATCGACGCGCACACCTTGCTGCCGAGCGGGCTCGACGATCGCTTCGATGAGACGATCGCCCAGCAGCGGTGCCACTTCCAGACGCTGCGCGGGCTCAATCGGCCATAGCTCACTCGCCATCAGCTCAGGGAAAAAGTCAGCGCGCAGAACCAGCACCACCGTCACCGTCGGAAGCTTGGTCAGCGTCTGGAGCTGACGGATGAGCGCATGCTGTTCACTGCGACGGTCCGGCCTCAGCACTTCTTCGAGCTGATCGACGATCAAGACCAGTCGCTCGGCCCGCGAGTCCGCAAGCTGCGTCTGCACCTGATTTGTCGTCGGAAGAGCATCAGTCGCGGGACGCAGCAGCCGTGCCGTCAGAGCACCGTGCAGCTTGGGCACAAGTCCCGCCACAACCAGCGAAGTCTTGCCCGATCCCGACGCACCAATCACCAGCAGCAGACGGTGACGACGGATGTTTTCGACCAGCCAGTCGATCTCGATGCGACGACCGAAGAACCGCGATCCCTGTTCCGACGAAAACGAGACGATGCCTGGATACGGACAGCGCTGTTGCGGCGGTGCGATGCCCAAGGTGTGCAGCGCAGCGACGGGCGCTTCGATCGGACAGGCAAACACGCTGCCCGCGACCGACTTGCCTTGATCGTCCAGCGTCGCCCAGCGCAAAAGTCCTGCGACGGCACCATCGACCCACACCGGAGCGCCCGACAGTCCAGCGAGCGGAGCACCTTGTCCCGCCGCTGCTTCGTCGGAAAAGAGCTGAAGTGCAGGACTTCCGCCAACCTGAGACAGCGTTGAGCGAACCTCTCCGCTTATCCACAGTCCGTCGGGACGTGCTTCGGGAAAGCCAACCGACAAAAAGGAACGGACACCTGCCGTCAGATCCTCTTCGCACAGCGGCGACAGCGGCAGCGGCGACACCGGCTGACCTGCTTCGTCACAGACGGAAGACGCCAGCCGCAGCAGCGCAAAGTCCTGCTGGCGATCGTGAAAAACCAGCGTGGCTTCGACGGATGCCGATGGAAACCACAGCCGAACCGGCCCGAGCGCGACCGGCTGATCGGAGTGGCGATCGGCGACGACATGCAGCGCCGTCAGCGCATATCCGTCGGCAATCAAGAACGCGGTGCCGCGCTGCTCGCCGTGCGTCGTTTCGACCGTCACCCGTGCAGTGGCCGCATGCAGCTGTCGTCGCTCATCGCTCGCGAGCATCAGCGCATCGCTCCGCCTCGATAGGTTTCGACGGAAGCTTCACAGACCTTGTCGTCGGAAAGCGCCAGTCGCACATAGGTCGGCTTCTGAATGATCAGCTTTTCGTAGCGTCGATCGACGATGTCTCGACACAGACCGCGCAAGGCATCGTCTGAAACCCGAGGATCATCAGCGAACACTTCGTCGGGAACACGCATCAGATCCGCCCAGGTTCCGCTGTTCAAATAGCGTCCTTTTCCGTCGATGGACAGATCGCGAGCCAGGTGCGTATGACCCATCACAACGTAGTCGAAGCGTCCCAGCGACAGAAGTTCCGTCGCGGCGCGATAGAGCGGATCGTCCGGCTCACGCTTGTCTAGATCGAACAGCGTCGGATCACAGAACGCACGCAGCGCACTTCGCAGCGCTGGCAGCCGCGCATCCGCGTCGGGCCCCGACGAAAGCAGCAGCTTGACCCACGACACGCCGCCGCTCCACGTTGACTCTCGCTGCGGGCTGCGAAGGACTGGGCTTGCGGCGATGTCACCGCGTGTAACGTCGCGTAGTCCGTCGCTGCGCAGGCTGGTTTCGCCGCTCGCAAGCAGGGTCAGAAAGTGACGGGCCTGTTCCTGGCCGAGAGCGTCCCCGAGCACGGCGCGTAGCTCTGCGTCGCTGTCGCTATAGCCGCTGCGAAAGCCCAGCTCGCCCCCTGTGGCGCTGCGACTGCCTGGACCGGCGCTGATGTCTCCCGAGCGTGTCGGCAGCGCGGGCGTCGTCAGCTTGTGTTCGCGGGCCGACAGCGCCAGCTTGGCAAGCTGAGTGATCATCTTTTTGGCACTCGGCTCCAGCGCGAGCAGCAGCGGCACCGCCGCCGTCGATTCCGGCTTGAGCAGATCGACAAACGGATAGCGCTGCTTGAGCGGGTTCATCACCTGCGCCACCAGCTGACTGCCTGCCGGGGCCGTCAGCCTGCGATCGCTTGGAATCGGCTGACCGCGCGACAGAAGCGAGCACACCCGTCGCAGCGCATCGTAGTCAATCGCGTTCCAGCCGTCGTAGCGGTTGCCGTGCTCAATCAGCGCGTTGCCGATCGAGTACGCTTCCCCGTCGTACAAAAAGCGCAGTGCCGACTGATCGGGAATGCCGAGCTGTCGTCCAAGCACCTTCCGCACCGCCGGATACGCCAGCTCGATGTCGTGGTTGCCGAGCAGCACCGTCAGCGTATGACCTTGCGCAACCAGCCGTCGAAGCGCCGCGAACACGTCTTGGCTGCGTCCAATCACCGTTTCCAGCAGCTGCTGCGCGACCGCTTCGTCTTCCCGCAGCGGCACCCAGCTGGGCTCGCCCGATCGGCTGTCCTTGGTTGGCTCTGCCAGGAAATCGACAAAGTCGCCGTTGATGACCAGCTCCACCGGGCTGTGTGCGGGCTGCGCGGCCAAGCGAAAGATGAAGTCCGAAAGCGCTGCGGTCTGCGTACAGATCTGAAAGCCGCGCTCTCCTTCGCTGTTCGGCCCCGAGCCACCCAGGTGAAGGTCCGACACAATGTAGGCTGTCCGCCGCTGCTGAGTCATCGCTTGCTCCTTGTTGAGGGCCGAGTGGCCACTTCGCTGCATACCCGCTCACACATCCAGACACTATAGGCGACGAGGTGCGCAAGCCCAAGCCGGCACGCAGCGTGTCCACACATCGCGGACATAAGCTGATAACATTTTGCTATTCAATTCACGTATTTTCATCAAGCTCACGAAGCGGTTGGCTTCATCGACAGGCCGGACCAGCGGGTGACAAGCACCTTTGCGGGCGGACGCCGATAACCAGATCGATTCAACTGGGAGTAAGTGCAATGGCCAAGACGGGTCAGCGCAGGGAAGCGTATGGCGTCTACTATTTCGTCGTCGAGATCGAGGGCGAACGATTCGCTCACTTCCGCTCCGCTACCGGCCTCAAGTCTGAGGCAGAAGTGGTACCGATGGCGGAAGGTGGCTGGAACGCTGCCGAGCACAAGCTCGTCGGACGGACCAAGTACCCGAACATCGTACTGAAGCAGGGCTCGGCGGGGCCGGAGATGTGGCGCAAGCGTCAGCGCTTCATCAGCGACACGACCGGCGATCTGCGCCGCTTCGACGGAGCGATCATCCAGATGGGCCCCGGCGGCAAAGCCGTCGCGACGTGGACTTTCACCAACGCGTGGGTCTGCAAGTGGGAAGCGCCCGACTGGGATGCCAGCAAGAACGAGATCGCGATCGAGACGATCGAGATCGTGCATGAAGGGCTCGCGCTCAATGGTGCCGGTCCGACGCCGCCTCGTTCGAAGCACTCGTCGGGGGCTGGAGCCAAAGCAGCAGCAGCCACCACCAGCGCCGCCAAGCAAGCAGCGGCAGCGGCCAAGGGTGGAAGCGCCGCAGCCAAGGGTGCAGCCGACGCAGCCAAAGGTGCCGCCAAGAGCGCCGCCGACGCAGCCAAGAATGCAACCAAGGCCGCCGCCGACGTCGCCAAGGATGCTGCCAAGAGCGCAGAAAAAGCGCTCAACAAGGCAGTGGGCGAAGCGACCAAGGACATTGCCAAGGCCGCAAGCAAGGCCGGCGTCGAAAACTTCAAGCCAGAAGTGACCGTCGGAAAAGACGGCATCAAGGCGCACGTCGAAGGCGACTTCAAAAAGAACGTCGCGGGCGTGCCGGTGAGCGGTCATGTCTCGGCGGATGCGGTCGTCAACAAAGACGGTCTGAAGGCCACTGCGAATGCCAACGCCAAGGCGGAAGCCGGTCCGGTCAAAGCCGAAGCGAAGGCCGATGCAGCGGTTTCCGTCACCAAAGACGGCGTCAAGGCTCATGCGCAGGGTGAAGCGTCGGCCAAGGCGGATGTCAAGGCTGGCCCCGTCGACATTCACGCGGATGCTGCGGCCAAGGGTCGGGTCGATGAAAAGGGCGCGACGGGCTCCGTCGATGCCAACGTCACGGCCAAGACGCAGGCCAAGATCGGCGGAATGGACGTGAAGGCGGAAGCCGGAGCGAAGGTTCACGCCGACGAAAAAGGCAGCCGTGCCGAAGCGGGCGTCAAGGCCACCGCCGAAGGCAAAGTCGGTCCAGCCAACGTCAAAGCAGCGGCGGAAGCGGGCGTGACGGCGGACAGCAAAGAAGGCGTCAAGGCTTCGGCCAAAGCGGAAGCGCATGCCGACGCCAAGATTGGCAACACGTCGGTGACGGGTGATGCCAAGGCCGAAGTGACGGCGGACAAGACGGGCGTGCATGGCTCGGCGGACGCAAGCGTCGCAGCGAAGACCGAACAGAAGATCGGGAACACGACGGTGACGGCGGAAGCTGGCGCCAAAGCGCACGTCGACGAAAAGGGAGCGTCTGCGTCAGTCGAAGCGAAAGCGCATGCGGAAGGAAAAGCCGGGCCGGTGAACCTGAGTGCCGATGCCGGGGCCGGAGCGTCGGTGGGACCGGAAGGCGCGAAGGCACACGCCGAAGTGAGCGGACATGCGGATGCCAAGGTCGGAAACACGACGGTGTCAGGCGACGCGAAAGCGGGCGTGACGGCGGACAAGACGGGCGTGCATGGCTCAGCGGATGCGGGCGTCGGAGCGAAGACCGAACAGAAGATCGGGAACACGACGGTGACGACGGAAGCGGGAGCCAAGGTTCACGCCGACGAAAAGGGCACCAGCGCGTCGGTCGATGGCAAAGTGCACGCCGAAGGCAAGACCGGGCCAGTCGACTGGAAGGCCGATGCCGGGGCTGGAGCGTCGGTGGGACCGGGCGGACCGCGTGCGTACGGCGACATCCATGCGACGGCGAAGGAAAAGATCGGGCCGGTGACGCTCAACCAAGATGTCGGAGCACACGCCAGCGTCGACAAAAATGGCGTTCATGCCCAAGCCGAAGGCGATGTCTCGGCGGAAGCAGGCGGCAAGAAGGTCGGCGCACAGGGCGAGGTCAGCAGCGACGCGGCTCCGAAGGGCAAGTTCTATAAGAACTTCTAACGCGGACACGGCGCGTCTTTCCACCAGCAGACCGCCGATGTAGGCCCAAACGTCGCTGATTTCAGCAAAACCAGGGCAAAAAGACGAAAACCCACCAGATGAGCTTCATCTTGGTGGGTTTTTCGCTTGATAACGCTCGATGGCGCGCGAAGACGCCATCAAGTGCTTAGCCAACCAGCGGCGAGCCAATCAAGCGACGGAGCTGAATCAGCGACAGCGATAGGTCAAAGCGCGCTTGCGCCAGACCGACGGCAGCCAGGTCCATCTGATCCTGCGAGGTCAGCAGATCCAGCTGCGTCGCGGTTCCTGCTTCGTACTGGAGCCGAACCAGGTTCAGCGTCTCTTGGGCCATCTGAAGCGCACGCTGCGCGGTGACAAGACCCTGACGCTTGGTGATGACGTTGCGACGCGCGTTGATGACTTCGTCGCTGATGCTGTCGCGAAGCTGCTCAAGCCGTAGCTCGACATCGCGACGCTGGGCTTCAAACTGGTGACGCTGCGCATCGCGGGCAAAGCCGTCGAAGACCTGCCAGTCGAGCTGCGCTCCGAAGGAGTAGCTGTCGCTGCGACCCGCAAAGCCGGTGGCGTTGGTCAGACGGATGTTGCCAAACAGCGAGATGTTCGGCGAATAGCGCAGCCACGACGACGTAACCTGCGACGACGCGGCTCGACTGGATAGATCCAGGCTCAGCAGCTCCGGGCGGCTCTTTAGCGCTTGATCCACGAGCTGATCTTCGGCGCCCATCTCGGTGCTGGGCTCGGGGGGCGGCACGACCTTGAAGCTTCCCGCTGGCTGGCGAATCATCGTCGCGAGCATTCGATATGCCGACGCACGGTTGTCTTGCGATTCCAGCAAGCGCTGCTTGGCTTGAATGAGCGCCAGCTCCGCGCGGGTGACTTCGACCTTGTTGACGACGCCAGCTTGTAGACGAACCCTGGCATTGTCGACGGTCTTTTGCGCGACCTCGATGGTGTTGGTGCGGGCTGCGACCAGCTCTTCGGCACCAGCGGCGGCAAAGAACGCGGTTGCCACCGACTGAAGAACCTGCGCCATCGTCACATCGAGCTGACGTTCCTGGGCGCGATAGGCGAGCTTGGCACCTTGCAGCGCCGGATACGCCGCCGGGACGAGCAGCGGGACGTTGGCGACGATGTTTGCGTCGAGCTGTAGGCGCGGCTGAATCACGATCTGCGGATTGGCAGAGGTCAGCATCGCGTCCAGCTCTGCCGTCGTCGGTGGCGTCTTGCCAAGCTGGCTCGCCGGATTGATAAGCTGCTGACAGAGCGAGTCGACGGTGTCGCGGTTGGCTCCCGTCGCATTTCGACAGTAATCCGCCAGCGCTTGGGTGAGTGCGCCTTGCTGAAGCTTGCCTTCCTTGGCCAGTGCCAGCGACGCATCGGAGACGGCTCCGCCTTGGACCAGCCCGGAAAAGGTCTGGACGCGCTGATCGAACGGAACCGTGACTTCCGGCTCGTTGATGATCAGACGGCCTTGGACGTTGAGCGTCGGCAGAAGCGCTGCCATTGCGCGCTCGACATCCGCGTGCGAGCCCTTGAGTCGGGCGCGTGCGGCTGCAAGATCTCGGTTTTGCGACTCGCCGAGCTTGAGCGCGTCGTCGATGGTCAGCGACCGAGCCGCTGGATCAGAGGTCGATGGATTGGTCGCCGGGCGAACACTCTGCTGGGCGACGGAGATTGCGGGTGACAGCACGGTCACCGAGCACAAGGCGAACGCAAAGAGGCGTGCGCACGGGTACATGGTGCTTTCGATCCTTTCTTGGCTGGGTCGATCGACTAGGGAACGAGCTTGAGGTGGCTCGGACGCGGCTTTTTACCAGGCTTGGCTGGCGGAGGCGGTGGCTCGGGCGGTGGGGCAGGGGCCGCATCCAGGTCTTTGGGTACGTCTGCTTCCCAGACCATGCCGCGCTGATCACCATCGTGCATTGCATACACTGCCGACCAGGGAATCACCGTCGCATGCGGCGTCCGCTGAAAAGACAGCGTCGCTTTGATGCCATCGTCGTCAATCACCAAGTCAGCAATCGGCAGCGGCATGTTGTAGCCGTACTGCAACACCAGCTGAGGCTCGGTCCGCAAGTGTCGTGGCAGGTCCACACCGTCTCGGCGCGGATCAAGGAAGACCTGCACCCACGCATCCTTGAGCAGATCGAGCATGAACAGTTTCTTTTCCGGGAGCATGAAGCGTCTTTCCGTGACTGGAATCGAACGTACGTTAGCACGGCCCCGAAATTTGGCACCTTGTCCGCACCAATCGCTGATATTGCAGAGCCGCTCGGACCAACTTCTACTACGCAAGCTTGCGCAAACTCCATGCCTGAAAAAGATCCAACGCACTGGCTCTATCGCTTAACTTCCGAAGAATGGCTGCGTGCTGGAGCGTATGAGCTGTTTCAGTCTCGACGAGCGTTTTCACAAAAGTCGCAGCGCGAAGGAGTGGTCTACGCACGCCGAGCAGCGGGCATGGCGGTGAACGCGCTGTTGTGGCACCGAGCCGACGACAGCTACGGACGCAGCTACATGGATCATCTGGTGCAGCTTGGCAAAGACCACGAAGTCCCAGCGCCGATTCGTCAGTTCGCGGAAGCGCTGATTGCCATGCCGATCAAAGACACGCTGGTGACGATCGGCAAACAGGGCGATCCAAGCCGAGCCGAGCCCGCCGCCAAGATCTACGAGTGGGCCAAGAGCCGGGTTTCCCACTTTCTGCGCACATCGTAGCGAGCCGTCTCTCTGCTGTTCTGATTTGTAGCGCTGGCTATCGGTTATTCGCCGCGAAAGACGGCTCTGCGCTTTTCGATAAAGGCATGGACGCCTTCAGCGGTGTCGGCGGTCTTGCTGAGCAGGCTCTGACTGTGCGCTTCCCATTCCAGCATCGTCGCCAAATCGACGGTTGCGCTGCGATGAAGCGCTTGCTTGGTGACGGCTTGCGCGATCTTGGGCCCCTGTGTCAGCTTTTCGCACAGCTTGAGCGTCGCTGCCTCCAGATCTGAATCGGAAACGACCTCATGAACCAGCCCGGCGGACTTGGCTTCTTGCGCGGTCAGCACCGCCGCCGTCATCAGCATGTGCATGGCCTTGGTCGCACCCACCGTCTGAGGCAACAGCCATGAGAGCCCAAAGTCTGCCGACAGTCCGACGCGATGAAACACCGCTCCAAACGTCGCAGAATCGACGCAGATGCGCAGATCACAGGCCAGTGCGAGCGACAGCCCGGCGCCCATGCAGACGCCAGGAATCGACGCCACCACCGGCAGATCCAGCTCGTAGATCGTCCGAATGACTTGGCTGTCTCGCAGCAGCTGTTCTCGTCGCACAGAGATCGGCAGCGCCAGCCTTTCTGGCATCGACTTCAGATCGCCTCCCGACGAAAATGCACCGTCCGATCCGCAGATCAGCACCGCCCGAACGTCTGGACGCTGCTTCACTTCGTGGAGGTGACTGGCGAGCGCTTGCCACTCCGCAGGACGAAGCGCATTTTTGGCTTCGGGACGACACATGGTCAGACGGGCCAGACGCCCCGCAAGCTCGAACGACAGCGCAACCGACATGGAGAGGTTTATATCGCGAATCCCGTGACGGATCGGGTCATCTATGGCTAAAATTGCGAACTTAGGCGCAAATTCGGTGCCTCGTGAGCTTGATGCATACCTTCCTTTCTGACTTCGACTGGGCTTCGGGTGTCGCTCTACTTTCGCAAGCAGCCTCGGGTGCGGCCACCAAGCCAGGTTCGTTTGACTCGCTGCGTGACTGGATGAAGGGCGCGGATCGGATCACGCTGCTGACGCTCGGTTCGATGATCCTGTGTTCGCTGGCTGCCGTGACGGTGGCGATCGAGCGCACGCTGACGCTGTGGAACCTGGCAGATGCGTCGCGCAAGCTGTCCGAGCAAGTCCGTCGCGCCCTGTATCGAGGAGCCATTCCCGATGCGCGCACCGCGTGTCAGCGCAGCAAGTCACCGCTTGCCGACGTGATGCTGGCTGGCTTTGAGCGACTGGGACGAGGTTCCGAAGACGCGCTGCGTGCCGCCGTCGAGCGAGAACGTCAGCGCATGGTCCTGTCGCTACGTGGTCCGCTGTGGGTGATGGGAACGATTGGTGCGACGACGCCGTTTCTCGGTCTGTTTGGCACCGTCGTCGGCATCATGGGCGCATTTCGTAAGATCGGCGAAAGCAACCAAGCGGGCATTCAAGTCGTCGGTCCGTACATCGCGGAAGCGCTGATTGCGACGGCGGTTGGTATTGGCATCGCCGTGGTGGCGCTGCTGGTGTTCAACTACTTTCAGTCTCGTCTGGCGCGAACGAACATCGAGCTACGGCTGACGATTGAAGAGTTTCTGGAAGACTTGATCGACGCACACAGCAAGTCCCCGGAGCCAAGTCGCAAGGCAACCGACGGAAAAGCGACCGACGGAAAAGCGGACGGGAAAACGGACGGAAAAGCCAAAGGGACGGTGGAAGCCAACGAGGAGGCGGCCTAACATGGCCATCGGTAAGGTTCCCGGCAGCGAGAGCGATCTCGACGAAGATGGCATCTTCGCAGAGATCAACATCACGCCGCTCACCGATATCTTCCTGGTGCTGCTGATCATCTTCATGGTGACCTCGTCGGTGATTGCGGATGCGGGAGCGCGCTCGGGTCTGCGGGTGAACCTGCCCAAAGGCGCGACCAAAGAAGTGAGTCCGGGGAGCAAAGACGTGACGGTGGCGATTGGCTCAGACGGAAAGATGATGGTCGATGGCAAGGTCGTCGATGGAACCGAGCTGGCCCGTCTGTTTGCGGATGCCAAGGGTCGCGATCCGGCGACGCAGATCATCGTTCACGCCGACGAGACCACCGCGCACGGTCGCGTGGTGTCGGTGATGGAGCTGGCCAAGACCGCCGGGCTGTCGCGGCTCGCGATCTCGACGCGCAAGGCTCGTTAGCGATGTCGGCGGCTCCCATCAGCGCGCGACTGACGCAGTCGCTGTCGATTCAAGCCAACGTCAGCTACGACATCTTGGCGCAGACGCAGTCCGACGGGACGAGCGTTCCAGTGCTGATTGGCAGTGGCAAGTTCGCCAAGGTCTACAAGGCTTGGCAGCGCAGCGCTCGTCGAAATGTTCGTCCAGTCGCGATCAAGATTCTGCATGATCACGCGACGCTGGCCGACGAGCGACTGTTCAAGCAAGAGATCGATCTTCTCAAAGAGCTGACGACGGTTCGCTCGGTGAACGTGATTCGGACGCTCGACATCGTGCGGGTGCCTCCGCTGGCGATGTGTGGCTGCGGGGTCGTCTATCATCCGCTCTGTCCACGAGGCTGCGGTCAGCTTCTGCAGCGCGTTGAGCGACTGGGGCATGACTATCCGCTGCTGTCGTGTTCGCGCTGCGGGTATGAGCTATCCGCCGAAGACGTCGAGCAGCGTGGCGTCGAGCTGCTGCGTCCACCGGCGAAGACGTGCTGCCAAGGTCCGAAGTCGCAGCGTGGCAGCCTGCTCAGCTTCGTCGATCGCGAAGTGGTGGTGATGGAGCTGGTCGAGCATGGTCTGACCGACCTGCCGCAGCTGTCCCGTCAGGCAATGGATCGGATGCTGTCGCCTCGGCCTCTGGATTCAGTTTCGCCGAGTTCGCTGCGAGTCCCGACGGACAAGCTGGATGCGCGGCTGGCGCAAAAAGCGGCGCTGGCGGAAAAGCTGCATCTGATGGTGCAGCTTGCGGACTCGCTCGCGTGGCTGCATGGGGAAAAGCGCATCATTCACAAGGACTTGGCGCCCGATAACGTGATGGTCGTGGCGCGCAGTGACACCGACGGCGTGAACGACTGGCGAGGTGAGTCGTCGGTGACGCTCCGAGAGCAGCTTTTGCAAGTGGCGGCGTTTCCGCGCTTTTCGGTCAAGGTCATCGACTTCGGTCTGGCCGACAAAGACGAGCTGCGCCGCTTCGGGCGACCTGATCGCAGCGGCCCCGCTCACCAAGACGGCCTAACCG
>ERZ724507.544-NODE-544-length-16971-cov-4.295992_pt1 | contig 16971 bp, 13 predicted proteins | sample MGYA00376040_ERZ724507 | MGnify/ENA primary metagenome ERZ724507 (study PRJEB28724, sample SAMN07190883) | activated sludge metagenome | isolation source: activated sludge of sewage treatment plant in Hong Hong | place: Hong Kong | collected 2016-03-17 ...
GTCTTTACCTATGCCGGCGCCCAGACCCGGTTCGGCATTAAAGCCGGACTGAACTTTGCCAATAGCCCCGTCAGCGACGACTACAAAGCCCTTTTTGAAGCAGCCCTGGGTTCGGATTATAATCCGGGCATTCGGGTTGCTTATCACATCGGCGGACAGGTTGAATTCGCACTCAGTGGAAACCTGGGTCTGAGCCTTGGTGTTCAATTGAGCAGCAAAGGCACCAAATACGACCTGTCAGGTAACTTTAATGGCGTACCCTATACCGGATCGGTGTCGGAAAAACCCATGTATATTCAATTGCCGATTGCACTGACTTACCGCAACAACGGGTTTTATGCCGGTGTCGGACCATTTATCGGTTTCGGCATTGGCGGTAGCCTGAAAGTGAAAGCAACCGCGCAGGGCAACTCGGATTCCAGTTCGCAAGACATTAACTTCGGCAATAGCGACACCGACGACTATGCCCCGCTTGATTACGGCGCAGGGGTCGAGTTGGGGTATGAAACCGGCCCGTTCAGGATCACAGGTTCATACAATCTGGGCCTGGCCAATGTGGTACCCAAAGACCAGGTGGATGCCGGGGGTGGCGACTTTAAAAAGAAGAACAACGTGATCGGGCTTTCCCTGGCCTACCTCTTCGAATTAGGTTCCGGTAAAGGCAAATAAGCACCTGTTCTCAAGGACGCCGGTTCAATACCAGCCTTTTCCCGCCAAGGGAAATGCCGTTCCTGACAAGTTCAACCCAATACAACCCGGAAGGAAAGTCGAAACAATCCACCCGGGTTGTATTGCCGGCGATCTGTTTGTCCAGCAGCAGCATACCAAGGTTTCTACACTACTTTTTGAGCGAAAAGAAAAGCGGCTGCATATTGTTTCTGGCCACAACAACAACATTTTTTTGCCCGATCCGGATGTTGCGGATATCACGCACCTCGCCGTCGAGATGAAATCCGCTGTCGCGCGAACGAACGGGTTTGAATCCGCCCTTGCCGTCGCCCTTCAGGAACAGGCCGTAATCAGCGTCCATATACCCAAACTCGGGCTTGGCGCCGAGGAAATTGCCACCGGTAAGTACATCCTGCATGCCGTCGCCGTCAAAATCGCCGACCTGAATGCCGTACATCGGGGCGAACTGTGCCTCGCTCGGGAGCGGGATAAACACAAACCGGCCGTTGCCCTGGTTCATCAATACGCCGCTGGCCAGCACACCCGCCTTTAGCACCACCGCGTCCGCCAATTGCTCTGGCGTAAATATATCGGTGATGCTTTGGTTGGCGTATCGCTTGTACTTGAGGTACTTTTTCTTCAGGGAGGGAATTTCGCCCACAAGGTCGCCGCGCAAAATATAAGGCAACAGTACACCTCCATTGTACCGGCACAGGATATGCTCCGGCGTACCGTTTTTATCAAAATCGTTGAAAAACAGGGTTAACGGCTGTTCCGGCGAGGCCTCCAGGCGGGAGTTGAGCCCCATGTTACCCACGATAAAATCCGGCAAGCCGTCGCCATTGAAATCGCCCGGGGCGATGCGCTTCCACAATCCATTCGTCTTTTCCAGTCCTGCCTGGGCACTCAGATCGGTCAATACGCCTTTATCATTGCGGAGTACCTTTACCGGCATCCATTCGCCCGTGATCAAAAGGTCCGGATCTTTGTCGCCGTCGATATCGCTCCAGACCGCATCGGTGATCAGGCCAAGTTTTTTGAGTACATCGGGCTGTTGCATGGTAAAATAGCCTTTGCCGTCGTTCATCAACAAAAATCCTCCAACGGGTGTACCCACCTTCCCGGGCAGCAAACGCATGCCTACGAACAGATCCTGATCGCCGTCTCCATCCAGGTCGGCAGGCCGGACGCAGCCGGTTGCAAAAGGTTTTTGACCGGGAATGGCATCAGGTGCGCGTTCAAAATTTCCATTTCCGTCGTTCAGGTAAAGCCGGTCCGCCAGTTCCGGGCTCGACGGTTCGGCCTCATTACTGCCCGACGCTACATAAAGATCGAGGTCCTTGTCTCCGTCAGCATCAAAAAAAACAGCATCGACATCCTCGCATTTGGCATCCGCGTCCAAGGCCGCTTGTGTGTTTTGACGAAACCGCCCTTCCGGTGTCTGAAAAAACACCGCTCCGGGCTGGCCTTTGGCGCCGCAGATAAAGAAATCCTCCCGGTTGTCGCCGTTCACATCACCTGTTGCAACCCTCGGCCCTTCAGTCGAATACAAAAAGTAGAGCAGCCGGTCGCGATCCCAATCATAAAACTCGTCTTCCTCATGACGCCAGTTGATCCCGGCAGCGGCCGTGGTATTCTGAAATAACGGTGTACGTGCCGGTTTTAGCCAGGGAATATCAAATGTTTTAAGCGTCGCTTCGGCTTGCGACAATTTCAGGGTCTGGTTTGCCGACACGCCGGTCAACAGTGTCACCTTTCCCGGCGCCGGCCAGACAACGAGGACAGTGTCAATTTTTGAAATAGCGCCCAATCCGATATTCGGGCGCGGGTCCATGGAACTCTGAAAACCGCGCATGGGCATTTGCTCCTGGTAAAATGTCTGACCGCCGGCCCGCAGGAATATTTTGGCGCCAAATGCGGCCGTATTGGCCCCTTCACCCTTCAATTCAAATTTTACATAGTTGTTTTTCAACAATTCGACTGATTCGTTCCGATAAACGAAAGCCTCCATTTTGGAGTTGTTCACCACCAGATCGAGGTCGCCGTCGTTGTCCAGGTCGCCATACGCCGATCCATTGGAAAAACTGGGATCAGCCAGTCCCCAGGTATCCGCCAGGTTTTCAAACGTCAGGTTGTGTTTGTTGTGAAAGGCATAATTGGGTATCTTTTCACTGGGGATGGAATCGATCAGGCGTTTGAAATCGACATTTCCACCGCCCACAATTTCCCGTTGCACCGAAGGGTCGGATGCAAACATCAGGTAGTCCTGGTTGGTCAGGTCCTGGGCAATGCCGTTGGCAACAAATATGTCGCGCCAGCCGTCGTTGTCCATGTCGAACAAAAGCGCGCCCCAGCTCCAGTCGGTGGCTTCCACGCCACCCAGGCATGCGATTTCGGAATAGGTATCGTCGGCATTGTTGAGGTGCAGCATGTTCCGGGTGAACTGGTTGTAATAACCGTAACTGCTGGTGTACCTGAAACGGTCCGGACTATCGAACGAGGTGGTTGTCTTCAACCGGCGGTCGGGTTCGGGGAGCATGTCGGTGACAAAAATATCGGGCCGTGCATCGTTATTGATATCGGCCATATCGGCGCCCATGCTCGCTGCACTGATATGCCGCATTTCCTTTTCCAGCACTTCGCTAAAGGTGCCGTCGCCGTTGTTGTGATACAGGTAGTCGCGTTCGAAGAAGTCGTTCGACACGTATATATCCTGCCAGCCGTCCATATCGGTGTCGCCGACCGTTACGCCAAGACCAAAAGCGATGATGCTGCCCAATATGCCGGCCTCCTGGCTGACATCTTTAAAATGCCCGTTATCGTTGCGAAAGAGTTTGTGTCCACCCAGGCTGTCGCGGGTAAAGCGCAAGTTTTTCCGAAGGTCGAAAGAGCCGATCGCGCGGAATGAGTTGTTCAGGATATACGCATCGAGGTCGCCATCCTTGTCGTAATCAAAAAATGCGGCGTGGGTGCTCAAACCCCGGTCTGCAAGGCCGAATTCTTTTGCCTTTTCCGAGAAAGTGCCGTCGCCGTTGTTGATATACAGTTCGTTTTCACGGCTGAAGAGGTGCTCTTCCTTCTCGTCGGAGCGGGAAATGCCGGAGTTGCACACGTATATATCCAGCCAGCCGTCGCCGTTCACATCAGCCATTGCTACGCCGGTCGACCAGGAGCCTTTTCCCGCCACGCCGGCTTTGGCCGTAACATCCTCGAATTTCCAGTTTCCCTTGTTGAGATAAAGCCTGTTCTCTCCCATATTGGAAGAGAAAAATACATCGGGCAGGCCGTCGTTGTTCACATCGCCGATGCCTGCGCCGCCGCCGTTATAGAAGTTGCGGTACCGGTAAATATTGAAATCCCGGTCGTACACCAGGTCATTCCTGAAATCGATACCCGTTTCGGATGCCGGCAGCAGGGTGAAAAGTCTGGTTTGGGAAGCAGAAGACCCGGGTTCGGGTGCTGGTTGCCTGCAGGCCATTAAACCTACGGCAAGCAGTACCACCGGGAAATATAAGTGTTTGAACATCAGAGCACATTTTCGGCTATTGCGGCGCAAATGTATGGAACTGAGGTTTGCCCTCCAACCAGTCCACATAATCTACAGAACCCAGCCGGAATTTGAACGGTATGGTGTTGCCTTTGGCAATCCGGTATTCGATACGGCAAAAAAACGGCAGACATTCTGCCGACCACGAAGGGAGCAGGGAAAGGGATAAAGGCGGCAAGTCGGCCTCGTCGCGCAGCCGGATAAATAAAGGCTGACCGGCGACCATAGTATTGCGTTCCGTTTGTGCCTTCTGAAAAGGGGCCTGAAGCGAGCGTTCCAGCGCAGAAAGGCTTTTCCCGCTGGAAAAAGTTTGCGCCTGTGCTGCATCAACTCCCAGCAACAGGAAGCCGGCCAACATCAGCCTGCACATCCGGCTAGCCCCTTTTACTGCCTTCATATAGTTCAAATTGTTGGAAACTACATTCCAGTGCGCCATTGAACAGGGTTATCTTTCGCGAGGCCCGCAATCCGACGTTTTTCAGCGCCTCCCGGTTTGACGAAATCAGCCACGCGTCCCAGCCGGTCCAGTGCTGCTTGAAGCAATCCCCCATGCCTTTGTAAAAGGCTGCAATATCTTCCACTTTCAGGCGCTCGTCGTATGGCGGGTTGGTAATCAGGGTGCCGGCAGTATCCGGCGCCTGCAATTTATCAAACGCCATTCGTTCGATTCGGATTGTATCGTCCAAACCTGCCGACATGACATTGATAGACGTGGCATTCCGTGCGCGGTTGTCTTTATCCGAGGCGAGTATGGGCAGGTCAAAACGTTTGATTCTGCCATCTGCTTCCTTCTTTACCTCCTGCCAGCATTTCCTGTCAAAACCCGGCCAGCGAAAAAAACCAAAGGATTCGCGTTTGATCTGGGGCGGGGTATGGGTGGCGATCATGGCTGCTTCGATGGGCAGTGTGCCGCTGCCGCACATGGGGTCGGCAAAGGCGCGCTGCCCGTTCCAGCCGGTATGCAGGATCATGCCGGCAGCCAGCACCTCATTGAGCGGCGCCTCCACGGTATCCCGGCGGTAGTTTCTGCGGTGCAGCGAGTCGCCGCTTGCATCGAGCGAGACATCGCAATGGGTGCCCTGTATATGCACGTTGACACGCAGCACCGGCGCCACTGTGTTCACATCCGGCCTGCGCTGGTACCTGTCGCGGAACTGGTCGACGATGGCATCCTTGGTCAGAAGGCCCGCAAACTGGGAATGTCGGAAGACCTCACCGGCCGTCACGGCATCTACGGCCAGGGTATCGGATACACTCATGTATTTGGACCAGTCTATGTCGCGAATGCCGTCGTAGAGATTTTTTTCATTGTAAACCGGAAAGGAATGGAGATGCACCAGGATGCGCAGGGCGGAGCGCAATTCGTAATTGGCGCGGTACATCAGACGCGTGTCGCCTTCAAACGCTACGGCGCGTTTGACCTCGCGTATTCCTGTTGCGCCGAGGGCGCGCAATTCGCCGGCGAGTACGGGCTCGAGTCCGGCAAAGGTCTTGGCGAGCAGCGTCAGGGAGTGGTTCGTTTGCACGGGCGGTATGTCAGCGTTTTTCTGAAGCGATTTTTTGCTCCAATTCTGGTGATTTGCGAATTGCATTGGCTTTGCGCCAGTAATCGAGCGCCTTGCCCGCATCGCCGCTTCCGAACAGTGCATCGCCGTAATGCTCCAGTATGCCGGGGTGCTTGTCGCCGCCCTTGTTCAGGACCTGTTCATACCGGGACCTGGCGCCTGCGAAATCTTTTTTCCCGATCAGTGCGCGCCCGATCTGGTCGATGATATCCAGTTTCAGTCCCTGGTTGTTGCCGGTCATCAGGAGGGCCTGTTCCAGTTGCGACATGGCATCATCATAACGGCCTTTTTCATTGGCGGCAAGGCCAAAATACCAATATGACCTCGGCTGGTTGGGAAAGGCATCCATAGCCTGTTCTGCCGTTTGCAGCATTTCAGCATAGTTTTTTTGCAGCAGCAGGATATCCAGGGTGTTTTCCCAGACCGAAAAAACGGTCGGATTCAGGGCGATACATTTTTTATACCGCTTTAATGCCTCTGCCGGCTGGTTGGCGTGGTAAAGGAGGTCGCCCGATAAACTCCATGCCTTCGGGTCTTCCGGGTGTGCGGTTTCGACAGCGGCGCCCAGTTCGAGCAGGTTGTCGGCAAGCGCCTGGTCGGCGCCGGCATCCAGTTTTGGGAAAAACGGCAAAATCTCCTTGATCTTGGCGTCAATCGAGACCTTGGGATCGGCAAACAGCGGCTTGAGTTTGCTCAGATAGTCGGCATCCGAACTGCTTTTGCTTTTGTCGACGGCAGCCAGACGGGCCACCTTGTCGTTGGGATCAATTGCGAGAATTTCCTGGTACACGCTGCGCGCATTCGCCTTGTCGCCCATGGTGTCGTAGAATTCTGCCAGGCGGTGGCGGTATTCCAGACGACCGGGGTATGTATCGGCGAGTTTGCGCAATTCGGCTGCGGCTTTTTTGTCCTCGCCCATTCCCACATAGATCATGTGTTTTTGAAAAGAGGTTTCTTCCTCCACGCCGCGTATCCGTTCTATTTTTTCCAGCGCCCGCAGTCCGCCTTCCGGATTTGCAGAAAGCACTTCCAGGTAGGCCAGATGTTCCAGAAATTCCAGCGTTTCGGGGAAGCGCTTTACCAGGTTTTCATAGACCTTGAGGGCATCGCGAATGCGGCCTGTTTTCTCAAAAACGTCGGCTTGAAATATCAGATACCACTCGTTGTCCGGCTCCTTTTCTATGGCTTTTGCGATGGTTTCCAGGGCATTGGCCAGGTCGCCGAGGGCATAATACGTACGCGACAGGCCATACCAGCCGGGCCCGATGTCCGGGTTGTCGTAAGTAAATTTTTTGTAGAGATCCAGTGCCTTGTCCTGATGGCCAAGCAAACGTTCGCGTTCGGCATCGACAAATGTACTCTGGCGGTTTACCTCTTCTTCGGGTACGGTTTTCGCTAGCCCCCCAATCGTGTTTTGAGTATAGGCAACGAAGGGGAATGCCAATGCGAAAAAGCAGATTATTTTCTTCAAAATATTGATATACAAAATTTTAGACTATTTATCGTTTAGAGAAATTGGAAAAATCGCCCAGGTTCAGTTCATCTTTTGATCCCACAAAACGGCTCGAATTGCCAATCATGGAGTAGTCGAGTACGGCATTCCGGATCTGCGATTTGTTTTGGATGATGCTGTTGGTGATAACGGTGTTTTCCACAGTAGAATTATGCCCGACACTTACAAACGGACCGATGACCGCATTGCGGATAACGGCATTTTCACCGACGAAGCAGGGCGGAATGACCACACTGTTCTCGATCACGGCATTGCGGGCAATGAGGCCGTTGTCGCGGTGAAACTCGAGCATGCGCGCGTTGGAGTGCAGAATGGCGTCTTTGTTGCCGCAGTCGAGCCATTCCTCAATCTCGCCGGTCCGGAAACGCATGCCATCATTTTTCAACAATTCCAGCGCTGTGGTCAATTGGTATTCGTTCTTTTCACGGATCTCCTTGCTGATGATATGCTGCAGGGCATTCCGCAGTTTTTCACCTTCGCGGAAATAATACAACCCGACAATCGCCAGATCGGATACAGGCGTCGAGGGTTTTTCGATAAACTCCGACACATAACCGTCCGTATCCAGTTTGACCACCCCGAACGACGAAGGATCTTTTACCTTTTGCACCCAGATAAAACCCTCTTCCCGGGTATCAAATGTAAAGTCGGCCTTGAACAGGGTATCCGCAAAAGCGATCATGCATTTTCCATTCAGGCTGTCTGCAGCGCAATAGATAGCATGGCCGACGCCAAGCGCCTTTTCCTGGTAATATATCCGCCCGCGGGCGCCCAGAGTCTCCGCAATACCGATGAGTTCTTTTTCCACATCGACGCCAAAATCCCCGACGATATAAGCGATTTCTTCAATCTGGCCGTCGTACGAACTGGCCAGGCTTTCCACCAGTCGCTGAATGATGGGTTTGCCCGCAACGGGAATAAGGGGTTTGGGGACCGTGAGCGTGTGCGGGCGCAAACGAGTGCCCCTGCCTGCCATGGGGATTACGATTTTCATATTATTGCTTTTTCATTGTTTCACTGTTTGCCTGTGCTGCCGAAGCCGCCGGCGCCGCGTACTGTTTCTTCCAGAAAATCCGCTTCCAGCAGCGTTACCTGCTCGTATCTGGCAATCACCATTTGAGCGATCCGTTCGCCGGGCTCGATGACCTGTGCCTCGTTGGACAGGTTCACGACGATACATTTGATCTCGCCGCGATAATCGCTGTCGATGGTTCCAGGCGTGTTCAGCAGTGTGAGGCCGCGTTTTGCCGCCAGCCCGCTGCGCGGACGTATCTGTGCTTCATACGAATCCGGCAGTTCGATAAACAATCCTGTAGGAATCAGGCTGCGTTCGAGCGGCAGGAGCGTAACGGGCACTTCAATATTTGCCCGTAAATCCATCCCGGCACTGCCTTCCGTTTCGTACTTTGGCAGCGGATTTGGGGAGCGATTGATAATTTTGATCTTCAATGTCTGACAATTTTTGGATGCAAAAGTAGCGAATGTGCTGAAACGGGCGCTCCGGCTTCCGGATTGTTAATATTAGTTGCCGGACGGGAATAAGTCGTTTTGTCAGATTCAAGCCGGATTCCGGCATAATTCATGCTTATAGGCTGAAAATCTTCTTCCGTAATATCAAAACGGGGAAATCACGCCGCCTTCTTAGCATTTCCCAATACTTTTCGGCCGATTAAACATACAAGTTAAATGAGACCCACCTTTACGCTTTTTTTTCTTCTACTTTCAACCTTTTGGACAGGCGCGCATGCACAGACAAACGATGAATGCGACATTGATCTTGGCCCGGATGTGACTGTCTGCAACAATGCGACCTTTACGCTCAATCCCAACGGCAATCAGGATGCTACCTACACCTGGACCGGCCCTGCAGGTCTGAGCTGCTACAACTGCCCTTCACCGGTTGTCTCGGGTCTCACAACAGGCGTTTACTCCTTCTCCGCCACACAGCAGACTGCCCAATGTACCAAAACGGACAATATCACCATTACGGTCATCGCCGGGCAACAACCACAATATAACATTATTGACGACAAAACGATTTGTCAGGGCACCTCGGTCATGCTGGGAGGGCCGCTCATCCAGGGTACTTTTTACCAGTGGACCTCTGCGCCACCGGGCTTGTTGTCCTCCTCTGCCAACCCTACCGTTACTCCCAATGTTACCACGCGTTACTATGTGATCGCATTTAACGCGGGTTGCCCCTATGTATCTGTCGACAGCGTGTTGATCACGGTTGTCCATCCGCCGGTACTCGATGTGCAGACAGATACGGCGATTTGCAACGGGGCAAGTGTTTTGCTCGGCCATACCGATCCGGAGCCCGGGGTGGTGTACGCCTGGACGCCCAACGACGGCTCGCTCGACAGCGCCGATATCGCCAACCCGCTTGCCACACCACTCCAAACCACACAATACAAACTGGTCGCCACCAAATCAGTCTGCATGCAAATGCGCACAGTGCAGATATCGATCGTCAACCTTGACCTGTCGCTGAGTTCAGGCGATAGCGCGCGCATCTGCCGGGGGGCGGAGTTGCCCATTCAGGCCACTCTTACCCCTTCAGGAGGCAACGTGAGCTGGGCGCCGCTCGACGGGTTGCAGATCATCGGCAACGGACTGAACGTGATCGCCAGTCCGCTGTCGTCGACCTTGTACACGGCAACAGCTTCCGTACCGGGATGCAAGCGCGACGTCGGGGTTTATGTTACCGTAGACAGCATACCCGCCAATCTTGCCATTCAACCTTCGGACACGACCATTTGCAGCGGCGCGACCGTTCTGCTTGTTTCGCCCGCATTTCAGCAGGCTGATTACCCGGATATCAGTTACCAATGGTTTCCTCCCGACGGCCAACTCACCCCGGATAGTCTCTACATCATGGCCGTTCAGCCGATCAATACCACCACTTATTTCCGGGTGACGACAAACGGAGGCTGTGTGGATACCGCGTCGGCAACCGTCAAAGTGGTGGAACCGCCGCAAATCAGTGTCGTACCACAGGATACCTTGATATGCCCCGGCACCAGTGTCCAACTGAATGCCACCTATCCCTTTGGCATCATCAACCTGAGCTGGTCGCCGACCCAAAACCTGAGTTGCACGCAATGCGACAACCCGGTGGCCACACCTTCCGATTCTACAATCTATACCGTAACCGGACAGTTCCAGGGCTGCCCGGTAAGCGCCTCGGCAACGGTCAATATCAGACCCCTGCCGGTTATTCAGTTTCCCGATGATAAAAATATCTGCCTGGGCGAATCCGTGGTGTTAAATGAGGGTTTTGACCCATCGGCAACGTATAACTGGACTTCTACTGACCCCGATTTTGTACCGACCAGTACACCCCAGCCCGTCGTGTCGCCCAAACAAACCACTACCTATTTTGTGAAGGCAGATAACGGGTGTGTCAGCGATAAACAGGTGACAATTGTGGTTTCTTCAGCTACCCTGGCAGTCAGTAACGATACCAGCATATGCAAAAACTTTAACGCAAACCTGATCGCTACGGGTTCTGCTCCGGGCACATACGAATGGAGCGACGGCCAGTCCGGCGCATCTGTTCTGGTGTCGCCTGCACAAACAACAACGTATACGGTCACCTATACTTACGGCGACGGCTGCATACTCACTGATAACATAACGGTTACCATTCAGGGGGTTGGTCCTGCGATCGAATTTCCTGCTGACAATGAACTTTGCGCCGGTGAAAGTGTGGTGTTGAACAGCATTGACACTCCGGGCGCCACCTATTCCTGGGTTTCCAATCCGCCCGGTTTCACCTCCACCGAGGCTGTACCACCTGCCGTCACACCTGCTCAAACGACGCAATACACCATTACGGCAAGCCTGGATAATTGCACGACGACAGAAACCGTCAATATTATTGTCTACAATGCTACCCTGACCTTGCCTCCCGATATCACCATTTGCAGGGGAGAGCCCCTTGAACTGGTGGCCAACGGCTCGCTGTCCGGCGAATACCTCTGGTCTACGGGCGATACAACTGCTATTATCGAACCGATGCCAACCCAGAACACGACATACGAGCTGACCTATATTTATGGCGACGGCTGTGTGCTCGAAGACGAAGTGAAGGTGAGTGTAAAGGATAACTTTTCCCTGAAAATCATATCCGACCCAGATACCAATCGCGTCAATGTAGGCGATCCGCTCAACCTGATGGGAATCATCGCGCCCTCTCAAAACCTGTCCGGATTCCAGTTCCAGTGGCTGGAAAACGGCCAGACCAACATCGGTAATACGGAATCGATCGATGTAGCGCCATCCACGAACGACTCTACCATCACTTACACCCTGATCGCTGTGGCGCCAAACGGCTGTACACAACAGGAACAGGTCATCATAACGGTAGTGCAGCCCCTGGCCATCATTCCCAATGCCTTTACCCCCAACCGCGACGGGGTGAACGACGTATTCCGGCTGAAACTGCTACAAGGCGCCGCCGTCGTGCTCAGTATGGAAATTTATGACCGCTGGGGCAAACTCGTTTTTGAAAGCGTCGATCCGGCTCCGGAATGGGATGGCAACATCGACGGCAAGGAAGCCGCGAGCGACGTTTATGTTTACGTCATTCGCTGGCAGCGCAGCGACGGCGCTTTGCAGCCACCGAAAATCGGGAGCATTGCACTGCTGCGTTAACAGGTGCATTTTAATGAAAAATGAACTAGTACAAGACTTCCGGGGTTCTGATGCCACGGAAGTCTTATTTTTGCGCAAAATCTTTTTGAATGGTAAAGATCGGTCAGGTTGAACTCGGTGCATTTCCGCTGCTCCTCGCTCCCATGGAGGATGTAAGCGATCCGCCATTCCGCAAACTTTGCAAGGCTCAGGGCGCCGATATGGTGTATACGGAGTTTATCAGCGCCGACGGCCTCGTCCATGAAGCCAAAAACACGTTCCAGAAACTGGAAATATTCGACTACGAACGCCCCGTTGGCATTCAGTACTTCGGCGGTCAACTCGAGAGTATGATCGAAGCCGCCGAGATCATAGAGTCGAAAAATCCCGATGTGATCGATATCAATTTCGGCTGTCCGGTAGCAAAGGTCGCCTGCCGTATGGCCGGCGCCGGGCTCCTTCGCGACATCCCCCAAATGGTACGGCTTACCGAGGCAGTGGTGAAAAGTACCTCCCGTCCGGTAACCGTCAAAACAAGGCTTGGCTGGGACGAGTCCACCATCAACATCGTCGAAGTAGCGGAACGGCTGCAGGATGTCGGCATTCAGGCCCTGAGCATCCACGGCCGTACCCGCAGCCAGATGTACAAAGGAGAAGCCAACTGGTCGTGGATCGCCAAAGTGAAGGAAAATCCGCGGATGCATATCCCCATATTTGGCAACGGCGATATCGACAGCCCGCAAAAAGCCCTGGAATACAAAAATCGCTACGGGGTGGATGGTATCATGATCGGACGGGCCAGTATCGGTTACCCCTGGGTATTTCGCGAGATCAAGCACTTTTTTGCGACAGGCGAGTTGCTGCCGCCACCCGGCGTCAGTGAACGCGTTCAGGCTGCCCGCCAGCACCTGCAGGACAGCCTGGACTGGAAGGGGCCAAAACTCGGCGTTCTGGAAATGCGCCGCCACTACGCGCCATACTTCCGCGACCTTCCCAATATCAAGCCCTTCCGGGCCCGGCTGGTGACCGAGATGGAGCCTGCCGTGTTGTTTGCCATTCTGGATGAAATTGAAGAGGTCTACTCGGCCGAAGAACTGTTCGTTTAATATTCTGAACGATGCTATTTTCGATATTGCCGCATGAACGGAGGATTTTTAACCTGATTGGTCAGTGTGCCTGTGAATTGAATGTTCCGGCGTATGTGATAGGCGGTTATGTGCGCGACAGACTGCTTGGTCGCGCCACGAAAGATATTGATATTGTTTGTGTTGGCGACGGCATCCAACTGGCAGAGCACATGGCCTCAAAATTGTCGCCCACGCCGAAGATCGTGGTGTTCCGCCGTTTCGGCACCGCCATGTTGCGCCACGAGGGCATGGAAATCGAATTTGTCGGCGCCCGGCGGGAGAGTTATCGCGACGACAGCCGCAAACCCGAAGTAGAGCAAGGTACGCTGGAAGACGATCAGAACCGCCGCGATCTGACCATTAACGCGCTGGCTGTCAGCCTCAACGAAGACACTTTCGGCCAGATCGTCGATCCCTTTGGCGGACTGGAACACCTCGAACAAAAACTGCTGAAAACACCGCTGGACCCCGGCAGTACTTTTTCCGACGACCCGCTGCGTATGTTGCGCGTTATTCGGTTTGCCAACCAACTGGGCTTTTCTATCGAGCCCAACACGTTCCGCGGTATCGTCAAGTACAAGAGCCGGATACACATTATTTCCAAAGAACGGATCACCACTGAACTGGAAAAAATTCTTCAGACCCAGGACCCGTCGACCGGATTCAAACTGCTGTTTGACAGCGGGTTATTACAACTGATCCTGCCTGAAGTGGCAGCCCTGCAAGGAGTGGAAGACCGCAACGGCCGCGGACACAAAGACAATTTTTACCACACCCTTGAGGTGCTCGACAACGTCTGTAAAAAAAGCAACAACATCTGGCTGCGCTGGTCGGCTTTGCTCCACGACATCGCCAAGCCCGCCACCAAGCGCTTTGACAAGGACACTGGCTGGACCTTTCACGGCCACGAATGGCTGGGCGCCAAGATGGTCCCCAAAATATTCAGAAACCTGCGCCTCTCACTCGGATCCGAAATGGAATATGTGCAGAAAATGGTGCGCCTGCACCTGCGGCCCATATCGCTGACCAAGGAACAAGTGACCGACAGCGCCGTCCGGCGCCTGCTGTTCGATGCAGGCCCCGACATCGACGACCTGCTTAAGTTGTGCGAATCGGATATCACCACCAAGAACCCGCACAAGATGGCGCGTTATCTCGAAGGGTATGAATACCTCAAGGAGCGCATGGCAGATGTGTCGGAAGCCGATCGCATGCGGCTGTGGCAACCGCCCATCACAGGGGAGGTCATCATGCAGACCTTTGATATCCAGCCATCAAAAGACGTGGGCACGATCAAAACAGCTGTTCGCGAGGCTATACTCGACGGGGAAATTTCCAACGAGTTCGAGGAGGCATTCCAGCGCATGCTGGAGGAGGGCGCCAAAATCGGGCTGAAACCCCTGAAGTCCGCCGCTGATTTTTCTGCAACCCGGATGTCATCCTGACATGCCCTGAACCGGAAGAGTTTTTACCTTTGGCCGCTGTGTTCCTCTCTTCGCTCAAACTCACCAATTTCAAGAATTATTCACTTCAGGCTTTCGACCTGTCGCCCCGCCTGAATTGTTTTACCGGCCTGAACGGCATGGGCAAGACCAATGTCCTCGATGCCGTGCATTTTCTTTGCCTCTGCAAGAGCCATTCGGGGGCCGCAGACAAGTTCCTGGTCCGTCACGGGGAAAATTTCTTTCGCCTGGAAGCGGTATTTCAGGAAGAGGCCGGCCCTGTTCCGGTTGTCGCCAAATTTCCCCTCGGCCAACGCAAGGAGATCGAAAAAAACGGAACAGCCGTCAGCCGGCTCATGGATTACATCGGGCAATTTCCGGTGGTGATGATTGCTCCCGACGACGTTGCCCTGGTTCAGGACGGGAGCGAGGAACGGCGCAGGTTTATGGATAATACCCTTTCCCAGATCTCGATCGATTACCTGCAAAACCTGTTGACATACAATACTTTACTAAAGCAACGCAATGCCCTGCTCAAGCAATTTGCCGAAGAACGGTCGTTCGATCCGGTGCTGCTCGAGAGCATCGATCGCCAGATGCCTGCGCCTGCTGCGGTGCTCAGCAAGCAGCGGCAACATTTCGTCGAAACGTTGCGCCCCTTGTTTGCAGAATATTACCGCGAAATCGCAGCGGACCACGAACAGGTAGACGCGCGTTACTCCTCCGACCTTGCAGACGGAGACCTTAAAGTATTGTTGCAGCGCAACCTGGACAAGGACCGTGTATTGCAGCGCACGACGGCCGGTCCGCATCGCGACGACCTTGGCCTGCTGATGGACGGCCTGCCCGTAAAACGATTTGCCTCTCAGGGGCAGTTGAAATCATTCCTCCTGGCACTCCGCCTGGCGCAGTACGAATTGCTCCGGCGGGAAAAGGGATTCAGCCCGATACTCCTGCTGGACGATATTTTTGACAAACTGGATGAGAACAGGGTGCGTCAATTGGTCGGGCTTCTGATCAGCCGCGATTTCGGGCAGATATTCATCACAGATACCCAGCGCAGCCGGATGGAGGCCATTGTCGCCAGTTTTACCGGCGACTACCGGATTTTTGAAATCAGCAATGGCAGTGCGTCCGTTTAGGGGCCGTTGCCACAGGAGCAGACGAATTTCAATCTACCTCGCCGGAAATCCATAAAATTTCCGGTTTGCGCTGCCGGTCGAAAAACACCCGTATTTTTTTTCGGAAAGAACCTTTTTGATAGGCGTCGTACTCTATCGAAACTTCCCCGTTGCCACCGGGCGCGATGGGTTCTTCGGTGTACTGTGCTGCCGTACATCCGCATGTAGTGCGTACCGTTTGCAACAAGATGGTATCGGGCGACACGTTTTTAAAGGTAAAGGCAAAGCGCACCGGCCTGCCGGCGGGTATTTCGCCAAAATCGTGATCCTGCCCGACTTGCCAGGCTACCACCGGTTCAGCCGGTGTGATGAAGATACTCAGCAGAAACAATAGCCAGGGCATACGGTGAGTTTTGCAGGTAAAAAGTGTAACCTCGTCGTTTCTTTTTGTGTCGAAAACGCGAAAGGTGCAAAATTGTGCCTTATCGACGTCACTTCAAAACAAAAAATTCAGACAATGCGCTATCTACTGTTATTTATGTTGTTGGTCGCGATTTTCGTGGTTGGCAAACAATCCTGTCATTTTTCCGGTTTTGGTCCGGGCATCAAAGGCAAAGGTCCTGTAAAAACAGAGACCCGTGATGTTCAGGGGTTCAATTCCATCAGTCTTGAAATCTCTGCCAACGTGGAAGTAAGCGTATCCGAAAACTATTCCATCGAAGTGGAGGCACAGGAGAACCTGTTGCCGATACTTAAAACCGAATTGGAAGACGGCAGGCTACGCATCTGGTTCGACGAAAACGTGTCGTATTCCAAAGACCTGAAAGTGCGCATTAGCGCACCTGAATTCAACGCGTTTTTCGTAGCGGGCAGCGGAACCATTCGCGCCACTACACCCATCCGTTCAGAAAAAATGACCCTCGACATCGCCGGTTCCGGCGATATCTTCCTGCCGGAAGGCGACTTCGGCACCCTTAAAACGAACATTGCCGGCAGTGGCGGCATCGATATCGGGGGTAAAGCCGATTATTTTGAAAGTTCCATAGCCGGCAGTGGCGATGTAAAAGCCGAGCGATTTACGGCCAATGAACTGGTAGCCAAAATTGCGGGTTCCGGCGCGGTGCATTGCGATGTGTCTCAAAAACTGAAAGCGGAAATCGTCGGCAGCGGCGATGTGTACTATTCGGGCGAGCCCAGTGTAGAGACCGATATTAGCGGTTCGGGGAAAGTCAAAAAGATCTGACCCGTTCAAATATCCTGACGGTATCACCGGCCAGTTGAAAACTTTCTGTCATTTCTGCGACAACCGGGAGGCGTGGAGCGGCTATGCCGTCTTTCAGCCTCCCGCT
>ERZ724507.548-NODE-548-length-16942-cov-4.617872_pt1 | contig 16942 bp, 10 predicted proteins | sample MGYA00376040_ERZ724507 | MGnify/ENA primary metagenome ERZ724507 (study PRJEB28724, sample SAMN07190883) | activated sludge metagenome | isolation source: activated sludge of sewage treatment plant in Hong Hong | place: Hong Kong | collected 2016-03-17 ...
GTCCACGGTCCACGGTCCACGGTCCACGGTCCACGGTCCACGGTCCACGGTCCACCGTCCACCGTCCACCGTCCACCGTCCACCGTCTACCGTAAAAACACCATCTGGAAGTCGTTCATTTCGTAGCCGTCGCCGATGGGGATATCCAGGCATTTTTCGATGGTGAAGCCGATCCTGAAATAGAAATTGATGCTTTTATAGTTCTGCCGGTTGACGGTCAGGCGCATGGTGCGCAGGCCGGGGTAGTAGTCCAGGATGCGTTCAAAAACGGCTTTCCCGAGCCCTTTTCCCCGCTGGTCGTTGTCGAGGTAGAACTTGTTCAGGAAATAATTGCCTTCCCCTTTATCGCTGACGGAAATAAAACCGAGTACAGTGTCGGCCTCCATCACCAGCCGGAACATTTGCCCTTCCGCTTCCATCTGGTGTTGCAGGGCTTCCAGGCTGTATATTTTATCAAGCATATACGTCACCTGTTTCTCGCCGATGACAGAGGGGTAATGCGCCAGCCAGATACGCTGTGCCAGTAGCCTGATAAGCGGAATATCGCCGGGTGTTGCCTGTTGGAGTGTGATGTTCCTGGACATTATTTTTTCTCCTCCTTCGCATTCAGCAGTTCCAGCACCTGTCGGGTGATGTCGAGGCTGTCGTTGGCCAGAAGGATCTGGCCGCCGCGCGAATAGGAAAGGATATAATCGTATCCGATCTGGCCGGAAAGCGTTTTGAGTTTTGCCTCCACATTGGCATACAGGTCGTTGAACGCCTTCTTCTGGTCTTCGGCAAGCGATTTGCGCAAGCGTTCTTCTTCCTCCTGCAGGCGCTGGCTCCGTTGCATCAGTGCGGCCTGTTGTTTTTCGGCGTCGGCCTGGGTCATCGTGCCCGTCTGGAATTTTTCCTGGAGGGCATTGGCGTCGCGCATAAGGGCCTCCTGTTTGGCGACCAGGTTGCTCTCGGCAGTCCGGACGCGCTGCTGAATGGCATCTTTCTGTTGTTTCAGCCATTCGTATTGTGCGTCGAGCGTATCGCCGTTCACGTAGGCGATCTTCACCCCGCCAGATACTGACGGAGCAGGCGCAATGGTTTGTTGTTCAGCGGATTGAGGCTTCTTCAGGTTCAGGTAGTATAAATGACCGACGAGTAAAAAGAGGATGATATTGAGGATAATGGGCAGATTTTTCATGCTTGAATGGTGTGATAAAACGAATAATCCGGTTGAAAAGGAGCGCAAATGTACGGCGCGGTCCGGAAATACGGCGACTTTTTCCCGCCTACCGCAGTAAAGCCACGTCGCCCTTTTTTACGGCAATCTGCCCGTCGTAATATTCCAGTTCTGCGTACCAGATCAGTATGTCAGATGGAAAATCCCGACCTTTCCAGCGACCGTCCCAGCCGAGGCCGGGATCGTTCGGCTCAAAGTTTTTCCGTTCAAAAACGACATCGCCCCAACGATTGACCACCATCCAGCGGCGTATCATGCTGACACAGGGGTCTGTTTTGGGGTAAAACCAGTCGTTGATACCGTCGCCGTTGGGCGTGAAAGCGTTGGGGATAATTATCACACAACTCGGATCGACAGTAACCTGTATCGAATCCTGTGCCCGGCAACCGTTGGCATCGGCGACGAGCAGGGTGTAGAGGGTCGTCGCAAGGGGAGCGGCGGCGGGGTCGAAACAATCGGTACAACTCAAACCCTCCGCTGGCATCCAGATGATCGACAGGGCGCCGCTGCCCAGTACCGTCGCATTGAGTACGAGATTATCGCCAATGCGCAGGGTAGTGTCGGGTGGCAGATCGACGGCCAACGGCGGGAACCCCGTTACCTGTACTGTCACCAGCGTATCGCATCCCGTACCGGAAGCCGGTAAAAAGAGTTGCGCCGTGGTGTCGGGCTTCAGGGTTGCGCCGAACAATACGATCAGATCGGCGCAGGTGCTGGTGTCCAACTGGATGAACAGGGTATCGTGGACCACAATGGTCAGCGAATCCACCGAAATGCAACCATCCTCCGTCTGCGCCACGACGACCCACCAGGTGGTGGCCATCGGCGCTGCCGCCACTGAAATACAGGTATCGCAGGACAGAAAATCGCTGGGTATCCACTGCCAGGTATCGAAAAAGTTCGGGCGCTGGAAGAATGCCGCCTGATCGGGACAGACTGCCATATCGCTACCTAGGTCAAGTGTCGTAGCGGCGGCGACGGTCACGGTGATCGTATCGGACTGTTTGTTGCCGCAGACATCCCACACGTCGACCCAGTAAGTGCCGGGCAATAGCGTGGTATAGATCGAATCGGGTGCACCGTCCTGCCAGCGATAGGCGGCGAAACCGCTTCCTGCGTGAAAGGTAAACACGCCATTGTCGCATACCGCCCGGTCGGGGCCGAGGTCAAGCACCGCCTGCGATGCCTCCGACACGACGACGCGCAGTGTATCGGCAGCGATGCCGCAGGGCGTATGCGCCTGCGCGACGAGCAGGCCCTCCCCTGTTGCCATGTACGTGACGAAAGCAGAATCAGCGTTTGCCTGAACAACTCCCGAAATTCCCTGAAGCGACCATGCGACCGAATCCGTGCCGCAGGCGACGCCTTTTACCCGGTAAGCCACGGGGCCGCCCGAAAGACAGATCGTATCGGGCGCGTCATAGGGAAAAATGATGCGGGGCTTGGTGATATAACTCGCGATGGAATGGCTCATCAAGTATTTCACGCCAGGTGTCGGTGCGAGAGACAGGGCATCGTACTGGAACTGACAGGCTTGCCCCGGCGCATCGGGATTGTGGATCACGTCGAGCCGGGTCGTCGGGTTGCCCAGTGGCGGGGTGACCTCCTGTGTGACGCATATCTTCCCATTGGGCGTGAGGTACAACTCTCGGAACAGATTGTCGGGCACGGTGCGTTTCGCTATGTTCGTTGACGAGGCATTGATAGCGTCGCTGTCGCCGGCTTCGAGGTCGTACTGGACGATGGTCGTGTACGAGTTTACAGCACCGGTGTAATACGTCGCATAAAGGAAGCGGCCGCCGGGCGAGAATTCCTGTCCCAAAATTTGCCATACCGTAACGCCGCTTGTCAAGTTATCCGGTGGATAAAGGGTAATGAAATCAGGAGAAATCGACCCCGTTTTAGTATTAAAATCGAACAGCATGGTGGAATTGTCCGGGATATTGGCCATTCTGATGGCTATCCTCCCGCCATCTGTGGAGATTTTTATCGGTCTTCCTCCGACCGGCATATTTGTGCCGGTCAAATTATTGACGGGGGTAATATTCAGCCCGTTCTGGTCGATGGCAAAAACCTGAAACCCCCACGCCGAGCCGTCTTCGTTACCGTAGGCCACCAGCCACCAGCCGTCGAATGCACAGGCTCTCGTGGCAGCGAAACCTGTACATATCTGTTGGCCAATTGGCGGGTTTTGCTGTCCTGGCGCCACGTCGCCTTTCCCGCCGTCGAGTTGCATGTCGACGATCCAGTACCGAAGCTGATTGGCAAGAACGAACACATAGAACCGGCTTTTCTTCCCCGGATGGGGAACGATGAGGGTCGATGAGGGTTGCAGGGCGCCAAGACCGCCATTGGGCATCACTTCGTGAAAGCGGTTGAACACGCTAGTGCCGTCGGTATAGAACAGCAGGTTCCCTGCGGAATCGCAAATTGTTGATGTTTCTACATAAGTAACGGCAGATGTCATCCCGTTGGTCAGCACCTTCGGCGGTTCGGTGGAAAAGTCCAGCCCCGAGTGCTCACCGAAATACCATTTTTGCACCGGCCAGGGCATACAGGGGTCTTCATGGCAGTCGCAATCCTGGTCGAGGCAGTCGAACAGCCCGTCGCCGTCGTCGTCTAGGTTGTTTTGACAGATTTCGACCTTAACGCATTCGGGAGTGCAGAGGGTGTCGAATACGATGGGCAGGTCGATGACCTGAAAGGTATCGGGCGGCAGGAAATTCAGGGGTGGCGCTTCGGTTATTACAATAGTATCTACATCCGGAAGGGGGAGGTCTTCCGATTTGATTTCCCATAGAACTTGCGGGCAGTCGCTGATATTGCCAAAGGCGTCGGCTTTGATGATCCAGGAATTTGACCCCACTAATTGATCGGCGCCCGTGCCGAAATAGCCACCTCCCGGGAGGGCAAGCAATGTATTGATCCGCGGCAGGGAATAATCATAATGATGCCACCAAAGCAGCTTGCCTTCGAAATCAAGGTGCATAAACATGTCATAAAGATTCGAAATACCCGGAGAGGTAATTATTCGGGCAGTGCCTCCTATGGTTATACCTGAAGGCGTGGATACGATAACTTCCGGCATAAGCCATGATGCATTATTTCTGGAGTAGAGTTTAGACCATAGTAATGTTCCATCAGGACTCATTTTTAATATTCTGGTTTGCAAAAACGCTCCGGATATATTTAATGGCGTGTTGATATTCATGAGCACATAAATGTTGCCGTCATATCCGATGGCAATATCTACGACGACAGGCGGAAAAGAAAAGGATATGACATCCGTATTTAAACGTTTGATCCACAGTATATTGCCGTTTTTATCGACATGGGCTATAGTTGCATGATGAGAAGTGTTTTCGCTCAATGTGATCAGGCCGCCGTCGGGTAATGCTGCGCTTTTGATGACATTGTAGCCGGGGCGGTTTTTAGTCCATATCAGGTTGCCGTTCAGGTCGAATTTAGCCAGGGCATCTACGGTAATATTGCCATCCTGTTCAATTGTGAGATCATTTACCGGAGAAGGCAATCTTTTTACCCATTCCGGTTCGCCGTTGCCGGAAAATTTAATCAGCATCCCTCTGGTTTCAAATGTATTAGTTGAAACGAAGTAGGGGCGGACCTGCCACAATACCGCAAAGCCTCCGTCCGGTGTTCCGACAACAGCATTACAAAAGGCATACTCAAGAATAACACCCGGCATAGTATCAAGCACCACACTTTTCGACCAGATAATATTCCCGTCGGGCTTCATGAGGACCATGTGCATTTCCGAAAAGGAAACGGCAGAGAAGTCTCTGCCGGATGCACCCGCTATCAGCACATTGCCGTCTTTAAGAAGAGTTGTTGTACTCATACCCCAGTACGGGATGTCCAACGCTGTCCCGTACCCCAGGCGAAACGTTTTATCCGCACACAAAGAATCGCGCACCCGCAATAACCTGCTTGACTTGCTGTTGCAAATTCCGCTCAAGGCCACCAAAACAATTTCATAATAGCCCGGCGCCGAAAAAACCAGGGAATCCAGCGTCGCTCCCTGACTGACGCCGTCGACAAACCACTCATACGACGCGGCGTTCTGACTATTGTTGACGACATACACCGTGCTGCCTTTCTCCGGATTCAGGTTGCTAAGGGTAAAGGCGGCCTGCGTTGGGCAGTATACCTGTACCACGGTATGTGCCGAATCGGCCTCACAGAGGAGGGCGTTGGCGGGGTCAGCATATAGTGTCACGGTAAACACTCCCGCCGAATCGAAGAGCCAGGCGGCGTTCGGCGTGGAGGAGAAAGGAACGCCGTTCAGGGTCCAGTGGAAAGCAAGAGCATTCTGGCTGTTGTTATTGAATACCAGCGTTTGGCCGACAATAACAGCGGTATCGCCAGGCAGAAAAGCCGCTGCGGTGGTTGTAGGGCAGGGCGGCAGGCAGCCTTTCGACTGGAGCAGGCTACTGCGTTTTTCGTTAAGGAAAAAATTCATGCGCGCCGCCTGACCCGGCGTAAAATCGTGCAGGCAGGCGTTGTTGCCGTAATCGAGGAAATTGCGGGTCATGTCGGGCTGGTCGGTGGCAAAGCCCGACTGGGTATCAGTAGAGCAAGTGTTCACGACCTGACTGCAGGGCACGGAGGCGGTGCTCTGGTCGGGCGGCGTGTCGCACACGCGGTCGCCGTCGGCCAGGCAGTCGGCATTGTCGCAGCCGCCCTGGAAAGTGTGGTAGAGGCCAAAATAATGACCCATTTCGTGTGCCAGAGCGCTGCCCAGTGCCTGGGTGGAACCGATCAGACTTGCCTCGATCACGATGCCGTCCCATACGGAGCCGTGGAAGTTCGGCAGGTAGGCGTAGGCTGAAATGCCGCAGCCGTCAACAGGGGAGCAAATTTCTTTTACTACCCAGATGTTGATATAATCCTTTGGATTCCAGCGGTTAATGTTTTTCAGCGTCAGGTCCTGTCCCAAGGCGTTGTCGAGTTCGGTGAGCGTGCTCTGGTTGCGGGTGATACCGTTAGCGGGCTGCCCCTCGGGATTGCGCGTGGCTAAGCAGAATTGTATTTGCACGTCCGTTCCGCTGCCCTGGTCGTAATAGTTCATATTGGCAAAGGCATCATTGAGCCATTGGATACCCTGCTCGACGGCAGCATCCGGAATGTTTTCAGGACCGTTGTTGTGGATGATGTGTACAACTACCGGTATGACGACCGCCTGACCGCGCTGCAAGGCAGGGGATTGCGTTTCCCGGCTGAAAAAAGTCCAGGCTTTCTTTTCCAGTTCTTGTTGATCTTGAAAAGAGGCTGGATTTTGCAGTGCCTGGCGGTGGAGCAGGTCGGTTCCGCAGAAAAAGGTATGCTGGCAAAAAAGCGTAGAGCAGACGTGGAGCAAAATCAATATGAGAAGTATACGTTTCATGTTCCTGTCGTTGAGGAACCTAAGATATGCCACCTTGGCACAATTTTAGCTAAATATTTCTTAGCATTGTGGTGGTGGCATACCACCGAACCCCGTTCGGCAACCACCCGCCGAACGGGGTTCGGCGATACTTGCCAATAACCGGACCGTGTCGATTTTTAATACCACTTATTTTTTTTGTCATCGCACATGATCCCGTTTAACACACCATATCTGACGGGTAAAGAAGCCCACTTCCTCTATCAGGCGGTATGTTCCGGACACCTTTTCCGGCAGAACGGGGTTGATGTGTTGTGGATGGATTACTCCAACTACCCTGAATATCCCCAACTTTATGGCCCTTTCAACCATTTCGTTTCTATTCTCGACCTGATTTTTAATACGGGTCCCGCAGCAGCCGACTACCTGCAATCTTCCCGCTAGTCTGCCGGGCTATCGAAGACTCCCTTTCCCCCAGGTTTTCACCGCAGAAACAACCCGTTTTGGCCAAAACGAGCACTTGCCTCTATCGGCATTGATTACTTTTGTCAAAATAAAAGACAACTGGAATGATGACACGACTTCTCGCACTTGCGCTGTTTGCCCCGTTTTTGGCCACCGCCCAAATGAATATCCTGACAACCAACCCCGTAGCGGCACAGGTATTATCGGGCAATTATGATCCCGCCGACTATGCGGCCACAACGGTCGTGACCGACCCGCTTGCCATCGCTGCGGACCTGAACGCCAGCATTTCGGCGGACAGTCTCAAGTCGTATATTATCCGGCTGAGCGAATTTGGTACGCGCAACTCGGGTTCCGATACGGTGTCTGCCACACAGGGTATTGGCGCCGCCAGGCGCTGGGTCCATAGCCAGTTCGAGACGTTCAGCGCGGAGAATGAAAACCGGCTTGTGGTGTCCTATTTGCAGTTTGACCAGGACATCTGTGGTATGGGGCAACATCGCAATATCCTGGCGGTGCTGCCGGGCTCGAATGCCGCCGAACACGGTATCGTGCTCATCGAAGGGCATATCGACAGTCGCTGCGATACCCTGTGCAAGGTGACCTGTCTGGCGCAGGGCGTCGAAGACAACGCCAGCGGCACTGCGCTCGTGATGGAACTGGCCCGTGTCATGGCAAAATATACATTTGAAAACACGATCGTATTCCTGGTGACGACCGCAGAAGAGCAGGGACTGCTCGGCGCCAATGCTTTTGCAGAATATATCCAGGACAACAATATGCCCCTGCGCGCCGTGCTGAACAACGACGTGATCGGCGGCATCATCTGCGGCAAAACCTCCTCGCCGCCCTCCTGTCCGGGGCTGAACGACGTCGACTCCACAGGTGTACGGCTGTTCTCGGCGGGTGGCTACAATTCCCCGCACAAACAACTCGCGCGTTTTATCAAACTGGAATACCAGGAAAACCTGTTGTCGCTGGTAACGGTGCCCATGGATGTTCGTATTATGACGCCTGAAGACCGGACGAACCGGGGCGGCGACCACATCCCTTTCCGGCAGCGAAACTACCCGGCCATGCGCTTTACCGCTGCCAACGAGCACGGCGACGCATTCATCACCCCGGGCTACACCGACCGCCAGCATACTTCCGACGATGTACTTGGCGTAGATACCGACATGGATGGTGTGGTGGATTCCTTTTTTGTAGACTTTAACTACCTGGCCCGCAATGCCGTGATCAACGGTAATGCAGCCGCTATTGCGGCCCGCAACGTGCCCGTACCCACTGATTTTACCGCTACCCGAAGCGGCGATCAACTGACCGTGAACATCATCGATCCGGCCAATGTGGGTACCTACCGCGTGGCCATCCGAAGCACGACCAACGACTGGGATACGGTGTTTACCCTGACAGGCTCAACGGCAGGGGTATTTACCACGAATCCACTCGGAGCGATCATTCTGAGCGTGGCAAGTGTTGACGGTCAGGATGCCGAAAGTCTGTTCACACGGGAGCGGATCATTGCTCCGGTCGTCTCGACCGGCGAACCCGGCGCGGCGCAGGACGCAAACATCCGGTTGCTGCAGAACCGTCCCAACCCCTTCGACGAAGCGACCTGGATATCTTTCTGGATCAATGAGGTGCCGGATTACGGCAAGGCGGAAATACAGATTACCGATATGCAGGGAAGGCTGATCGCACAGTTGCCGGTGGTGCTCAGGGAAGGGCTGAACGAAACGCTCTACACACATGGATACGGTGTGCTCGGCACATTTGCCTATGCGCTGTATGTGGATGGCCGTCCCGTGGATTCCAGGCAGATGGTGTTTGCGTATTAGAACGGGTTTCCCGCAGAAAGGCGCAGAAAAATTTCGCAGATTCACCGCAGATTGGGTGACATTCTGCGCCTTTTCGCGAAGTTTTTCTGCGGCAATCTGCGGGAAATAAATTCGGACCGATCAGTTCCCGTAATCGCTCAAAAACTTCAGGCGCATCAACTGGATCTCTTCCCAGGTGATTTCGTCGTCTTTCAGTTCCTGGTAGGCCAGTTTCACGTCGTCGGTATCGGCTTCCTTGAAGTACTCTATGACCGTTTCGCGCACATACTCGTCTACTATCTTGTTCAGGTAGTAATCGATGTTCAGTTTGGTGCCGGAATTGACGATGCCATCGAGTTCTTCCAGGAGCTCGGCCATGCTCAGGTCGTTGGACTTGGCGATGTCTTCAAGCGGTATTTTCCGGTCGATGGAAGTGATGATGCTCACCTTCATTTTCGACTTGTTGGCCACCGTCTTGATCGTGATGTCCATGGGGCGTTCGATCTCGTTCTGCTCGCAGTATTGCTTGATGAGTTCGAGGAAGGGTTGCGCATATTTCTGCGCCTTGCCGAGGGATACGCCGACGATCTTGGACATGTCTTCCATCGACATGGGGTACTGGGTCGCCATTTCCTCCAGGGAGGGATCCTGGAAAATGATGTAGGGCGGCAGGTTGTGTTTCTTGGCGATGCTCCTGCGCAGGTCCTTGAGCATATTCATCAGGGTTTCGTCGAGCACTGCCGTACCACCCTTTTCGTCGTCGAAGTCGTATTCGCTGTCGTCGTAGTCGTGGTTGATCGTGATGGAGATCGGATGCGGGTTCTTGAGGTAGGCGTGGCCGGCCTCCGATACTTTCAGCAGGCCGAACTGTTCAATTTCCTTGTAGATCAGGTTATTGATCATGGCATGGCGGAAAATGGAACTCCAGAAGTTCTCATCCTTGTCTTCGCCGATGCCGAAGTTCTCCATTTCGCTGAAGCGGAAATCCTTCATCTCCTTCGTCTCGCGACCAAGCAGAAAGTCCATCACCGTTTTCATCAGGTAGTTCTCATTAAGGTCGAGGATACACTGGATGACATTGATGATCTCCTGCTGCACCTCCATCTTTTCCTTGGGGTTTTTGCAGTTGTCGCACATCTTGTGGCAGTCGTCTTCATGGTACTGCTCGCCGAAGTAGTGGAGCAGGAAGCGGCGGCGGCAGGAAGCGGTTTCGGCGTAGGCGACGACTTCCTGCATGAGTTGTGCGCCCATCTCGCGCTCGGCGACGGGTTTGTCGCGCAGGAACTTTTCGAGCCGAAGGATATCCTGGTAGTTGTAAAACGCCACACATTTTCCCGCGAGTCCGTCGCGACCGGCGCGGCCGGTCTCCTGGTAGTAGTTCTCGATGGATTTCGGCATGTCGTAGTGGATCACGAAACGCACGTCCGGTTTGTCGATGCCCATGCCGAAGGCGATGGTGGCGCAGATGACGTCGATGTCTTCCATGAGGAAGGCATCCTGCGTGGCGGAACGGGTTTTGGGGTCGAGACCGGCGTGATACGGGGCGGCCTTGATATCGTTGACGGCGAGCATTTCGGCCAGGTCTTCCGCCGTTTTGCGGTTCTGGACGTAAATGATGCCCGATTCATTGCGGAATTCTTCCTTGATCAGTTGAATGATCTGCTTGACAGTCTGGTCCTTCTTGATCTTCGGGCGAATCTCGTAGAACAGGTTGTCGCGGTTGAAGGAGGAGATAAAGGTGTTCTCCGCCGACATGTCGAGGTTTTTCAGGATGTCCTGCTGCACTTTTGGGGTAGCCGTGGCGGTTAGGGCCATGATAGGCACTTCGCGGGCGACGGCGTCGAGCATGACGCGGATGCGGCGATACTCCGGGCGGAAGTCGTGGCCCCATTCGGAGATACAGTGCGCCTCGTCGACAGCCACAAACGAAATATTGGAGTTCTGGAAAAACTCGATGTTCTCTTCCTTGGTGAGCGTTTCCGGTGCGACGAACAGCAGTTTGGTCCGGCCGTCGGTGATGTCCTGCTTCACCTTTTTCATTTGCGCCTTGGTGAGCGAGGAGTTGAGAAAGTGCGCCACTTCGTCTTCGTCGGAGTAGCCGCGGATGCTGTCCACCTGGTTTTTCATCAGTGCGATGAGCGGACTGATGATGATGGCGGTGCCGGGCAGCATCAGGGCGGGGAGCTGGTAGCAGAGGCTTTTACCGCCCCCGGTAGGCATGATGACAAAAGTATCTTTACGGTCTAAAAGACTTTGTATGATAGCGCGTTGTTCGGCTTTAAAAGCGTCGAAGCCAAAATACTTGTGAAGGCTCTCCAGTAAAACGTCGTGTTCGGTGGCAATTGCTGACATCTTGTATGCGATTAATTTTTACGTCGGCGGTATAAAATCCCGAGTACTAAATTGTTAAAACAGTCCCCTGCCGGCTTTCGGGCAGGGATGAAAATTATGAGCCGATGAAAGTAATCATTTCCGACGGAATCCAATAAGAAGCGGTGGAAATTTTGGACTAAAAATCCGTTTGTTTCTTTCAGCGGCGATTGTATTGCTCTTGAGCACAACGGGGTGACTTTTAGAGTCACCCCGTTGCTGCCAGGAGGCCTTTTTTCAAAAAGCCGCCAAAGATACAAAAAAAAATATCGAAACTCCTGCAAGTTTTTCGCGTTAATTTTTCAAATGAAATTCAAATGTTCCACTTATAATTTTGCGGACATGGTTTTTGAATTTAAAATTCCGAATAAAAATTGGCGAAAAAATTAACTGCCGGTATTCCTCCAACGCAAAACGAATCCCCGGTTTCGTTTATATGCTTTCGCAAATCCTTGATTCCGGGGCGCCAAAACAAAACAGACTCCGGCATGGGGACGACTGGTCAGCGCATCGTAGTTTTGCCCTGGTTCCTGATTTGAACCGGCGTGTAACATAAGCAATGAACCTGGGGTATATACCAAATATTATTGCAGGGTCGACAGGGTCTTGGCGGTGGCACATGTGTAACACCCTCGTTTGAATACTCAAAAATGACTGGAAGTACGACATCCACTATATCGCCGATATGAAACCGGAAGACAAGCCCGACATTCTTTCCATTGCCCGCCAAACCATCCGTATCGAGGCGGAAACGCTGACGGCCCTGGCCGACAGCCTCGACGATACCGGCGACTTCCAGGCCTGTGTGGAGGCCATCGCGGCGTCGCAGGGGCGCCTTGTACTGACAGGTATCGGTAAAAGCGCCATCGTCGCGCAGAAAATCGTTGCGACGCTTAACTCGACCGGCACACCCGCCCTGTTCCTGCACGCCGCCGATGCCATACACGGCGATATCGGCATGATTCGCCCGTACGACCTGGTACTGTGTATTTCCAAAAGCGGCGAAACGGCGGAGGTTCGGGTACTGATCCCGCTGGTCAAAAACTTCGGCAACCCTATCATTGCCATGACCGCCAACCGCCAAAGCACCCTTGCCCGGCAGTCCGACTACCTGCTCTGGACGCCTGTGGAGCAGGAAGCCGATCCCAACAACCTCGCGCCCACTTCCAGCACTGCCGCCCAGATGGCACTCGGCGATGCGCTGGCCGTGGCGCTGCTCGCCTACAAGGGGTTTTCGCCCGGCGATTTTGCCAAGTTCCACCCCGGCGGCGCGCTCGGCAAACAACTCTACCTGCGTGTGCGCGACCTGTACGTATTGCACGACAGACCTGTAGTCGGGCCGGAAACACCGCTCAACGAGGTCATTCTGGAAATCTCTTCCAAGCGCCTGGGCGCTACGGCCGTACTCGACGATGCAGGACATTTGCTGGGAGTCATCACCGACGGCGACCTGCGCCGGATGCTGCAGCGCGGCGGCGACTTTAGCGGCACGACCGCTCGCGATATCCTGTCGCCTGCACCGCGCGCCATCGGCCCCGATGCCCTTGCTGTGGATGCGCTGGCCATGTTGCGCCAGCATTCGATCACGCAATTGCTGGTACTGGAGAATGATGCCTATCTTGGCATGGTACACCTGCACGACCTGGTGCGGGAAGGTCTGGTGTGACGGTTTTGCCGTTTTTTACTGGAATAGTGACTGATGTGCGTCTGAACAACCCCATCAACTCAGGTTTTTTTAATGCTGCAAACTCTGGACCATGCACAGACTTCTTTACAGGTATTTGACGCGCTCATTGCACCGCAGGCTGGGCGACGCTTCCACGATCATCGTGACACCATATCGCCTCGCGCGGGAATTCTGGGTCCTGAAAGTCAATGTTTTCTACTGGATCAAGAGTGCTTTCATGATCTCGATGGGGATATTATCGGCCGGACTGGGTCTGAAAGGGTTTTTGCTGCCCAACCGTTTTATCGACGGCGGCGTAACTGGCATCTCCCTCATTGTCAATGCCGTATCCGGAGTTCCGCTGGCGATTCTGCTGTTGTTGATCAACCTCCCCTTTATCGCCCTCGGCTATTCACAGATCGGGCGTTCATTTGCCATCAAAAGCATCCTCGCCATAACCGGGCTGGCTATTGCCGTGGCACTGATCCAGTACCCGGTGATCACTTCCGACAAACTGCTGGTGGCCACCTTCGGCGGTTTCTTCCTTGGCGCGGGCATCGGTCTGGCCATGCGTGGCGGGGCGGTCATCGATGGCACAGAGGTGCTGGCCATCTATGTCAGTAAAAAAAGCGGGCTGACCATCGGCGACGTGATCCTGCTTTTCAACGTCCTGATATTTGCCACGGCGGCTTATGTGTTGTCGCTTGAATCGGCGTTGTACTCCATGCTGACTTACATATCGGCGTCCAAAACCGTCGATTTCATTGTAGAAGGCATAGAGGAATACGTCGGTGTGACCATCATTTCCACACACCATGAAGAAATACGGCAAATGATCATCGGCAAGGTAGGCCGGGGTGTAACAGTGTACAGCGGCAAGCGCGGTTACGGAAAAAGCGGCGAAAAATCCAGTCCCGGCGATATTCTCTTTACGGTGGTTACCCGCCTGGAAATCGCCAAACTGCACGCCGAAATCGACAAGATCGACCCGAATGCGTTTGTTTTCATGACCAATGTGCTCGACGCGCGGGGCGGTATGATCAAAAAGCGGCCGCTGAAATAGACCCTCCGGAATCGGGGCTGTACAGCCGCACCTTCCGAATCGCGGCTACCAGCATCAACGCCAGCCCCGCCACGATGGCAAACCCGACTTCCAGCCCGTAATGCTCCCCGATAAAACCGATCGCCGGCGGTCCGGCCAGAAAACCCATAAAACTGAAGGTGGCATAGGTGGCCAGACCCGCACCCGGCGCCAGTCCGGGAACACGCGCCGCCGCGTTGAACAGGATCGGCGCGCCGAGTGCCACGCCCGCTCCCAGCAATAAGAATCCGGCAATACCTGCCAGCGGGGCCGTCGAAACAATGACCGCCGAAAGCGCCAGGAAAGTCAGCAGTGCGCTGAAATACAGCATATTGCGCTCGCCGAAACGCGGGATCAGCACATCGCCTGTAAATCGCATGGCCATCATGGTCAGGGAAAAACAGGTAAAACCCAGCGCCGCCACCTGCTCCGGCGCACCCAGCCTGTCGCGGAGGTACACCGCGCTCCAGTCGAAAGCGACCCCTTCGCCGAGGCTGATCACCATGCCGATGAGGATCATGAGGAGCAGGTCGCGGTTGGGCAGCGTGAATTTGGAGCCGCCTCCGCTATTGCCCGTTTCAGGCACGGTTTGAAGCACAGGGCGCAAACCGGTCAGCGTCAGGACAATCACCAGCGCCGCCAGCGCGGTCAGGTGCAGGCGCGGCGCCATACCGGCCGCGATCAGGGCCGCTGCCGTACCCGATCCAGTCATGCCGCCCATGCTCCACATGCCGTGGCACGACGACATGATATATACTCCGTCGTTGCGTTCGATATTGGTGGCGCAGGTATTCATGGCCACATTCATCAGGGCCACGGATGCGCCGACGCAGAAAAGTGCGGCCAGCAGCGACCAGCGTTCGGGCATCCACACCGGCATGGCGAAGGTAAGGGCCATGGCCACCGTTGCGCCGATGGTGGTGCGGGCCAGGCCGAACCGCGCGATAAAACCCGCCGAAAAGGGATTCATGGCCAGCAGGCCCAGCGGCATGCCAAAAAGTGCCAGGCCCAGTTCGGCGTCGTTCAGGCCGAGCGTCGTTTTGACATGCGGGATATAAGCTACCCAGGAGCCGAACATGAGGCTGTCGGCGGCAAATGTGAAGCCTACCGCCCGGGCTTGCCGGTGGGTGAAAAAGAGGCGGAGGTTGGAAACAACTTTGGCAAGGGCACGCGAGAAAAAGGACGGGGCAGCCATAATGCGGCAAAAAGCCGGAATTTCGCTTTAATTAAAGTTGATGTAATCACTCGGGTCGACAGGCCTGCCCTTGTACCACAATTCGAAGTGCAGGTGTGGCCCGGAGGTGTTTTCCCCCGAATTACCGATGATGGCGATGGCCTCGCCGGCTTTCACGGCGCTGCCCGTTTGTTTCAGCAGGACGGAGTTGTGCTTGTACATTGTCACCACGTTGTTCGGGTGCTGGATGGCGATGCTGTAGCCCGTTTCCACGGTATAGCCTGCGGAAATGACCACCCCGTCGGCAGCCGATTTGACGGCGGTGTTCTTGGGCGCCGCCACGTCGATCCCGAAGTGGCTTTTTTGAAGATCAAAGCCCGAAGTCTGTTCCCCCGAAACCGGGGGCATAAAAAAGAGTTGTTCGAGGGGAACGTCGCGCGGCACGATGGCCACGCCTGCGGCGGCAGTGGGTGTGGCGGTCGGGTCGCTGGTGAAGGTGCCGCGGGCGACCTCTGCGCGCAATTGTTCGTCTTCCGGAATGCGCTCGATTTCTTCGGCAGGAATGGTATTTACGGAATCGGCCGGAGCGCCCTGTTTCTGTGCGGCCTCCTTGCCCATGTCGGCCAGATCACCCGCCAGGATCTTGCGCAGGTTGGCGTTGTACCTGCGGTGTGCGCCTATCTCGTCCTCCAGGTTGGCCACTTTTGTCGTCAGCGCCGCAATTTCATCGTCGCGCCGGAAATCGCCGTACCCCGGGATGTAGCGCTTGAGCGGCGTCCAGATGATCAGCATCGTGACGAGGATAGCCGTTCCGACGATCAGCGAACTGAACGCGACATAAAAGGACAGCGGGGTGAGTTTCATGGACGTAATTTCCTCGAAAGTATCGTCGTTCATGATCACGAGGCGGTACTTGTCGCGCATCTTTTCCATGAGGCTGCGGTCGTCGTCGCCATGCCTGCGGAAGAAGTCGAAGAACTTTTTTATAAAAGCGAAATACTTTTGCATGTTTCTGGAACGAAGTGTTCGGTAAGATAGGTCAAATGCAGGTTTGTGGTGGTCTCGCCTGCAAAGTTCGCTGAAAATGCGAAGGGAACGCATTCCAGCGCCGCTATGTTGCCGTTTTTTTTGTTAAAACCTTTTTTCCGGACAACCTTTTGACCCAAAACTGCGCCTTCATCATCTGTTCGTAGTCCGGCCCCGGCCGAGACCCAAACCAACTTCGTACCTGTTTGAGCATGAAAAATAGTATTCGTTTAACCCTTGTGCTGGCAGCACTAATGCTTGCCGCCGGCTGTGTCACGAAAAAGAAAAAAGGCGAAGATGTCGGCTGGTTCAAACGCGGCTATCACAACATTACGTCCAAATACAACTATTGGTTCAACGCCGATGAGTTGTTCCGGCTGACTACCGACAACCTGGCCGCACAGCATACCGACAACTACAACCAGTTGCTCGACATCTACCCCGATGCTGCCGTCGACCCCCAATCGGCGCGTGGCGACCTGGATAATGTCATCACCAAGGCATCGAAAGGGATCGCCATGCACAGGCCCAGCGAATGGGTCGACGACTGCTATACGCTTATCGGACAGTCGCAATTTCTGAAGCGGGACTACGAAACTGCGGAGAACACATTCAAATGGATCAAGGACGAATACGACCCCAAGAAAAAATCCAAACTGAAGAGCAGTAAAAAGAAGAAAAAAGAAAGCGTCAAGAAGAAGAAAAAGAAGCCAACCGCTCAAGCCGACTTCCTCGCGGACG
>ERZ724507.553-NODE-553-length-16837-cov-4.421463_pt1 | contig 16837 bp, 23 predicted proteins | sample MGYA00376040_ERZ724507 | MGnify/ENA primary metagenome ERZ724507 (study PRJEB28724, sample SAMN07190883) | activated sludge metagenome | isolation source: activated sludge of sewage treatment plant in Hong Hong | place: Hong Kong | collected 2016-03-17 ...
AGGTCATAAGAATTTGCAATGGACATATTAGGCACGCATGACGGAAACGTTATGAACGCTTAGTAGAGGCATTGTAAATTCTTGGAAGCTCCGTCTTCGAAAGAGGACGGAGCTTTTTTCTTCCTTCTCATCTTTTTCATTGGATCTCACACCATGGCGAATCACGCGACGGATACTCAACAGCGCTCCTTGTTGCACTTGCGTTCCTGCGGCCAGAGTTATTGGCTCGATAATCTCACCCGCGATATGATCCGCGACGGCGAACTCAAGCGGCGCGTGACGGAAGAAGGCTTGGGCGGCGTGACCTCCAACCCTTCGACCTTTCAGAAAGCCATCACCGGCAGCCCTGCCTATGACGACCAGATACGAACGCTTGTGGCGGAGCACCTGTCGGATCGCGAAATCTTCCAGGCAGTCATGGTGGAAGACGTGCAGCAGGCCTGCGATATCCTGTTGCCGGTGTACCGGGACACGGATCGGCTGGACGGGTACGTGAGTCTGGAAGTCTCACCGCACCATGCGCACGATGCGGCTCGCACCATTGAAGAAGCCCGTCGGCTGCACGGCCTCGTGAATCGACCGAACCTCATGATTAAGGTGCCGGGTACGTCGGCCTGCGTGCCTGCCATTGAAACCTTGCTGTATGAAGGGTTGAACATCAACATTACGCTGCTGTTTTCTATTGAGCATTACCAGGCGGTCGCCGAGGCCTATCTCCGCGCGCTCGAACGGCGCGTCGGCGAAGACAAACCGGTGGACGGCCTCGCCTCAGTCGCCAGCTTCTTCGTGAGCCGGGTGGACACGCTGGTGGATCAACTGCTGGCCCATCGTCGCGATCCGGAGCGACCGGACTCGGATGGGTTGCCGCATGAGTTGATGGGGCGGATCGCGGTGGCCAATGCGCGGGTCGCCTATAAATACTTCAAGCAGATATTTGCCGGAGAGCGTTGGTCGAAACTTGTCAGGCGCGGGGCGCGAGTTCAACGCGTCTTGTGGGCGAGTACCGGCCGCAAGAATGCGGCATACAGCGACGTGGGGTACATCGAGCCGCTGGTCGGGCGCGAGACCGTGAATACGATGCCGGAGGGCACGATCCGCGCCTTTGCCGATCATGGGCAAGTGGTGGCCGATACAGTGGAAGCCAACGTCGACGATGCGCTTGAGACTCTGCGTCGGCTCGAACATCTCGGCATCGACTATCGTTGCGCCACCGTGCAACTCGAAAATGAGGGCATTCAGCAGTTCATCGAGGCCTATGATGGTTGCGTGAAGGCCGTAAAGCAGAAGCGCGAGCAGCTTCAGTCATCCGCCTAATGCTTCACTTCTTGCGCGGATCAATCCAACTATCCCTCTGGCACGTTGTCATGAGCGGTCCCGGTCTTCCACCCTGCGACAGTGCTCTGACACCGACGCGTAGACACATGGGAATGCATTCGCTTATCCGTAGCCTGTTGTGCTTGTCGTTGAGCATTGGGCTGGTGTCGATGGCTTTGGCCGGCGATCGCTTGCGCATCAAGAACATTGTGCAACATCCCGCTGACTATGATGCCAAAGTGGTCACCGTGGAGGGGAGGGCGAAGGCCGTGAGTACCTTGCCGGTTCATCGCGGAACGCGCCGCTGTGGCGGGAGCGCGGTGTACGACAGCCAGTTGTTTGCGCTACATGATCGATCGGGCACGATCGGCATCAGCACGCCAGGCACCTGTCTGCCCAATGTCACGAAGCCGGTCGTGGAGAATGAACAGCTTCGGGTCCGCGGGATCGTGCGGGTTGACCGGAACAATCCAAAGGCGGTCCCAGTGATCGATGCGGAAACAGTCGACCGTGTGAAGAGATAACAGTGCTCTGCCGTGAACATTGCCTCCTTGCCACATTTCTAGGGCTTTACCTAACTCCCACACGAATGAAGATGCGATAGGGTGACATCATAAGAATTTGCAATGGAAATATTATGCACGCATGACGGAAACGTTATGAACGCCTGATATAAAAATTGTAAATTCTTGGAAGCTCCGTCTTCGAAAGAGGACGGAGCTTTTTTTGTGTATGACTGCCTGCACAGGTGGAACGAGGGCATTTTTTCAGCAGCCCGTTCTCGTCCCGCATTCTGCTCACGTACCATCCGTCCAGTATTCTTCGCGCCCGGGATCGGGTGATACAGGATCGGCTCTTTGCTCTCCTTGTCCAAGATTTGAAAACCGCCGTGGCGTGAATCGGGCAGTGCCTCCTTTCCATCATCCATCGCATGACTTCGTGCCATTGATCCCTGCGACAGGGGCTTTCCCCAGTGTGTCGGCTTCCAGACGCGGGTTAGGCTGAATCAGGTTCTATCGATTCGGCTAACGAAATGGGAGGTTGTATGATGAAGCGAACTCTTCAAATGTGTCTGGTTGCCGCGTTGCTCACCGGTGGAGGAGGCTTCGCGTTTGCGGCCGATCCTATGAAGGACAAGGAAGCGTCGCCGACCCTGGGCGAGCGGATCACGAAGGATGCCGTGAAGGGCACGCTGATGAAGATGGACGGGGAGTTCTACCAGATCAGGAATACGGATGGAGAACTCGTCCGGGTGCATGTGGACAAGAGCACCAAGCTCGATAAAGTGGTCGAAGGCGACATGGTGAAGGCCTATGTCACCGATAAAGGCCACGTCACCACGCTACAGCGGATTGAGAAGTAGTCGTCATCGCTGGTGGTCGGGGCGGCAGGTCTGCAGGCCTGCCGCCCATGGGCGCTGTGCATGCCGTTTCTCAATCGTGAGTAATCTGCTATTATTTTTCCTGTCGAGTGGCCGATGATGAAAACCGGCCGGGCAAGTTTCCACGTGGACCATGCAGCGGAATCCCGCTTGGGTTTTCCTACCGTGACTGTGTTGCCACCCAAACATTTTTCGATGCTCCGCGAGTTTCATCTCGCCGATGTGCTCACACTCGGCAACGCCGCTTGTGGGCTCGCGGGTGTGTTCTTTGCGATGCAGTACATGAGCAGCCATTCGCTGGCTCACTTTTTGGCTGCTGCGGCGTTGTCGCCGGCCGCGCTGCTGTTCGATTGGTTCGACGGTCGTGTCGCCCGGTGGCGGCATCAGCAGTCGGTGCTTGGACGGGAATTGGATTCCTTGGCCGACATCATCTCGTTCGGCGTGGCACCCGCCGCGCTCGCCTTTGCCGCAGGTCTGCGGGGAGGGTGGGACTGGATCGCACTGACGTATTTTGTCTGCTGTGGCGTGAGCCGGCTGGCCCGCTATAACGTGACCGCCGAACGCCTTTCTGCCGGCCATGACAAGGTGGCCTATTTCGAAGGCACGCCCATCCCGACCACGGCGCTCCTGACCGGAGTGCTGGCCTGGGCAGCGTGGCAGGATCGGCTCGGCGAGCAGCTCTACGGAGGTGTGTGGACGATCGGGCCCGGCGACCTGCATGCCTTGTCTCTGCTGTTCATTCTTTCCGGTACGCTCATGATCAGCAAGACCCTTCACATCCCCAAACTCTAAGACCCGCTGTTTGATCTCATCAGGTCGAGTGACGTCCTTCCTATCCTGCTGTCCTCCTACGAGCGATTCCCGTCTTGCGATCGGACTGAAGACGTGAGACCTTAGCGCCACTGAGCAGGCAGCACCCATGAACATTCTTCAGGCGACGCATGAGTATGAGCGATGGTCGGCGCGGCAGGTGCCGTTTGTGCCGGCCGATCTGCGTCTGAAGCACCGGATGATGACGCAGAGCGCCTTTTCGTTTCTGCGGGCGACCTGTTACCGGTGGCTGCAGGTGTGGCCGGAAGTCTGTGCCGATCTCACCGCGGCTCCGGCGCTGCGGGCAGTCGCTGATCTCCATGTCGAAAATTTCGGCACGTGGCGGGACAGCGAAGGCCGCTTGATCTGGGGCATCAACGATTTTGACGAAGCCTGCGTCTTTCCCTATGCGAGCGACCTGGTGCGGTTGGTCGTCAGCGCCAAACTCGCCGGTCGGGCCGAACATCTCGCCGTGAAGTGGGATGAGGCCTGCGATGCGGTGCTGACCGGCTACCTCGAAGGCCTGCGCGCCGGCGGACGGCCCTTTGTGTTGTCGGAGCAGCACGCCTGGTTGCGGGACATTGCCACGAATTCCCTGCGCGATCCGGTGAAGTTCTGGAAAAAGATGGCGGCTCTGCCGATGCTCAAAGACACAGTCCCCCCGGAGGTGGCGAACGCTCTCGAGAAGGTCATGCCGGAAGCAGGCCTCTCGTATGGTCTGCGACGGCGGGTATCGGGGCTCGGCAGCCTGGGGCGTCCGCGTGTGGTGGCGCTGGCCGACTGGCGCGGGGGAAAAATCGCTCGCGAAGCCAAGCGGCTCATTGCGTCCGCCGGTCTGTGGGCGCGAGGGCAGAAGCCAATCGGCACAGTGCTGTACCAGTTGATGCTGGAGCGCTCCGTGCGTTGTCGCGATCCGTTCGTGGGGATGGATGGCTCCTGGTTGCTCCGGCGGCTGTCGCCCTATTGCTCCCGGATTGAAGTGACGGCGTTACCGAAAAAGCGGGACGAAGGGAAGCTGCTGTATGCGATGGGCTGGGAGACGGCGAACGTACATCTCGGCGACCGGGCGCAGATCAAGGCTGTTCAGCGCGACCTGGCTGCGCGAAAATCTGCCTGGCTGAAGAAAGCGGCCAAGGCGATGCTAAAGACGACGATCGCGGACTGGAAGGACTGGGCGGAACACCATGCTGAGTAATCCATCACGAGAGCAGAGCCACGCGAGGACGCTGACGTCATACCCGCTCAATCTCCCGGGCCGTATCTACGGCAGCGCCATGCCATTCGGCCTCTATGATCCGGAAGGGAGGTTGCTGCCGGAGTTCAGAGCGGCGGCCATTCATGGCGTGGTGCTGCTCGCTGAGCCGGACGAATGCCGGGAAAAGACGGGACGGGATCTATTGGCGATGTATCGGGAGGAAGGCCTGAGGGTGTTGCCGCTGCCGATCCCCAACTATGGCATCCCTTTGGATGGCGGTTTGCCCGAGGTGCTGAAGCGGGTTTATGAAGAGGCTGCCCAGGGCCATAACGTAGTGATCCATTGTTCCGCCGGACTCGGCCGCACGGCCCTGTTTGCCACGTTGCTCGCGCGATCGGTGTTGGGACTGTCCGGACCGGACGCCCTGGCCTGGCTGGGGCGCCATCAACCAGGCGCGCTGCTCACGCCTGCGCAAATCATGCTGATTATGGAGTGACCCGTCAGACGCGTGGCCGCACCGGGTTCATTTTTTTGCCGCATACATTTCCACCGACTCTCGAATTTTGACCCACTTGTCCCAGCCATAACTTTTGGCCGTGTTCCGGATCGTCTCCCTTGCGCCTTCGATGGCTTTCCGCAGTTGCTCCCGATCCATTGTGGACGCATGTCGAACCATAATCTGCAGAGTCTGTGGATCGGCGAGAACAATGTCGAGCGAGTAGGGGCGGTCTGGTGTGGCTTCCCGTCGGAGTCCGGCCCTCGTGATCAAGGCCAGCCATTCGGCTTCCGTCGGCGTGTAGGGCGCGACGCCCGGCCGGCTGACTGTCGATTGCGTCTCCGTGATCGCCGTTTCCTCCCTGACGGTCTGGCATTGATTGTCGCTACAGGCCTTCAGTCGCACCCGCCGGTTGTCCAGGCAGCTATTCCGATCGCCCGCGCTGATGGCATTGTCCAGGCATTTGCGCACCTCTTCTTCGGCAGCGTAGAAGCAATCGGAGCAGGGGCTTTGGGCATAGACAGGCGCAGTGAGCATCAGCAGGAGAGACAAGGCGGACAACAGCCGTCGGTTCATGATGGGACCTCCCGTGCCAATTCTCTACGCCACTCGCCGCGCGATTTCAATCATTCGGTCGGATTGTGTGTCACGGCTGTCGGGCAGCAGGCCGGCGCTTGCAAACAATCAGGGCAAGGTCGCACACTGCCCGCAAGAGCGGCGCGTGCCGACAGCGGGTAGACAAGAGTGACTGGGATACGAGATTGGTTTCGTTACGCATATAAGGAGCGTCAGTGATGTTGAACGCTGAGGTGATGGCGGAGGTATTGGAATTTCGGCGGAAGCGTGACTGGGAGCAGTTTCATAAGCCCAAGGAACTCGCTGCCGCCATTACGGTTGAGGCGAGTGAACTACTGGAAGTCTTTCAATGGAAAACACACGAGGAAGTGGCGCGGCTGCTCGGGGGCCCGTCCCGTGAACGCGTCACGGACGAAATTGCCGATGTGGTGATTCTGCTTTCCTATCTCTGTCACGACCTCGGTCTCGACGTGAATGAGGCCGTGCGTGCGAAACTGAAAAAGAACGAAGCGAAGTATCCGGTAGAAAAGTCGTACGGCAATGCCCGGAAATATGACGAATGACGATAGGCTCTGCAGGCCCCGCGCGTGATGGTCAGCGGGGCCTGCGGCTCGGCGGCGCGGGATCGCCCTGGAATCAGACGGCGGCGGCCACCTCTTCCCACAGGTCATCTCCCACGATATCGCGCCCCCGAGTCACTTCGAGAATGCCGATGTAAATGGTCTGCGCCCCTCTGGACCATTGTGCGTCCAGGGGAAGGCCGCGGAAGGCGGCCTCGGCGGCCTTGCGTTCGTCATGTGTGAGGAGACTGTCCTCGATGAGCATGGTGCACCTCTCAATCCTTTCCCGCGCCTTAGGCCGCTTGATCGGGAGGCGTCAGGCGCGTGAACCGGATGCGTTTCCCGGTCGAGAGCAGCCCCGATACGGGAAGCTTCATGAACTCGCGTGCCGACAGGGGCCAGACACCATCCTTATCTTGGGTGGGCTTCTGTTGTTCGGTGCGTCGAACCGGGCGCTGGATTTGCTGTTTCATGGTGTCCTCCTCCCGTGATGAAGAGCGATCAACCTGCCTGTATGTTGTTCTACCGCCTGTCGTCGGAAGTCACGACTAGCGGAATCCCTGGGGCCGGGAAGGCTTCTCCCTAGTCGGTCAGGCGGCCTTTTGGATCGAAACCATGTGCCGGTGCCAGGTTTCATTTCGACGAAAAACATTTCTTTGTTTGACGTTTCGGTATCACCACGATACAAACGACCTGAACAGCAAGTTCGTATACATCCATCATTCTGCTCGAGATAAGGCCAGGAACTCACCGATTTACACCTCTCCGTTCTATCGGTCACGCTCCGCCTACCACTGTTATGGAATATAATCGCGCTCCCAGGCCAGATGCGTTTACGCAAGGTTGCCGCGATCTGTTGCGAACGTTCACCTACGAGGACGTGATGGCGTGGCTCTGCTACGCCGCGCCCCTGTTATTCATGATCGGCCCCGCGGCAGTCATGGCCCACGAGCCGCTGACAAGTATTCTCTTCCATAGCGCCATCGGCTTTTCCTTGAGCGCGCTGATCCACCGCATCGGTCACGCATTACTGACGCCGTTGCCCAAGGGGCCGCATGCCATCTATCTCAGCGCGACCCGGCGGCTTCCCCTGCGATTGACCCTGAGCCGGTTCGTCTGGCTGCTCGAAGGCCTGGTCGCCTTGGGGCTATTCTGTGGCCTGCTGTCGAAGCGTTGCTGGCTCGCCGGTGGTACGGACCTGCTTGTGGCTGGATGGGTCCTGTTTCTGCTGGGGGGTGGATTGTTTTTCCTGCCGGTGCGACTCGTCAAGCTCTGGGAGATGCGGCACTATCCCGCCACCTCGCTCGTCGGTCCGTCCGATGACGTGATCAATCGGTCGCTTTCCTGTCTGCCCCGCCTGTTCAAGTAATCTGTCCGTATTCTCATCGAGCGCAGGTGCGTTCTGCGCATCTTGATCCTGTCCCGTCCACCCGTTACGATGCCAGCCACATTCATGCTGGAGGGCATCATGGCGAAGATTACTGAAGTCGCTCCGGACCTCTTCCGTATCACGACCTTCCTTGAACCGTTTAACCTCCAATTCAGCCAATTCCTGGTGCGTGACGAGCAGCCGTTGCTGTTTCACACCGGCCCGCGCGCACTGTTTACCGATGTGAAAGAGGCGGTGGCTTCGCTGATCGACGTGCGAACGCTCCGCTGGATCAGCTTCAGCCATTTCGAAGCCGACGAATGTGGATCGCTGCCGGAGTGGCAGCAGGTTGCCCCGCAGTCCGACGCCGTGTGCAGCCTGGTTGGAAAACTGGTGAGCGTGGATGATTGCCTGGCGCTTCGTCCGGCGAAGGGAATGGCGGATGGAGAGGTGCTGCAGACGGGCAAGTACCGTTTTCAGTTTCTGGCGACGCCGCATGTGCCGCATTGCTGGGAGTCGGGCCTGTTGTTCGAAGAGACGCAGCGCACGCTGCTCTGTTCCGACCTGTTTCATCAGGCGGGCGATGGCGAACCGGTGACCCAGTCCGATGTCGTCGGGCGCTGTCGCGAGGTACTCATGGAATATCAACAAGGTCCGCTGGCCAACTACATGCCCTACTGCACGTTGACGGATCCCACCCTGAACCGGTTGGCGGCGTTGAAGCCAAACACTCTGGCGACCATGCATGGTTCGGTCTATGCGGGCGACGGGGCGCAAGCGCTGCGCGACCTTGCTCACGTCTTCCGCGAGATCCTCGGTAGCCCGGCCCCCGTCTCAATGCCATCTCCATGAAATCTTTTTCATGCTGAACTAATCCATTCCTCATGTCGCCGGCTTACAGTGAGGCAAGGTGAGCCGGCAGAGACGCCACCCGGCCGCCATGGTGACGGGCGTCGAATCGGGCGCATGAGAGGGAGGCGCAGCCATGAAAGACGTGACCACATCTCCATCGTTGGTTGCACGCAGTCTCAAGTCGGATCGGGCGAAGCCGCTGTCGCGGGGACTCTCGGACCTGGCCGGCTGGTTATTTACCGTCAATGCCGATCGCTGGCGGCGGCGGGCACAGTTTTACCAACGCCATCGCGATTATTTTCCGCGCTTGGCCGCGAGTCCGTTCGTGGATCGTTGCCGGGAGCTTGAGGCGGCCTCTCGCGAATTCGCCGAGGTGTTGTTCGCGATGCCGCCACGGGTCGACTTGGTGCCGGTCCCGGTGACGGTCTCCCGGATCAAATAATGGACGGGGATTCGAACCGCATCCCTCCTCTCATGGGATTCCAGCATTGAATCTGTGCGGCTGACAGCTTACGCTAAGTCATTCGCTGTCAGCCTATTCAGAAAGGGGAGCCATATGCTGGTTTCTAGAATCCTTCTCGTACTGGCCCTGGCCGGGTTTGTCGGGTGCGCCGGCACGACCCCTCCGGTCCGCACGAACAGCGGCGCCCATCCGCCACAACTCGCGGATGTGATTCCGCCTGATCAGCCGTTTCAACGCCATATGGTCGATCTTCACGGCCTTCATCTCAGCGTGTTGGAAGCCGGGACGGGCGATCCGATCATCTTCGTCCACGGCGTAGTCACCACCAGCAATATCTTCCCCAAATATGTCGGGGCCTATTCGCCGGAGTTTCGCGGCATCGCGGTAGATTTACGCGGCTATGGCGATTCGGAAAAGCCGGCGACCGGCTATTCCATTCCTCAGTTTTCCAACGACCTGATCAAACTGGCCGACGTACTCCAGATCAAGAAGGCCGTGTGGGTGGGTGTGTCGATGGGCGGCATGATTCTGCAACGGCTGGCGCTGGATCATCCTGAGCGTGTGCGGGCGTTGGTCTTGGTTTCCACGACCGACGGGCCGATGATTCTGGACAAGGACATCCCCACCATCGGCGCGCCGCGTGACTATCGTGAGGTGTCGAAAAACATGATCGTGGAGAGTTTCCCGGCCGACACGCAGGCGAAGACCTATCAGCCACTGCTCGATCGTATTCCGACCTGGAACGGCACGGTGATCCGGGAGGCACTGACCTCCATGTCGCAGTTCAACGTTCATGGCCAGTTGACGCGCATCCAGGTGCCGACATTGATCATGGTGGGCGTCAAGGATGATGTGGCGACCCCGGCGATTGCCAAGGGCATCCAGGCGCAGATCGCCGGTTCGCAGGTCGTGGAGTACCAGACCGGCCATTTCATGATGGCGGAAGACCCCGATCGGTTTCACGCCGTGCTCGGGGAGTTCTTGAAAGGGTTGCCGCCGTCGCAGTAATGCGGCAGGCAGGCGGGCGATTCGCGGCCCGTGCGCCGCATCCGGCGGGATGGTATGATGCCGGAAGACAGTTCACATGGCTCTATCACTCAGAGGGGAGATTATGACCAAGTACGTATCGCGATCGATCATCGGCATCTCACTCGGTCTGCTGTTGTGGTCGGGAACCGGCCTGGCGACGGAACCGGCTGATGTGGAGAAGTTTGTGAATGCCCGCATCGAAATCGGCGAAATGATGACGAACTATTTCAAAGGCGGGGAATCGTACGGATCAGGGCAGCGGCCCTCGCCGGAGAAAATGAAAGAAATGGGCGACGATATCAACGGCAAGCTCAGTGACTTGCTGTCGAAGCGAGGCCTGTCGCTGGAAGAATATCGCGTGCGCAGCAAAGAAATCTTCGCCGATAAGGAAGCGGTCGACGCCTACCTGGCCAAACATCCCGATCTGAAGGCGCGTTATGACGCATTGCCGCTCAGCCGGATGAGCGGGGGTGGAGGAAGCACCGGTCGGGGGTATTAGCAGGCGGGTGACTCTCGCCGAAGACCTGCTCAAAAATTGAAACGCTCGGCGTATGCATCAGTACGCCGAGCGTTTTCATTTCGTGAGTCTCGCTGACCCGGGAAGCCGCCTTATACGACCTGGATGAAGAGATTCGTCAAGTGCTCCATGCCGATGCAGTCGAGGATGCAGTAGGCGCGGTACTGCATACGGCCCTTCTCGCCGGCGAGGAAACTGACCGTCGATTCCCGATTCATCATCCACAGAGGGCTGGTTTCCTGCTTCCAGCCGTCTTCAGCGCGAACGGTAATCTGGTGCGTGTCTCCCGCGGCCAAACTGGTGAGGTCTTCACCGAAGACGAAGGTGATTTTCACCATCGTGTCCTTGGGCACCTGTAGCATCCGCTTTCCGCCATAGGGTTTGCCTTTCTCATCGAAGAATCCCTTTTCGCTCACGCGCACCTTGATCTCCAGCGGAGCCTTGTCGGCGCCGTTGGCATAGGTCAGCGCCGGCGCCAGCAAGGCGGCGGCAAAGGCCAAGGTGGTGAGGCCGGTGGCGAATCGCTTCATGATCTCCTTCATGATCCTGATCTCCTATATTCCGGCCGGCTGCTGTTGGAGCCGGCCCTTCCCTGGTCGGGAGCGACGGTGGTGTAATGTTGCGGAGACGAGAGCGGAGTGGGTTGTTCAGTACGATGCGGACTGTGTGTTCCCGAACGCTTCGCCTGCTGTATTGACCTTAGCACAGCACCGGTGGTTGGCAAGTTCTTTCACCGGATGAGCAGGCGCAGCACGTAGGAAAAGAAGATAGGTGTCGACTCAGGGTAAACCCTTGTCCAGCAAGGCTTTGGCGGTATCGATCGGAATCTCGCGCCAGGCGCCCGGTTCAAGATCTGCGAGCGCAAAGGGGCCGTATTGAATGCGGCGCAGCCTCGTGACTTCATGGCCCAGCGCGTTGAACAGGCGTCGAATTTCCCGGTTCTTCCCTTCGGTCAGCGTCACGTCCAGATGCGATTCACGCCCGGATCTTTTTTGAATCGTCAGTGCCGCGCAGTGAAGCCGTTCGCCCTGATCCTCGAGTCCATCGATGGCCGCCTCTGCCTGGTCGTCCGTGACCTCGCCGCGCACCGTGACCAGGTAGCGCCGCCGTATCCGCTGTTTCGGGTCGGTGAGAAAGCTGGAGAGCGCCGTGTCATTGGTGAGGAGGAGCAGGCCGCTGGTGGCTTGGTCCAGCCGTCCGACGGCATGCAGGCGGGTGAACTCCGGCGGCAGCACATCAAAAATGGTCCGCCGCCCTTGTTCGTCAGCGTGCGTGGTGACCACTCCTTTGGGTTTGTGAAACAGGATGAATCGCGGGGCGCCTTGTTGAAGCGGCTGTTCGTCGAGCGTGACGGCATCACCGGGCCAGACTACCCAGGTGTCCGGCTGCCGTACGAGGCGCTGATTGATGCGGACCCGTCCGGCCCTGATCCATTCCTGTGCCTGGCTCCGACTGGCGATGCCGAGTTTTGAGAGGAGACGATCCAGCGTCACGCGTTTCTCGCGTTCGGAATCGGCAGGAGGGGTTTGGCGAATTGCTGCGGGCTCGCCTCGTCGTGTGCCGGATGGTTTTCTGATCATGGCCTGACAATACACTGCGGGAGGGTGAAAGAGAAGCTGCGGCGACGGCTGCATGTCATCGGCCTCCGATGGTATGATGACGGCGGTTTTGCCGTACCTGTGCGGTTGCGGCGCATGATCGTCAGGAATGAATGATATGTCGATGGGGAGTCAGGGGTGATGCAGAAATATGTGGGTGTGATGCTGTGCTCGATGTTGCTGTGGGCGAATGCGGCATCGGCTGAGTGGATGAAGGTCGGCGGCACGCATAAGTACGATGGGTATATAGACATGGCGACGATCGGCCCGACGGGCAAAACGGTCACACTCTGGACGTTGAAGGACTTCAAGGTGGATCGGCAAATTCCGCAGGGCACCTATCGATCAGTGCGGATCAAAAAACAAATCGATTGTGAGGGCCACAAGAGTCGCCCGTTACACAACAAATATTATGCAGGCCAGATGGGGAAGGGCCGTCCCATGCAATCGGGAAAGGCCACACGCGAATGGTCGCGGGTCACGCCAGGGAGTGACGGCGAGGCGGAGTTCAAGATCGCCTGTAAAAAGGTGTAGCGGCGCCTCATGTCTTCCAGCGCTCGTGTCATCATCATCGGTGCCGGTCTTGCCGGGCTGGCTTGCGCACAACACCTGGTCAGACGAGGGCTGGCCTGCACTGTTCTCGAAGCATCGGATGAGGCGGGGGGCCGGGTTCGCACCGATCGGGTGGATGGCTTTCAATTCGATCGAGGCTTTCAGGTGTTGCTCACCGGCTATCCCGAGGCCGCGAAGGTGCTCGACTATCCAAGTCTGCAGCTGCAATCCTTTCATCCCGGCGCGCTGGTACGTTACGGCGGCCGCTTTCATCGCATCAGTGATCCACTCCGTCGCCCTCAGGATCTGGTGGCCGGGTTGATGAGTCCGATCGGCTCGTTCCGTGACAAGCTCACGATTCTCCGCCTCCGCCAGGACGCGCTGAACCAGCGCCTCTGCGCGCAAGCAGGCGGCGGAAATCGTACGACCTTAGAGGCCTTGGACCGCTATGGATTTTCCGCGGCCATGCGCGAGCGGTTTCTCCGGCCGTTCCTGGGGGGCGTGTTTCTGGATCAATCCCTCTCCACGCCCTGCCGGCACTTTGAACTCGTGTGGGCGGCCTTTTCGCGCGGCGCGATTGCGTTGCCGCAGGCCGGCATGGGCGCGATCGCGCTTCAGTTGGCCTCCTCACTTCCAGCCGGTTCGATCCGCCTACGCTCGCCTGTCACGGAACTCGACGGCAAGCAGGTCGTGCGCGCGTCGGGCGAACGTCTCTCGGCCGATGCCGTTGTGCTGGCCACCGACTATGCTATGGCGGCGACATTGCGAGGAGAGCCTGTCCCCGCCGCACCCGGCCGTCAGTCAACGACGCTGTATTTCGACGCCCCCGCTCCGCCTGTGCCTGGGCCTTGGTTGTTGTTGAACGGAGAACAGCAAGGGCCCATCGGTACCGCCTGCGTGTTGAGCGAGGTGGCGCCGACCTACGCTCCATCGGGGCGAGCGCTCGTTTCGGTGAGCCTTGCTGATCAGACGGCGCCTGTCGACACAGACCAGCAGCAGATCGTACGAGCACAGTTGCGTGAATGGTTTGGCGGGGCAGTGGAGAGTTGGCGGCATCTGCGGACCGATCGCATCAGCCGGGCGTTGCCTCCGGTCGATGTGCTTGCGAGTCGGAATGGCGCCGCGTCTCCGCGCCTGCGGCCCGCTTTGTATCAATGCGGCGACTACTGCGAAACCGGTACGCTGGACGGGGCGCTGTTGTCCGGGCGCCATGCCGCCGCCGCGATCCTGGCCGATCTGTGAGCGACGATGGGGTGATGATGATGGACGGGAGACAGTGGGCACCTATACTGGCGACGGCGGCAATCCTTATGGTCGCCGTGGTGTCGCCTGCACTGGCCGATCCCGCCTCGGAACACCAACTACAAGCGCTCGCCGGGCAGGGCGATGCGAATGCGCAATGGATGTTGGGCCAAGCCTTGCTCACGGGAAACCTGGGCACGACCGATGAAGCCGAGGCCGTGCGTTGGCTGCAATTGGCCGCAGATCAGGGCCATGTGTTGGCGCAACGCGACATGGGCATGTTGTACGAGCAGGGGCAGGGCGTGACCCAGGATACGCTGGAAGCCTTTTTCTGGTATTCCCTCGCCAGCCGTCAGGACAGTGGGCGGGCCAAATTGCGGCGCGATATCCTGGCAGCCATGCTGACCCCCGACCAGCGCGAAGCGGTGGCCGCTCGCCTCAAGGGATGGCGGCCCAGCCGATGACGTTCGCGCACAAGCAGGGCTTGATGCTTCTCAGCTCTGCGTTTTCCGGCGGAAGAGGTCCGTGCTGAGCGACTGAATGCGGTCGAGAAACAGCAGGCCGTTCAGATGGTCTACTTCATGCTGGAACGCCAGCGCTTCGAATCCTGACGTGGTCAGTGTCACAACCCTGCCGTCCGGCGCCAGGCCTTCCACCACCGCCTGTTCATAGCGTACCACGTTGCCGGTGTAGTCCGGCACGCTCAAGCAGCCCTCCCGCAGAATCTTTGGCCCTTCCAGCACGAGAATCACCGGGTTGATCAACACGATCAGCCCATGGCCCTTCTCGCCCTTCTTGCGCGACACATCTACGACGATCACACGCAGGGCATAGCCGATCTGCGGCGCGGCAAGGGCCACTCCGGGAGATGCGGCCAGGGTATCGAGCAGGTCTTGCACAACGACCGGGGTTGCCGGATCGGAAGGCAGAGTGGGAGCGCTCTCGGATTTCAGTGTGGGATGGGGATAGTGCAGGATCGGACGGATCGCCACGATTAGAACGTCACGCTGTCGAGCGGGCGGAACGTGAGATCAACACCCAGCAACGGCTTGAGCGCTTCCAGTGCCTGTTTCAGTTGATCCGACCGCCGGTCCTGCGGCAGTTGTATTTCAAGCACCATGACGTAGACGGGCACCTCGCCCGAACCGATGACGCGGGTGTTCATGTCGGTGATGTTGCCGCCCTGGTCCGCCACGGTGCGCGCAACTTGGGCGACAATACCGGGATGGTCCGCGCCGTAGACCGATAACATAAAAGTTGGGACCTCCGGCATGGGCTGGCGGAGCGCCGCCAGATCCGGAAGCGCTCTGCAGAGCACGGCTAGGTCCAGCGGTCGTGTAGACACGGTGAGTCTACTGCCCAAGCCTTCGGCGTCAATGCCTTGCGGCAGGCGGACCATGAGCATCATGGTGAACTCACCCCTGAGTCTGGTCATGCAGCTGTCTTCGATGTTGCAGCCGAGTTGGTAGAGGCTGTCGGCCATGAGGGCGACGATGCCGGGGCGGTCCTGACCGAAGGCGGTGACGATGGCGAAGTGGTCCATGGAAAACTCGTTGGGTGATCGTCCGTCAGACGTGCCGCGTAGCATGCGGGATTCGGTGACGATTGGCAAGTAGAGGCGGTGTTGTTCGAATCGGTTCCCGCTGAATGGTTACGTGCGTCGCTTGGTCCTGTTGGTCGGCTGGGCGCTGAACGGATCGTCAGGCCAATGGTGGCGTGGGTACCGGCCGCGCAATTCCTTCTTCACATCCTGGTACGCCGATCGCCAGAAACTTGCCAGGTCTTTGGTGACTTGCACGGGCCTGCCGGCCGGTGAGAGCAGGTGGACCATGACGGGCACCGTTCCTCCCGCGATCCTCGGTGTCTCCTGGCACCCGAACATTTCCTGCAAGCGTACGGCCAGCACAGGCGAGTCGCCCTGCTCATAATCGAGCCGGACATGTGAGCCACTCGGCACCGTGATGTGCGTCGGCGCGAGGCGGGACAATTCCTGGCGTTGCTGCCAGGTCAGCAGGCTGTCGAGGGGGGCTTGCAGGTCTATGCGACGGAGTTGCGCCAGGCTCATGAGTCCCGTCACAAACGGGGCGAGCCATTGCTCAAGGGTTGTGGTGAGCGCCTCGTCGGAGAGGTCGGGCCAGGTGGTATCGACGCCATGAAGAAACGCGACACGCGCCCGCCACTGCTGTAGTTCCTTCGTCCAGGGCAGGGCAACGAGTCCGGTACGACGGAGCCCGACGAGCAGTGCGGCAGTGACCTGTCCAGGATCAGGCTCATGGGTGGCGCGGTCTTCCAGAATTAATTGGCCGAAGCGCCGTTGGCGTCGCGCACGAACCGATTCCGATCGATCATCCCATTCCAGCACCTCAACGGTGTCGATCTGCTGTGTGCAGTGGCGTTCGAGGTCCTGGAGACGTACCGGCGCGGCGGCAAGGATGCGTGCCCAGTCGCCGGTGCCGTCGAGCTGCGCCACGGCGAGGTAGTCTTCCTGCGAGAGACCCTGCTGGCCTTGGAACGACGCGCCGCGTCCATTGGCGAGGCGGTACCGTCCTTCGCTCCCGGCGATGCGTTGCGCAATGCGGTCGGGATAGGCGAGGGCGAGCAGGATGCCGATGTGCCCGGTGCTGTCGCCGGACGGAGGCGGGAGTTGCAATTGCCGTCGCCACTGTTCGGCAGCGCGCCGGACCCGTTCGCAGGCGGCCCGGTTGATGGTCGCTCCGGCCAGATGTTCCCTGGTGCCGCGCAACGCTTCGATTCTGATCCGCAGGTCGGCATTACGCCATCCTGGACCGCCTTGCAGAATGTCGCGTTCGCTGAGGATCGCGGCCAGGTCGCAGGCCCACGGGCCCCATCCCAACGGTACGGCAGAGACCATCATGTGAGCCA
>ERZ724507.560-NODE-560-length-16659-cov-3.530414_pt1 | contig 16659 bp, 15 predicted proteins | sample MGYA00376040_ERZ724507 | MGnify/ENA primary metagenome ERZ724507 (study PRJEB28724, sample SAMN07190883) | activated sludge metagenome | isolation source: activated sludge of sewage treatment plant in Hong Hong | place: Hong Kong | collected 2016-03-17 ...
TCCAGCTTGGCACACGCTCATAGCACTGTTTTACAGCCTGATCACAGCGATCAACAAAGCGACATCCTGAGAAAGTTTGTGATAAAGGTGGTACATTACCGCGAATCACAGCAAGACCATGCTGGCGTTTGTTTTTATCCGGTAATGCCGCAAACAGTTTTTGTGAATACGGATGCAGTGGATTAGAAAAGAAAGCTTCACGTCGTGCGGTTTCGATGATTTCACCCGCATACATGACAGCAATGCGATCAGCCATTTTTGCTACTACGCCGAGATCATGCGTAATGAGCAAAATCGACATCTGCGTATTTTTTTGTATGGCTTTCATCAAATTCAGAACTTGCGCCTGAATGGTAACATCGAGTGCCGTTGTGGGTTCATCGGCGATTAATAATTGTGGTTGTCCTGCTAATGCCATGGCAATCATCACGCGTTGTTTCATTCCACCAGAGAACTGGAATGGATATTCAGATAGGCGGCGCTCGATATCGGAAATACCAACCTGTTGCAACAACTCTCTTATCCGTTGTTGCTTGGTTTGATTGGGTAAATCGAAATGGTGTTGGAGCACTTCATCGATTTGAGCTGAAATCGTCATAACCGGATTCAAGCTGAGCATTGGTTCCTGAAATATCATGCTAATCCGTTTTCCACGGATATTTCGCATCTCAGCTTCTGGTAACTGGAGCAGATCGTGATCAGCTAGCTTGATTTGACCTTCAACGATTTGCCCTGCTTCAGGCAATAAACGCATGATGGAAAGTGCTGTCATTGATTTGCCACAGCCAGATTCTCCAAGCAATGCAAAGGTTTCACCCTTATATATGGTTAGAGAAAGTCCATCAACTGCCCGTATAGGTTCGCCACCCGTATAAAGGACGGTTGAAAGCTGGTTAATTTCCAGTAACGGATTCATATTGAAGGAATGTTTTTTTGCTTAACTGAAATTGTGTTTTGAGTTGCAGTTAACTTAGCAGGTTGTATGGTTTTGAGTGGTAATGTCCTAATACGAGGATTGAAGGCGTTTTGTACTGCATCAGCAAAAAGATTTGCACTCAAGACCAGTGTAAACATGAATCCAAATGCTGCCAGTAATGTCCACCAAACCATAGGTTCTCGCGCCATTTCAAGCCGTGCTGCATTGATCATCGTGCCAAAGCTGATCATGGATGGATCAACTCCCACGCCGACATACGATAACACGGCTTCTGCGAGGACTAAGCCACTAAAATCCATAACGATGGCGATTAGGAGGATGTGAAATACATTGGGAAGGATATGGCGACTAATGATCCGCCAGTGAGAAACTGCAAAGGCATGCGCCGCTTGAATATATTCCATTTCCCTTAACTTTAGCGTTTCGCCGCGTAGTAGCCGACATAGACTGGTCCAGCTAGTAATACCTAAGATGATGCACAGAAATAGTAAGCGCAGATCAGCGCGAGATAGAATAGTTTCGAATAAGTCTGGGTGTGTTTCGATATAAACCTGCATCATCAGGACTGCAGCCGCAATCAAGAGTACACTTGGAATCGAACTCAGCGTTGTGTAGGTATATTGAATCACATCATCAACCCAACCCCGGAAATACCCTGCTGCGATGCCGAGAAACAAGGCAAATGGTAGCATGATCAATGTAGTCAGTGTACCGATGACTAGCCCCGTTCGTATGCTTTTCAGTGATAGATAGAGCACGTCTTGGCCGACTTTATCCGTGCCCAGCACATGGTAATGGGTTGCAAGGGTAATAACAGCGCCCGATAACACGATAATGACATTGAGTGTGATAAAAATAGCCCACCATGGTGTCTCGGTTTGGCCACGCCATAGTGCTTGCTGGGTTTGCCAATAGCGAGTTTTATTCTGATATGCGAGCCAAATGGTAATGCTGAAGATTATGATGCTCCAAGCGAATAAACCCCATCCTGCGCCTTTAATACTGCGTATAGTGATATCTTGACGGTGATCGGTTTCAGGGTTTACTAAATGGGCACCCCCAAAGGTTAATCTAGCAAATTCCCTGACCTGCCCGCCATCGGGTAGCTCAATCGTTTCTTTGGCGTAGAGATAGGCAGATAGCGGTGCAGAATAGGTTTTTTCGACATTAGTGCGCAGTGGCGTTGCAATCACATCGAGTAAACTTAGCACCTCGACACTAAATGTTTGAGTGTTTGTTTCATGGGAAGAAGATTCGATAGTAGGGCGGAAGTGGATCGTATCTAAAATCCCAATGGACACAAAAAATAAAAGAATGGTAAATGCAGACATTCCACTGGCGCTATGCGTGACTCTACGCCAAGGCGCTACTAAGTGAGGATGGCGCCGAACATAACAGCTAATGGCGATAACGATTCCAATTAGCAAATAAATGAATGCATCAGTCCATAAAATAACAGGATCAAACGGTATAACCATTTAGCGCTCAGTTGCAGTAAATTGGGGTGTCGATAGTGTGAGAATAATGCGATATTGTAGTGGAAATATTGATGGAGCGTGAAAGCGATCGACAACAACGGTTTTCCACAGTTTTCGATAATAACAAAGCTTTCCTCTAATCACATAGGCAAGGCTGATTTCGAATGATAAGATTTATCGATTAAGATACTTTTAGCGTTAAGTTCTACTTGCATAGGGATGAATTATGAACGATAAGCTCAATATCGCACAGGCTAATCAGAAAGCTTTGGTGTTGTTGTTATCGATGGCTAATCGCCATGGATTGATTGTCGGCGCAACTGGAACTGGTAAAACAGTCACACTTCAAACGTTGTCAGAACAGTTTTCGCAGGCGGGTGTGCCTGTATTTATGGCAGATATCAAAGGTGATTTATCAGGATTGAGTCAGAAAGGGGGAGGAAACAGCAAAGTAGAAGGCCGAATCAAAGAGCTAGGGCTCGACCATTTCAATTATACGGGTAATCCTGTTGTTTTTTGGGATGTTTTTGGAAAGAAAGGTCACCCGATACGTGCCACGATTTCTGATATGGGACCGCTATTACTATCTCGTATGCTGAATCTCAATGAAACTCAGACCGGAGTTTTAACCACGGCCTTCAAAGTTGCCGACGACAATGGTTGGTTATTGCTCGATTTGAAAGATTTGCGTGCAATACTCCAATATGCTGCGGAGAACTCACAACAGCTTGCAACCACCTATGGCAATATTTCTGCAGCAAGTGTTGGCGCAATTCAGCGTGCTTTGCTGCAACTAGAACATGAAGGAGGGGACTCATTATTTGGCGAACCCATGCTGAATTTTGCAGACCTAATGCAAACCGATCAGCATGGCCATGGCGTAATCAATATTTTATCCGCTGAGAAGCTGCATAATTCGCCACGAGTTTATGCAACCTTATTACTTTGGTTATTATCTGAACTATATGAAAATTTACCGGAAGTAGGGGATATTGAGAAGCCCAAATTAGTCTTTTTTTTCGATGAAGCCCATTTACTTTTTAATGATGCACCGAAGGTACTTCTGGAGAAAATAGAGCAAGTCGTTCGCTTAATTCGCTCTAAAGGCGTTGGGGTATACTTTGTCAGTCAAAATCCATTGGATATTCCCGATATGGTTCTCGGTCAATTAGGGAATCGCGTACAACATGCATTAAGAGCGTTTACGCCACGTGATCAAAAAGCGGTTAAATCGGCAGCACAAACATTCCGGGCAAATCCGAACATCGATATTGAAATAGCGATCACTGAGCTTGGCGTAGGGGAAGCGTTGATTTCATTTCTGGATGAAAAAGGGCGTCCTAATCCGGTCGAGATTGGTAAAGTATTACCCCCTGCCAGTAGAGTAGGGCCCGCAACTGAATCTGAAGTAGCCCAAATTATTAACGCATCAGCATTTTATGGTTATTATGAAAATGCGATTGATCGGGAATCAGTATATGAAATCCTTAAAGTGCGGGGCGATAGCCGCGCGCAATACGCTGAGAAATCGGATGAAAGCCATGGGTTCGATTGGCGTTCGGTTTTGGGTAGTTCTTCAAGTACTAAGTCATCCGGACGACAGGCTCAAGGTATCATAGAAACGGTTGCCAAAAGTATGGCCAGGACCGTTGGTAATGAGGTAGGTCGGCAAATTTTACGAGGTGTATTGGGATCGATTTTAGGTAAAGATCGCCGTTGAAGTAAACCAATTTTATTTCTAGTTCGAGTTGGGAATATTAATTTGAGTATACATACTGTCAATCCAGCCGATTTGTCCTGACGGTGTTTGCACTCGTAGCCAATTTGCCAAATAGGCATTCGTTGTAAAAGTAGTATCCTTTTGCAGTTTTTCTAATAGTGCTGCCGTGTTAGCTGGTTCTGCAAAGATTGGGCTATTTTTTTGTACGAGCACGATAATCGGTGTCTTAAATGGAAAGATAGTCGATTGAGCGGTGAGTTTACGTGCTGTATTTTTAATCATTTCAATAATGGCTTGCGATTGAGTCGCAAAATTCATGGATGCTGCATAGTCTTGTTTTTGGTAAGCTTGAGAGGCTGCATTGATTAACTGCTGAGAATGATTGAATAGTCGCTGATCTGATCGATCTGCATTGATTAACAAAGATTGTTTGAGATTTTCAGTTTCTGCTTCTACCTCGGCAATTTTTGAAGCAGCACTCGGTTGTGAAGCAAGTCGATGTAGTTTAGTTTGGGCCTGCGTGGCTTCACTGACATTTTCACTATTGGGTGGTTTCTGATCTTTTAATTGTGCTTGATAGCTGCGCAGCAAATCACCTTTTTCTTTGAGTTGTTTTTTTAGTCGATTGATTTCAGCTTCGCATTGTTTGGTGCACGGTAATTTTTCTGGAATAGGTATCGGTTCCAACTCAGTTGGTTGACTAGGATTAGCGGTTGTTTGGGCTGCTAAATCTGGTTTTGGTTGGGGTTGAACACAGGCACCTAAGACAAAACTCACCAAAATAACGATTGCTGCCAATCTAGATTGCTTTACATTCTGCAAGGACTCGACATTCCTAGGTAGACTCGACATGATTCCAACTCGATGATTAAAAGTTCATAGCGAAACGATTGGAAAGTTTAAAGCAAGATAGTAGAAATCATTTCAACGATTTAAAATAATTTCTAGCACAAATTTGCTGCCGATATAGGCAAGCAGTAGGATGATAAAGCCCACTAAAGTCCAGCGGATAGCAGTATGGCCGCGCCACCCATACAGTTTCCTCCCAGTCAGTAGCGCAGCAAAAATTCCCCATGAAATAAAGCCAAAAAGTGTTTTATGTGAGAAAGTGATCGATCGTCCAAAGACTTCTTGTGAGAAAATAATGCCACTGAATAATGTGAGTGTTAGGAGTGTAAAACCAGTCCAAATAATGTGAAATAGCATTTTCTCCATTGCGAGCAACGGCGGCAAATTCGTTAGCAACGGTGATAGCGTTGGGTGATGCAAACGATATTCTTGTACGGTCATTAACAGTGCATGCAGTGCAGCAATGGTAAATAAACTATAAGCCAGCATAGCGACCAACAAATGCATTTTAAATGCAGTCATTTCGGTATTGGCTAGAGGTCGTACCGAGGGAATCAAAAGGGGCAATAATACGGCAATTGCTCCAGCAATTGCGATCGGTGCAAATAGATTTTGTAGACCTTGTAAACGTGGGAAGAAGCCAGTAAACCAATAAATTAAACCAGTCAACCATACAATCGAGGAAATCGCATTACCTACGCCAAAGCTAAGGCCTGTTTCAATGAAAATTGACTGGGATAGGCTTAATCCATGGAGAATAATGGGAATCAGCATAATGAGATGCGCTTGCCAATTCGCTCGCGACGGATCATTACCCTGATTGACTGGATAAATCGATTGATGTTTCCATCGTGTTTGCCAGAAATACCAGCCCGCAAAGGTGTAAAATAGGAAAGCGAGGATATAAACTAATGTGCCAGTCATTCGAAGTAGAGTATAGTTTACTAACCGTAGATTTCGGTGTGCACAGTCTACAATGGGACGGCCTAAATTTAAAGCGTAAAAAATTAATAATGAATAATTATTTGAGAGAACACTATGTTTGAAAATCTTACTGAACGTTTATCGGGCGTCATTAAAACGTTACGTGGTGAGGCAAGGTTAACCGAAGAGAACATTCAAGCTGCTTTACGGGAAGTGCGCATGGCTTTGATCGAGGCCGATGTTGCACTACCTGCAATCAAAGATTTTATCGAACGCGTCAAACAAAAAGCGGTCGGTCAAGACGTCTTAGCAAGCCTTTCACCGGGGCAAGCGTTGATTGGTGTAGTGCATCAAGAATTGATCGCCATTATGGGCGGCGACAAAGCAGAACTCAATCTTAGCACATCGCCGCCGGCTATTATTTTAATGGCTGGATTACAAGGTGCAGGTAAAACGACCAGTAGTGGGAAACTCGCCAAATGGTTGATCGATAAGAAGAAAAAAGTATTGTTAGTCTCATGCGATATTTACCGTCCCGCCGCGATAGATCAGTTGGAATTATTAGCTAAGCAGGTAGGTGCTGATTTTTTTTCAGTACAGACTGGACAGAAACCCAAAGAAATATGTAGTGCAGCCTTAGATTATTCGCGAAGAAATCATCATGATGTCATTATCGTAGATACTGCAGGACGTTTAGGTATCGATGAGTTCATGATGAATGAAATTAGTGAGCTCGAGGCGTTACTAAAACCCATTGAAACTTTCTTTGTGGTTGATGCGATGCAAGGTCAGGATGCTGTTAATACCGCCAAAGCTTTTGCTGAGGCACTACCCTTGACGGGTGTCATCTTAACTAAGCTGGATGGTGATATGAGAGGTGGAGCCGCACTATCAGTTCGACATGTAACCGGTAAGCCCATTAAGTTTGTAGGGATTGCTGAGAAACTAACGGGCTTGGAACCATTTTTCCCAGATCGAATGGCTTCTCGTATTTTAGGAATGGGCGATGTATTGGGTTTGATTGAAGATGCCCAGCGTAGTTCAGACCAGAAAGAAGCTGAACAATTGATGAAGAAAATGAAATCAGGCAAGGGCTTTGACTTGAATGATTTTAAAATGCAATTTCAGCAAATGAAAAAGATGGGTGGAATGACTGCAATGCTTGAAAAATTACCGCATCAATTGAGTCAAGCTGCACAGAACGTTAAAGTGGATGATCGCATTATCAACCGCAACGAAGGAATCATTAATTCCATGACGCAACTGGAGCGTACTAAACCAGAATTAATTAAAGCATCGCGTAAACGGCGTATCGCAGCTGGTTCAGGGGTTTCAGTGCAGGAAGTCAACCGGTTACTAGCTCAGTTTGAGCAAGCTCAAAAAATGATGAAAATGGTTAATAAGGGAGGTATGGCTAAGATGATGCGTGCCATGAAAGGCATTCTTCCGCAATTCCGTTAATTTTGTTGGAGGTAAGGAAGCACCGTATCATTCGATTGCATCGGGTACATTTTCAAGTCCGATTATTTTATGCCCGGCAGTAATTTTTCTGCTTGTAAACCAAGCTTGATGCATTTCAAGCGCGTATTTTGCCGGTTTGATCGAAGCGTGTGCTACTGTTGAAAAGGGCTCCATTGCTTCAATATTGAGAATGATGCCTTTTTCATCAACAAAAGCAACACTCAAGGGTAGCGGCGTATTGAGCATCCACATGCTGTAGAAATCAATTTTGGGAAAGATAAATAGCATACCCTGGTTTTCAGGCAGCGTGGCGCGGTCCATGAGCCCTTTGGAACGGGTATCATAGGTATGAGCGATTTCCGCATTGAGGGGATGACCGCCAATCGTTAACGAAACTACCAGATTTTCAGCCAGTAATAGCGGACTCAGTGTCAAACCCAAGCAAAAGCTGATTATAAATAGATTGGATCTAATCATCGGCCAGTGCTACCAAAGCCACCTTCACCGCGATGGCTCATTGCAAAGTTTTCTACGATATTAAACTGCGCTTGTATGACGGGAATAACAACCAGTTGGGCAATTCGTTCTAAAGGATTGAGCAAGAATTCAGTTTGCCCACGATTCCAGCATGATACAAAAATCTGCCCTTGATAATCAGAATCGATCAACCCAACCAAATTACCTAAGACGATACCGTGCTTATGTCCTAAACCAGAACGAGGTAGAACAACCGCAGCAAACCCAGGGTCTTCGATGTGGATGGCAATGCCGGTAGGAATCAATTGTGTTTCGCCGGGGTGGACTGTTAATGGTTGCTCGGTGCAGGCGCGCAGGTCCAATCCTGCCGAACCGGGCGTGGCATAGCTAGGAAGTTGAGTTTGTAGTCGTGTATCCAGAATTTTGATATCGATTTTCATGAGTCAAACTCAGCAGTATATGCTGAAGTAGCAAGAAATTCCCCACAACTAATTTGTGGGGAGTAAGGTAATGTTTCAGTAAGGTGGTACTTAAATTACTTGCTTTTACTGGTTAATGAACCTAAGAATGCTTTTACATCTTCAATAAACCCAGGGCCTACTTCGCGGCCTAGTTGGTGCTCTGCCATTTCTTCAATCGCTTGTTCTAGCGTGGCAATAGAACCATCATGGAAATAAGGCCCAGTTTGAGCAATGTTTCTAAGGCTTGGCACTTTAAATACTTTCTTATCAGTTTCTAAACCGGTTACCTCATATCTGCCGAGATCTTTAGTTTCATACGGTTCAACCAGGCCGATTTTTTTGTATGAATTACCACCGATAGCTACACCGTTGTGACAATTCGCACATCCCATATGAACAAATTTTGTCAAACCGCGTTTTTCCGCATCATTCAATGCATTCTCATCGCCTTTGAGAAAATCGTCAAAACGCGAAGGGGTTAATAAAGTCCGCTCGAATGCACCAATCGCTTTGCCAATATTTTTATATTGAATGGGGTCTTTTTCATCTTTGAACGCATCCGCAAACAGGGTTTTGTATTCATCAATTTTTTTCAATTTACTGACTACGGCTTCTTCGCTAGGCATACCCATTTCGATTGGATTCAGAATGGGACCAAGTGCTTGTTCTTCAACATCTTTGGCACGCCCATCCCAGAATTGAGCAATATGAAGTGCAGCGTTAAATGTCGTGGGGGAATTCCGACCGCCGCGTGTACCATCATGACCGGGTGAAGTAGGTTGACTATCAACACCAAAATTGTTTAATTGATGGCAAGAATTGCAAGAAATCGTATCATTGATCGAAAGACGTGGATCAAGATATAGCTTTTTACCAAGCGCAATCAGCGCTGCATTTTTCTTTTCATCGATGATTGATGCGGGAAGCGGTTCGAAGAAATGCTTTAATGTAGCGCTATCTAATTTATGGTGTCCGCCATGCATCATCATACCGCCCATACCATGATGGCCATCACCATGACCTTGCATATCACCCTGCTGGGTAGCTTTTTTTTGTGATTCACTTTGATGATCGTGCCCACTTTGTGCATAAGCATAAGAACTTACTATGAGCACTAAGCATAATATTACTCTCATACAGCCTCCAAGAAATTAACGTTATTAATTTGACTGGTCACATACTCAAATTATTTTATGGATTCTAAAAGTTAGAATGAGTAGTTTACAACTGAAGATCATATCAAATTAATCTTGTAATGACTTAACATGATTTCGATAATGGAGAATCAATTTTTTTATTGCTTAAATCACTTTATCTTGAGAATTTCCGAGGTGATTTAAGTTGTTATGTATGTGGTTGGCTAGTTATTGATAAATTTCTGTGGCGAGGCGTAATAATTGTGAGCTTAAATTTAAGCCAGCTTTTTTTGCCATCATTAAATTAGCTTCAAAGGTGACTTTCTCATTATTGACATTCATATTTAGTATCACGCCTTGATGGCAGGCGCCCGGACTGTCAGCTATGGTTAAGATTGGCTTGTCTTTGACTGTAGCAATAACATCGGTTAAGTTAGAAATCATAGGACGCGAGATAAAAACAAGCTGACACTGATCAAGTTGATTCACATTATCGATTTTATGAATGTCGATCGTGCGCTCATTAATTTTTTTACTTTTCATTAAAAAATTAATGTCCTGGCCAAAAGGATTATCGCCATAAATGCACAGATTAAATTTATCGATATCGCTACCAGGCCAGGAGGTAAATATCGCGAAGTTATACAAAAAGAGGGCTTTTAAGCCATATTCCGATACTTCATCAGCTTGCAAAGGCTTGGGTAGAATAGCGCTTATGCCAATGAGCAATAAGTAAAGGATTGCACTTGGTTTTTTATGTGAAAACAAGCTGCCTAAGTTGTGAAAATATTGCATTAGTAACTTGAGCATTGCTTTCACAATGGATTTGATCAGAATCGCCAAGTAACTTTACCAAATACACCGCGTTGAATCTGCACCGGCATGGTTTGAATGACTTCGGGGGAAAATTCCTGATGGTGTGATTGCAATAAATTCTGTCCAACCATGGTTAATTCCGTATCTGGTCTTGGCCGCCACGATAATCGTAAATCCAACGTTTGGTAACTTTTTATTTCCAAACCAGGTAATTTATCAATGTGTCGGAAGAACGCATCCAGCTCAATATTCTTGGTTAAATCAAGTTGTGTGCGGAGTGTAAATTGATGTTTGGGATCTTCGCCGGATTCCGACTCATGATCTGCAGGCACATGATTTCTTACTTGTAAGTGACTATAGCTTGGCATGAAGCGTAGCTTATCAAAGGCACGCCATTCTCCATAAATCTCAAATCCAAAGATTTGAGTCTTGCGTTGATTGGTAAGTTGAATTGTTTCTGCGGTTGTTTCTCGTTCGCTGGTAGAATTATTATAGTCATTGAAAAAACCTGCGATGTCGACTGATAAATTTGAAGTAACTTGACGTCGATAGCCCGTTTCAAATCCCCATAGTGTTTCTGCAAGCAGATGAGGATTACTGATCAAACGAATAAATTCGGCGCCGCTTCTGATGAGTTGGTTGCCCTCGCGTTCAAAGCGTGAGGGTAAACGGATCGAACGTGTTGCGGATAACCACACAGATTGCTTGTCATCTGGCGTCCATAATAGTCTAGCATTCGGTAAGAAATTCGAGTGTGCGTAAGTGTTATCAAGAAATTTAATTCCTGTGGTGAGTTTTAGCCGATCTTCAAATAGCGGTATGTCGGTTTGCATGAAGACATTGCCAGTCTGTAAGTTACGTTTTGCTGGATCGAAGGAAATCGGTAAGTTAATTCCCAAATGATCGGTAGTCCAGCGATAGCCTCCTCCCCAAATCAGATCCGGCTGGAATGGAATATAAGGAATTTGTAATGGAAAACGGTGCTGGAAATCGATGTCAACGGTTTGTCTGGTTTCCCGAAAAGACAATTCATTGCGAGATGTGCGATCATAATAAACTTGTAGTGCCGTATTTGAACGCTCTCCAGTCGTTCGCTGCCAGCGCATTAATGCATGCCCACCAGCGAGATTGGCATCTTCAGGGCGCATAATGACTGACTCAGGTTCAGTAGAGTTGAGAAGCATGGTATTCTGGCCAGCCTTTCCAGCATAGTATTGAGCTTGAAAGGTAACGGCATTATTGGTATTGATATCCCAATCAGCCCGAAAACCGAGGGTTCCCATGCGCCAACTGTCGTTTGTACCGCTTGCACTGAAGCTGTTATCACGGGTAAATCCCTTAGCATAAAAACGGTAAAAAAGATTTTCCCCCACACGTCCACCATGGCGGAAAGTAGCGAACCCTCGCTCTTCACTACCACCCCCAGTGGTGATTAAATTGCCTTGAGTCGCTTTGGTATGCTTGGTGATGATATTAATGGCACCGTTGACAGCGTTAGCGCCCCAAATTGTTCCGCCAGGCCCTCGAATGACTTCGATGCGATCAATATCTTCCAAGGGTAGATCGAGCGTTTCCCAAAATGTACCCGCAAACAACGGTGAATAAACAGTACGTCCATCGATCATAACGAGGAGATCGTCAGCAAAGCGGCCACTATAACCACGAGAAGTAACTGACCATTTGTTGGAATCAATCCGCGCTACCGATAAACCCGGTGCCATGCGCAATAATTCAGGAATGCTATTGGCGCTGGAGCGGCGGATATCTTCTTGAGAAATCACAAAAACCGCAGCGGCTGTTTCTTGCAATGTTTGCGGTTTCCGGAAAACAGTAGAAATTTTGACATTCATCAATTCCTCAAGCGAGGCATTCATTAAATCTTGTCTAATCGGATTATTCTGTGTAGCAAATGCAGGATTGATAAAAGGCGCTAACAACAGAAAAAGTGATAACTGCCAATGTGTTTTACTGGTACAGATGGGTTTTCGATACGAGGTAACTACCATGGTCACAAAAATTCCTTTACTGCTTGGTATAGAAAATCATTGAGCATACAAGCAATGATTTTCCCATAGCCAGTCTCAATTCAAAGACTTAAATTAGCGATAACTTGAGGTTTTTTTGATTGGAAGAATGGGGTTGATGCTGATATGTTTAACTCCAGATTTCTATGAGTGGCGTGCAAAATCATGTAGAGACTCAGGCATTTTGTTTTTCAAATAATTGTGCGATATGTTTGATGAGCTGGCGGGCGAGTTCGGTTTTTGAGGCCTGGGGTAAAACATGTTTACCGTCATCATCGAACAAGATTAACGTACTTTCGTCAGCCCCCATCGCTTGTTGGGCAAGATTTGCTACGATCAAGGGTAATCGCTTTTGTTGTCGTTTCTTTTGAGCATATTGATCGAGTTTTTCCGTTTCTGCTGCAAAACCAACGCAAAACGGTGGTTTTTTTAAGTGAGCCACATAGTGAAGGATATCGGGATTAGGAACTAACTCAAGCGTTAATGGCTGGTTGGCTTTCTTTATTTTTTGTGGCTGGTACGTTTGGGGGCGATAATCTGCAACGGCTGCGACACTGATAAAGATATCGCAGTTGCTTACTTCTTTTTTAACAGCCGCTAACATTTGTGCTGCACTGGTAATACTGATGAATTTTTGTACCGATGGCTTGGGTAAATGAACCGGCCCTGCGATGAGGGTAACTGTAGCACCTGCATTGCTGGCTGCGTTTGCGATTGCATAGCCCATCTTACCCGAACTCAAATTGATGATACCGCGCACGGCATCGATGGCTTCATACGTTGGGCCTGCGGTAATTAGAACTTTTTTTCCATCGAACCATTTAGGCTCAAAGAAACCCTGTAAAGCGTGTTGTAATTGCTCTGGTTCAAGCATACGCCCCAGTCCATTTTCACCACAGGCTTGATCACCACTAGCAGGGCCCCAGATGGTTATCTGATCCGCTCGCAAGGTATTGAGATTACGCTGTGTCGCTGGGTTTTCAAACATCTGCTTATTCATGGCTGGCGCGATGATCAAAGGGCAATCCCGCGCTAAGCAAAGTGTAGAAAGCAAATCATCGGCGACACCGTGTGCGAGTTTCGTGATGAAATTAGCACTGGTCGGTGCGATGAGTATCGCATCACTACTGCGGGATAATCCGATATGAGCCATGGAATTTTGCAGAGAATCTCCCCAAAGTTCGGTGTAAACCGGATTTCCTGTTAACGCATGGAGGGTTTCTGGCCCTATGAATCGGCAGGCGGCTTGGGTCATCACCGTTTGAATGATGGCTCCTTCTTTGACTAAAAGCCGAGCGAGTTCAGCAGCTTTGTACGCGGCGATACCTCCCGTTATGCCGAGTATCAGTTTTTTACCGGTGAGCGTGCTGATCGAATCCATCCTGCTTACAAATTAACAAATTGAGATTGGTTATGACATAGCCTTAATAATACAACGATTGATCATATTACGATGATTTTTGACTTTATGTAGTTTTATTTGAAATGACCGTTTACATGGCTCATGGTTAACGCGATGGAGAAATATGATGGCAATTAGTGACTGGCCTGAGCTAGAACGTCCCCGTGAAAAATTACTGCACTATGGACCCGCTAGTCTTTCTGATTCAGAATTACTCGCTATTTTCTTACGCACTGGTATTACTGGAAAGAGTGCCGTTGATCTTGCAAGAGAACTGCTGACTCATTTCGGGAGTTTGACCGAGCTATTTAGCGCAGATCAGCGATCATTTTGTCAAATACCAGGATTGGGTGTAGCCAAATACGTACAACTCAAAGCAACGCTGGAAATGGCGCAGCGTGCACTCGAAACGGGTTTAAAGCGCGGCGATATCATGACTTCTCCGCAGCAAGTGCGGCAATTTTTGCGACTTAGCTTGGCCCATCGTCAACATGAAGTGTTTATGGGACTCTTTTTAGATGCCAGAAATCGCATTATCCAAAGTGAAGAATTATTTAGTGGAACACTGACAGAAACGAGTGTTTATGCGCGAGAAGTCATTAAACGTGCGTTATTTCACAATGCTGCAGCCATCATTTTTGCGCATAATCATCCTTCAGGACATGCCGAACCGAGTCAAGCAGATGAAGTACTGACTCAATCTTTGAAACAAGCACTGGCCTATGTGGAAGTCAAAGTGCTGGATCACTTTATTGTCGGCTCGGAAGGCATTACTTCATTTGCAGAGCGGGGCTTGCTTTGAAGTTAATGGGTAGTAAGCGATGTGCGCGGTAAGCGAAAAAGGGTATTAAAGTTATCCGTTGTTGCGGTCGCGATTTCATCGAGGCTTGTTTCGCGGAGTTTGGCAATTTCTTCAGCCACATGTTTAACAAATGCAGGTTGATTGGTTTTTCCACGGTGTGGAACGGGTGCAAGATAGGGCGAATCTGTTTCGATCAACATGCGATTTAAGGGCACTTTCCGGGCAACTTCTTTCAACATCAGGGCATTTTTAAACGTGACGATGCCTGAAAAAGAAATATAAAAATTCATCTCGATAGCGCGTTGTGCAACATCCCAATTTTCCGTAAAGCAATGCATGACACCGCCAATCGTTGCTGCGTCTTCCTCTTGCATGATGCGCAAGGTATCTTGAGCGGCTTCCCGGGTATGAATGATGAGTGGTTTCTGGCTTTCCCTGGCTGCTCGAATATGGCGACGAAAGCGGTCGCGTTGCCAATCGAGATCACCTTTAATACGAAAATAATCTAACCCTGTTTCACCCATGGCAATCACTTTAGGATGTTGAGCAAGTTCAACAAGCTGAGCAACGGTTGGTTCAGTGATATTTTCATAGTCAGGGTGAACTCCAACCGAAGCATAGAGGTGGTCGTAGCTTTCAGCAAGCGCGCGGACTCGAGGAAAATCTTCCATATTGACGCTAACACAGAGCGCATGGCTTACCTGGTTTTGTACCATGTTATCGAGTAATTCGGGCAAGTTTGCAGCAAGATCAGGAAAATCGAGATGACAGTGTGAATCAATGAACATAGACAAATAAATCCAATAAAAAAATAGTTAAATCCCGTGATGCGCTCGGGTCGCATCTGCCCAGCAATTAGGGGTTTCATACAGTCGCACCCGTTCTAATCTCAGCCGATCTCCATAATTTTTCTGGAATGCTTCATCTAAAATCAAAAACGCAACGTTAGCTAAGTTTTCAGCAGTCGGTTGGGAATCCAGAATGACCGTTTTATGGTTTTCTAAGGAACGCAGAAAATCGACGACCATCGTATCGTTTTTATAGACGAGAAAGGCATGATCCCACGGATCGACAATTTGCTCGCGTACGATCCGTTTGACCTCAGAAAAATCCATGACCATGCCTTGTTCTGGTACACCTTCCTCAGCGATAATATTCCCCGATAAGGTGACCTCAATTACATAGCGGTGACCATGTAAATGCCGACACTGGCTGGTATGAGTGGAAATTCGATGACCGGCATCGAATTCTAAACGACGTGTAATTAACATAGGGAAATTATATCATTGCCAATCAAACGAAAATCTTAACAACGCAAGATCATCGCCGCGATATTGTCGGCATGGTCTATGTGTATCCTGTAATCTCGCGTCGCTCAGGTGGAGTATCGATCGGCATCAACCTTAATCCCAATAACGCCTGTAATTGGCGTTGTATCTATTGCCAAGTGCCGAACCTAACGCGTGGATCTGCACCGAAAATTGATTTGCCGCTGCTAGAACAGGAATTGAGGATCTTTCTGCGCGAATTGCTGGAAGGCGATTTCATGGCCCAGCAAGTGCCACCCGAATGTCAGCGAGTTAACGATATTGCGTTATCGGGTAACGGTGAACCCACCAGCGCCAAAGAGTTTTGCGAGGTTATCGAGGTCATCGCACGTGTGAAACACGATTTTGCCTTAGCTGAATCGATCAAGCTGGTGTTGATCACCAATGGGAGTTTAATCAATCGGATTGCAGTACAGCGGGGATTGGCGCGGATGGCCACGCTCAATGGCGAGGTCTGGTTTAAATTCGATAGCGCCATTCCAGCGCGCAGGCAATTGATTAATGGAGCAAGCATCAGTAATGGTACGATTAAGCGTCATTTAAAAATAGCCGCAACACTGTGTTCCACCTGGATCCAAACGTGCGTGTTGCAAATCGACGATCAACCGCCCAGTGAAAATGAGGTTGATGCTTACTTGGAGTTTATAGCGCAAGCCCGCGATGCTCAAATCCCGTTACAAGGCGTATTGCTTTATGGGTTGGCGCGCCCCCCGATGCAAGCGGAGGCCAATCGGTTGTCGAAAGTATCCGATCAGTGGCTAGCCCAATTAGCAGATAGAATTAAGGCGCTGGGTGTTAAAGTTAAGGCGTATCCGTAGGGTTTCTTTTTTGTAAAACTGCAGTT
>ERZ724507.570-NODE-570-length-16563-cov-10.369760_pt1 | contig 16563 bp, 9 predicted proteins | sample MGYA00376040_ERZ724507 | MGnify/ENA primary metagenome ERZ724507 (study PRJEB28724, sample SAMN07190883) | activated sludge metagenome | isolation source: activated sludge of sewage treatment plant in Hong Hong | place: Hong Kong | collected 2016-03-17 ...
CGCTCGGCTGCGCCTCGCTAAATGGTTACGCTCGGCTGCGCCTCGCTAAATGGTTGCGCTCGGCTGCGCCTCGCTAAATGGTTGCGCTCGGTGGAGCCTCGCTACATGGTTGCGCTCGGCGGTGCCTCGCTACATGGTTTCGCTCGGCGGTGCCTCGCTACATGGTTTCGCTCGGCGGTGCCTCGCTACATGGTTTCGCTCGGCGGTGCCTCGCTATATGTTCAAATATTTTATAGTTGGTCTAAGGACAAGGCAACCCATATATCGGAGATGTGGTAGATTCTCTTTATAAAGTAGAAAGCCTAAAAAATATGAACATAGCGTTGAGCGCAGCGAAACGCACCATATGAATATTTGAACATATCCCCCCCCCTTCTCTCCAAAATCATAATTTCTTTTGATTTTTTTTAGTGGTATTGATAATACTTCCTAACACCTGTTTGATAATTTTTATATCTATGAGTAATTTTGAGGGATCTCCATATGATGATCTGCTTTGACATAATTCAAGCCAGTATTCTGTTTCATCAGCTTCTTTCATAGCAATAATCATCTTATGAACAAAATCAGCTCTGGAATATGGATTTTGTGCTTCCCTGATATTTGCACCTATTGAAGTTCCTGATTTTAATATTTGATTTGAAACTACAAATTTTCTCTTACTTTCTAAGAATTCAGAGTAGTCAATAATGTTGTTTGCAAAATCAAAGCTCATTTCGAGAATTTTGTTGTATTTCATAGCATTTATTTGCCAAATTGTCATTTATACATTTATAATTCAAGTGATAAATAGTTAATTAAATGATAATTTATTGGCACGGTTTAATATGTTCACGCTCGGCGGTGCCTCGCTATATGTTTACGCTCGGCTGCGCCTCGCTATATGTTTACGCTCGGCGGTGCCTCGCTATATGTTTACGCTCGGCTGCGCCTCGCTATATGGTTGCGCTCGGCTGCGCCTCGCCATATGGTTACGCTGGGCGGTGCCTCGCTACATGGTTGCGCTGGGCGGTGCCTCGCTACATGGTTGCGCTCGGCGGTGCCTCGCTATATGGTTGCGCTCGGCGGTGCTTCGCTATATGGTTGCGCTCGGCAGTGCCTCGCTACATGGTTACGCTCGGCGGTGCCTCGCTACATGTTCACGCTCGGCTGCGCCTCGCTATATGTTCAAATATTTTATAGTTGGTCTAAGGACAAGGTAAACCAAAATATCGGAGATGTGGTAGATCCTTTTAATAAAGTAGAAAGCCTGAAAAATATGAACATAGCGTTGAGTGCAGCGAAACGCACCATATGAATATATTCAAATGTTCACATGATGTAGGGATTTATCTTAAAATGATGTTTTCCGCCATTCAGAAATGAGGTAACATACCAGATATTGGGTTAGTCAAAAAGATATGAACATAGCGTTGAGCGCAGCGAAACGCACCATATGAATATATGAACATATCCCAATCCCATTCATCGACGATTTCCCAACCCTGGTCAGATAATCCAAAAATTGTGGGTAAAATTTGTTTAATTTGTGGACACCAAATAAAATTTTGCTTTTGACCAGAGAATTGATCATGCTGGAAAAACTGGAAAAGGAGCTGAACCTCAAACAATTACAAATAAGGAGTCTGCTCACCATCACCCAGGCCATTAATGACAATGTGCCGCAGGATGGGCTTTTCAACATGTATAAATCTTTCCTTTCCTGGGAAATGGGCATTGAAAAAATGGTGCTCTTCATCATGGCAGATGAGGGCTGGGTTTGTACCACCCATATTAACTATGAAAACAAGGCGGTTGATGGTATTATTCCGTTGATTGTCAGCCACAAAAGGTTGTACACCATCAAGGCGGATGACCCGGCACCTTTGCGGGATTTTGACATCATCATCCCGGTTTTTCACAAAGATTATCCCATTGCTTATTCTTTGATTGGGGGTATTAAGGATAAAGACGACCTTTTTAACAAAATCCAGTTTATCACCACCATTACCAACATCATTGCGGTGGCCATTGAAAACAAAAGGCTCTTTAAAAGGCAGCTTGAGCAGGAAAAATACAAAACGGAGCTGTTATTGGCCCAGGATGTTCAATCGATGCTGATCCCGGATACGCTGCCGAGCAACGACAGGTATGCCATTTCCAAGATCTACATGCCCCATTACAACATTGGTGGGGATTATATCGATTATATTAAATACGATGAAGATCGTTTTGCCATTTGTATAGCCGATATTTCGGGCAAAGGGGTGGCTGCTGCCCTGCTGATGGCCAACTTTCAGGCCATGGTGCAGAGCCTCATCTTTCAGTACAAAGACCTGGAGACCTTTATTTTTGCGCTCAACCAGGCCGTTTACCGCATTACAAAAGCCGACAAATTCATCACTTTTTTTGTGGCGGAGGTTAATCTGAGGACGCGCAAAATCCATTATGTCAATGCAGGCCATTTTCCGCCAATTTTGTACCGTGAAAACGGCGATTGTGAGCGCCTGACTACGGGCTGCTCGGTGATTGGTGCTTTTGAGCGCCTGCCGGAGATAAAGGAGGGTGTTTTAAACATCGATGGGCCCAGCTTTCTGATGTCATTTACCGACGGCCTCGGTGAATTGTCGAATGGCAAGGGCGACTATTTTGAAGAGACACATTTGATTCCATTTATTGCAAAAAATTCCGCAATTTTGCCTGACGAATTCAACCGGCGATTGCTCGAAGAAATTGAGGTTTTCAGAGCAGGACAAGAGTATCTGGACGATATCGCAGTGTTGACTTGCAAAATTTATTAATCCACAAAAATGCCAACAAAAAACAGGATCACTGCTGCCTTTCTTGCCTTCATTACAGGAGCGGTTGGAGGGCATAAATTGTACCTCAACGATACAGGCGGTTTTATCATGTACCTCGTCTTGTTTATGGTGGGTGTTAAACTCTTTGGTTTACCACTCAGTCTGATTCTGGCCATTTTTGAGGGCTTACGCATGCTGAAACTAACCGATCAGGAATTTGACAGAAAATACAACAAAGGTTATGTACAACGCGGCGATTCCCGCATCGAGCGCAGACGTGCAGAACAAATGAGGCGGTACGAAACAGAAGACAGCAGCCGGCCTTATCACCAGGCACCGCCGCAAAGACAGCCACTTAGGGTAAGAGCCAATCCTTTTAAAAACAGCGGTCTTGCCAAATACAAAGAATTTGACCTCGACGGTGCCATCGAAGATTTTAAAAAAGGCCTCGAGATCGATCCCAACGATGTAGCGCTCAATTTTAACATCGCCTGCGCTTATTCACTCACGGAGAGAAAAGAAGAAGCTTATAAACATCTGGCCAAGGCAGTGTCTTTGGGTTTTAATGATTTTGAACGCATCCAAACGCATGATGACCTTGCCTTTGTGCGCATCCAGCCGGAATATGATACCTTTAAAAAATCGGGTTATAAGGTTTATCAAACAACCAAAGCACCCGAAAATACATCTGTTAAAATAGAGGTCCAGTCGCCGGTAGAAAACAACGACGCGCTGTTGGACCAACTCTCCAGGTTGGCAGAACTCAAAGAAAGGGGCCTGCTCACCGAAGAAGAGTTTTTATTGGAAAAGAAAAAATTAACGAGAAATTAAACGATAAATTTGATAGCCAGGAATGTAATATCGAGTTTGCTGGGTCCTTTAAAAAATACCGATACGGGAGAAGAGGCCATCAACATCATGAATGTTTACCACGTAAAACACCTGCCTATTGTAGTGGGCACTGAGTTGCTGGGTTTGATTTCTGAAGACGACATCCTCAACCACGATTTGGATGAAACGTTGGGTACATACAAACTTTCCCTTGTCAATCCTTATTGTCAGGAGAACGACCACTTGTTTGAGGTCATGCAAAAAATGGCACTCAATCGCCTTACCACCATTCCGGTTGTAGACGGCTCCAACCAATATTTGGGACTGATATCCATTGAAGATGTGTTCAATTTTTTTGGGGAAAGTTATGCCTTCAAAGAACCTGGCAGCATCATTATCCTGGAAACGGATCGCAGCAAATACTCATTGAGTGAAATCGCCAGAATCTGCGAATCAGAGGGCATTTTGATCTTCTCATCCTTTGTCACAGCCAATTTAGACAGCACCATCCTTTACGTTACACTCAAGCTCAATACCTTCGAAGTATCAAGGTTGGTCAATGCCTTCCAGCGTTACGACTACACCGTATCGGGTGCTTTTTCAGAAGATGAATACATCGATACCCTCAGAGAACGATACCACTCGCTGATGAATTTTCTCAGCATTTGATTTGAACAAGCCTATGCGTTACATTCTGGTCATATGGCTTACCTTCTGCGGTTTGTCCATCTTTGGCCAGCAAAAAGTTTACCTCGCCGATGTGGAAGTGGTAGGTTTGAAACATACCCGATTTCATGTGGTGATGAATGAACTGGATATTGCCATTGGAGATAGCCTTGATCTCACCGGCCTGGCCGATGTTTTGCAACGCAACGAACAACGCCTGCTTTCTACGGGCCTCTTTAGTCTGGCCGACATCAACATCAAACATTGGGATGCCGAAAAAGGGGAGATCGGACTGAGCCTTGAAGTTAAAGAATCGTGGTACATCTATCCGGCACCCATCTTTGAGCTGGCAGACCGATCCTTCAACGTTTGGTGGAAAGAAATGAACTGCGATTTTGACAGGGTCAATTATGGTATCCGCATTGATCATCTAAATCTGACCGGCAGAAAAGATAAGTTCAAAATAAAATTTCAACAAGGGTATACAAGAAAATACGAATTGGAATACAACTTTCCTTACCTCAAAGGCACCTGGGGCGTTGGAGCAGTCATTTCGTACGCTGAAAACAAAGAGTTGGGTTTCATTACTTCGGGCAATAAGGTATTGTTCAGGCGAAAGCCCGATGAATCTACTGTTTTGCGAAGATTCCGTACTGGTCTCACGGCAACCAAAAGGGCCAGTGCTTTTGCTTTTCACACACTTCGCATGGAATACCAGTACAATTCAGTGGATGATGTAGTGGTTAGAGAATGGAATCCCAATTATTATCCACATGGTGATAATTACATTCAGTTTTTCCGGTTATTGTATGTTTTTCGCTTCAACCATACCATCTTCCCAACCTACCCGGAAGGAGGGTATGCCATGGCCTTTGAAGCACTGGCTGATGGCCTTGGCCTCGGCAATTACAACAACCTGGCAGGAGCAGCCGAATTTGAAGCCTATACCCAACCGTTTAAGGGCTTTATCGTAGGAGGTAAGATAAAGGCAAAATGGAATTTTACCAGAAACAAGATTCCCTATTCCAACTACCAGGCCCTGGGCTATGGGTCTGATGTATTGAGGGGTTACGAATTGTATGTAATGGATGGCACCGATTTTGCATGGCTAAAAACCTCTGCCCGCCTTCGATTGCTGGACCACAATTTTAATTTGGGCGGTACCATGCCACTGAAGGCTTTCAATGTAATGCCAGTGCGTTTCTTCATTAAGTTTACCGCTGAAACAGGTTATGCTGCTGATAATTTTTATGCTGTACACAATCCATTTTCCAATCGATGGCTGCTTGGCTATGGTCCCGGCCTCGACCTTCTGTTATACAACAACTTTCTGCTTTCCCTTGAGTACAATACCAATCACGTTGGAGAAAGTGCTTTTTATTATAAGTCGAAGTTTAACTTTTAATTAAAGGACGAACACTTTAAATGCTAACCTAAATTACTATACTAATGAATAACGGTAATATCCCCCAACAGACTCTCCGTCTTTCCATTCCGATATTCAACCTTAACTACGTAGGTATAAACTCCGGGCGTAAGCTCACATCCGTTGAAGCTACCATCCCAGCTAACAGGTGATGTTACTTCGCCGGTGGTAAACACTTTGGAACCCCAACGATCATATACATCTACACCCAAAATTTTGTAGCCATCACCATTCTGAATGACCCATGTATTGTTGCCTGGCGACTGGGTGCTGATGACATTGGGGAAGATGATGACCGGATCTTTTCCTTCTACCAATAACCTGAATTCGGCACTTTGAGGGCAATCATTTGCATCGGTAAGAGTTAGGGTATAGTTAGTGCTTTCTGTTGGTTGCTGAACGATAGGTTTGAGGCAATCATTACAGCTCAGATTTGTGGCGGGATCCCAAACTAAGGTGGTTGGTTCCGGATGGATTGTAATGTCCAGAGGAGTGTCTTCTCCAAAATGAACCTTCAGTGAAGTGGGAGTAATTACAAAAGGAGTAGGAGTGGTGGCCGGCTTAACTGTAAGCGTTTCCTTATACGAGCAGCCATCGGCACTGCTGAGTTCAACTTTATAATTACCTGCTTTTAGATCCGACAAGATAAAGGGCAGACTGACCTCTCCGTAACTAACACCATCGATGATCAGTGTGCTTACCAAACAACCTTCAATGGCACGGATGGTGATGTTACCGTTTTGATCACCCGGACAAACAGGAGCCGTGGTGGTGATGTCTACGTTTTGATATTGGTTGTTGATGATGCGAAGTACTACATAGGTGGCAGAATCACAACCGTTGACGGAGCCGGGCAGATAGGGCACCAGACCGCTTTGATTGGATTTATCAAAGACTACTCCATCTACGGTTATGGCTTCGTTGGGCCTGATGTCGTACCGCAGTGTATCGATCTTTTTTGGATAAAACATTAATTCTATTTGAACCAGGGAATCGCAGCCGTTAATGGCACCGTTAGCAAAATTCTCCTGACCTGTAGGATTGCCTTCATCGTAAGTGACACCATTAACAGTAATGCTTTCTCCCGGACAAAGAATTTGTTGAATCAAAGTTTTGGGTTGAGGTGATACCAACAACTTAATCTGCACGATAGAATCACATCCAAGACTGGTAGCATTGTTGAACACTTCTGTGCCCTGGGTCTTGTCTTTGTTGTACACCACGCCATTGACCACAATGCTTTCATCGGGACAAATGGTGGCGTTGAGTTGATACACCGGACTGCTTACAAATTGGAGATCCACATTGGCAAGGGTATCACAGGCACTACCACTGCCCTGAAGTAAGACAGATCCGGAAGGGTTGTTTTCATTGAATACGGTTCCGCCGATGGTTACACTGGTACCGGCGCAATACTTTTTCTGAATGGTGGCTGTTACCTGGTTTCTGAAATTGACCTTTACTTCCACAATAGAGTCACAGCCTGCTGCATTAGCTTTCGCAAGAATGAGGGTATCGGCAATGTGGTTTTCATCAAAGGTAACACCCAGGATGGTAGCCGATGTACCGGCACAAAGGGTGGTATCCAATTTAAATTTGGAAGGTTGTACCAATTGGATTGCCACATCCAGAATGGAGTCACAGCCATGGATGGATGCATTGGTCAGGGTAATGGTACCTGTGGGTCTGGAGAGATCAAAGGTTTCACCATGGATAACCACATTTTCACCCTGGCATACTACGGGTCTTACATTGGACCGTGCCACAGGGTAGTATGAAAGATTGACCTGGATGATGGAATCGCACTGACCTGCAAGAGTGGAGGCAACAATTTCTGTGCCTGTAGGTTTGCTTTCGTCATAGGTGGTACCATTGACTACAATGGCTTTGCCTTTACAGAGACTCTGTATGATACTGGACTGACGTTTGGGCTGAACCAAAAAATTGAAAGCCTGTCCACTACCCGGTCGTTCACACTGGCTGTCTTTTATTTTTTGAATGAGCACAGAAGCCGGTCCCGCAGCCGCAGCCCATTGAGAAGGAATAAGTGTGAGGTTGGTAGGATTGGTAAACGCGATGATGGTATCCGCAACGGTTTTGTTGGAAAACTGATAGTTCAAAAAGAGGGTAGCGGGCAGGCTGGCGTCGATGTTAATGGAAATTTGTAAGGTGTCTGATAAACAAACAGCGGGAGCACCAGAGGTGGTAGCACTGATGTCATAAAATTGCACAGGGGTACCGGGAGCCACAGAAAAACATGGGTCGGCGGGATCGATAAAATTGCCCAGTGCGTTGCCAGCTACGGCTGAAATGTAGTAGGTGGTATTGAGGGAAGCACCAACTGGAAAAGAAAAAGTAGGATTATCCTGAATGGCCAGGACAGTACCCAGTGCCGGACCGGAATTGGTGTGTAACACAAAGAGTAAGGTATCACTTTCAAGTGTTGCGTTGTTGTTGAAAGCCGCCGTAAAGCTTTGGTTGACGCAGACCCTGGATAGCTGCGATGTATTGGTCATGGTGCCAGCACTGGTAAAACAATTGCAATTTTTATTGCCCTGCACAAGCTGAGGCAGACAGTTGTTGGCATCATATAAAATGAAACTAAAATCGGTAGCAGAGGCTATTGGGCCTGAAGTAAAATTGCCTGGGCTTGGATTACCATTGACGTAATAAGAAGATTCATCACCCCCTTCAATGGTGAAACTGACGGTGTAAAAGGCGTTGCCTGGCTGACATTCTTTGACTATATTTACTGCTGTAGGTGCTTCATTTACTTGAATGGTTGTAGCAACTGCGATGCCACAAGGATCATTGGGAATAAAATTGATCTGAATGTTGCCTGGTGATACACTATCTGGATAAAATATATTATTACTAACACCTTTACCAGACCATGTGCCTGTTGGAAACCGTGGGTCAGCGATTTGACTAAGCAACAACGGTGGCGAGTTGGTGCAAATTGCAGATGAGGCTATTAATGGTTCAATATTATTGACTATTTGAATAGTTGATGTGTCGGGAGTGTTGCAGATATTGTTTGGATAGAAGATTACATTTTGTGCTCCGAAAAGACCTACAGGATTAAAGATGTTGCTGGTTACTCCATTACCAGACCAATTTCCGGAAGGGGCACCGGCACTTAAAAGTGAATTAAGTATAAAGGAAGGAGCAGTGTTGCAAATTAATGTATCCCTTAATTGGTAATTTTCAATTGATTGAACTGAAATTGTATCTGTTGTTTCCTCAATACATGTATTTGTTGGTGTAAAAACGATGGGAAACAGACCTGCTGAATCACTAATAAAAATATTACCATTTACATTGGCCCCTGAAAAAATGCCTGGAATATTGGGATTTATTAAGAGCTCAAGAAATGATGTGTCGTTTACGCAACTTGTTAAGTTGAAAAAAATTGGTTTTATTCCACTGGGCTTAACTTGTATTTGGATGTCGGATGAAAGGAAACAATTATTGTGTTCAAACAAAAATACATATTGAGAACTTCCTAGAGGTATTACTGGATTAATAACTTCATTAGTAGGGCTCGGGGGATGTTCCGAATGGAAACTTACATTGGTGTTTGGCCCAATTGACAGAATCAATTCATTTAAATCCACAGTATCACCTTCGCAGATTTCAATTTCTGGGGTAACAGAATATATTGGGAGTGATCTGATATCTATCTTTGTTTTAAGAGAGGAAGGAGGCACTGTAATACAGCCACCAACTAAATCTGTAATTTGGGTAATTCTATAAGTAGTATTTTCAGATGGCTGAACAGGAATGGCACCACTTAACCCAACAATATTATAATTATGAAAAGTTGTACCTAATGAATTGGTTTCTTCGATAAGTATATCCCAGTTACCTGAAGTAGAAGTTGTTATTTGAAGTTGAGCAGTTTCACCAAAACAGATTGAAGGTGGATTGGCAATAAAATCTATATTTCCTGGAAATGAAGTGGGTTCAATAATAACAGCTACTTCATCTGTGCCGGAGCAATTTCCACTAAGACTTGTTACCGTTACTGTGTAAATAGTTGTTTGTGTTACCTGAGTTAAAATGGTATCTGGACTTATGGAAATGAATGGAGTTCCATTATTATTACTCCAATTATATTGGTATGATAATGGAGATTTGGGGGAAGCTGATATTTTCAATGGATCTGATCCAAGACAAGTTATAATATCATCCCCCAAATCAACATTCAGATCGGGACTGAATTCGGAAAAAGTAATTGACCAGCTATTGAGGAAGCCGACATCAAAGCCAATCCAGTCATTTATAAAAAGTGTCCATTCACCATCAGCATTGATGCCATTAAAAGTATTTTCAAAAGTAAAAGTAGAAGGAGGATTGGTATTTGAATAGAATGGAAAAAGACTTACATTTTGTCTCCCTTCCGGTTTAAAACTACCATTATATGGAGGAGATCCCGTAATGATATTAGAAGGTGCGGAATCGGAAAACTCAGTAATTTGATAATTGTTGCCTGAGAAGCCATTTTGACTCGATAGCTCTAACCAGGTTCCATCGGGAGCTATGATAAAAATAGCAAGGTCACTTGTAAAGGTGTGTAAAAGGTTTATGGATACATTTTCAATTCGCCTGCAGCCATCGAGTGTACCTACACCCGAGACATTTGCTATTGAAGAGGTTTGACCAATGCTCCCCACTGGTGGTACAGGAAGGCCTCCCTGCCCGTTAAATGTTTGATTGAAACAGATTTTAGGGAAAAGAAATACCACCCACAAAACGTAAGTGGAAACTTGGAATAAATGTAACTTATTCCATTTGGCACAGGTAAACATTTTATTCATATCGACGCGTAGTATATAAAAAAAATTAAATATACAATGTTTAAATTTCGAAATACAACATTGTTAAAAATACGTAATTCTAAGTTCAATAAATTACTTAAAGAGAGCATCAAAGTATTGAAAACCCGAAACTGAAGTTTAAATTATTTATCCTATTTATATATTATTGTAAATTGACTTGTTATTTACCTTCCATTTATTTTTTCTATCTTATAATAGTCATGTCTCCCACCAATGATTCCGTCTTCCCATTCCGATATTCAACTTTTACCACGTATGTATAAACTCCGGGCGTAAGCTCACAGGCGTTAAAGCGACCATCCCAGCTAACAGGTGATGTTACTTCTCCTGTGGTAAACACTTTGGAGCCCCAGCGGTCAAATACATCTGCCCTCAAAATTTTGTAACCATCTCCATTCTGTATGACCCATGCATTGTTACCTGGCGACTGGGTGCTAATGATATTGGGGAAGACTATCACAGGATCTTTTTCTTCTACCTCCAGCCTGAATTCAGCGCTTTGAGGGCAACCATTGTCATCGGTAAGAGTTAGCGTATAGTTGGTGCTTTCTGTTGGTTGCTGTACCGTGGGTCTGAGGCAGTCATCGCAACTCAGATTGGTGGCGGGATTCCAAACTAGGGTGGTTGGTTCCGGCTGGATGGTAATGTCCAATGGACTGTCTTCTCCAAAATAAACCTTCAATGAGCTGGGACTGATCACAAAAGGAGTTGGGGTGGTGGCCGGTTTGACCGTGAGGGTTTCATTGTATGAGCAGCCATCGGCACTGCTGAGTTCAACTTTATAATTTCCTGCTTTTAGATCCGACAAGACAAAGGGCAGACTGACCTCTCCGTAACTAACACCATCGATGATCAATGTGCTTACCAAACAACCTTCAATGGCTTTGATGGTGATTTTGCCATTTTGATCACCCGGACATACCGGAGCCGTGGTAGCGATGTCTACATTTTGATATTGGTTGTTGATGATGCGCAGCACCACATAGGTGGCAGAGTCACAGCCATTGACTGAGCCCGGCAGATAGGGCACCAGGCCGCTTTGTTTGGTTTTGTCAAAGATCACACCATCTACCGTTACCGCTTCGTTGGGACTGATGTCGTACCGCAGTGTGTCGATTTTTTTTGGATAAAACATTAATTCTATTTGAACCAGTGAATCGCAGCCGTTAGCAGCACCATTGGCAAAATTTTCGATACCCGTGGGCTTGCTTTCATCATAGGTAATACCATTGACCACAATGCTTTCTCCCGGACAAAGAATTTGTTGAATCAAAGTTTTGGGTTGAGGTGATACCAACAACTTAATCTGCACGATAGAATCACATCCAAGACTGGTAGCATTGTTGAACACTTCTGTGCCCTGGGTCTTGTCTTTGTTGTACACCACGCCATTGACCACAATGCTTTCATCGGGACAAATGGTGGCGTTGAGTTGATACACCGGACTGCTTACAAATTGGAGATCCACATTGGCAAGGGTATCACAGGCACTACCACTGCCCTGAAGTAAGACAGATCCGGAAGGGTTGTTTTCATTGAATACGGTTCCGCCGATGGTTACACTGGTACCGGCGCAATACTTTTTCTGAATGGTGGCTGTTACCTGGTTTCTGAAATTGACCTTTACTTCCACAATAGAGTCACAGCCTGCTGCATTAGCTTTCGCAAGAATGAGGGTATCGGCAATGTGGTTTTCATCAAAGGTAACACCCAGGATGGTAGCCGATGTACCGGCACAAAGGGTGGTATCCAATTTAAATTTGGAAGGTTGTACCAATTGGATTGCCACATCCAGAATGGAGTCACAGCCATGGATGGATGCATTGGTCAGGGTAATGGTACCTGTGGGTCTGGAGAGATCAAAGGTTTCACCATGGATAACCACATTTTCACCCTGGCATACTACGGGTCTTACATTGGACCGTGCCACAGGGTAGTATGAAAGATTGACCTGGATGATGGAATCGCACTGACCTGCAAGAGTGGAGGCAACAATTTCTGTGCCTGTAGGTTTGCTTTCGTCATAGGTGGTACCATTGACTACAATGGCTTTGCCTTTACAGAGACTCTGTATGATACTGGACTGACGTTTGGGCTGAACCAAAAAATTGAAAGCCTGTCCACTACCCGGTCGTTCACACTGGCTGTCTTTTATTTTTTGAATGAGCACAGAAGCCGGTCCCGCAGCCGCAGCCCATTGAGAAGGAATAAGTGTGAGGTTGGTAGGATTGGTAAACGCGATGATGGTATCCGCAACGGTTTTGTTGGAAAACTGATAGTTCAAAAAGAGGGTAGCGGGCAGGCTGGCGTCGATGTTAATGGAAATTTGTAAGGTGTCTGATAAACAAACAGCGGGAGCACCAGAGGTGGTAGCACTGATGTCATAAAATTGCACAGGGGTACCGGGAGCCACAGAAAAACATGGGTCGGCGGGATCGATAAAATTGCCCAGTGCGTTGCCAGCTACGGCTGAAATGTAGTAGGTGGTATTGAGGGAAGCACCAACTGGAAAAGAAAAAGTAGGATTATCCTGAATGGCCAGGACAGTGCCCAGGGCAGGACCTGAATTGGTGTGTAACACAAAGAGTAAGGTATCACTTTCAAGTGTTGCATTGTTGTTGAAAGCCGCCGTAAAGCTTTGGTTGACACAAACCCTGGAAAGCTGTGATGTATTGGTCATGGTGCCGGCATTGGTAAAACAGCTGCAATTTTTATTGCCCTGCACAAGCTGAGGCAGGCAGTTGTTGGCATCATTGACGATGAAGCTAAAATCGGTAGCAGAAGCGATGGGGCCTGAAGTAAAGTTGGCTGTTGCAGGAGTGCCGTTGACGGAATATGTATTTTCATCACCCCCTTCGATGGAAAAGCTAACGGTGTAAAAGGCGTTGCCGGGCTGGCATTCGGTAGTCACATTTACTGCAGAAGGTGCCGTGTATATCGTCATTCCGGTTACTGCCTCGGTGGTGCATGCTTGGTCGGGGGTAAAGGTCAGTACAATATTACCGGCCTGACCCTGGGGATCCAGGAAGTTATTGGTCACGCCTGGGCCTGACCAGCTGCCAACAGGAAATGCTGGATCCTGTAAGAAGGCAAGATTGTAGAGTCCGCTTTGTTCGCAGATATTTTCAAAGCCTAGCACGGGAGTACCCACTGTGTTAACTGTAAGCACAGTGGTGGCCTCAAACGCACAACCATTGGCTTGAAAAGTAAGGGTGTAGTTGCCGGAAAGGCCGGTAGGATCAAACTCGGTCCCGGTCACCGAAGGACCACTCCACAAACCATTGCTATACGCAGGGTCTTCGAGCAAGGTGAGATCGTAAACCGGACCCGTGGTACATAATTCTGCTATGCCAAGAGCCGGACTGGCTGCTTCTTCAACTTCTACCGTAGTGGTTGTTGCTTGTACACAATAGTCGGATGAGGTAAAAGTAAGTACGTTGATGCCTGCCAGATTCAGTGGATTAAAGATGGAACCACTAACACCGACACCCGACCAGTTGCCATTTGTATAAGAGGGATCCTCGAGATCAGTAAGATCAAGTGCCCCGGCTGCCTCGCAGATATTGGCAGTGAAAAGTGATGGTTCTTGTGCTTCTAACACAGAGATTGTAATGTCAACTGGCAACACACAGCTGCCAGGGGCTTGATAGGTAAGCACAACATCTCCTGTTACCAGTGAAGCATTGAAAGTATTCACGTTTACAGATGTGCCTTCCCAACTGCCTCCCGTATAAAATGGGTCTTCCAGATTGGTCAGATCAAAGGCCGTTTCCAGGTCACATACATCTGTTCCTTCCATATCAGGTGTTTCCAGTGGATTTACGGTGATAACCACTTCTGCGGGCAGGGTACAGTCTTCATCTGGTGTAAATGTCAGCACTATATCTCCATTTAAACCGGTAGGATCAAAGCTTGTGCCCGATACACCATCACCGCTCCATGTTCCGTTGGGAAATGAAGGATCTTGCAGCGGAACCAAAGAAATGGTTGCCGCATCTTCACACAAAGAGGTCGGAATCAGGAAGGGAATTTCCGCTGGTGTAACTTCGATAATCGTGGTTTGAATACTGGCGCAGTCATAATCTGGTGTAAAGGTGAGTACTACATTGCCACTTTGATTGTAAGGATCAAAAAAACCTCCAGATACTCCCGGTCCTGTCCACGTGCCATTGGGGTACGATGGATCTGCAAGTGTAGAAAGATCAAGTAAGGGATCTGCAGAGCACAGCGATGCATCACCCAGGGTGTAAGTGATGACCGGTGATACATTAATATCTGCGGTGGCTGGATCCAGGCACAAATTGTTGGGTGTAAAGGTAATCGTAAAACTACCCAGATTGCTGCCGGTAAAATTGGATCCTGTTACATTTGGGCCTGAAAATACACCGGGAACAACCGGGTTGATCAGCGTATTTAAATTGATGATTTCATCTTCACAAACGGTAGCATCATCAAACACCGGGCCAGGTCCGGCTGGGGTAACCTGAAGCAAGACATTGATGGGAACAGTACAACCATCTTTTTCAAAAAGTAGGGTATAAAGGGTAGTGCCGGAAGGGGTCACCAAACTGGGTATCTCATTGGAGGGTGTGGGCGGGTTGCCATCGTGATAGGTGACCGTAGTGCCATTCAACAAGGTAACCAAATCTGATAAGTCGAAACTTTCACCTTCACATATTACAGGTGGGCCCTGCACACTGAATTGTGGTGGACTGCCTACCTGAACCGTGACTTCTATGGGATCGGGCAGGGTAAAGATACACCCGGTTGTAAGATCGGTAACACTGTTGAGTGTGTATGTAGTTGTTTGTGATGGCGCTACCGGTACGCTGGAAAAGGTACCTGTAACATTGTAAACGAGATTGGTATTGCCCGAAAGATTGGTAGCCACCACATTGAATGCCCAACTACCGGAGCTGCCGATGGTAAAAGTGAGGATGGCCGGTTGACCTCCACAAATAATGGGAGGTGCTACCGTCATGTTGATCTGTCCCGGATCCTGCGCTGGCTGTACATTAACTACCACATCATCTGTGCCGGTACAGTTGCCACTGATGCTGGTTACAGTTACGGTATAGATGGTGGTCTGAGTGGGAGATGTGGAAATGCCGTTGGGAGGTACCACGGTATATCCCGCCCCCGTATTGTTGCTCCATGAATAGGTATAAAGCGATGCTGAATTAGGACTTGCCGTAAGAACCACCGGATTACTTCCCGGACAAATGGTAACATCTGCTCCCGCATCTACCTGTAGCTGGGTACCATTAGAGGTAAAGGTGATGGACCATGAATGGAGAAAGCCAGAATCTCCCCCAAGCCAGTCATTGAGAAAGAGGGTCCAGTCTCCATCTGCATTTAAACCTGTAAAAGTATTTTCAAAGTTGAAAGTTCCAGGAGCAGGACCATTGGTATAGGGAAATACAAGCGTTACATTTTGTCTCCCTTCCGCCTGGAATTGTCCATTAAAGGGCGGTGATCCAGAAATAATATTAAATGGTGCATCATCTCTAAACTCTGTAATTTTATAGTTATCACCAGCTAACCCATTTGCCGAAGATAGTTCCAACCATGTGCCATCAGGTGCGATCAGAAACAAAGCAATATCACCGTCCCAAGTGTGATCCAGATCGATGGTAACCTTCTCAATTTTTTTACAACCTCCCAATATACCGACACCTGAAACGTTTGCAATAGAACTGGTTTGTCCGGTAGTGCCTGTTGGAGGAAAGGGCAAATTGCCTTGGCCGTTGAAAGTCTGGGCTTGAATTGATGAGGCGAGGAATAAAATTGGTATCACAATTGCCGTAAGCAAACGACACAGTTTGGTAAAGGCCCTTTTCTCCTGCTCGGAAAATAAGCTGTGGTACATGTAAGAAGGTTTTACTTTGTATATACGAATTTAACCGATTTCGTTGCCTCAAACCAAATAATATTTCAAGCTTTTAGACTAGAGTTATCATGGATTTTAAAGTCGATTGTTAATTGCACTACGCGTAAGATTTTTGTTTTATGTTTAAAG
>ERZ724507.571-NODE-571-length-16560-cov-8.164859_pt1 | contig 16560 bp, 18 predicted proteins | sample MGYA00376040_ERZ724507 | MGnify/ENA primary metagenome ERZ724507 (study PRJEB28724, sample SAMN07190883) | activated sludge metagenome | isolation source: activated sludge of sewage treatment plant in Hong Hong | place: Hong Kong | collected 2016-03-17 ...
GGTTTTGATGCGCGACATCAGAATACGATCCCGGATTTTTCCGCGACGGTGTGCATGTCCTTGTCACCCCGGCCGGAAAGGTTGACCAGCAGAACTTTGTCATTGCCCATGGTCGGTGCCAGCTTGGCGGCATAAGCCAGCGCATGGCTGGATTCCAGCGCCGGGATGATGCCCTCGATCCTGCACAGCGTGTGAAAGGCTTCCAGCGCCTCGCTATCCTTGATCACCACATACTCGGCACGCCCGATATCCTTGAGCCAGGCGTGCTCGGGACCGACACCGGGGTAGTCGAGGCCAGCCGACACCGAATGTGTCTCGATGATCTGACCGTCCTCGTTCTGCAACAGATAGGTGCGGTTACCATGCAGCACCCCCGGCACGCCGGCGGTCAGCGACGCCGCGTGGCGACCGGTTTCAACACCTTCGCCAGCCGCCTCGACGCCGATCAGGCGCACCTCCGGCAAATCGATGTAAGGATAGAAGATGCCCATTGCGTTCGAACCGCCACCGACACAGGCGATCACCGCATCCGGCTGGCGCCCGGTCATTTCCGGCATCTGCCAGAGGCATTCCTCGCCGATGATCTTCTGAAAGTCGCGCACCAGCATCGGGTACGGGTGCGGGCCCGCCACCGTGCCGATGATGTAGAAGGTGTTGTGAATGTTGGTGACCCAATCGCGCATCGCCTCGTTGAGCGCATCCTTGAGCGTCCTCGAACCGCTTTCGACCGGCACCACCGCGGCGCCGAGCAGCTTCATGCGATAAACATTGGCTGCCTGGCGCCGGATGTCCTCGCGGCCCATGTACACCACGCATTCCATGCCGTAGCGGGCAGCCACCGTCGCCGTCGCCACGCCATGCTGGCCGGCGCCGGTTTCGGCGATGACGCGCGGCTTGCCCATGCGCCGGGCGAGCATGGCCTGGCCGATGCAGTTGTTGACCTTGTGGGCGCCGGTGTGATTCAGATCCTCGCGCTTCAGGTAGATCTGCGCGCCGCCGAGCATCCCGGACCAGCGTCTGGCGTGGTAGATCGGCGACGGCCGGCCGACGAAATGCTTCAGTTCGTATTCGTACTCTGCCCGGAATGACGGATCGCCCTGCGCCTCGGCGTACGCGGCCTTCAGCTCGTCGAGCGCCGCGAACAGCGTCTCGGCCACGAAAACGCCCCCGTAGGGCCCGAAATGGCCCTTGGCGTCAGGGAAGTCATAGTGATTCATCAGCTTTCCGTACAGCCGCCACGAACGCGGCGATTTTCGAGTGATCCTTGATGCCCTTGCCCGTTTCGACCCCGGAAGACACGTCGACCGCAACCGGTCGCAGACATTCGATAGCGTCGCCGACGTTGGCTGCGGTCAACCCGCCGGAGAGCACCAGAAATCCGGGCAGTCCCGGCGGAATCAGCGACCAGTCGAAAACCTCGCCGCCACCACCGTAACCCTCGACAAACGCATCCAGCAACAGACCCCGGGCATCGGGAAACGCGCGGGCGAATTCTAACAGATCGAGCCCCGGTCTGACCCGCGCCGCGCGCAGGTAGGGACGGGCGAACTGTCGGCAGAAAGCTACATCCTCGTCACCGTGGAACTGCAGGATGCTGATAGGCAGGCCATCACAGGCCGCCAGCACGGTTTCCGGTGTGGCGTTAACGAAAAGGCCGACGACAGCGACGAAGGGGGGAATTCGCCGCGCCAGTTCTGCCGCCCGTTGCGGCGTCACAAAACGCGGGCTCTGCGGATGGAAGACAAAGCCGATGGCGTCGGCGCCAGCCGCCACCGCCGCATCGACATCCTCTTCGCGGGTTAGCCCGCAGATCTTGATGCGCGTTTTCAAGCGAACACTCCATCGCGAAAATCGTCGGCCGCTTCGGGCAGACCCCAGTGCGACTCGTAGACCGGCCCGCGAAAATAGAGGCCATCCGGCGAAAAGGTCGGCGCCCCCAGCTTGCGGTCCCTGGCCACCAGCAATTCACCGATCCAGCCTGGCGCCTGCGCGCCCTTGCCGATATGGACCAGCGTCCCGACGAGGTTGCGCACCATGTGATGCAGGAAGGCGCTGGCCTCGAAATCGAAGACGAGCAAATTGCCGCTCTGCCGGAGGTCGGCCCGCCATAAGGTTTTTACCGGCGTCTTCGCCTGGCAGCCGGCTGCCCGGAACGCCGAAAAATCATGCTCGCCGATCAGTCGCTGCGCCGCCTCGCGCATCACCTCAAAATCCAGAGGCAGGTGAAACCAGCCAACCCGCCCCTGCCACAAGCCGGGCCGCTGCGGCCGGTTGAGCAGCAGATAGCGATAACGCCGGCCGCGCGCGCTGAAACGGGCATGGAACCCGTCAGCAACCGGCTGTGCCCAGCGCACCGCGACTGCGTCGGGCAGATGCGAATTGACACCGCGCACCCACGCCGTGAATGGCCGGTCGATCGCAGTCTCGAAATGGACGACCTGATGCGTCGCATGGACGCCGGCATCGGTACGCCCTGCGCAGATAGCGCCGACCGGCACGCCGGCGATCTCGCGCAACGCTGATTCCAGAACATCCTGCACGGTCTGGCCTCCCGCCTGACTTTGCCAGCCGTGAAACGGAGTTCCGCAATACTCAACGCCAAGCGCAATCCTCGTCACCGCCACCCGCTCACCCCAATGAAATCGCCAGACATGAAAACGTCAGGACAGCGAGGCAGACGAAAGAGTCGTTTGCGCTCCAGGCTGGCGCTTCGAACCGCAGGGTTTCCGGGCCACCCGAATCGCCGCCACTCCCGTTAACCATGTTGCGCCACGCACCCTTCGGCAGATCGACCTGCAGATTCTGCATCACCAGTGAAAGACGCACCACGAACCGCTCGCTGGCCAGGCCGAGTCGCGACAGTGGATGGAGCAGGGACTGCAACGCGACCAGCAGTCCATGATTCCCGAGAAAGGCGAACAGCCACGCCAGGCAACCCAGCATCAGACCAAGTCGCGCGACATGCAGGGTCGCATCCCGGACGCCCTCGTGGGTGGGCAGCCAGGCGACATCGTACAAGGCGTCGCCGGATGCGCCATAGGCGAGTATCAGCCAGACGCTCAACAATAGCCAGCGCATCCGCCGCAACAAATGCCACCAGCCGGAGATCGATTTTCGCGTCGCCAACAGCAGCACAGGAAACACCAGCGCAAGCCCGAGCCAGCCAAGGAACTGGATGACGACGATCGCAATCAGGCAGACCAGCAAGGCTGCGGAAGGATGCAAGGATACGGCTCCCCAAAAAGCGCATGGCCCCACGCGGGGGCCATGCGCGGTTCGCAAAACGGGATTCTAAGCGTTCAGGCGACCGAGGATCTGTCGAGCCTGTTCGGCCAGATCGCCCTCCCCCCCTTCGGCGATCACTTCCTCGAGCAGTTCGCGCGCCTGATCGTGATCGCCCATTTCCTCATATGCCTTGGCCAGCGCGAGTTTGGTAGCCACATCCTCTGCCCCCTGATCACCAACCGCCTTGCCGTTGTCCAAGTTGTCCAAACCCTCGGCCAGGTCGACGACCTCGGTTTCCTCGGCAGGATTCGCGGTCAGATCAAGATTGATCGAGGTCAGGTCGAACTCGGGTACCGGCATCGGCCGTCCTAGGAAGACCGACTCGCTTAGGTTGATGTCGAACTCGGCATCTTCAGCAGCGAAGTCAACAGACATGCCGGCAGTTCCATCGACAACCGAAAGAGCGTCCATGCCGGACTCCTGAATGTCCATCGGATTGACGACAGTATCACCACCCATGTCACCACTCGAGCCATCATGCAGCGCGGACGGGTGAACGATGGTCTCGGTATCGGCCGTGGTATCACCCAGGTCGAAATCAAGGAGTCCGGTACCGGCCTCGATCGCGCTCGCCGAGAAGTCTGCCTGCGTTTCGAGTCCGGTGAAGGTTTCCGATAGATCGTCTGCGGCAGCACCGGTACCCATCACCAAGGTTTCGGTCGGGGCAAAATTCGGATTCACCTCGGTTTCGGAGAGAGACTCCTGCGGCAATGACTCGAGATCGAAGTCCAGCGATTCCAGTTGCGGCAGGGGAATGTCGGCCACCGGTTCCGCAGCGGGCGCACCGAACGCCGCTATCTGCTCGGTCTCGCCCAGTTCGAAATCGAGTGCACCGAGATCGCCGGAAACGTTCGTCAAGACATGATCATACTCTCCAGCAGCCCCTGCGGCAACGGCGCCAAGGGCATCAGCATCTTCCGGGGCGGTCACTTCCGAAGCCGCCGCGGCCAACCCACCACCCAGTCCCGCCGCCATCACGCCAAGCGTTCCGGGAAGCAGCACAGTGGATTGTGTTTCGGAGGAGGACGGGGCCGTAACAGGCGCTGCACCCACTTCAGCCGGAGCAGCGTCTCTGCCATCGGCATACAAAGGATTCTCGGGGTCGAGCGCAGCCCCCAGGGTTGCCACCTTTTCCCATTCAGGCCCAATGCCGCCGGTCTGCGCATATAGCTCGCTGGCCAGCGTATCGAATTGCTTGACGCTCTTGCGGTTGGCGTAGATCTCAAGCAATTTGGCGTGAATGGCGGTCCGGTGCGGATCCTTGCGCAAGGCCTCGATCAGTATCTCCTCAGCCTGCGCATCCCGACCATATGCCATGTACACGTCGGCCTCAGCAACCGGATCGACTTCGTCGGTGTCGATCGTGCCCGGACCGGTCATGCTGAAATCACGCGTCTCCAGAGGCACGTTACCGGTATCGACGCTATGGCCGCCGGTCATCCGGAACACGGAATTCGGCCCGAGACTCGATGGGCCCGGAACCGCGGCAGTGAATTCAGGCTCGGGCTCGCTGCGTCGCCGCCGGAACAGGAAATAACCGGCCAGCAGTGCGAGAATGCCGCCGCCACCGATCAAGGGCAGTGCGTCAAACTGCTCCAAGAAGCCGGGCGCCGGCGCAGCCGCCGGCTTTGCGGGTTGCTCCTGGGGCTTGACTTCGGCTGCGTTGGGCGGCTCGGCCGGCTTTGCTTCTTCCACCGCCTTGGGTGGTTCTGTCGGCTTCGCTGCCTCGACAGCGGAAGGCTTCGGTGCCTCGACAGCCGGAGCCGCGGGCTCCGCCGCCTTGGGCGGTTCGACAGATGCCACCGGCTTTGGCGGTTCGACAGGTGTTGCCGGCTTCGCATCTTCCCTCCTGCCGGAAGCTCTCTCCTGCAGTTCTGCCAACTGCTGAGTCTTCATGTCCACCAGTTTCTGCAGTTCGCTGACATTCTTCTCAAGCAGCGCCAGCCTTTCCTGCGCTTCCTTGAGTGACCTGTCCTTGGCTATCAGATCGGCTTCGACCGCCGCCGACGCCTTGCCACCGGCGACACCCTTAGAGGCCATTTCGGTACTGGAGACCCTAACCTGATCCTTAGCCTGGTCGACGGCTGACGGCTTCTCGGCAACGCTGGCGGCGATCTTTCCGGCCGCAGTCTGGGCTGCCGCGTCCTGCGTAGGCTGTCCCTTGGCGGCCAGCGAGGCCATCTTCTGACGGTAACTGTTCCAGTCCTGTGCCTGCGCCTCATAGAACTTCTTTGCTTCAGCCTGGGGCTCTGCGGCGACGGAAGCGCGGTCCGGAACGTTTATTATGGCTCCCGCCTTCAGCCGGTTCATATTGTCGCCGGAAAACGCCGCCGGATTCTTCTTGAAAAGGCCGACCAGCATCTGCTCCAGCGACACACCCTCGTATTTCGTTTCGCCAGCAATCTTGCGCAGCGTGTCTCCCCGCTGGACGACTCGCGACCCTGACTCGTCAGTCTTCTTCGGCTCCGCCACAGCACGTGGCGCCGGGGCGGGCCTGGCCGCCTCCGGAACAGCTCCCGTCGCCGGTGCCGCACCGCTGCCGCGAACCGTATCAACCACTCGCGCATCTGCTGTTGCCGGGCGTCCCGCAGCCCTCGCTGCCATCTCGGGCGGATCGAGAAGGAAGGTATATTCGCGAACGACCGGCCCGGAAGGCCAATTGAGTTCGACGAGAAAATCCAGGAACGGCTCATTCACCGGGTTTCCGGAACTGACCTTGATCACCGGAGTACCATTGCTGCGCTTCCCTATGGCAAATCGCAGATCGTGCAGGGTCGACGAATAGTCGATTCCCGCCTCGCGGAACGCCTTTTGATCGGCAAGCCTGGCTGTCATGCCAGCCAGTTCAGCGCGCGACGCACTGATTTCGATCTCTGCACGCAATGGCTGGCCAAGACCGGAGAGAACGGTGATCTTGCCGAGGCTGGCGGCTTCCGCCAACCACGGTGCGAATGAAAGACAGGAAGCAACGGCGACTGCCGCGGCACGTCTCTTGAAGTTTGTCCGGATTGTATCGGTCACGCCACCACCCTGAGCGTCAAAATATGGACTTTCAAATTAACATCATGTACTTAGCAAATCAAGCTAATCCCGGTTCTAAACAGCAGCTTTTGGTATATTTCCAACATAAAAACCGGGGCCGCAGCCCCGGTCACATCTTGAAGCAGCCTGATCAAGCGTCGAGCAGGATACGCAGCATGCGGCGCAGCGGCTCGGCGGCGCCCCACAGCAACTGGTCGCCGCAGGTGAAGGCGGCGAGGTATTCCGGGCCCATCGCCATCTTGTGCAGTCGGCCGACTGGCACCGTCAGCGTGCCGGTCACGGCGGCCGGGGTCAGTTCGCGTTCGGAAATTTCGCGATCATTGGGCACGACCTTGGCCCATTGATTGGCCTTGGCCAGCATGTCGCTGATTTCGTCGAGCGGCACGTCCTTCTTCAGCTTGATGGTCAGCGCCTGGCTATGGCAGCGCATCGCGCCGATGCGCACGCACAGGCCGTCGATCGGAATCGAACCGTCAGAACGGAAAGCCGGCTTGCCGAGGATCTTGTTGCACTCGGCGCCGCCCTTCCACTCTTCCTTGGACTGGCCGCCATCGACCGGCACGTCGATCCACGGGATCAGTGAACCGGCAAGCGGCGTGTTGCGGAAGTTCTTCTTCGGGAAGGTGTCGGAACGAATGGTTTCGGCGACCTTACGGTCGATGTCGAGAATGGCCGAAGCCGGATCAGCCAACAGGTCGGCGACCGACGAATGGATGGCGCCCATCTGGGAAATCAGTTCGCGCATGTTCTGCGCGCCGGCCCCGGAGGCGGCCTGATAGGTCATCGAGGTCGCCCATTCGATCAGGTCGTTCTGGAACAGGCCGCCGAGGCCCATCAGCATCAGCGATACGGTGCAGTTGCCACCGATCCAATTCTTGCCGCCCTTGACGAGCGAATCCTTGATCACGTTCATGTTGACCGGGTCGAGGATGATCACGGCGTCGTCGGCCATGCGCAGCGCCGAGGCGGCGTCGATCCAGTGGCCGTTCCAGCCGGTGGCGCGCAGCTTGGGGAAGACTTCCTTGGTGTAGTCACCGCCCTGGCAGGTGATGATGATTTCGCACTGTTTTAGCGCGTCGACCGCAGCAGCGTCCTGCAGCGGCAGGGAGGCCTCCTTGCCGCCGAAGACCGGCGCCTTGCCGCCGGCCGCGGAGGTCGAGAAATACACCGGATCGATATGGGCGAAATCGCCCTCTTCCACCATGCGTTGCATCAGCACGGAACCCACCATGCCACGCCAGCCGACCAGACCAACCTTCTTCATGACTTTCTCTCCGAATGAATCTTTATTTAACGTCCGAACCCGTCGTCCGGTTTACGCCAGCGCCGCCAATACGGCGTCGCCCATTTCCTTCGTCCCGACCTTGTTGGTACCGCGCTCGTAGATGTCGCCGGTACGATAGCCTTGCGCCAACACCTTTTTGACCGCATTTTCGACGCGCAGTGCCTGCTCTTCCAGCCCGAAGGTGTAGCGCAGCATCATCGCCGCCGACAGGATGGTGGCCAGCGGGTTGGCGATACCCTTGCCGGCGATGTCCGGGGCCGAACCGTGAGACGGCTCGTAGAGGCCCTTGTTCTTGTCGTCGAGCGAGGCCGACGGCAGCATGCCGATCGAGCCGGTCAGCATCGAGGCTTCGTCGGACAGGATGTCACCGAACATGTTGCCGGTGACCATCACGTCGAACTGCTTGGGCGCCTTGATGAGTTGCATCGCGGCGTTATCGACCAGCAAGTGGCTGAGCTCGACATCCGGGTAGTCGTGGGCGATCTCGATCATCACGTCACGCCAGAGCTGAGTGCATTCGAGCACGTTCATCTTGTCGACCGAGCACAGCTTCCGGTTTCGCTTCTGCGCCGCCTGGAAGGCGACGTGGCCGATGCGGCGGATTTCCGATTCGCTATAGACCATGGTGTTGAAACCGACCCGCTCACCATTTTCCTCGCGCACGCCGCGCGGTTGGCCGAAGTAGATGTCGCCGGTCAACTCGCGGACGATCAGGATATCGAGGCCGGCAACGACTTCCGGCTTCAGCGTCGAGGCATTGGCCAGTTCCGGGTAGAGGATGGCCGGGCGCAGGTTGGCGAACAGGTTGAGATCCTTGCGGATGCCGAGCAGGCCGCGTTCCGGCCTCTGCTCGCGCGGCAGGCCGTCCCATTGCGGGCCGCCGACGGCGCCGAGCAGCACGGCATCGGCTACGCGGGCGAGCTTGCGGGTCGCCTCGGGATAGGGGTCGCCAGTCGCGTCGACCGCAGCGCCACCAAGCAGTGCTTCTTCCATCTCGAATTTGAGATCGAGCGCCCCGAGGACGCGCAACGCTTCAGCGGTAATTTCAGGACCGATGCCGTCACCCGGCAGGACACAAATCTTCATGGGTTCTCCTCGTTATGCGAACAGCCAGGGCTGCTCGATGCGGCGCCTGGCTTCGAATTCCTTGATCTTCTCTGCATGACGCAGGGTCAGGCCGATGTCGTCCCAGCCGTTGAGCAGGCATTCCTTGCGGAAGGCGTCGATCTGGAACGGGATACCGTGGCCGTCCGGCCGGAGCACGGCCTGGGCCGGCAGGTCGACGACGAGCTTGTAGCCCGGCGTCGCTTCGACCTGCTGGAACAGCGCCTCGATTTCGGCGGCCGGCAGCACGATCGGCAGGATGCCGTTCTTGAAGCAGTTGTTGAAGAAGATGTCGGCAAAGGACTCGGCGATGATTGCCTTGAAGCCGAAATCGAGCAGCGCCCACGGCGCATGTTCGCGCGAGCTGCCGCAGCCGAAGTTGGCGCGCGTCAGCAGCACCTCGGCACCCTGGTAGCGCGGCTGGTTGAGTACGAAATTCGGGTTCTTCGGCCGCTGCGAGCTATCCTGCCCCGGCTGGCCGACATCCATGTAACGCCATTCGTCGAAGGCATTCGGGCCGAAGCCGGAACGCTTGATGGACTTGAGGAACTGCTTCGGGATGATGGCATCGGTATCGACATTGTTACGGTCGAGCGGCGCCACCAAACCTTCGAGACGAACAAATTTTTCCATTATTCCACCTTCTTCTGCACAGCTTCGCCGCTCTTCTTGAGGGCACTGCCGACGGCATCACCCGTCTTGTTCAACGCGTTGCCGACCGCCTCGCCACTTTTTTGCAGCGCGTCGCCAGTCTTCTCGGCGCCAATCGCGACGTCCTTCTTGATCCCCTGGGCGGTGTTGCAGGCAACAAGCGCCACGGCCAGCAACCCGATCGGCAACGAACGCAGTCCCGGCATCGCTTACAGGATGTCGCGGACGTCGGCGAAGCGGCCGGCAATCGCCGCCGCCGCCATCGCCGGACTAACCAGATGCGTCCGCCCACCCGGACCCTGGCGGCCTTCGAAATTGCGGTTAGAAGTCGACGCGCAGCGCTCGCCCGGCTCCAGGCGATCGGCGTTCATCGCCAGACACATGGAACAACCTGGCTCGCGCCATTCGAATCCGGCGGCGACGAAGACTTTGTCCAGCCCTTCCGCCTCGGCTTGGCGTTTGACCAAGCCGGAACCCGGCACGGCCAGCGCCAGCTTGACGTTGGCGGCGACATGGTGGCCCTTGAGCACCGCAGCCGCCTCGCGCAAATCCTCGATCCGCGAGTTGGTGCACGAACCGATGAAAACCTTGTCGATGGCAATCTGCTTGATCGGCGTATTCGGATTCAGGCCCATGTACTGCAGGGCGCGTTCCATGCCCTCGCGCTTGACCGGATCGGCCTGCTTGGCCGGATCAGGAACGACGGCATCGATGGCGACGACCATTTCCGGCGACGTGCCCCAAGTGACCTGCGGTCGGATGGCTTCCGCCTTCAGCGTGACGACGCGATCGAACTGCGCGCCGGGGTCCGAATGCAGGGTACGCCAGCAGGAGACGGCCTTGTCCCAGATTTCGCCCTTCGGCGAGAATGGACGGCCCTTCAAATAATTGATCGTCGTGTCGTCGACCGCAACGAAGCCCATGCGCGCACCACCTTCGATGGCCATGTTGCACAGGGTCATGCGCCCTTCCATCGACAGGCCGCGAATGGCGCTGCCGCCGAACTCGATGGCGTAGCCGTTGCCGCCGGCGGTGCCGATAGTGCCGATGATGGCCAGCGCGACATCCTTGGCGGTGACGCCCTTGCCGAGCTTGCCGTCGACCGAGATCAGCATGGTCTTCGACTTTTTCTGCAGCAGGCACTGGGTGGCCAGCACATGCTCGACCTCGGAGGTGCCTATACTGTGCGCCAGGCAGGCGAAGGCGCCATGCGTCGAGGTATGCGAGTCACCGCAGACGACGGCCATCCCCGGCAGCGTCGCGCCGTTTTCCTGGCCGACGACGTGCACGATGCCCTGCTTCGGATCCTTGAACGGGAAATAGGCCAGCGCGCCGACTTCGCGGATGTTGGCGTCGAGCGTCTCGACCTGCTGCCGGGAAACAGGATCTTTGATGCCCTCGTCCCAGTGGTCGGTCGGCGTGTTGTGGTCCGCCGTGGCAACGATCGAAGAAACCCGCCACGCCTTGCGCCCGGCCAGCTTGAGGCCTTCGAAAGCCTGCGGGCTGGTCACCTCGTGCACAAGATGGCGGTCGATGTAGAGGAGCGCCGTGCCGTCCGCCTCCTCATGAACGACATGGTTCTCCCAGAGCTTGTCGTAAAGTGTCTTCGCCATGAAACGCTTCAATTGGACCATAAGGCGTTGAATTATGGCACAGGATCTGAGGTTTTTGGCTCGCCGGGGGCGTCGACCGCAGCATCCTCGCGCACCCAGCGCCAGACCAGCGCGAAACCGCCAACGGCGAAGACCGACGCCAGCGTGTAGGTCCAGCCGGCGCCGATGCCATCCCAAGTCCAGCCGCTGATCAGCCCGCCGAGCAGGCCACCGGCGCCGAACGAGATGCTCGAATAGAGCGCCTGTCCCCGCCCCTGCGCGCGACCAGGAAACCACAGATTGATCGCGGCGATTGACGATGCATGGTAGGCGCCGAAGGTCAGGCCGTGCATCAACTGCGCCATCACCATGACCGCCAGCGACTCGACGGCCCAGCCGATCAGCAGGAAGCGCAGCACGGCGGCGGCGAAGCTGGCCAGCAACAGAACGCGCAGCGAATAGCGCCGGGTCAAGCGGGCCATCAGCATGAAGACGGCGATCTCGGCCAGCACGCCGAGCGACCACAAGGCGCCGACCTCGGCCTTGCTGTAACCGTGATCAGCCAGATGGATGGAATAGAAGACATAGAGCGCACCATGCGCCGCCGACATCGCAAAACAGGCGGCGAGCAGCGCCCGCACCTTTGGCTGGCGAAGGATGTCGCCGACTGCCGGACTGTCGTGGGAATGCGGCACGGCAGGCGCATCCGGTAAGACCACCGCCAGCAACAGGATGCCAACCAGGATTGCCCAGCACACCCAGAGCACGCCATTGAGCGGTAGCGCATCGAGCACGGCGCCAGTACCCAGCACGGCAACGATGAAGCCGACCGACCCCCACAGCCTGATGCGGCTGTAGCGTCCGCGCTCCTCGCGCAGGTGGTCGAAGGTCAGTGTCTCGACCAAGGGCAGCGCAGCGCTCCAGAAAAAGGCGAGAACCGCCATCGCGACCAGCATTCCGCCCAGCCGGTCGAGCCAGAAGAAAGCTGTGAATCCGGCCAGCCCTGCCAGTGCCGCGAGACGAATGATCGCCATGCGCCGCCCGAAGCGATCGGCCAGCCAGCCCCAGAGATTGGGGCCGAACAGGCGCATGAGCTGCATCTGTGACATCAGCAGGCCGATGTCCCAGGCGGAAAAACTCAGGGATTGAAGATAGAGCCCGAAATAGGGCGAAAAGGCGCCGATGAAGGCAAAGTAGAAGAAATAATAGCCCGAGAGGCGCCAATAAGGCAGAGCGTGCATCCGACAATCTTACCGGATGCACCGGCGGGCAGAGGCGCTATCAGGCGCTGACCGACTTCTGGCCGGCACGGAAGGCCAGCAGCAGGTGGTACAACTCGTCCTTGAGCCTAACGCGCTGCTTCTTCATATCTTCGAGCGTGAAATCCGCGACCGGCATGTCATGCTCCTCAAGGTCCTCGACCTTGCCGGTGAGGCGATGGTAGCTATGATAAAGCTTGGCGAAATGCGCATTGCCTATCTTCAATGCATCGATCGCATCGTTCATTTCAGGAAATTCGTGGTGAAGGTCGTGGTGTTCGACTTGCATGTTGGTCTCCCTTTGCGGCTTTTCCGCCTTGAGCAGCGGCAAATTTTCGGATTTTACGCGATTTTTCCCGGAATGCGCGGCGTGCCGACCACGACATCGGCACACTGCGCCCGATGGCGCAGGGCGTGGTCGATCAACACCAGCGCCAGCATGGCTTCGGCAATCGGCGTCGCCCGAATGCCGACGCAGGGATCGTGCCGGCCTTCGGTGGCTACCTCGATTGCATTGCCGCGAACGTCGATCGAGCGCCGAGACTGGGCAATCGACGAGGTCGGCTTGATCGCCATGTTGACGACGATATCTTGACCGGTCGATATGCCGCCGAGAATCCCCCCGGCGTGGTTGCTGACGAAGCCCAGAGGTGTCATTTCGTCGCCGTGCTCGCTGCCGCGTTGCGCGACCGAGGCGAAGCCGGCGCCGATCTCGACGCCCTTGACGGCATTGATGCCCATCATCGCGTAGGCGATCTCGGCATCCAGACGGTCATAGACCGGCTCGCCCCAGCCCGGCGGAACACCGGTTGCCGCGACGGTGATCCTGGCACCGACCGAATCCAGCGATTTGCGCAAGCCGTCCATATAGGTCTCGAGTTGCGGCACGAGCGCCGCATTGGGCGCGAAGAAGGCATTGCCGTCAATGTCGTCTGCTGCAACGAACGGAATCTCGATCGGCCCGAGCGCGCTCATCCAGCCGCGAATGCTGATGCCATGGCGCTCGCTCAGCCACTTGCGGGCAATCGCCCCGGCTGCGACGCGAACCGCGGTCTCGCGCGCCGACGAGCGGCCACCGCCACGATGGTCGCGGAAACCGTACTTCTGCGTATAGGTGTAGTCGGCGTGGCCGGGCCGGAAGGTGTCGGCGATGTTGCCGTAATCCTTGCTGCGCTGGTCCTGGTTGCGGATCAGCAAGGCGATCGGCGTGCCGGTTGTCCTGCCCTCGAAGACGCCTGAGAGTATCTCGACGGCATCCGGTTCGCGGCGCTGCGTCACATGCCTTGAAGTGCCTGGCTTGCGACGATCGAGTTCAGCCTGGATGTCGGCGGTGCACAAGTTCAGTCCCGGCGGGCAGCCATCGACGACGCAGCCGATTGCCGGACCATGCGACTCGCCGAAGGAAGTGACAGTGAACAGAGTACCGAATGTGTTGCCAGACATGGGAGAGGTCGGTCTAAAATGGAATCAGGAGTTTACCATGACGAGCAAAAAGACCCCTTCCCGGACGTCGACCGCAGCCAATCCGCCACCCGGGCTACCGGTTCGCGGCAAGACGGGACAGCCGCCCGCGAATCCCCGCCAGCAGCCAGATGTTCGCTGGCAGCGCACCAAGCGCTATGGCTGGGACAGTCGTTAGCCGGAAACGCAGCGGCCGGGGCCGCCTTTTTTCCTGCCAGATCGGCGCGCAGTCAGACCTGCGACTCGTCCGGCCAGTTCTTGATGTAGTTCTTGAGCATCTTGTTCTCGAAGCTCTGCTCCTCGAGGACGGCCTTGGCGACATCGAGGAAGGAGATGACGCCCATCAGCGTATCGCCATCCATGACCGGCAGATAGCGCGAACGCTTTTCGATCATCAGGCGGCGCAGGTCATCGACCTCCATGTCGGGAAAGGCGGTGACCGGGTTCCGGACCATGACATCGCCGACCGTCACGCCAACCGGGCATGAATCATGCACCTTCAGCGCCTGCAGAACCTCGCGGAAAGTCAGCATGCCAGCCATCTTGCCGGACTCCATGACCACCAGCGAACCGACATCGAATTCCGCCATGGCGTCGATGGCCTCGCCGAGCAACTGCTTGGGCGTTGCGGTAAACAGGGTGCCGCCCTTGAGATTGATGATCTCCCTGACCTGCATGACGTTTCTCCGGGAAGTTTGGATTATCGAACCATGATGTTAGTGCATCCATCAGGTTTCGGGAAGGAGCGACAACGGCGATTTCCCTCACCACGGAAAATCAGGATGCTGATTTTTCCGGAGTTCCCCAGCGCGATGCGCGGAAACTTTATGGCATTGGCACTTGTCATACGTCATATTGGCCAATATAATCGGCTATATGACCTTAGGCATAGATCGTCAGGATGCTTGGGTATTTCAGGAACGCTGACGAAATGGAGATTGAATGATGGCAAACGTAAAATCCCCGGAAACAATCGACGCCCGGGAAATTCGTCGCAGACTCGGACTGAATCAGCAACAATTCTGGTCGACGCTTGGCGTGACCCAGAGCGGCGGTTCCCGCTACGAAAGCGGCCGCAACATGCCGAAACCGGTGCGCGAACTGTTGCGGCTGGTGCACGTCGAGGGAGTCGACATCGCGTCGATCACGCGCGACGACTGGGAAGTCATCGAGTACCTGAAGACCAAGGAACCCGAGATGTACAAGTCACTGAAGAAGTCGGCGCACGGCAAGGGCAAGAAGGCCGCCTGAAAACTGGCCTGAAAAGGCCGTCGACCGCGCTTGAACGAAATCAGCTTGGGTGCAAAAACAGGTATCACGGGGAGACGAGAACCCGGAGGCCTGTTTTTTTTCGGATTTCGGCGGCGAAATTCTCGAGCTCATCCGCCGCCAGGCGTTGCAAGCGCGGAGCGGATGGTTGCAGCGACGGCCGCGCCAATCCGTAAAGGTGGACGCCCGCCAGACCGGGCGCCACAGTTTCCAGTTGGGCGCAATAGGCTGCCCGGGCGACGGCGTCCGGCGCTGCGCCATCAAGGGCGAACCAGCTGGTCTGGACCCAGGTCCTGGCCAGCGTCGCGCATTGCGCCAGATTGCGGCGAATCTGCTGCACATCCATGGGGACGCCGTTGATCGCCTCGACTTCGGCGGGCGTGCCGCGATCGAGCTTGAACCAGACTTCACCGCCCAGTTCGCCTAACGTTCGAATGCCATCCTGTACCGTCCGGCGATGCAACAGGCTGCCATTGGTGATCAGGCGTACCGGCAGCTTGCCGGCCAGCCCGTGCCGCTCCAGGACACGCTGTACCAGCAGGAGCACTTCGGGAAAATCGGCGGCACTGGTCGGTTCGCCGTTCCCGGAAAATGCCACGTCCACCAGGCGACGGTCCTCGGCGGGCACCGCGCGCACCATGAAATCGCCCATCAACGCATCATCAAGAAAACCCGCCAGTTCCCGTTCGAAAAGTTCGAGATCCACCGCGGGCGGCCCGCCGCGGGTCAGGTTCTCGACCTGACAATAGACGCAGGCCCAGTTGCAGGCATTGTTGACATTGAGGTTGATGCCCACCGAAACGCCACCGGCGCGGCGGGAAACCACGGGATACACATAGCGCAGTCCGGCACTGTCACGCCGGTGGTCTTCGATCGTCAGCATGGGTCCATTGTATAATCTGCGACCACTCAGGAAACGAATCTGCCATGTTGATTACCCGCCGCCTCGAATTCGACGCCGGCCACCGCATCCCCGATCACCGCAGCCAGTGCCGGCACTTGCACGGCCACCGCTACGTCATCGAGATCACGCTCTCGGGAAAGATCATCGACAAGGCCGGCGACGCGGCCAACGGCATGGTCATGGACTTCTCGCAGGTCAAGCAACTGGCGCGGGAACATCTGGTCGACTCTTGGGATCACGCTTTCCTGGCCTATTCTGGCGATTCCGCCATCGTCGAATTCCTGACCTCGCTGCCCGGTCACAAGACAGCCCTCCTTGACCGCGTGCCGACTGCGGAGAACCTGGCCAGAATCGCTTTTGACCGCTTGAACGCCGTCTACCGCGACACCTACGGCAATCACCTGCAACTCGAGCGCATTCGCCTTTACGAAACGCCCAATTGCTGGGCCGATGCGGTCCGCCTCGGGACGGACTGACGCTCGCTCGGCGGGCATCTCATCCTGATCCTCTCCCCCACCCCGCCGGATCTTCCGGCAACGTCCCTGCCGACAGCAAGATGACCTCGGTTTCCACGATGATGTCTTCCTGGCACCGGGAGTTGTGGGCGAGACGCAACCGGCCGCCGTCCTTATTCCAATTCGCAATAGACATGGTATTAATAATCCAGTCCCATGCGGTGATGCCTTTGACGCGGGCCGGAGCGTTTTC
>ERZ724507.576-NODE-576-length-16471-cov-7.243543_pt1 | contig 16471 bp, 16 predicted proteins | sample MGYA00376040_ERZ724507 | MGnify/ENA primary metagenome ERZ724507 (study PRJEB28724, sample SAMN07190883) | activated sludge metagenome | isolation source: activated sludge of sewage treatment plant in Hong Hong | place: Hong Kong | collected 2016-03-17 ...
TCAACGGTTCCCACTCCGGGAAATCCGCGCGGAAGCGCTGTTCGCCGAGCGGGAAGCTGACGACCAGTGTCGCCAGATATTCCGGCTGGGTCGCATTGGCCAGGCGTGCCGAATTCGCGGCGTGCTGCCGCGAATACGCCTTGCCGCCGAGGCCGTTAAGGATCATCACCGAGCGGGTGATCCCGGCCGCCCCGAGCTTGTCCAGCGCCTCGCGCGTGGTTTCGAAGGTTTCTCCCTTGTGGACCGCGGCAAGCACCTGATCGTCGCCCGATTCGGCGCCGACATAGACCATGGCCAGCCCCGCCGCCGCCAGTTCGTCGACTTCCGCCTGCGACTTCTTGCGCAAATTGCGCGGCAGGCAGTAGCTGGAAATGCGCCGCACCGCCGGCAGGTAGCTGCGGATGGCGTCAAGGATCGCCAGCAGGCGCCGGGTCGGCAATACCGTGGCGTCGCCGTCGGCAAGGAAAACACGGCGTACCTGGTTGCCGTAGCGTTCGCCGGTCAGGCGGATGCTTTCCAGCACCTCGGCCTCGTCGCGCGCGCGGAATTTCTTCTGCGGCGCGGTGTACATCTCGCAGAAGGTGCATTCGTTCCACGAGCAGCCGTCGGTCACCGGCAGGATCAGCGATTCGGCCTCGCTCGGCGGGCGGAAGACCGGCTCGACGTAACGGATCGGGATCATGCCGGGAAGCGCCCGCGGAAGGCGGCCGGCACCGCCATCGGCTTCCTCGCCGCGTAGTCGAAGAACATGATGCCGATCTTGCCGCGCGCCACTTCGCGGCCGCTGGCCTGCTCGCCGACGCGGTAGACGAGGTCGAAGCCGTACTTGTTGAACTCGGCGGGCGTCATTTCGATGACCAGCACCTCGCCGTGGAAAGCCTCGGCCCGATACTGGATCGCCGAATCGGTGACGATAATGCCGGCGCCTTCGACATCGAGTTCGGTGTAGCCGAGCGCCTTGAAGAAGCGGACGCGCGCCTCGGAAACCAGCGTCGCCAGAGCCGAGTTATCAAGGTGATTGCGGTAGTTGATGTGCTGGTCGTAGATCGTGATCGTCGTCGAGAAGCCGAAGCGGTCGGGAAGATCAATATGAATTCTGGCCAAGGAGGTCACCGCGGAATCGTTGGGTTGAAAGGCTCGGCAGCAACACCGTGTCGCCGCCAGCAATGAACAAGAGGAAATTATAGTCCGCTGCGGCATGACCTCGGTATCGGCCCGCTCTCCACCGATCCGCCCAAGGCCACGACTCTCGCGGTCGACGCCAGTGACGAGCATGACTTGCCCGCGGCTGCCAATGCCTGCGCCGCACTGGGTGTCGGTCGCGACCAATGCCCGCACCTTCCGGGCGTTCGCCCTCCCCTCTGATCAAGGGTTCGTGTTAAATTTCGCACGGTTGAGGTATTCGGGTTGGGAAAATTCATGTCATTCATTCACAATAATTGCGCGTGGCGGAACTGGAACTGGCCGGTCGCGGCTGCGGCGCTTGCCGTTCTCGCGGCCTGCCAGCCAGCCGAGGAGGTCGTTGCTCCGGAAATTCGCCCGGTGCGGGTGGTGACCATCCAGTCAGGGAGCGGTGGCGATTCGGTGTCGCTTACCGGCAGGGTGCAGGCGGAATCGGAAGTCAATCTGGCGTTTCGCATCGACGGGCGCATGATCAGCCGGGCGGTGAATGTCGGCGACACGGTCACGGCCGGCCAGGAAATTGCGCGGCTCAACCCGGAAAACGAGGAAGATGGCCTGCGTGCGGCGGAAGCCACCCTGCAGGGGGCCCGCGGACAACTCATCGAGGCGCGCGCCAACGAGGAGCGCAACCGTTCGCTGCTGGCCCAGAACTTCATCTCCAAGGCGGCTTTCGATCGGATCACGCAGGTTGCGAACAGCGCCCAGGCGCAGGTCGACGCGGCGCAGGCGCAGGTTGGCATTGCCCGCAACCGCCTCGGTTACACGCGACTGCTGGCCGATGCCGGCGGTGTAGTGACGGCGGTTGGTGCCGAGCCGGGCGAGGTTGTCCAGGGGGGGCGCATGGTCGTTCAGGTTGCGCGTAAGGATGGCCGCGATGCCGTTTTTGATGTGTCCGCGCGCTTGAAGGACATCGCGCCGGCCAATCCGGAAATCACCGTAACCCTGGCGACCGATCCGGCGGTGACGGCCAAGGGACGGGTGCGCGAGGTTTCGCCGCGCGCCGACCCGGTGACCGGAACCTTCGCGGTCCGCGTCGGACTGATCGACCCGCCGGCCGCGATGCGACTGGGAACCACCGTGACCGGTCGCATGCAGGTCGGCGCACCGCAGGGGATCGAGCTGCCCGCGTCGGCGCTGGTCCGCGCCGAAGGCCGGTCGGCAGTGTGGGTCGTCGACCCGCAGACTATGACGGTTTCGTTGCGCACGATCGAAGTGCAGGTTTCAGACCCGGAGAAGGTCAGGGTGGCGGCGGGCCTGAATAAGGGCGAGATCGTCGTCGCCGCGGGCGTGCAGGCCTTGCGCCCGGCTCAGAAGGTCCGCCTGCTCGAGACGCAACAATGATCGGCCCGAATCTGTCGGAATGGGCGCTCGCCAACCGCTCGCTGGTCATCTTCCTGATGATCGTTGCGGTGGTCGCCGGGACGTTCTCCTTCCAGCGTCTCGGGCGTGGCGAGGATCCTGCCTTCACCTTCCGGACCATGGTGGTCAGCGCCGCCTGGCCGGGTGCCACGGTCGAGGAAACCCTGAATCAGGTCACCGAACGCCTTGAGCGAACGATCCAGGAAACCGACTATCTCAACCGGGTGCGCAGCTACACCACGGCCGGCCAGACAACGATCTTTGTCGATCTGAAGCAGTCGACGCCGCCGCACAAGGTGCCCGATATCTGGTACCAGGTGCGCAAGAACATTGGCGACATGCGTGGCTCGCTGCCGGCTGGGGTCGTCGGGCCAGGCTTCAACGATGACTTCGGCAGCACCTTCGGCATCATCTATGCCTTTACCGCCGACGGCTTCAGCTTCCGCGAACTGCGCGATTATGTCGAAGCGGCGCGTTCGCGCCTGCTGCATGTCCCCGATGTGTCGAAAATTGAAGTGCTTGGCGCGCAGGAAGAGCGCATCTTCATCGAGTTCTCGACCGAGCGCCTGGCTGCCCTGCGTCTCGACTACCCGACAATTCTCGCGGCGCTGCAGGCGCAGAATCTCGTACGGCCGGCGGGCACCATCCAGACCGGGCAGGAGCGTGTGTTCCTGCGCGTCAGCGGTTCCTTCGATTCGGAACGCGACATCGAGTCGGTCAATCTCGTTGCCGGCGACCGCATCTTCCGCCTTGGCGACATTGCCACGGTGCAGCGCGGCTTTGCCGATCCGCCGCAGCCGATGTTCCGCGTCAATGGCAAGCCCGCGATCGGCCTCGCCATCGCCATGCGCGACGCCGGCGATATCCTGGCGCTGGGTCGCAACGTCCGCAGCGAAATGTCGGACATCAGCGCCAACCTGCCGCACGGCATCGAGCCGACGCTGGTCGCGGATCAGGCAGTCAGTGTCGACGTCGCGATCAACGACTTCATGACCTCGCTCTGGCAGGCGATCGTCATCATCCTCGTCTGCAGCTTCGTCAGCCTCGGCGGACGCCCCGGCGCCGTCGTCGCGCTGGCCATTCCGCTAACGCTGGCGGTCGTGTTCGCCGTGATGAATATTGCCAATATCGACCTCCACCGCATTTCGCTCGGTGCGCTGATTATCGCGCTGGGACTGCTGGTCGACGATGCGATGACGACCGTCGATGCCATGCTCCGCCGCCTCGGTGCGGGCGACAGCATGGATGATGCGGCGACCTTCGCCTACCGCACGCTGGCGGCACCCATGCTGATCGGCGCGCTGGTTACAATCGCCAGCTTCGTGCCGATCGGCTTCGCCAGAAGTAACGCTGGCGAGTACACTTTCGACATCTTTTCGGTGGTCGGCATTTCGCTCATTGCGTCGTGGCTGGTCGCGGTGGTCTTCGGGCCGCTGCTCGGCAAGGCCATCCTGAAAGCGCCCAAGGTCGAGGCAGAGCCAAAGCCGAGCAAGATGGTTGCTGTTTACAGCACCTTCCTGAAAGGCGCGATCCGCGCGCGATGGCTGACCATTGCCCTGACGCTGGCCGCTTTCGTTGCCGCCCTGTTTCTCCTGCGCTACGTGCCACAGCAGTTCTTTCCGTCCTCCGACCGGAGCGAATTGACCGTGGGCATGACGCTGCGGCAGAACGCCTCGATCTACGCGACCGAGGCGCAGGCCAAGCGCCTCGAAGCGTTCCTGAAAGACGATCCCGACATCGACCACTACAGCACCTATGTCGGCCGCGGCGCAATCCGTTTCATCCTGACGCTTGACGTGCAACTGCCCAACCCGTTCTTTGCCCAGTTCGTGATCGTCACCAAGGATCTCGAAGCGCGCGAGCGGGTGCAGGCCAAGCTGGAGAAAGTGCTCGCCGAGCAGTTTCCCGAGGTCGTCGCGCGCGTCTCGCCGCTTGAACTGGGGCCGCCTGTCGGCTGGCCGTTGCAATACCGGGTGACCGGCCCGGACAAGGATGAGGTGCGCAGAATCGCGCTTGATCTGGCCCAGGTGATGGGTTCCGACACCCGGACTCGTTATATCAACTACGACTGGATGGAGCCGGCGCGGCAATTGCGCGTCCGCGTCAACCAGGATCAGGCGCGGCAACTGGGCATCAGCTCTGCGGCGCTGGCCACCGTGCTCAACGCCAAGGTGACGGGCTCGACGGTCACGCAGGTGCGCGATGATATCTATCTGGTCAATGTCGTGGCGCGTGCGGTCGAAGAGGAGCGTGCCTCGTTCGGGTCGCTGGCGTCGCTGCAGGTGCCGACGCCGAGCGGGCGCATGGTGCCCTTGAGTCAGTTTGCGACGGTGGTCGAGGAGCAGGAATTCCCGCTCGTCTGGCGCCGCAATCGGCTGCCCACCCTTACCGTGCGCGCTGACGTAGACCACAGCGTCCTGCCCGATACGGTGGTCGGTGCGCTGGCGCCGAAGATTGCCGAATTGAACGCCAGGCTGCCCGCGCAGTACAAGATCGAAACCGGCGGGATGTACGAGGAGAGCGCCATTTCGAGCGCCTCGGTGTTCGCGGTTGTGCCGCTGATGATCGTGCTGATGCTGACGACGATGATGGTGATGCTGGGGAGCTTCCGCCGCCTGGCGATCGTGGTCGCCGTGTTGCCGCTCGGGTTGATCGGCGTCGTCCTTTCGCTGTTGCTGTTCAACCGGCCGCTCGGTTTCGTGGCCATCCTCGGCGTCCTCGCGCTGATCGGCATGATCGCCAAGAACACGGTGATCCTGATCGTGCAGATCGAGACCGACCGCGCGGAAGGCAAGAACGTCCTCGATGCGGTTCTCGCTTCGGCGAGCTCGCGGCTGCGGCCGATGGTGCTGACGGCGGTCTCGACCGTGCTCGGCCTGATCCCGATCGCGCCGACCGTGTTCTGGGGGCCGATGGCCTTCGCCATCATGGGCGGCCTGCTGGTGGCGACGCTGCTGACGCTGATCTTCCTGCCGGCGCTATACGTGACGGTATTCGGCGGCAAGTCGTCGACGCCGGAGGCGGCAGCCGCAAAGTGAGTCACGCGGTGCGCACGGCAGGCGTTCGCTGGGCCTTATTTCTGCTGTTCTGGGCGGCGCTGATCGGTTTGTCGCCGGGGGTACTGGCGGTCGGTGGCGTTGCGGCCGCAGCGGCGACCTGGGCCAGCCTGCATCTGTTGCCGGCGGGGCCGCAGCGCGTGCGGCTGGCGGCGCTGATCGGGCTGCTGCCACGCTTCCTCTGGCAGTCGCTGCTAGCCGGCTGGCAGGTCGCCCGCCTGGCGTTCTCGCCGTGCCCGCGGCTGCGTGCGGGGTTCGTCGCTTTTCACAGCGCTTACCCCCCCGGGCACTTGCGCAATACCTTCGCCACCATCGCCAGCCTGATGCCAGGTACGCTGCCGTGCGGCGAGAGCGAAACGGAAATCTTCTTCCATTGCCTCGATGTCGAACAGCCTGTATTGGCCGAGCTGGCGGAGGAAGAAGCGGCGTTGTCGGGCGCGCTCGAACGGGGGGCCGTCGATGGCTGAGTTCCTGCTCGTTGCCGCCATGTTGGTCCTGCTGATGACGGCGGCCGGCCTCGTCCGCCTGTTGCGCGGCCCCGGCGATGCCGATCGGATGATGGCCAGCCAACTGCTGGGGACGGGCGGGATCGCGGTGCTGCTGCTGGGGTCGGCGATTTCCGAGCCGGCAATTGCCGATGCCGCACTGACGCTGGCCCTGCTCGCCGCCTTCGCGTCGGTTGCCTTCGTCAAATATGGCGGCGGCTTCGGTCGGCAGCGTGCCGCCAGCCGGGAGGACGGCGAATGAGCCTGCTCCTCGACGTGTGGACCGTGGCCACCGTTTCCGCCGGCTTGTTTTTCTTCCTCGCGGGCACCGTCGGCCTCTTGCGCTTCCCCGATACACTGACCCGCCTGCATGCGCTGACCAAGGCCGACAACCTGGGGCTCGGCCTCGTCGTGCTCGGCCTCCTGCCCCGCGTCGACGGTCCCTTGGCGGCGCTCAAGCTGATCTGCGTCTGGCTGCTCGTGCTGCTGGCCGGCGCCACTGCCTCGCAGTTGATCGCACGCGTGGCTCGGCGCGCGGGGCCCCCGGCATGATCGGCGGAATATTCGTCGATGGCGGCCTGCTGACGATGGTCGTCGTGGTTGCCGTGTGGACGATACTGGTGCGCGACTCGTTCGCGGCCGTCATCGGCTATGCCTGCTACGGCCTACTTCTGGCCTTCGCCTGGGTGCGCCTGGCGGCCATCGATGCCGCGCTGACCGAAGCGGCGATCGGCGGCGGGCTGACCAGCGTGTTGCTAATCCGTGCCGCGGTACGGCTGCGGCGAACCGAAACGGCTGCCCTGGCCGAAACACTGGCGCCGGTGCAACGGATTCTTGCAGCGGTATTTTCTGCTACCGTCGCCGTGGCGCTGGGCGCGGTCGTCCTGAGCCTGCCAGAGCCGGCGCCTACGCTGGCGCCCAGGGTTGCCGAGCACATCGCCAGCACCGGCCTCGGCAATGCGGTGACCGCCGTGCTGCTCTCCTTCCGCGCGATCGACACGCTGCTCGAGGCCGTGGTGCTGGTCTATGCGCTGGTTGCGGTCTGGGCGCTGACGCCGGATCGTTTCTGGGGTGGGCGCCCAGGACCGAAATATGCGGTCGAAGCGAATGGCATGCTGGCCTACTTCGCGCGCCTGCTGCCGCCACTCGGCATCGTGGTCGGCATCTATGTCTTCTGGGTCGGCGCCGATCTGCCCGGCGGCAAGTTCCAGGCCGGCACCCTGCTGGCGGCCATGTGGCTGCTGGCCATCATGGCCGGGCTGACCGACGTGCCGCCGATCAGCCGGCGCTCGCTGCGCATCGCGCTGGTGGCCGGCACCGTCGTCTTCCTGGCGATCGGCTTTGCCGGCGTGCCCTTGGCGGGTGCCTTTCTCGCCTATCCGGAGAGCTTCGCAAAACCGCTGATTCTGGTCATCGAGGCGGCATCGATGGTGTCGATCGCGGTCACGCTGGGCCTGCTGGTGGTCGGCCCGCCCGAGAGGAGCGGCGCGCCATGAACGCGCTCACCCTGTTCGGCCTGTGCGGCAGCGCACTGGTCGGGATCGGTGTCTACGGCCTGATCGTCAACCCGCAGCCGCTGCGCAAGATCCTAGCGTTCAACATGATCGGCAGCGGCGTTTTCCTGCTTTTCGGCGTCGTCGCCCGGCGCGGCGCGGCGCTCGGTATCGGCGGCGATCCGGTGCCGCAGGCGCTGGTCATCACCGGCATCGTCGTCGCCTTCTCGGCGACCGCGCTGGCGGTTGCCCTGCTGGTGCGCCTGCACGAAGCCACGGGTTCGGCGACGCTGGGAGCGGCGGACGGCGACGGGGCGCCCGAGGCATGAGCGTCACCGGGGCAGCCATTCCGGCAGCGACGACGGCAAGCGGTTTCCTGCTCGTCCTGATGTTGGTCCTGCCGGTGCTGGGGGTGCTCGCCGCGCTTGTCCTCGGCGGGCGTCATGCCCGGACGGTGGCCATGCTGGCGCTGCCCTTGGGGCTCGTTCTCGCCGTAATGCTGGGCAACGAGCTGGTGCAATCCGGCCAGGCGCAGGTCTATGTGCTTGGCGGCTGGGCGCCGCCCCTAGGCATCGCCTTGCGCGCCGACGGCCTGTCGGCGGTCATGCTGTTGACAACTGTGCTGATCCTGCTGGCGGTGGCGGTCTTCGGACACGGTGATTTTCCGATGTCGGCGGGTGTCCGCGAGGCGCGGGCGCCGTTCATGTTCTGGACCTTGCTGCTCGCCGTCTGGGGTGCGCTGAATGCCGTGTTCCTGGCCGGCGACCTGTTCACACTCTACGTCGCGCTCGAACTCCTGACCTTCGCCGGGGTGCCGCTGGTCTGCCTCGACGGCCGTCCCGAGACGCTGCGGGCGGCGCTGCGCTACCTGCTGTTCGCGCTGTTCGGCTCCGTACTCTACATGCTGGGCGCGGTGCTGCTCTACGGCACCTACGGCACGTTGGACATTGCGCTGCTGGCCGGGCTTGTCCGGCCGGTACCCACGGTTATTGCCGCGGCTGCGTTGATGACCGTCGGGCTGCTGGCCAAGACGGCATTGTTTCCGTTGCACCTCTGGCTGCCGCCAGCCCATGCCGGCGCGCCCGCGGCGGCCAGCGCGGTGCTGTCGGCGCTGGTCGTCAAGGGCTCGTTCTTTCTGGTCATCCGGCTCTGGCTTGATGTCATGCCCGGCATCGTCACGCCGCTTGCCGGGCAATTGCTGGCCGGGCTGGGAGGCGCCGCGATTATCGTTGGCAACGTGGTGGCTCTGCGCCAGACGCGGCTCAAGTTGTTGATCGCCTATTCGACGGTCGCCCAGATCGGCTACCTGTTCCTGATGTTCCCGCTCGCCGCCGGACTTACGGCAATGAATCAGCCTGTCGATGCCGCCGTGACCGGCGGCCTGCTGCAGGCGATCTCGCACGCGACGGCCAAGGCGGCGATGTTCATGGGTGCCGGGTTGATCTACGCCACCCTCGGGCACGACCGCATCGCCGACCTGCGCGGCGTCGGCCGCCAGTTGCCGATGACCCTGCTCGCCTTCGCCCTCGGCGGCATCTCTCTGGTCGGCCTGCCGCCGTCCGGCGGCTTCCTCGCCAAATGGCTGCTGCTGGGGGCGGCGCTGACGACCGGCCAATGGTGGTGGGTGGCGGTGATGGTGGCCGGTGGCCTGCTGACCAGTGCCTACGTGTTCATCGTCGTCATGCGGGCGCTGGTTGCGGTCGACGCGGAAAATACCCCGAAAATGGTCGTCCCGCGCCATCGCGAGGCGGTGGTCCTGGCGCTCGCCAGTCTCTCCTTCCTGCTCGGGCTGGCGGCGCTGCTGCCGGTCGATGTCGTGCAGATCGGCCGCCCGCCGTTCGCCGGGGCGCTGGCGCCGTGAGCCAAACCGCCCTTCTGCTCGGCGCGACCGTCGGCCTGCCGCTGGCGATGCTGCTTGCCTGCCTGTGGCAACCGCTGCGCGAGCGCATGCTGCCCTGGCTGGCGGTCGGCGCCGTGCCGGGGCTGTTCGCTTCCTGGTTCGCCTGGCGCGGCGAACTGATCGTGTTCGGCAACGCGCAGGTGCCGCTGGCGCTGGCGCTCGACCGCCCGGGCGGTGTCCTGCTCGGGGTCGCCGCGCTGCTGTGGATCGCCGGTGGTGCCTACGCGAACACCTACCTCGGCGACAAGTCGGCGCGCGGCCACTTCGTCGTCTGCTGGCTGATGACGCTGGCCGGCTGCCTCGGCGTCTTCGTCGCCGCCGACATGGCCAGCCTCTACGCGCTGTTGGCGTTGCTGAGCGTTGGCACGACCGGTCTCGTGCTGAGCGAGGGAACGCCGCGCTCGTATCGGGCTGGTGCCATCTACATCGGCATGGCGCTGTTCGCCGAGTCGCTGCTGCTGGCAGGCATGGTGCTGACGGTGGTCAGCGCGCCCGGCAACAGCCTGTTGATCGGCGCGGCGCCGGCGGCGATCGACGCCTCGCCGTGGCGCATCGAGATCCTCGTGTTGTTGATCGCCGGCTTCGGCATCAAGGCCGGCCTCGTGCCGCTGCATTTCTGGATTCCGCTCGCCCACGGTGCGGCGCCGGTGCCGGCCTCGGCCCTGCTCAGCGGCGCCGTCGTCAAGGCTGCCGTCATCGGCCTGATCCGCTTCATGCCGATCGAGTCGGCGCCGTGGGCGGTCGGCGCGACGGTTGCACTGCTCGGACTGCTCGGCGCGCTGTACGCGGTGCTGATCGGCATCACCCAGTCGCACCCGAAGACGGTGCTGGCCTATTCCAGCGTCAGCCAGATGGGCGTCATCGTTGCCATCATCGGCATGGGAATGGCGGCCGGCGACGGCAGCGCGCGACTGATCGCCGCCTTCTACGCCGCCAACCACGTGCTGGCCAAGGGAGCGCTGTTCCTCGCCGTCGGCGTCGTCGGGCTGACCGGCGCGCGGCGCCTGCCGGCCATGCTGCTGCCGGCTGCGGTGATCGCGGTCGGCCTCGGTGGCTTGCCGCTGACCGGCGGCGCGCTGACCAAGGAGGTGGCCAAGAGCCTGATGGGCGACGGCCCGGCTGGCGTCCTGGCGACCCTGTCGGCGATCGGTACCACCGTGCTGATGCTGCATTTCGTCTTCTGCCTGCGGGCGACCGCCGCCGCGGACGACGAGGCGCGGGCGCCGAGCGGGCTGGTCCTGCCGTGGCTGGTGACGGCCGGGGCGTCGATCGTCATTCCCTGGGCGCTCTACCTGACCGCCGGCGGCTATACCCTGCCCGATGCGCTGGCGCCCTATGCCCTGTGGTCGGCGCTGTGGCCGATTGCCGTGGGCACGGTACTGGCGATCGGACTCGCACGCTGGAAGCTCCTCTTGCCGCAAATTCCCGAAGGCGATGTCGTCGTTGCGCTGGCGCCCGCCATGCGCGCGGCCACCACCGCCAGCGCAAGCCTCGGCCGCCGGGACGTGTCGTTGCGCCGGTGGCCGGTGGCTGCCATGTCGCTGCTGTTCCTGGCGCTCCTCTTCGGCGCCACAATCGTTGCCGGACGCTGATAGCGCGGTCGCCGATGCAGCAACGAGCCGCTCGTCTCGCGCCGGGATGATAATGATGCATCCATCATTTCTTGTTGACCGGTCTCAAGGTGTCTGTTAGCTTTCCACGTCGTTCCTTAAGTCGGCATGGCTGTTGTCGCCGGATCCACTTTCAAGAGGGTTTGTCATGAAAAGATTTCTCATCGGGGCACTCGTTGCGGGCAGTTTGTTCGCAACCGGCGCCATCGCCGAATCCGCGCCCAACACGCTCGGCAAGATCAAGGCGGCGAAGGTTATCAATGTCGCGTTTGCCAGCAATGCCCTGCCGTTTTCATTTGTCGGCACCAACAACGAACCGGCCGGCTATTCGATCGACCTCTGCAAGCGTGTGATCGCCCGAATCGGGCAGGCGGTCGGGCAGCCCAACCTCAAGGTTAACTGGCTTGCCGGTTCAACCCCGGAGCGCCTGCGGATGGTTGCCACGGGAAAGGCCGACCTGGAGTGCGGGAACACGTCGCAGACCTTCGCCCGTCTCGCCAGCGTCGATTTCTCGGGCCTCATCTTCGTCGACGCCGGCGGCATCATGATCAGAGCCGACTCGTCGTTCAATAGCATGGCTGATCTGGATGGCAAGAAGATCGCGGTATTGAAGGACACGACGACCGAGGCGCGCCTCAATGCCATCGTCCAGAAGCACCTGGTGAATACCCGCGTCGTCCAGGTCGGCGATGCCAACGAAGCCGTGGCCATGCTTGAATCCGGCAGTGTCGATGCCTATGCCGGCGACAAGATCAAACTGGTCGGCCTTGCGGCGCAGGCCAAGGATCCCGCCAAATTCGCGTTGTTGACCGAGGAAATTTCGTTCGAACCCTATGCGATGGCGTTGCCGCGAGGCGATGCCGCGTTGCGACTGGAAGTCAATCGTGCCCTGACCCAAGTTTATCTCAGCGACGAGATCGAGGCTATTTTTGCGCGCTGGCTGGGCGTGCTCGGGCGCCCGACCGCCCTGTTGTCGGCAATGTACCTGCTGTATTCGATTCCCGAATGATTGTGTATCACCATGTCGAATGAGGATCAAGGAATGAAATTCAACCAGTTCGGGCGCGCCCTTGCGCTCTGCATCATCCTCGCCGTCCCGGTGCTGTCGGGCTGTGAGACCCAACCTGCCTTCCAGGTTTCGCAGCCGGCCTCACGCATCGGCACCGTCGAATCCATCCGGTCGCAGACGGTGGAGAATTCCAACACCGCCATCGGCACGATCGGCGGCGCGCTGGTCGGCGGCCTGCTCGGCAATCAGATCGGCAGTGGCAGAGGTCGGACCGCAGCGACCGTGGTCGGCGCCGCTGGCGGAGCCTACGCAGGGAACCGGATGACCAGCGGAAGTTCCCTGGTATGGATCATCGGCGTCCGTTACGATGACGGTTCGCTGGCGACCATCCAGCAGTCCGCCTCTCCAGGGTTGCGCATTGGCGACCGCGTGCGGGTCACCAACAACGGAATTGAACTGCTGTCGCGCGGGTAGTTGATGACCTTTCGCGCCACCAGGCGCAGGGTATTGCCGAACAAGGAGCCAACGTGGAAATGATCAAGACATGCATCGCGGTGTTTGCACTACTGGCATCCGCGTTACCCGCAAGCGCCGAAGACCCTCAGCTGATCTGTTTCGGCAACGAGCCTTCGTGGGGTCTCGAGTTCTCTGGACGAAGTTCCGCGCGGTTGCTGCTTCCCGACCAGCGCCCCGTTTATTTCCGGGGAAGCGAGACCCGTCTCGACTTCCTGAAGGAAAGCGCCTGGCGCGGGAAGGCTGCGGGGGGCAAGGGCGGCAACCTCGTGGCGTTCCGTCGCGAAGCGGTCTGCAGCGACGGCATGTCCGACGTCAAGCATCCCTTCACCGCACGTGTTTCGCTGCCTGACGGACGCTTCCTCGCCGGGTGTTGTCGCATTCCCGCCGCGCGGAACGCCACGCCGGCCCCGGCGGCAACGATCGAGGGATCGACCTGGAACCTTGTCGGCTTGCCGGGACATGATTCGAGCGCGCTCGGCGGCGCGAAGCGTCCCGTGACGGCGCGCTTCGAGGCGGGACGCATCAGTGGTTTCTCCGGGTGCAACCGTTTCATGGGCGGTTACACGGTTGACCGCGACAAGCTGATTATCGGAACGCTAGCCGGTACGATGATGGCCTGTCCGGAGCCTGAAATGGCACTGGAGCGTGCCGTTCACGGCGCCTTGACCGGCACCCTCCGCTACGCGATCAGCGCCGACCGCCTGACCTTGACGCCGGAGTCCGGCGCGCCGCTGGTTTTCCAGATGGCGCCTGAACCCAAACTCGAGGGCGTCACCTGGAAGGTTACCGGCTTCAACAATGGACGGCAGGCGGTCGTGGGTACGTTGTCCGGCACCAAGCTGACCCTGTCGTTTCAGGATGACATGGTACAGGGCCAAAGCGGGTGCAACACTTTCCGCGCTACATTCAGGCGCGATGGGGATCGTCTGGTCATCGGGCCGGCGGCCGCGACGCGCATGGCATGTGCCGGCGACGGTGTCATGCAGCAGGAACGGGAATTCCTGGCGGCGCTGGAGACGGCGACGTTGTGGACCGTTCAGGATGGCATGCTGGACATGCACCGCGCGGATGGCGAGCGGGTGCTGACAGCTAACCCAGTCGCCCGATAACCATGCCGGAGCCGATTCAAACCATCCGTTGTCGGCGATGGGGTCAATGATCATGAATACCCAAGCGCGATGGATCGTTGCGTTTACCCTGCTGGCCGTCGCCGCGGCGTTTCTGCTGCCCGCCATGCGGCAACCCGTCGAATACCATGATTTCGCCGATCACCGGCACACGTTCGGCATCGACAACTTTTTCGACGTCGTCTCGAACCTTGCTTTCCTGATCGCGGGAGTCATCGGCCTGGTGATCGTCATTGGCGGCCGCGTGCGGTTCGAGTTCGCCAGCGAGCGCTGGCCGTTCGTGCTCTTCTTTTTCGGGGTGCTGCTGACCGCACTCGGATCGGGCTATTATCACCTGGCGCCGGACAACGAGACCCTGTTCTGGGATCGTCTGCCGATGACGATCGCCTTCATGGGGCTGGTTTCAAGCCAGATCGTTGATCGGATCAATGTGCGGGCGGGACTCATGTTGCTGCTGCCGATGCTGTTGCTCGGCGTGGCGTCGGTCGTCTACTGGCGGACGACGGAACGCATGGGGGCGGGCAATGTCCTGCCCTACGGAATTCTGCAAGGATACTCGGTCATTGTCCTGCTCCTGCTGGCCAGACTGAATCCGTCCCGCTATACGCGTGGCGGCGACATCTACTGGGTTTTTGGCTGGTACGTACTCAGCAAGCTCCTGGAGACCTTCGATCGCGAGGTACTGGCAATCAGTCAATTCGTCAGCGGCCATACGCTCAAGCACCTTGCGGCCGCTGCTGCAGCATTCGTCGTCTGTTACATGCTGGTTAACAGGAACCTCAAAGAGGTTTCCGTATCGGCGCGGTGAATGCCAAGCGCCGGAGACCCAACCGACTGTTGATGGAAACAGCGAGCACCCGGAAAGGAAGCATATGCGTTACGTCTATATTTCGTTGATTGTCGTGGTAACGGCAGTCGTGTTGCTGTTCAAGATTCAGAACTTCGAGGCGGTTACGGTCTCCCTTTTTGGCGCGAGCATTACGATGCCGACGTCCTTGCTGGTCATTGTCGTGTACACTCTCGGGATGGTCTCGGGGAGTGCATTGCTCGGTCTGCTGCGCGGCTGGGTCAAGGGCGCAATGCGTCAAGGCGGATGACACAGAGCCGTCATGGTCGATTTTTTCTTGTTCTGATTGAAAGGTGGTATTTGTAATGAGCAATTTTTGGGACTTCATCTGGCTTATCGCGTCAACCTTCCTTTTTGTGGCGTATCTCCTGATCCTGTTCCGGATCATTGCCGATCTCTTCCAGGACAGCGAACTCGGAGGCGGCTCCAAGGCATTGTGGCTGATCTGCCTGATTTTCCTGCCGATGTTGACGGCGCTGGTATACGTGATTGCTCGCGGCAAGAGCATGGCGGAGCGGCAGCGAGCCGCTTTCGAGCGGTCGCGGTCCGAGGCCGAGTCCTACATCAAGCAGGTGGCCGGAAAATCGCCCGCCGAACAGATCGCCGACGCCAAGGCGTTGCTCGACAACGGTACGATCAGCCCGGAAGAGTTCGCCAAGCTCAAGGCAAAGGCGCTCGCCTGAATCCCGCTTGCCAAGTTGCGGCCCCGACGAAGATGCTGAATTTTCAGTTGTTTGCCGTACTCTTGGCCGGCATGCGGAACTGAAACTTTTTTCCGATTGACGTCGCCTGGCGTCACCAGAGACGCTTCTTGGCTTGGTACTCCATTTCCTGATCTCGGTCACACAACGGCGCCCAGGGGCGCCGTTGTGTTTGGTATTCAGGCAGTGCATTTCGCCTTCCTGAACGAAGCATTGGCTTTGCTGCGCACGCCGAAGTGCGGGGGCTGGCGAACCGATCGGTGTGTGCTACGAGTCGGATCTACTCTCGATGGTGCCGTCGGCGATGGCGGCGGCGAGCTGGGCATGATCCCGGTCGTTCTGGTCGGCGTACAGGCAGGCGAAATCGCTGATCGCTCGCGCAAACTCCCGGCCCTTGCCGATGTAGGCGCTGATGGCGGCGGGGTCGCCGGTGCACGCATGGGCCTTCGCGAGGGCCTCGCCACAAGCGCTCGCGAACTCGACCAGGTAGGGGGCGACGAGTTCGATGCTCGGGATGATCTTCATGTCGCGGAACTGGCGCACATAATAGTCCCGCCCGTGCAGGGAGCCCCAGCCGACAAAGATGTCGGTGGCGCTCTGCAGGGCCCGCTTGCCGCTGATCACCCGCTCGCCATGGTTGGCATGGCGGCTGGGCTGGGTGTGTGCTTCGTACACTGACGCGGCGGCCTGCTTGACCTGGAGGAATAGCGGATCATCGCCGCTGCGGCCCTCGAGCAATACCAGATAGACCCGCATGCCGACACTGCCGACCCCGACGACCTGACGGACCACATCGACGAGTGTGAAACGGTCGAACAGACGCCGCCGGTCCTCCTGCAGGGTCAAGCGGTACTCGGCGAAGAGGTGGTCGACCAGATCGGCCTGCTCGTCGTCGTCGACGGTGACGCGAACCGGAGGATCCTCGTCGATCCGGGGCCGCCCGTTGACCATGCTGGTGAGCTTGGCGAACGCGCCCTGACTGGTTCGCACCTGCGCCTGTCTCTCGATGTGGACCGACAAGCGCCCGCGGTCGGCTGGTTTGAAAAATTTCACCAGGTTGTAGACATGGATCTTGTCGTACCAGATGTCCAACTCCGGCGCGTCGACATATCTGCCCATGCGTTTACGGTAGGCCGAGGCGGCGGCTACTACCGCCGCCTCGGCGGTGCGAGCCTTGATCCCGCTT
>ERZ724507.580-NODE-580-length-16333-cov-5.007065_pt1 | contig 16333 bp, 14 predicted proteins | sample MGYA00376040_ERZ724507 | MGnify/ENA primary metagenome ERZ724507 (study PRJEB28724, sample SAMN07190883) | activated sludge metagenome | isolation source: activated sludge of sewage treatment plant in Hong Hong | place: Hong Kong | collected 2016-03-17 ...
CTTATGATAATGAAAACCCATCCTTTCGTTTACCTTTTGCTCCTGCTCGCCGCCCTGCCGGCCTGCCAAAAGAGCGCCCCCAAAGCCGATGCCTACGGTAATTTTGAAGCCGACGAACTGATCGTCAGCGCCGAAGCAACCGGCCGCCTGCTGGCTTTTGTCATCGAAGAAGGCCAGTTGCTGGAGTCCGGCGAGCAAATCGGCGCCATCGACTCGGTACAACTGGTCCTGAAACGCGACCAGTTAAAGGCATCCATTCGCGCCATCGCTGCAAAAAGTCCCGAAATCAGCGCCCAACTGGCTGTGTTTGAAAAACAAATGAACACGGTGCGGACACAACTTGCCACACTCGAATACGAGAAGCGGCGGGTGGAAAACCTCCTCAAGAGCGATGCCGCAACCCCCAAACAACTCGACGACCTCAACGCGCAGATCGATGTCGTACACGGACAAATGGACGTGATCCTGGAACAGCGGTCCGCCTCGAACTCGACCCTGTCTGTCCAGAAAAGCGGTTTGCTGGCGGAAATACTGCCCCTGCAGAAACAGATCGCCCAACTCGACGACCAGATCGCGAAGTGCCGCATCATCAACCCGAGCGTGGGCACGGTGCTGGTGTCGTACGCCGAAGCGGGCGAGGTGGTTTCCTTTGGCAAACCCTTGTACAAGCTGGCCGACCTGCATACAATGACGCTTCGCGCCTATGTCGCTGGCGATCAGTTGGGCGCGGTAAAGACAGGACAAACGGTCAAGGTGCTGATCGACGCTGCAGAAGGAAAGCAGCAGGAGTTTTCCGGAAAGATCCGGTGGATATCATCCAAATCAGAGTTTACGCCGAAAGTGATCCAGACCAAAGACGAGCGGGTCAACCTTGTCTATGCGGTCAAGATCGACGTGCCAAACCCGGACGGTACGCTCAAGATCGGTATGCCGGCCGAGGTTAAGTTCTGACAGGATTAAAAGTGCTTTTGACAGGATTTACATGATAAACAGGTTTTATGACAGGATTAACAGGATTTACAAGGTATAATGGTTTGACGGGTCGTTTGGTAATGGGGATAACGAATGCCCAAAAATTTCAACTCCAATGAACATAATCTTCCAGAACATTAAATCCTGTCAAACCTTGTAAATCCTGTTAATCCTGTCAAATCTTTAAAGCCCTGTAAACCCTGTCAGAAACACTGTTAATCGTGTCAATCAGCTTTAGGGCGGTACACGCGGTACTTGCGTTTGACTTCTACGCCTTCGGGGCCGAAATTGATCAGCAACCCGATATCGTTCTTTGTAGCGGTGAGGTAATGTACCAGTTGGGCTTCGTGCTTGGTAGTGAGTTTTACGATCGATTTGATTTCTACAATGACTTCGTTTTCGACCATTAGATCAGCAGCATAATCCCCCACCACTTGTTCGTCGTAGATGACAGTTAAAGGTATTTGCTGAGAAACAGCGAGGGGGCTTTTACGAAGTTCAATGGCCAGGGCATTTTCATACACTTTTTCCAGAAAGCCAAAACCCAGTGAATGGTAAACCTTGTACGCAGCGGCAATGATTTTGCCGGTAAGCAGATCATTCATGACAAAAAGATTTTCGGTTAATATTTCAACACCCAAATATCCTTAAGGCATGTCAGTTTTTTCAAAAAATATGATACAGATCGATCACCTGTCCAAGTCCTTCGCGGCGGTGCAGGCGGTAAAAGATATTACCCTTTCTGTTGAACAGGGGGAAATATTTGGCATCATCGGTCCCGACGGAGCCGGCAAAACCACGCTGTTCCGCATGCTCACCTCCCTGATGCTGCCCGATTCGGGCTCGGCTTCCGTTGTGGGGCTTGATGTGGTGAAAGACTACAAGCAGCTTCGCCAGGTCATCGGTTATATGCCCGGACGGTTTTCCCTGTACCAGGATCTGACCGTGGAGGAGAACCTCGGGTTTTTCGCCGCCGTTTTTGGCACGAGCATCCGGGAAAACTACGACCTCATCGCGCCGATTTATTCGCAGATAGAACCCTTTAAAGCGCGCCGGGCAGGCGCCCTGTCGGGGGGTATGAAACAGAAACTCGCCCTGTGCTGTGCCCTCATTCACAAGCCGGAAGTGCTGTTCCTCGACGAGCCCGGTACCGGGGTCGACCCGGTCAGCCGCAAGGAGTTCTGGGATATGCTGGGAAATCTGCGCAAACAGGGACTGACCATGCTGGTCAGTACGCCGTATATGGATGAGGCAGAATTGTGCAGCCGTGTAGCGCTGATGCAGAAGGGCGAGATTATGGCCATCGATACGCCCAAGGGCATTACGAAGGCATTCCAAATGCCGCTCTATGCGGTACGCTCGGATAATATGTATCAGTTGATCAAGGACCTGCGCACGCTGGACGGCATGGCCGATTGTTACGCCTTTGGCGAGTTTGCACACCTGAAAATGCTCGATACGGCGACTCCGGCAAAGGACGTCACCACCCGGATCATCGGTTTTTTACAAGCCAAAAACCACCGGAATATTGAGATAAAACCCGCAGCGCCAACTGTGGAAGACTGCTTTATCGAACTCATGCGAAACTAACCCGGTCTTTAATATGGAAATCAGCACCATCGAATCTTTTCTCGACTACTATGAACGCATCCGCCAACGCACGCGCAAGGTGGTATTGCTCATTCCTCCCGACAAACTGGAGTGGACCTACCGGGAGGGCAAGTTCACACTGGGTGATCTGGTGCGCCATATCGCGGCCATTGAACGCTGGCTTTATGCGGAAAACGCCGAAGGGCGGCCTTCCAGGTACACGGGTTGCGGTCCGGAACTGGCCGACGGCTTCGATGATACGCTGGCCTATTTCGACGAAATGCACCGCCAGTCAGTAGCGATATTTCAAAAAATGACACCCGAAATGCTGCAGCAAAAGATCGCTACCCCTGCCGGAATGCCTATCACCTGCTGGAAATGGCTGCGGGCCCTGGTAGAACACGAAATACACCACCGTGGACAGATATATCTCTATCTCAACATGCTTGATGTCGCCACACCCTCGCTATACGGACTAACTGCCGAAGAGGTTGCGACCTTCAGCATGAATCAGACCCCGCAACCGCCTGCCCAATAACAAATGACGAATGACGATAATGACGAATGTCAAAAACACCATAACCATGAATAACAACATCATCAGCACCGACCACCTCACCAAAATATTCGGCAAGTTCACCGCCGTGAATGCCATCTCTTTCGAGGTGCGCAAGGGGGAAATATTCGGTTTTTTGGGGGCCAACGGGGCTGGAAAAACGACTGCGCTGAAAATGCTTACCGGCCTGTTAATGCCTACGTCGGGCGTGGCGACAGTAGCGGGTTATGATGTGCGCAAAAATCCGGATCAGGTAAAACGCCGCATCGGCTACATGAGCCAGAAGTTCAGTTTGTACGAGGACCTGACCGTGCGCGAAAACATCCGCCTGTTCGGTGGCATTTACGGGTTGAAAATGACCGAAATCAGGTCAAAAACCACCGACTTGCTGCAAAAACTCCAGTTGGAGCCGGAAGCCGACAAACTCGTCGGTTCGTTGCCCCTGGGCTGGAAACAAAAACTGGCCTTTTCCGTGGCCCTGCTGCACGACCCCCAAATCGTGTTTCTCGACGAGCCGACCAGCGGTGTCGATCCGATTACACGCCGGCAATTCTGGGAACTTATTTACGAGGCCGCCGCAGAGGGCGTAACGCTCATGGTCACCACCCACTATATGGACGAAGCCGAATACTGCGATCGTGTCAGCATCATGGTCGACGGCAAGATAGAAGCGCTCGATACCCCCAGGGCCATGAAGGCGGGTTTTCAGGCGACAGATATGGATGAGGTGTTCCGGAAACTGGCCAGGGGCGAATAAACACGCATTTTCCGCAGGAAAAAAATACGCACGACCTATGAAACTGTCAACTATTTTAAAAAATATGCTCTTCACCGTCGCTATTCCGGGTACGGTGGGCATTTATCTGCCCTTATGGGTCGGCAGGCAGGCAGAACGCCATGCGGGGTTTTGGAACTGGCTGGCGTACCCCTTGCTGGCGGCAGGTATTGGTGTGCTGCTGCTGTGTGTCTGGGACTTTGCAAATAAAGGAGAAGGAACGCCTTTCCCGCTTGACCCGCCCCGGAACCTGGTCACGGGCCGGTTGTACGAATTTTCCCGCAACCCGATGTACCTGGGCGTTCTGACGACGATCGCGGGGTGGGTATTCTGGTACGCCACCGTGCTGATGGCGGGGTACTGGCTGCTGGTGTTCCTGCTCTTCAGCCTGTTTGTGGTGAAAGTGGAAGAGCCCGGTTTGAAAAAGCAGTTTGGCAGCGCCTACGAGGCATACTGCAAAAAAGTGCCGCGTTGGTTTTGATGCTGGACCATCGTGAAATAAATACCAGCAAATCCGGTCCAAAACCCGGAAGTATTGATTTTTCGAAAATAATCTGCTGAAAACCAGAAAGATGAACTATCGGCCATCGGTGTAAAAAATTGCCCCGTCGCCGATACACTTTGACCAAGATACATTTTGATATGCTTTTTTCAAATACAGATTCCAAGCCAAGCCGTTTCCTGGCCTTTGTTACCAAGGAATTCCGGCACATCCTGCGCGACCGCCGGACGCTGCTCATCCTGTTCGGCATGCCTGTCGCACAAGTATTGTTGTTCGGATTCGTACTGACCAATGAGATCAAGAACGCTTCCATTGCCGTTTTCGACCCGTCCAAAGACGCTGCAAGTGTAGGTTTGACAAACAAACTCACCTCGAGCGGATACTTTCGGATCGACCAGAACCTGAGCAGTACGGAGGAACTGGAACCTGCGTTCCGGAGTGGAAAAATCAAACTGGCCGTCATATTTCCGTCGGATTTTTCCAAAAAACTGCAAACCGGCGACGGGCAGTTACAGATCATCGGCGATGCATCCGATCCCAATACGGCAACCACGCTGATCAATTACGCCAATGCCATCATACTCGACTACCGCCAGCAACTGCTGGCCGGGCAATCCGGCGATGTGCCTGTGATCCGGATCGAAACGCGGATGCGCTACAATCCGGAGCAGAAAGGGGTGTTCAATTTTGTGCCGGGCGTCATGACGCTGATCCTCATGCTGGTATCGGCCATGATGACCTCCATTACCATCGCACGGGAGAAGGAACTGGGCACCATGGAAGTATTGCTGGTATCGCCGCTTAAACCGATCCAGATCATTCTGGGCAAGACGGCGCCTTATCTCGTGCTGACCCTCATCAATGCCGCACTGGTTGTGTTGCTCGGTCTCACGGTATTCGGTATGCCGTTGCGCGGCTCGATCCTGCTGCTGACCTTCGAATGTGTCCTGTACATGTTCGTGGCGCTCTCGCTGGGTATTTTCATTTCCACCCGTTCGGCGAACCAGCAACAGGCCATGTTCATGTCGGCCCTGGGCCTGATGATGCCGACCATGCTGTTGTCGGGATTTATTTTTCCGCGGGAGAGTATGCCGCAGATACTTCAGGCAATTGGCACCGCGATACCGGCTACCTGGTTCAACACCATTGTTAAGGGCATCATGATCAAAGGCGTCGGACTGGATGTGCTTTGGAAAGAATCGTTGATCATGGTGGGCATGGCGCTTTTTTTCCTGGCCATCAGCATGCGCAATTTTAAAGACAGATTAGAATAGGCCGGCCATGCAACAATCCGGCCATGCAACAATCCAGCAATCCAGCAATCCAGCAATCCAGCAATGAAACAATCCAGCAATGAAACAATCCAGCAATGAGAACCATACTATTCCTCGTACAAAAAGAATTTCTTCAAATTTTCCGCAACCGCACGATGCTGCCGATGCTGCTCATCATGCCCGTCGTTCAGACCCTCCTGCTGTCGTTTGCGGCGAATTATGAAATAAAAAACCTCGCGCTGGCAGTGGTCGACCACGACCTGTCGCCGGCATCCAGGCAACTGACAGCCAAATTCAGTGCCTCGGGGTATTTCAAGGTGAAAAACACCTCTTTCGACGCCAAAGAGGCCGACGATGCCATGGCCAATGATCGGGTCGACCTTATCCTGGAAATACCCGCTCAATTCGAACGCGACCTGGTCCGGGAAAAAGAGGCCTCCGTATCCCTGACGGCCAACGCCATCAACGCCACGAAAGCCGGACTGGGCATGGGCTATGCGCAGAATATCGTGCGCGACTACAACACCGACTTTGCCCGGAGCAAGGTGGCGCTCGCCGCCGCCGGGACGAATCCCGCTGCTGCCAACCGGGTGCAGGCCGCGGTAGATGTGGTATACAGCAACTGGTATAACCCGCATCTCGATTACAAAACCTTTATGGTGCCGGGTATTCTGGGAGAAATCGTTTCGCTGATCATCTGTTTCCTTACGGCGCTCAACATCGTGCGCGAGCGCGAACTGGGCACTATTGAGCAACTGAACGTGACTCCGGTACAGAAATGGCAGTTCATTCTCGGCAAACTGTTGCCGTTCTGGCTGCTTTCGCTGCTGGTAATGACGGTCGGGCTGACCGTGGGAAAAATCGTTTTCGATATACCGATGCTGGGCAACCTTGGCCTGGTTTTCGGCTACACGGCGGCATTTACGCCCTGTATGCTCGGCCTGGGGTTCCTGATCTCTAATTTTGCCGATTCACAGCAGCAAGCCATGTTCACCGCCTGGTTTTTCCTGCTCATCTTTATCCTGATGTGCGGGTTGTTTACACCGGTGGAGAGCATGCCTGAATGGGCGCAGGTTTTAAATTACCTCAATCCGGTGCACTATTTTGTCGCGTTTATGCGGCTTGTCCTGCTTAAAGGCGCTGATTTTCACGATATACAAACCAACTTTTTTTCTGTGGTGACCTATGCCGTGGCCGTTAACGGTCTGGCGGTCTGGACGTACAAAAAACGGGTTTAGGCATGCTCCTCATTTAGCTGTTCGCACACACCTGAACCCGTAAGCAATGCTACGCGGTCCGCCGGCCCAGGCCGCGTAGTTGCGCCATCCGATCGGGCTGTGGGGGTTAAAATCGCCGGCGGGTTTGCCGTGCTCGTAGTATCCCCCGCCCCTGTAGCCGTAACCTCCACCGCGCTCGTCGTCGCCGTGCGGCCAGTCCTCGTTGGTGGCGTAACCGTAATACCCCGGCCGGCCGTCGCCATGGGTGCCTTTGAAGGCGCGTCCGTTGGGATGGCCGATGCTTACCACACGCTCCCAGAGACTGCCCGCAAGGTCCATCACCCACCAGTGGGAGGCGCCGAACATATCCCGGTTGGCATCGCTGAGCATGGATTCGTCGAGCCCGGCTGCATTTTTTAATTCGTCGTCGAGGTCGACAAACCGGGCAAGCCTTTCTTTGCTGCCTGTTCCCCACGGGAATTCGTGCGGGATGGGTTTGCCACTGCCCCGACACGCTTTTTCAAACTCCAGTTCGGTCATGGGACGCAGACCCGCCCAGTCGGCGAAGGCGCAGCCATCGTCCCACCCGACAAAGTTGAGTGGCCGGTCGGGACTACCGGCCGTATATCCGGCGTCGGCACAGGTGATGCTGCCGCGTTCCTTGTAGTAATGCATTCCGGCAAAATTTGCCCGAAAATAAGAGGCCTGTTTGCTCAGGTTATTCAGAAAGGCGGCATACTGCCCCTGGGTGATCTCATATTTCTGCACATAAAAGGCTTGCACGCCCTTGGGAAACTCCGGCGGTACCGGGCCCTGCCGGTCGCCCTGGTATTCCGGTTCTTCACTGCGGTAGTTCAACGCCCCGGGCTGGTCGCCCACTTCCAGCGTCTGTTCTTCCGACGTTATGGGAAAAAGTCCGTCGTAGCGCCCGCCTGGCCCGGACCGGAAAAATGCGGCGGCACGCAGCGCGGTTGTATCCGGATCGCCGAGGGTGAAACCACCTGCCGGCACGTAGACCATTTCGAGCGCAAACAGGGACCAATCACCCGGCATGGAAGCCGGTTGCGCAGTGGTTTTTACATCGAAAAAAAGACGCATGGTCCATTCCACGTTTCCGCGGTAGTCTGAAGAGGGATAAAGGAATACCCCAATTCTGTCTTCGCTGACTTCGATGAAGGGGTCAGGCAGGGTAGTGGTTGATTTTTTCAAAACCGCGTGGCCGGCCGGTTTTAAATACATATGCCGCGCAGCAGCCTGAAGGTCGCGCGGTTTGTACTTTAAAAACACCCAGGCGGCATCGTGATTTTTGGCATTGTTCCAGGCATTGTCCCACGCGATGGTAAAACTAACGGGCAGGCCCTGTGCCGTATCCGACATGGTTTCAACTGCCACATCCGTGATCCGGATATTCGTGGCACCCGCATTCAGGCAGGTGCAGATCAAAAAAAGCAGTGTTGTTGTTTTCATAGTACTTGATCTCCGGTTTAAGAGGCGCCGATACTTTCGAGGTATTCCAGGACGGGCAAGGCCTGTTCGCCGCCCTTCAGCGCGTGGTGTTTGAGTTTTAGGCCGTGCGGGCCGCCTGACGATTTCAGTTCGGGGTAGGCATCGAGTGTTGCCTTGACGATGTCGAGCCGGCCGAGCATGGCGGCACAGAACATGTTCATTCGCGCGCCATTATCGAGCAGAAATTGTGCAATCTCGCGGTTGCCCACATGTCCGGCCGCTTCGAGCGCCGATTCAAAATCGCCGCCGCCCCAGTCCCAGGAGGCATTGAGCAGGCGGGGTTCCTGTTCAAAAAGTTCCTTTACGCGAGCCGGATCCGAATGAGCCTTGGTCACCCACTCCTTGACCAGTTCGGCGGACAGCGGGTCGCCCTTGGGCTTTTTTGCCGGAGTACTTTGGCTTGTCAGTCCGACCGGTTGCAGGAGCATTACTGAAGTGCCTCCGAGTGCTGCGAGGGATAGAAATTGCTTGCGTGTGATTCGTTTGTTCATAACAGAAATGGTTGGTTGAATATACGTTCAGGTACTTATGTGAAAAAATATGCACGGGCCAATCGGGGAACCTAAATATGCGTTGAAGTGCAAATTGCACCCTTAATTTTCTACCAATTGCCCTGCATGTGTCTTGAATCACCCCGATTGCGTCTGTAACGGCATGATATAGTCTTGTTTTGGTATTTTTTTTATGATGATTACCTTCGCCGTTCCATGAGTTTTACATCTGCACTACCCTTCCTGCGTCTGGCCATTGCGTTTGTTACCGGCGTATTGCTCCTGCCCTCCTGCGCGAATGCGCCTGCCCAGTCACCCGTATCATCGCCTCCGGTCAGGAAAGGCGCCACGGCCCTTCAACATTTTCTGGATGGCTACGACGGGTATTTTGCCGCTGAAATGGTCGCCACATCTACCCCCGGCGCTGCTGTGGTTGTGGTGAAAGGCGACCGGATCATTTTTATCCGCGGTTACGGCGAAAAAATTGCCGGGGGCAACGACCCCATCGATGAAAATACCCTTTTTCGGATTGGCTCCTTGTCAAAAGGCTTTGCGGGGGTACTGACGGGAATCCTGGTACAGGACAGCATTCTGGACTGGAACGAACGGGTACAAAAGCATTTCCCGCAGTTTATCCTGCGCGACCCGAAGCAGGCTGAACGGATGAAATTGTGGCATCTGCTTTCGCACACCACCGGCCTGCCTTACCACGCCTATACCAATCTCATCGAGCGAGGCATGAGCATTCGGAAAATCATCACCGATTTTTTCCCGAAAGCGCCGGTCAGTGGCAAGGAGGGGGTATTTTTCAGTTACCAGAACGCGGCCTTTTGCGCGATCGAGGAAGTGATGAAAGATGCCACGGGCAAATCGTACCAGCAGTTATTGCAGGAGAAAATATTCGGCCCGGCCGGCATGAAGCATGCCTCCTGCGACTTCGGTTCCATCATGCAAAGCGTCGATAAAACGCTTCCGCATTTCCGGACGGGGGTTGGCTGGCGCGCCGATGCCATTTCCGAATTGTACTATAATGCCGCAGCAGCGGGCGGTGTCAATGCGAGCATCTCCGATATGGGCGAATGGCTCAAGGTTTTGCTCGGCCACCGGCCTGATATCGTTGCAGACGCGACGCTCGACCGGGTGTTCCGTCCTGTAATCAAAACGGGCAAGGAGCGGCGCATCTTCCCGGGCTGGCTTGGGCGCGACGCGGCTTCCTATGCGCTTGGCTGGCGTGTGCTTGAACACGGCAACGACACGATTATTTACCATGCGGGTTATGTCAATGGCTACAAGGGCGAGATCGCCCTCAACCGCCGCGACGACATAGGTATATGTGTGCTGTTCAACGCCAACTCGGATTTGAGCGGCAAATGTGTGCCGGAATTTTTCAACCGCTGGGAAATGGTGCGCGATTCCCTGAACCGCTAGATCAACTGCATTTTCGCCACTTTCGGGTCGACATGCACCGTATCATGCTCAAAGTCGAGTTTGATGCGCCATTTCTGCATGGTCGCCGCACCGATAATCGCTTCTTCGCTGAGGCTGGGCACCACGAGAAACTCGTCGGACAGCAGCACATCGCCGATGTAAAAGTCCAGCCTGATGGCTTCGGTGATTTCAATGTAATGACCCTCGGCAGCAGTGGAGATGAGCCTTGTGCGCCCCAGTTTGACCGGAGTTTCCAGGTTCTCCACAAAATCGGGGTTGATGCACGACAGGTTTGCACCGCTGTCAAACAGGGTGTAGAGCCGGCCTTCCCCTTGGGAGCCGGCGTACAGGAGCGGAATTTTGATGACGGACATGGGCGGTTATTTTTTGCAAATTTACAAAAAAACAGGACCAGTTGCTCAGGCGCCCTTCCTGCTCCACCAAAAATAAAACGGCACGCCTGTCAGCATCAATACGATGCCAAGCACGGCTTCGCGCGGGTGGTTGATGCAGGTGATGATGATCAGCGCAACACAGAACAGCACGAACAGGGCCGGCACCAGGGGATAGCCCCACACCTTGTAGGGGCGCTCCGCCGCCGGCTCGCGCCGCCGCATTACAAACACGCCGAAAGCCGTGGCGCCGTAGAAAAAGAAGGCCGCGAAAATGAGCATGTCGGTCAACTGGTCAAAACTGCCGGAGAGCACCAGGAGGCAGGCCCATACACCCTGCATCCACAACGCGGGGTTCGGGGTGTGGTAGGTCGGGTGGATCTCTTTTGCGCGGGGAAAGAAAAGTCCGTCTTTGGCCATCGCGTAATAGACGCGCGGCGGCATCAGAATAGTGGCGTTGGTGCAGCCCAGGGTAGTGATGAGAATGATGACAGAGATCAGGATGGCGCCGGTGTCGCCGGCAAAGTGCCGTACCACCGCAACCGCCGCGATCTCGTTCTGCGCCTGGTGGGCGTTTACGATCTGGTCGATGGGCAGCACATACAGGTAGGTAAAGTTGACCAGCGCGTAGGCGCCGATAATGATCATCATGCCGGCAAACAGGGCCAGCGGCAGGTTTTTGTGCGGCTCCTTGATCTCGCCGCCGAGAAAACCGACGGTATTCCAACCTTCATAGGCCCAAAAAGCGGCAAGCAATGCCGCGAACATAGCCTTGATAAAGGTGAAGTCGGTCCAGTTGTGCTGCACGAAGTTTACCGACGGCGTTTGAAAATTGGCTATGCTGCCGCCGCCAAACAGCAGTCCCGACAATACGATCAGCGACAAACCCACGATCACCAGCCGCGTGATCCAGGTGCTGAGCGCTGCAGCGCCCCGAAGTCCGCGGGAGTTCAGGTAGGTCAGCGCCAGGATCAGTGCGATGGTCAGTCCCTTGACGCCCGCATTCTCGAACGGTTTGAACACCAGAATCTGGATATTCTCAATGGATTCCGGCAAATGCGGCAAGGGAATGATGGCGTTGAACGACTGCGAAAAAACATAGGCGATCGAAGATACCGCTGCTGTTTTGATCACGGCAAAGGTGCTCCAGCCCCAAAGAAAGGCCATAAACCGGCCGTAAATGCGCCGGAAATAAACATATTCCCCGCCGGAATCGGCCATCATGCCTGCGATCTCGGCGTTGCTCAGGGCCCCGCAGAGACTGATGACGCCGGCCAGTACCCAGGCCCACAGCACCAGGTCGGGCGACAATAATTCCGCCGACATCGGGGCTACTTTTTTATACACGCCGGATCCGATGACCGAGCTGACGACGAGGATGGTGGCCGCACCGAGCCCGAGGCTGCGGATGAGTTGGCCTTGTTGTTTTTCCATGATGGTTCAGATGTTTTTCCGCCTCCGGCGCGGCGCAGTCGCACCGCCGCCCTGCAAGGCAAAGCAAACGTAGGAAAGATTCTCCGGACTTGTATTTTTGTATCTTTACCCTTCCTCTGCACCAATACAAAACCATGATAATCAGACGCCCGTTCCGGCTTTTTCTTTTAGCGGTCCTCCCGCTCTCAACCGGCCTCCCGCTCGCGGGGCAGGAACTGCTGGAGGTACACACCGCACAGCGCTGCATCTACACCGACGGGCAGATGGACGAAGAGTTGTACCGTTTTTCCACCAGCGAACAGGTCGACGCCATGATCAGGGAAATTGCCGGACTGGGCGGGGCCGATACCACCTTTCAGTGGATACAGACCAATGTAGAGAATGTTGCGGCTGTACTCGACGGAGAAAACCGGTACCTGCTTTACAGTCTCGATTTTGTGGAACGAAGCAACGAAATTGAAGTGTACGGCGCCCTGGCGCACGAGATCGGACACCATGCCAACGCGCATACATTTTCGGACGAGCGGCGGAACAGCGAAGAACTGGAGGCCGATCAGTTCATGGGTTATGTGCTGTCGAAAAAAGGATTTTCCCTTGCCGATATCGGGGTATTTTTGAAGATAATGCCTTCTTCTTACGGCGTGACGTTTGAAGAACGGCTTCAGGCCGTCACGGAGGGTTTTACCCGGGCAGAGCGCGCCCTGCAGATCAACAGCCTGCCTTTTGACAATGATCCTAAACTCGAAGGCCTGACGCTGCCGGGCTTCCCCTGGCCGCCGCCGGCCTGCAACTCGCGGTATGAACTGCCGGAAACCGCCCTGGCCGGTCTGGGTACGCTTGGCGCCGTCGAACAGAAACTGCGCATGGCCCTCGATGCCAAAGGTTATTCCCAGCGCAGTTATTTTTCCGTGCCGAACGGTTTTGCACTCGTAACCCAACTCGAACAGTACAACGCCGCCGACGCCAGTTCGCGCAACGACCGCACCCGATGGCTCGATTACCCCGCCCGCGATAATTTCTCGGGAGTAATGGACTACCTCAAATCCTTCGTTGTGCCCCAAAAAGGCTATTTCCGGCTCCTGGTATTCATCGCCACCAACCAGCCCTTTGGAGGCGGCGCCCAACGCGTATCAAAAGCACAGGCATCGGCCTGGCTGAGCCAGGGGTTTAATAAACTGCCGCAAAGTCTCGCGAAAACGCCCCTCACCCCGGAATACAGCGTCACCGTGCTGGTGTATGAATTTGAAGTGCCGGAAAGCAACCGGAAGCCTGTACAAAAATGCCCCTCAACGCTTTTCGACGCCCAAACGCACCTCCGGAAATCCGGCATAGCAGCCGGGCTGGGGCTTTGAGGTAAGGGCATCATTCATCATTCATCATTATTCATTTACCATTTCCCCATCGCCATGCTGATATTACTCACCGACACCCGAAAAAAACTCCTCTGGCTCTGGCTGGGCTTCACCGCCTGTATCGTCCTGCTGTTTTTTGTGCAGACACTGGCGGGCAAGTACGAAGACATCGAAGGACAGGCCTGGACCTGGGTATTTGTCCAACTCATGCCCGCCCTGCTGTTGCTGTTCGTTGCAGTACTGCTCAACAAGAATCCCTCCAAGGTGCTGCTGCGCGCGACGTTCCGGGCCCTGTATTTCGGTACCCTGGCCTATCTCCTGCTCGTAACACTGACCCTGCTTGCCATGCCCATGGCTACCCTGCAATGGAGCATTTCGGAATACCTCGACCTGTCGTACAAATGGCTGGCGCCGTTCCAGGCCTTTCTGCTGCTTGCATTCGGATTGCTTTATTTCCGCAAGGAGCCGCTGTTTCGCCCCACAACGGCCATTATGGAGCAATATGTGGCAAAAAAAGCCGAATTTGCACAGCGTGCCGGCAACAGCGCACAGGTCAGTGCGTTTCAATTGCTGGCGGCCGACAACGGCGTAAAAGCCGTGCTGAATTTGCTGGCAAGCCAACTGAAAAACGATTCGACCGATATCACCCTGCTGCAGAACCAATACGCCAACTGGGAACAGCAACGCGATCTCAATACCATGGCCCCCGATGCCCTTCAGCGCGAACTGAACCGGCTGACGATGGCCACAATAGGTTATGTGGAGCGGCTATGACCGGTTTCCCCATTCATCATTTATCATTCATCATTCCCAATTCCCCATTCCTCCTTGCAACCTGCCATGAAAAACATGCCCTGCCATATGCTCAGGTTCAATATTGCGACCGCGCTCGCGTTCCTTTTCTTGCCCCTGTTTGCCCAGGAAGAAATGAACATTACCCACAGCTGCAACTTCGCTTCCGGCGATACGCTGATGGATATCTATACCTACGAGGCCTCCGGCGAGGCTCAGGATATTGTGGCAAAGATCCTTCAGGCCAACGTGCTGCCGCAAAACTTTATCATTAAATCGGCCGACTGCAACAACGCGCTGGCCACCACCGTCGGCCGGCAGCGTTATATCCTGTACAGCACGAGTTTTCTGGAAAACTTCAAAAAGGACGCCCGCACGAAGTGGGCGTCGTACTGCGTGCTCGCACACGAGATCGGTCACCACCTCAGCAACCACGACCTCGAAGAAACAGACCCCAAAATCAGGCGGAGATATGAACTGGAAGCCGACCGGTTTGCGGGCGGCATTATGTACCGGCTCGGCGCCACCCTCGATGAAGCGCAGGCGGGCATCAACACTTTTTCGCTCGAAAATGCCTCGTCCACGCATCCGCCCAAACGCGCGCGCCTGGAGGCTGTGGCCGTAGGCTGGAAACAGGCTGAAGAACTCGCCGACCAGGCCTCGAGTCCTATGGGGCAGGTCAGTAAGGATTCGGACGAGAAAAAACTGTTTGATAAAGCGGTAGCGGAAAAGAACGATGAAAAGGCCATGGAACTGCTCGACCAGGTCATCGAAATGAAGGAGGATTACGCCGATGCTTACCTCGAACGCGGCAAAAGGCGATTGAACAATTACAGCCCGGAAGATATCCGCCCGCGTTTTAACCTTCAGGAGATTCTCGAAGACTTCAATACGTACATCCTCATGCGGCCCAAAAATTCGACGGCTTTTTCCAGCCGGGCCCAGGTTTACCTCGGACTCGGTCGCGATTCGGCCGCACTGGCCGATTGCAACCACGCGATACGCCTCGATAACAAAAATGCAGAAGCGTATTTTGTCCGCTCCATCGTAAAGAGAAACGACGATGACTTCGATGCTGCGATCAAGGACCTGACCAAATCCACCCAACTGCAACCGGATTTTGCGGAAGCATGGTACTGGCTTGGCAATACCCATTACTGGATCGGCGAAAATGAGAAGGCCATTGCCGCGCTCGATCAGGCACTGAAGGCCGATCCGACTTTCCGGGAAGCCATGGACCTGCGGGCGGGCGCCAAACAACAGCTAAAACGGTACGATGAAGCGCTCCTCGACTACAACCGGCTGGAGGCGCTCGATCCGGACAAGTTCGAGCAGCAATTCGACCGGGGTCTTTGCCTGCAGGCCACGGGCAAATACCGCGAGGCCATTGCCGATTACGACAAATTACTGCTCAAATACCCTGAATCGGGAGAAGCATACCTGCGTCGCGGCGTGTCGAAACAGGTGCTGGGCAAAAAAGAAGATGCCTGGAAGGATTATGTCAGAGCCTTTGAAAACGTGACGTTTGCATCCGATTATAAACTGCTGGACTACGCCTGCCAGATCGGCTGCCTGCTGCTTGAGGCCGGACAGCAGGAGGGCAGCGACTGGATCCGTTCCGTATTGGCGGAGTATCCTGAAAATGAAAAGGCGCTGGAATGCCGTTCCGAAGGCCGGGAAACTGCCCCGGATGCTATGTCGCGGCCCTATTTCAGGGTGATGCGGGATTATGCCAAGGCATTGTATGAAGCAAAAGAACACCCGGGCAATCCGGACAACCACTTCAGCCTGAGCTATTACGCCTTATTTGTCGGCGAATACGACAAGGCCATTGCCGCAGCCCGGAAAACCCTGGCGATGAAACCTTCGGACGTCGCGGTAGAATCCAACCTGGCCTTTGCCTATCTGCTCAGTAATCAGTTCGGCCCGGCGGAGGAAATATTCAAAAAATGGAAGGGCAAAAAATTTGCGCCGGAAGACCAGGAAAACGCCAATGTCCTGTTCCTGAAAGACCTCGCCGACAAGACACGACGCGGTCTTCGCGGTCGGGTC
>ERZ724507.581-NODE-581-length-16288-cov-5.568287_pt1 | contig 16288 bp, 18 predicted proteins | sample MGYA00376040_ERZ724507 | MGnify/ENA primary metagenome ERZ724507 (study PRJEB28724, sample SAMN07190883) | activated sludge metagenome | isolation source: activated sludge of sewage treatment plant in Hong Hong | place: Hong Kong | collected 2016-03-17 ...
GGCCGGAGGGAAAATGGACGAGGTAGGCAAGATTGCCGAAGAGCTGGTGTCGGCCAATCCCCAACACCCGGCGGGGCACCTGCTTCGCGCAGCAGTCGCCTTGGGAGCAGAGCGGAATGCAGATGCAATCGCGATCCTGAAGCAGGCGGTCACACTCGATCCGAAGATGGTGGGCCCCCACCTCGCCCTGGCGAATATCCATTTTGCACAACACGACATCGAGCAGGCGGCCGAGTGGTACGACCGCGGGGTCAAGGCTGATCCTGCATCTGCCGGTGCTCGCATTGCTCGTGGACAGTTTCTGTTTGCGACCGGTGCTCCGGAGGAGGGGCGGAAGGAGTTTCACAAGGCAGTCGAGCTGAGTTCGGATCAGGAATCCATCAAGCTAGTGCTCGCGGAGCGGTATGCCATGCTCGGCCTTCGGGAAGATGCCGAACACGAATTGTCCGCGCTCATTGCCGACAGGCATTCTCAGAGGGCACGGAAGGCCCTCGCCGAGCTGAAGTTGACCCTTGGTGAGGTAGCCGAAGCGAAACCGCTCCTGCAGGCGATTCTCGCAGCCGATGAACATGATCCGGTCGCCCTGTATCTCAAGGGGCGGGTGGCATTCGCGGAACGTGATCTGCTCCAAGCGGCCAGCCTGTTCGAAGCGGCGATCGGTCGTGATACGACTCTCGTCGGGCCTCATGTGTACCTTGGCTTGATTAGATCAACCCAAGGCCGCATGGACCAGGCAGAAGACGCGCTGCGTGAGGCGATCAGGCGTGATCCCTCTAACCAGACTGCGCATCTGGCTCTCGCGCGTCTTTATCTCACACAAGAGAAGCCGAAGGAGGCGGAGAAGGAAGTCTCGCAGACGTTGCGAGTGAACCCCGCCAGCCTGGAAGCCGCCGTGTTGTATGGTGATGTGTTCGTGTTCGGGAAGAACTGGGCCAGGGCCGAGGAGGTGTATGGCGCCATCAGCAGGCAACTGCCTGGACAACCGATTGGCTATGTGAAGATGGCAGCGCTTCGCCAGCTGCAAGCAAGGCCGGCTGAGGCCGCGGAGCTCTTTGCGCAAGCGCTGGTCTATGCGCCTGATGACCCGGTGATCATGCAGGACTACCTGGTCACACTCGTGGGGTCGAAGCAGTCTCAGCAGGCAGATCGCGTGCTCGGGGCGTATCTGGCCAAAACATCGCGCGATCCAAACACATGGAGACTCGCGGGACGCGTGTACGTCGCTCAGGGCAAAATCGACCAGGCACAGAAAGCGTTTCGGAAAGCGGTGGATCTGGCACCGGATCTTGCGCTGGCGCACTACGAACTCGGACAAGTGCAGCTTCTGCAGAATAAGCTGCCTGCAGCCGTGTCGGCGTTTCAAAGTGCTTTGAAAAAGGACGAGACGAATTCGGCGATTCATACGGCACTTGGCATGGTGTTGGCCCGTCGGGGACAAGTCGATGCGGCGAATGGCCATTACAAACGCGCCTTCCAGCTCAATCCTCGGGATGTGGTTGCCGCGAATAATCTGGCGGCGAACCTGAGCGACCAGCAGGAGCTTGACGATGCGCTCGGGTTTGCACGGGATGCGCTGGAGTTGGCTCCTTCCAACCCGGCGATTAAAGATACGCTCGGCTGGATCTATTTCAAGCAGGGCCGGTTCGATAGGGCGTATCCATACCTGGCAGAAGCTTCGGCCGCGCTCCCACAACATCCCGTCGTCCGTTACCACCATGCGGTGGTGCTCTCCAAAATTGGTCGGCAGACCGAGGCCTTGTCTGAGCTGAAATCCGCCCTGTCATTGCCGGGTGGTTTTCCGGAAGCCGAGCAAGCAGCGCGGATGGTGGCGGCAAATAAGATGGATGAGTAGTTGGTTAACTGTGCTGCGGTGATGATCAGTGAGGCCGACGCGTGGAGAATTCTCTCGTCACTCCTTCTGCTACAGGAACCCGCCCGACGTCGGCGGGTGTTCACTCCAGGGCACCTGCGTATCTGCTCGGCAATTATTCGGCCCTGTGGAGAATCGCAGGCCTCTGCCTTCTTCTCCTCCTGCTCTGTGCGCCGGTACTCCACGATCTCCTGAACTTGTGGTGGAACCGGTACGGCTTTTCCCATGGGTTCCTGGTCCCTCTGCTCAGTCTCTATCTCGTCAGATTGCAGTGGCCCACGCTGAAGCAGCTTCCAGTTGAACCGGCGCTGGGTGCAGGCCTGCTGTGGCTGGTGTGTGCCATCGCCGTACTCCTGGCGAGCGAGGTCGCCGGCATTCTCACCACCGGAAGCGTCGCGTTGATCCTGGTTCTCGCAGGACTGGTGCTGCTGCTTTGCGGGTTCGCCTATTTGAGAGCACTCGCGTTTCCGCTAGCCTATTTGATCTTCATGACGCCGGTCCTCGATGGCCTGACGGAGCCGCTTGTATGGCCATTTCAGCTCCTCACTGCAAATATGTCCGTCTCCATGTTGCGCGCCCTCGGCATCCCCGTGATTCTGGAAAACAGCATCGACATCATCCTTCCTACCGTCACTCTTGAAGTCGCCCGAGAATGCAGCGGCGCGGGCCTGCTCATCGCCGTGCTGGCGATCGGATTGCCGCTGGCTACTCTGACCTTGCAGACCTGGTGGGCCCGCGTCACCCTGGTCCTGTCGTCGGTCGCTATTGCCATTATGGCCAATTGGCTGCGTTTGACCGTCATGGGTGTCTATGCCCAAGCGGGAGGCAAGGATCTTCACGGTCCGTACCACATACTTCAGGGCTTGTTTGTCGATTGGGTCGCCTTCGCGTTCCTGTTCGCGGGGGCTTGGTTGTTGGGCAGACTGGAGCCCGTTGCATTGCGGCCATCAATTCATGGGGAGGAGAAGAGATGCTTCTCTGAGCCAGTCTCTCATCGCCATGCCTCGAATCACGCCTGGTGGCTGGCTTGCGTCACGCTTTCCGTTGCGACGCTTGCTCTCTATGGGCTTGATCGCGGGGCGTCTGGCCTCAAGAAAGAGCTGGCGACATTCCCGGGCGTCGTAGGGGATTGGGTGGTCGACCACCGCCTGAACAGCGCCTCACGGGTGAGCCTCGCCGCCGCTGATGATTCCCTTATGCGGACGTATCGCGACTCTGACGGACGGCGAGTGAATGTGTACGTGGCATACACGAAGTCGCAACGTCAGGGGAAAGAGCTGGTGGGCATGGAGACGGCTCCGCTTCATACGGAGGCGATCGCCACCATGTTGGGGAGAAGAGAAGATGCCATCGCGGTGAATCGAACCGTTCTCGACGAGCGTGGTCGTCCCGTCCCGTCCCTGTTTTGGTATCACATCAACGGCAGCAGTTATACGGACCGGGTCGAAGCTAAACTGGCGACGATTAAACAGGCCTTGTTGCGTGGGCGGACCGACGGAGCCCTGGTGGTGGTCGCCGCAGAGCCTCGAAGCCGGGAGAACGATGACCCCTGGAAAGCACAGGAAGAGTTTGTCGCCTCGGCCTTGCCTTTGTTGCGCGAGTATCTCCCATGAAGCAGCGGCGTCGACTGACCATTCAGGTGGTGACGACCCCCGAGGAGTTCAAGGGGCTGGCTGGAGCGTGGGAGACGTTGCTGGACAGGATGCCGGGACACAGCATGTTTCTCACCTGGGAATGGCTGTACTACTGGACCCTCCACTATTTGGGTGACAGTCAGCTGCGAATTCTTCTCGCATTTGACGAGCACGAAACATTGGTCGGCATTGCGCCACTGTATCTCCGCTGTACCAGGAAACACGCGGTGATCGCGGTTCGGGAATTGAGATTGTTGGGGAGCGAGGCAGTGTGTTCCTCGTATCTGGACCTCATTGTGCAAGAGCAGCACAAGGCCGTGATGCTCCAGAGCCTCTACCACTATTTGTTCGGTGATGCTCGGGATGAGTGGGATCTTCTGACGCTTTCAGACTTATCTGCCGGATCTTCCACGCTCGATCTGTGGAACAAATTAGTCGCCGAGACAGGGAAAGTGGGTGATGTAAGTATGACGAGCTGCTGCCCCGTCATCCGGCTGCCGGCCGATCTCCCCACGTATCGAGCCAGCCTGGGACGCAACCGACGATACACCATTCAACGAAAGACGAGGTGTCTCCAGCAGGCGGGGCGAATGCAATTTACCCGTGCCACCAGCCCTGCCGATGTTGAGATCGCCTTCGAGTCCGTCATCACCCTGCACCAACGACGGTGGAGCTCACGGCCGGGCGGTGGCGTATTTGCGAATGAACAGACTCGACGGTTTCACCGGGATATCGTGAGGGTATTGAGTGAGCGGGGGCGAGTCAGGATCGATCTTTTGTTGCTGGATGATCGGGCCATCGCAGGCGTCTATGGGGTTCTGTATCAAGGCGTTTATTACTTTTATTTGCCCGGGTTCGATCCGGACATCCTGCCGAAAGCCAGTCCGGGCCTCCTCCTGTTGCATCGGGTCATTGAGCAGGCACTTGGCGATGGTGCTCAGATGGTGGATCTCTTGCAGGGCTCGCAACCGTATAAGCTCGAATGGTCAACCGGTCTTTGCCGGTTGGTGACATCGCGCTGTTACAATCGCAGTGCGTCTGGTGCGGCGGTCACGTTGTTAGATGGTGCAAAGCAGGCCCTCAAGATACTGCTGCGGTAACAAAACAATTGTACGGCTGTTGCCGACTGTGTTGGAGTGAACGGTGAGACTGGTCGTCACGATCGATGTCGAAGAGGATCAATGGGGGATCGTTCCGCATGGCCAGGCCACGGCGCAGAATGTATACCGCTTGCCGAGATTGCAGGCACTGCTCAACGAGTTCGGCATCATCCCGACGTATCTGGTGACCTATCCGGTGATGCAAGACCCTTATGCTGTCGGCATCTTGCGGGAAATCGTGGAGGCCGGGGAGTGCGAGATCGGGGCGCATTGTCATCCGTGGAATACTCCGCCGTTTAAGGAACCGTTAAGTAAACGCAATAGTATGCTCTGCAACCTCCCGGCGACCCTGCAATACGAAAAATTGCAGCGGTTGCATGAAGCGATTCAGCTCAACGTTGATCGATCGCCTAGGGCGTTCCGAAGCGGCCGTTGGGGATTTGACACGGAGGTGGCGCGCAATCTCCTTCGTCTTGGATACCGTATTGATACGTCTGTCACTCCGTACACCTCGTGGGTCCAGACGGCTGGTCCGGACTTCTCCTGCTGTTCTCCTCAGCCCTATGCGTTTGCGCCGAATGTCCACACCGGCCACTCCTGGAACGAGGTGCTGACGGAAATTCCGGCCACGATCGGGTATCTCCATGGAGAGTTTCAGGCCTGCGCTACATTGGCAGATCGGCTCAACCGTGCCCCATTTGGCAGGTTCAAAGTGGGAGGATTGTTGTCGCACCTGCGCCTCTTACGCAAGGTGTGGCTTTCTCCGGAGATGGAGACTCCTGCCAGAATGATGCAACTCGTCCGTCAAATGCGACATCAACAGTATGAATGGCTGAATCTTGTTTTCCATTCTTCAGCGCTCTTGGAAGGCTGCGGACCATTCGTGCGCTCTCGAGGGGACGAGCAGGCATTTCTGAAGAGGCTACGTACATTTCTTTGTGCTGCGGTGAAAGAAGGGATCCTGTGTGTCTCGCTTTCAGAAGCCGCACGATACTTCGTTCCAGCTTCGGGTGAGCCGGCGGCCACGCCTGATTCTTCATCTTTGATGGCGAATTGTCCTGCTTTTTCCTCCCGGCCCTTTGCGTGAACCGCTCGCAGAGAATAATGATCTCTATATGTAGCGGCGAAAGCCATAAGGCCACCAATTATTGTGTCAGCATATGTCTGGCTTCCATCTGCGGAAAATTCGTCGTGTCAAGTCTTGAGAAATCTGCTAGGGTTGGGGCGCATTTTCTCAGGTACATAGTCAAGCGTGATCCGGGGAGGTCGTTATGCGTAGTCCTCAACTTGATCCGACCATGACACGGACCCTCACCTGCCGTCACATGCGACTCATCGATCGCATCCACTCGGAGCACGACGACGACCCTCCTCGTTATCGATGCCTCGAATGCGGAGCAGTGATCGAAGATCCGGAGTGCCCCCCCGATCCTTCCGCTTGATCAAGACAGTCCGACCGTTCGTGAGACGTCGAGGCTAGCGAAGCATTCCGCTTACGATCAGTTCGACCGCTTGCTCCGGATTCAGTCCGCGCGCCATCAGTGTTTCGAGCTCCTTCTTATCCACGCTGCCGATCGCTGCTTCGTGTGTAACCTTCGCCTCCGGGTGAAAAACCTTGACGATCGGGATTGCGCTGGCGTGAGCTCTGCCTTGGACGACTTCCATGCAATCTACGTGGCCGCGAGTTCCCTTTGCATAGGCTTCAGTAATGCCGGTGATCTCTGCCGTGGCATCATCCTCCAGCACTACACGGGTTTTGATCAGACTTCGTGACCGCTCGCCGCGCAGCATGACGGCTTCCTTTAGTGTGAGACGATCCCTCTGGTGCGCGAAGATTTTGGCGCTGAGTTCGGCGAGTCCATCCTCTTCCACTTCGACGAGGTAGTTGATATCGAGGTTCCCCACTGAACCGGAGAGTAAGGAGAAATCCGAGAAATAACGGGCCCCTTTGCCGATCTTGATCGTGGCATGCGGCAAGACCTGCATGCCACCGTAGGGACCATGGTAGTGCCCCTCAGTATAGGTCAGTGACGCGCCGGGATTGATTGTCATCACGGCTTGCATGCGATGCTGGCCGTCTTGGACGAAGGGAAAGAGGCAATGAGAGAGCACTCGCACCTGCGCCCCTTCGTTCACCTGCATATCCATTGTGATCCGTTGTGTCCCGGTGGGATGAGCGAGGCCGAAACACAGGTGGACGGGCTGGGCGATGGTGACACCTGCTTCGACGACGATCTTGCCGATGATGGCCTCCGGCGTTTCTTGAATGTCGACGCGAAGGCCCGGGACGGTTCGATGGCTCAGGATGTGATGCCCGTGGGCCACGACATGGGCAATGCCTGTGTCGTCGAGGATCGACGGCTCAGCGCCCACCCTGGGCAAGACGCGCATGAGTTCCTCAAGGTCTGACATACCCGCAGACCTCTCCATCGCATCGCACACAGCTGCGCCCGCGGAAATGATCGACGGCTTCACTCGGGCTGCCCGAGAAAATAATGCGTCCGCCGCAGAGCTGGGAGGCTCGATCAGCAATGAGGACCACTTCTTCCTGGTGCGTGATCAGGAGGACGGAGCCGCCGCTTGCCTTCAGGGCGCGGATGATTTCGATAATGTGATGGATGGAAAGCATATCAATTCCTGCCACCGGCTCGTCGAGAATGGCCAACTTCGGTTTCATGGAGAGGACTGATGCGAGCTCGATTCGGTGACGTTCGCCCCCGCTCAGTGCCTTATCCATTCGCCGTGTGAGATAACGGTCTGGATCCAGACCGACCTGCCTCAAAGCCGGTTCGGGATCGCATTCTGGTTTGCCTAAACTCAGATATTCGCGCACCGTCACGCCTTCAAATCGAGCCGGCTCCTGCCAGGCAAGCGTCAATCCTAATCGGGCGCGTTCATGCATTTTCAGACGCAGAAGGTCCATGCCGTTGAATAGCACATGTCCCGCACTCGGCGAGTACCCTTCACAACCCATCAGGACGTAGGCAAGGGTGGTTTTGCCCGAGCCGTTGGCACCGACTAGGGCATGGATTTCCCGGCCTTGAACCGCGAGGTCCAGTCGATCGAGAATCACCTGTCCATCGACGACCACGCTCAGGCTCCGAATATCCAGCAGGGGCATTGGCATAGCAACATCCGTCATTGATCCAATCGAAATGCATCAGCTGTGCCCCGAATCACGATATGCCCCTCGCCATCGGTCTTTGAACGTGGCCTTGTGCGACAGAGCAGCACGCCCGCTTGTGCTAGGTACTTCTCCAAGTGCAAGAGGGCCGGCTGCGAGTCTATGTTATGGGGGCGAACGGCCCGGCAGGACTGTTGCAGGACCGAAGATCATCCAGTAGAGTAATTCAATCCTTTCGGGAGTTTGATTGGACGTCCCTCCTGTACCTTTTGACAAGGAGACCTGCAGGTGAGTCGCAATAAACTGATTTCCATCGGGCTGCTGGTTTGGTATCTGATCGTGTCGATCTGGATGGCTCAAGCTCCGGTCGATCCTCAATTCTGGCTCCTTGCCAGTATTCTACCTGCTCTCTTTGTGGTCCTGCTGGTGGCTACCCATCAGATCCTACCCCTGTCGCATACCTCCTATGCCTTGATCACCGCCTTCCTCACCTTGCATACGATCGGCGTGCACTATACGTATGCCGAAGTGCCGGTCGGGCTGTGGATGGACAAAGTCTTGCATCTCGGGCGCAATCACTTTGATCGGATCGTCCATTTCAGTTTCGGCTTTCTGCTGGCCTATCCGATGGAGGAACTGTTCCGATTGAGCGCCACGATCCGGGGATGGGTGGTGTATTACTTGCCAGTCATGACGGTCCTTGGGTTGAGCGGGCTCTGGGAAATCATTGAATCCTGGGTGGCTCGCGCAGTGCATCCCGAATTGGGCGTGACCTATTTAGGCTCGCAGGGCGATATCTGGGATGCGCAAAAGGATATGGCCGCGGCGCTGTATGGCGCTCTGATTTCGATGACGGTGCTGCTGGTTGTGCGCGCGTTACGCGGAGCGGAGACAGCGTTGGAGTCTGAAGCGGCGTTTTCCGAGTAGCCTGCAGAATATGCTGGTGAACACCATACAGCAAGGAGGCAATGGGCAGGCGGGCCATCGCCGGATTGCGGCAGGATTGTTATTGGGTTATGGCATCATCTGGATCTGGCTGGCCATCAACCCGGTCAATCGCCATGATTGGGTGTTAGAAAATTTATTGGCCGTCGGACTCGTCGTGATTCTAGTCCTGACCTACCGCCGTTTTACATTTTCTCTCACGTCCTACTCCCTCATCGCCGTATTCATGGTGCTCCATGCCATCGGCGCTCATTACACCTATGCAGAAGTGCCATTCGGTTTCTGGCTCAAAGACATTGCGGGACTAACCCGGAATCCTTTCGATAGACTTGTCCATTTTTCGTATGGTCTCTTGCTGGTCTATCCTTTGCGGGAAGTGCTGGTGCGGCTGGCGGGAGTGCAGGGGAGTTGGTCCTATGTGATGCCGGTAAGCAGCATTCTTGCACAGAGCGCATTCTTTGAGGTGATTGAAGCGATCGTAGCGATGATCGTCAGTCCGGAATTGGGCAGTATGTATCTGGGAACGCAGGGCGACGAATGGGACGCTCAGAAGGACATGGCCGCGGCCTTTGGTGGCGCCATAGTCACCATGGTTATGACTGCCGCACTATCTGCGCCTCGCAATTCGCAGGTGCAGCAGCCGTCACACCGTTCTGCGCCGAGCGTCGCCCATTAGGGCTGTGGCGCGTGAAGCGCCATGCCGTTCGAGAGGCTCTGTCCAAGAGCGGCATTACGGCCAGTAGATTGCCCGGGCTTTCACATAGGCAAAGACGACATCTCGCCGTGCCACCATGCCGACTAGTTTCTGCCCCTTCACGACCGGCACTCGGATCAGGTGCCTCTCCTGCAGCAGATGAATCAGACTCATTATCGGCGTCTCTTCGGTCGTCGTCACCACGTCTTTGGTCATAATGTCCGACACCAACACGCTCCGGAGATCTCGTTCCTGCTCGACGGCTTTGAGCAGATCAAACTCGGTCACGAGGCCACGCAAGGTTCTGTCCTTGTCGACCACCGGTACACTTCCAAAGCTGTGTTCGCTCAGGATTTCTGCGACGGCCATGGCGCTCGATGTGGGGTGAATCGTGACGACGGCATCCTCCATGATTTGCCTGACGACTAATGTGTTGGGATCACACCCGCGAGCGAAATATTCTGTTGCCCTCATAGGACCCTCCTTCTGTTCGGTTGGAATAAGGCGACAGGGCACCAGCCTTCGGCGCATGCCCCTGCTCATTCTCCCCCTCCGTCGCAAAAAATAAAAGCAGAAGCCGTCTTCCGGAGTCAGGGATGTTCTCTGCTGTGGACATTCGCGCCAGCTCCTGGTCCTCGTACTGCGGAAAATATCCGCAGCGCCATCGCACGATGGCCTCGTGATCGAGCCATTCTGCTCGATTTGCTGCCCTTCGCCATGCCTCGGTTCTGGCATACCTGTTGCGCTCATCTGGGTGAGGACTGTTGATCGCTGCCTAGCGAGGAACGATGAAGTCGGGCAGAGGATTGAAGATGGTGAGGGAGGAAGGAGAATGCGAGCCATAACGAGTATCGTTTTCGTGATTGTGACGGGACTGCTCTTCTCTATGGCCGCTTGTGCACCCCCGACACCCAAGATTCAACAAAGGCCGACTGTAGCCCCGCAGAGCATCGAGCAAAGACCAGAGGGCCCCGTCCGCGAGATGTATCGATCCCTTCGTCCGATCGTACGAGAGGGAAGCGCGACACCCACGCCTCACCATGGGTAAGCGCATTACCATTATCCAGGGGCACCCTGACGGACAGGCTCGTCATTTTTGCCATGCATTGGCTGACGAATATGCAAAGGAGTGCGAGGACGGTGGTCTACAGTCCGGCGGGTCGAAGTCGCAATGTTGGACGTTCCTGTCCTACGAACAAACGAGGATTTTGAGAAAGGGCAAGCGCCGGATTCGATCAGACGGGCAGAAGAGTCCATGGGTTGGGCGGGGCATCTCGTGATTGTCTGCCCGCTATGGCTGGGATCAATGCCGGCACTTCTCAAAGCATTCTTTGAACAGGTGTTCCGCTCGGGTGTGGCATTCCAATATCAACCCGATGCAACGAGGGCCCAAAAGTTATTCGCCGGAAAGTCGGCGCGTGTCGTGGTGACGATGGGCATGCCGGCATGGGTGTATCGGTGGTGGTACCGCGCCCATAGCCTCAAGAGTCTGCAACGAAACATCCTTCAATTCTGTGGCATCAAACCCACCAGAGCCACGCTCATCGGCAATATCGAAAGTATGAATGAGCAACGGCGTGCGAGCTGGTTGGATGAGATGCGGGGATTAGGAGAGCGTGGTCAGTGACTGCGCGGATCTTCTGGGTTGCTCGGTCTCATCAAACTCGAGGGGAAGCATCACTGAAGCGCAAGCGGGTGGGGTGTACGTGATTTCGTCAAGGTCGAGTCCGCAAACATCTCATCACGAATCTGCGCGAGAGCCTGTCCCAATGCGCGATTGAGTCGATCGCCGGGACGCACCTCCCCATTGGGCGTGTAATCTTCGTCGAATGAAGCATGCCCCACATACGATCCCACCACTTCTCCCGTGGGTTTCAGCAAGGTGAGTGTGAGATGAATTTCTCCATTCGTCTTGAAACTATTCACACGGAAAAGACTGGCGAGTTTGTCGGAATAGTACGGAATAAATGTCCATAGTTTACGGCGGTCGTGTTCGAAGAACCGTTCGATTCGACCCGTCAGGATAAGGTCCGGTGCCGGATCATAGGTGCTGACCCGGCGAAACACCCGATGGGCCGCCAATTCCGCCGTCACTTGCTGGGTAATCGATTGCGTCAACTTTGAGGGGGGCTTATTGGCATAGTCATCAGCAACCACGCCATAGTTGGAACGCCCGTATAGAAGGTCATCAGCTGCGACAAAGGGATGCACTTCCACGGCCGCATCGATGGAGCGGTTGAATTCGGCAGGAGGAAGCACGAGATGCGGTTCATACGTTGTCGAGCAGCCCACCAGCAGGACGAGCAGGAGTCCTTGCAGCGCCTTCTGCAGCGTTGTAGCCATAATCTATTAAAAGCCGGGATGGCGAGACGTCGTAACTAGGTGAATCCCCGGCGTCCTCGGAGTTGGGGCGCAGCTCGCAGTGCACAACGAGGCGGAAGTGGATAATCAGACGCGGATGTGAAGCGTCAGATCACCTGTCGTGCAACGGCTTTAAGGTAAGGCCTTATGGGGTGTACAGCAGCTTCCGGCATTCGGCCAGAATGTACACTGGCTTCGTGTCATTGCCTTTCTTATCCGGGTTATGGCCAATCGCCATGCCGGTGATCACCATGCCGGGCGGACATTTCCAGTGATCGACCCTCAGCATGCCGCCTAATCCAAAGGCGTCCGGAACTTTGTCGCTGAGTGTGAAGTCGTCGACGTGCCGTCCATTGACTCCGGCAGCCTGAATCGCGGCGGCGCCAGTGTGTTCAAGGGCGATTTGGAGCAGGCTCTTGGTACCGGTGAGACCGTTGGCCACTTCGAGGATTCCGAAGGTGAGGTGCCCGCTGGCCGTCGTGGTTTCGTACAGCTTGCCTTCGCGTTCATAGTTGAATAAGAAGTCGGATTTCTGAGCGGCGCCCACCATGCTGCCGTCTGGCCCCATGTCGCGGCAGGAGAACCGGAACGATTCCCACGTCCGATTGTTGACCTCCTTGATTGAGACGCCGGACACCACGCCGTTGGTGAACACATCCAGGCACGACACGAAACGGCTTTCGACGACCTTGTCCTTGAGATAATCGAGGTCGTTGCACGCCACCCACACTGACCCGACCGGTCCCGAGATGGGGAGGTGTTTCGGTACGCAGCCGGCGACCAGGTATGTCCGGCCGTCAGTGGACGTGTATTGCTTCTCCTTGGTATCCAGGGGGGTCTTATCCAGGTAGTATCCCTGCTGAAGGTGAATGGTGGCTGTCATGTCGGAACCGGCCTGAGCCCAAAACCCATCTGCCAGCCTCAGCTCTTGAGGGTGGTCGTAGTAGCGAACGGTGCCTTCCTTGATGACCTGGTTCAGCGTGAGGCTGGTAGTGCCGGCCTCGGCCGGCAGGGTCAATGTCGCCAGCAGCAACGTCGTTGTGAGTGCGGTGAATTGAGTCATGGCTGCGCCCCCTCTTAACGATGTGAATCGATCGCGGCTACTTGCTCCCTAGCTGCTGGGACGACCGGTCTTCCTCCAGCTGTTGCAACCGCGCCTGCAGCGCTGCGATGGTCTGGTGTTGTTCGATGGCGTGCAGCGTCAATTCCTCGATCTTGCGAAGCAGTTTCGCCTGCATGTCGCCGAGACTGATTCCGGTGGCTGCGACTTCGGCGGCGCTTGGCATGTCAGGCAGATGCTGGTGGCTCTGGATGTATGTGGCCACTTCAGGGAGCGCCGCCAGTCGGTAATCCGGATGGAAGACATAGTCCGCCCAGTCCTTGATCAGCTTGATGCGGACTTCTTCAGCCAGCACCTTCCCGCCCACCACCAATCGATAATCGGTCGGCAGTCGTTCCGTGACACTGTTGACCCCCACGGCGATGCCGCGTCCTACGGCGAGATCGAATACGCCATCCGGCACCAGGGAGGTTCTGGTCGCCGCCCCGCCCATGTAGACCCGTTTGGTGTCGACTTCCAATACGGTAGCGGTGGCCTCTTTAAAGGTGGAACGCAAGCTGAGGAGCACCTCTTCGGTGCCTGAAAGGGGGCGGCGTATTTCGAGTGCCGGAGGAGTGCCGCTGTGACCGGCGGGATCAAACCCCAGTGCGATGTTACCCGGACGCCAGATTGTTCCCGTGGGAGTTTGCGGTCCGTTCCATTGCTCTGCACCGGCGGTCGCCGTCATGATGCCGAACAGTACGAGTGCCGTCAGGGCTGCCTTCACGTGGAGGTACGTAGCCATGTCGAGGATCTCCTTTTTGCGTCATGAGCGGATAAGTAGATGTGCGATGCTCTAGCAAGGATCCTGCCTTGTCGTCCAAAATGCAGATCCATCGCTCTGCGCAGGCTGTGACGGCGTGGCGATTCCTGCGCAATCTGAGCGGCTGTATCTCTCTCGATACGGCGTAGGGAAAAGAGATACGGTCCGTGACCGTGGAGCGGTAGCTGAAATTGACAGGGCGACATTTCCCGCGTAGCCTCTCGAGAATTTTTCTCACGAAAGGATGGCATTATGGCCGGTCGTTCATTGGTTCCTGATCGACTCCTGCAAATCGGCTTCGGGTTTTGGGGATCCAAGACCCTGCTGTCGGCGGTGGAACTGGGACTCTTCACGGTGTTAGCGAAGCGCCCACTGGATGGAAAAGCCTTAGCTGCGAAGCTGAAACTGCACCCGCGGAGCGCACGGGACTTCTTTGACGCGTTGGTCGCGCTCGGGCTGCTGAGACGGAACGGGACACGATATGCCAACACACCGGAAACTGCGCAGTTTCTCGATCGGGCCAAACCAACGTACCTCGGCGGCATGCTGGAGATGTGTAATGCCCGCCTGTACGGATTCTGGGGGTCGCTCACGGAAGCGCTGCAGACGGGTCAGCCGCAGAATGAGGTGAAGACCGGCGGCAATTTTTTCGGCGCCCTCTATGCGGATCCACAGCGATTGGAAGCATTTCTCAAAGCGATGACCGGGCTCAGCAAGGGAACGGCCCGATCCATCGCCGTGAAATTTCCCTGGAAACGCTACCACTCGTTTGCCGACATCGGTTGTGCACAAGGCGGCGTGGCGGTTGAGATTGCGCTGGCTCATCAGCATATCAACGGCCAGGGCATGGATCTTCCTGTCGTCCGGCCGGTCTTTGAATCCTATATCAGAAGCAAGAAGCTGCAGAAGCGCGTGACGTTTCATGAGGGAGATTTCTTCAAGGACTCACTGCCGAAGGTGGATGTGCTCATCATGGGGCACATCTTGCACGACTGGGACCTCAAAGAAAAAATGATGCTGTTGCGTAAGGCCTATGCCGCGCTGCCACCGGGAGGCGCATTGATCGTTCATGAGGCCCTGATCGATGACGCCAGGAAAACGAATGCCTTTGGTTTGTTGATGAGCCTTAATATGCTCATCGAGACCCCGGGCGGATTTGATTTCACCGGCGCGGACTGCCGGCAGTGGATGAAGAAGGTCGGCTTCACACGCACAAAGGTTGAACCGCTGGCCGGGCCGGATTCCATGGTCATCGGCTTCAAATAGACTCGGCGTCTCTGGGAGGGATCGCCGGATGAAGCGAGGTCTCGCGGAGTGAGTGAGCCGAACGCATGGTCTGTGGTACATGCGGCATCGCACACTTGACAGGCTGAAGGAGGGTTGATTAGGCTCCCCACCGTGCGCACATAAGTGAGGCCAACGAGCGATCAGCTCTCGAGCCCGAATCTCCTGTGGAGATTCGGGCTTTTTTATTTTCACCGCCCTGGGCCATCCGGTCCTCGGTATGTCGATGAGGTCTTTCATGTCTCCACGACGACATCGCGGTTTCCGCCTTGTGCTCCTCTCCTGCCTCGCCTGGCTTCTGACCGCAATCAGCGGATATGCGGAATATGAAATCATCGACGTCTCCGACGGCGGCACAGTCAAAGGTCAGGCGGTCTGGAAGGGCAGTATTCCGAAGCTGCCGCCGCTCAAAGTGTTTGCGGATCTGGACTCCTGCGGCACGCACGTGCCGTCACCGGCTTTGCGAATCGATCCGGCCACGAACGGCATTCACGAAGTCCTGGTCTATCTTGAGCGGGTAGAACGGGGGAAGTCCGCAGCCACGGCCTATCCGCTGCGCATGGGGAAAAGCGCCTCGCATCCCACGGGGCGGGCCTGCCAGTTCGAACGACATATGATTCCCTTTGTCCGCACGGCGGAAGTGGCGCTCATCAATTTCGAACCGATCCTCCACAATCCACATCTCTTCAGCGAGAAACAAAGCCTCTTCAATATTGCGATGCCCACGGCGAACCGGGAAATCGCGACCACGCTGGGCCGAGCACGGGGGGTCGGCTTGCGGCTGCAGTGTGATGTGCATGTGCATATGAATGCGTGGGCGGCAGCCCTCGAGCATCCCTATTTTGCCGTGACCGATGAACAGGGGAAATTCGAAATCGCAGGCATTCCTCCGGGGTCCTACACGCTGGTCGCCTGGCACCCCGGCTTCAATATCGTCAAGTTCAGTGCTTCCAGGCCTGTGTATGACGAGCCTCATGTGATCCGGCAACCGCTAGAGGTGTCTTCGAAAGCCCAGGTCGAATCTCGCTTTGAGTTTCCCGTCCGGCCGGTCGAAGTCGAATGGAACATAGCCGGCGGCGGCGATGAACTTCCGCCTGAATAAGCAATCAACCCAGCCGGTAGCAAATGGGGAGGCTGATCCGATGAAGATGTCTACACTACGTGCCAGGGCGATGATTGTCGCCATACTCGTCCTGATGGGGCTGATCAGTTACGAATTGAGCGGGCTGGTTCAGAAGGCCGAGGCGATTCCGGCCTTCGCCCGCAAGTATGATTTTAAGTGTAACGTGTGCCACGTGCCCGGATTCCCGAAGCTCAACGACTTCGGCAATCTCTTCAGGGATCGCGGATATCAATTGGGATCGGATGCAGACTCCCCGGTCTACGAGGGGATCGGCATGGGCTTCTGGCCGGT
>ERZ724507.585-NODE-585-length-16235-cov-6.411928_pt1 | contig 16235 bp, 11 predicted proteins | sample MGYA00376040_ERZ724507 | MGnify/ENA primary metagenome ERZ724507 (study PRJEB28724, sample SAMN07190883) | activated sludge metagenome | isolation source: activated sludge of sewage treatment plant in Hong Hong | place: Hong Kong | collected 2016-03-17 ...
CAACGAGGAGCTGCGTCAGGATCTGAAGCAGCTCAAAGAGCAGTTTGAAAAGGCGAGGACGCAGGCCGACGAGCTAAAGACGCAAGTCGAAGCCAAAGAGCGCGAGCTGGCGGCAGCCAAAGAAGACGTTCGTCGCAGCAAGCAAGCCGCCGACAACCTGACGCAGAAGCTTCAGGAAATGGTGCGCTCTCGCGACGAGCAGATGCGGGCGATCAACTCGCAGATCGGCGACGTCGACAAGCTGCGCGACATCCTCAAAGAGCGTGAGCGGCTCATCGAGGAGCAGCGCGTCGGCCTGGTGAATCAGGAATCGCAGCTCAAAGACATTCGCAAGCGCAGCGAGGAGCTGGAGCGCGATCTGTCGGTGATTCGTGGCGAGCGTGACAACCTGCGGGATCGGCAAAATCGCGCGCAGGTTCAGGTCGAGGAGCTTCGCTCGGAGCTGGATCGCCTGCACAACATGCTGTCCAACCAGGTCGAAGGCGGCGAGCAGCTGGCGGCTCTGACGCGCGACATGGCGGCGCTGCGGGACAACCTGAGCGATGCCAATGCCGAGATCTCGAAGCTGCACGACGAGCTGGCCAAGACGACCGTCGATCTTCAGGCGGTGTCCAAGCAGCGCGATCAGCTCGCGGAGGAGCGTCGCGGCGGCCAAGCGAAGGTTCAGGCCGCGATCGAGCAAGCCGTTCAGCAAGCTGTGACGGAGCTGCGCGCCAAGGCTGACAAAGAGAAGCAAGAGATCGTCGCTCAGCACAATGCAAAGGCGCAGGAAGTCGCGGATCTGAAGAACCAGCTTCAGGCAGTGACTCCGTCGGATGCTGTGCTGCAAGAGCTGTCGTCGACGCGCGGCGAGCGGGATCAGTATCGGTCGCGGGTCGCAGAGCTGGAAGCGATGGTTCGCGAGCTTCAGAAAGCGGCAGCGACGGCGCCTCCTCCGGCAGCGGCGGGAAATCCCGAGGCTGAGCGGATGCTGGCTGAGATGAAGGGTGTGGCGACGACCGCGTATGACGGCATCAACGACGCACTGTCGGAGCTTCGACTGTCGATCGTGATGGCGCAAGAGACGTGGAACAAGATGGAGCGCACCTACACCGACCGCGACGCCGCCCGCAAGCTGCGCGACGCGATCGACGAGACGATGACGCGCGCCGACGAAGCAAAAGGCCACGTTCGCAGCCTGCGCAGCTTGATTGAGTAGCGAGCCCAGCTCCCATCGCATTCCTTTTCCACAGGTGAAATCATGACCCAAGAGCAAGCTGCTGTATCTCCGACGGACGGCGAAGAGCTAAATCGCAGCGAAAAAGAGATCCTGGATCTGATTCGCGCGCGCTATTCGCTGATGTACATCGTGTCGTCGGAAGAGCAGCGTGTCGAAGAGTCGCTTCTGAAGCTGGCCCGACGGCGAGACATGAAGCTCGGATCGTGGTCGATTACGCGCGGCTTTGTGCAAAAGTTTGGAACGCTCAAGGGTGGCGACGCCAAAGATCCGATCAAGGCGCTCGACTACATTGCGGCGGCAGAAGGTCGCTGTCTGTTTGTGCTGCGCGACTTTCATGCGTTCGTCAACGATCCGACGGTGGTTCGCAAGCTGCGCGACCTGGCGCACGATCTGCGCAAGACGCAGAAAAACATCTTCATCCTGTCGGCGGTGACCAAGATTCCGCCGGAGCTGGAAAAAGATCTGTGCATCGTCGACTGGGATCTGCCAAATCGTCCCGAGCTGACCAAGGTTGTCGAGGGACTTTTGCATCAGCTTCCGCAAGGCTGCGAGCCGGGTCTGGCCAAAGAGCCCGAAGGTCGCGAGCAGATTGTCGATGCGGCGCTCGGACTGACGCTGACGGAAGCGGAAAACGTGATCGCAAAGTCGATCGTCCGTCACAAGACGTTCCACTTGCCGACGATCTTGGCGGAAAAAAAGCACATCATCCGCAAGAGCGGCATCCTCGAATACTACGAGGCGGAAGAAAACCTCGACGGAATCGGTGGTCTGGAAATCCTCAAGCAGTGGCTGGTCAAGCGTCGTCACGCGTTTACGTCGGATGCGCGCGACTTCGGGCTGCCGCTGCCGAAGGGAATCCTGCTGCTGGGTCTGCCGGGCTGCGGTAAGTCGCTGACCGCGAAAGCCGTCGGTGCGGCGTGGCAGATGCCGCTGTTGCGACTCGATGTCGGCAAGATCTTCGGTGGTCTCGTCGGTGCGTCGGAAGAAAACATGCGCAAAGCGCTCAAGACGGCGGAAGCGGTTGCGCCGTCGATCCTGTGGCTCGATGAGATCGAAAAAGGTCTGTCGGGCACCGGATCATCGAACATGTCCGACGGTGGCACGACGTCGCGTGTGTTCGGTACGTTCGTGACGTGGATGCAGGAAAAGACGTCGCCAGTGTTCGTCATCGCGACGGCAAACGACGTGCGCAGCCTGCCGCCCGAGCTTTTGCGCAAAGGTCGCTTTGATGAGATCTTCTTCGTCGATCTCCCGTCGCAGGAAGAGCGCGGCGAGATCATGAAGATCCATCTTAAGAAGAAGGGTCGCAACGCGTCGCATCTCGATATGCACAAGATCATCGACTCGATGGCCGACTTTTCAGGCAGCGAGGTCGAGCAGGTGGTCGTCTCGGCGCTGTACGAAGCCTTCGACGCAGATCCGCACAATCGCGAGCTGACGACGGACCAGCTGTTGCACTCGGCGCGTGAGATCGTTCCGCTCGCGGTGACGATGGCCGAAAAGATTGCCGATATGCGTGAGTGGGCTCGGACGCGCGCGCGTACTGCGTCGCTGCCGCAGGCTCAGTCGCAGCCGCGACGAACCAAAGATCGCTTTGCTGTCCCGACGGAACCCGGTGGTCGGATTGAGCTGTAGTTCGAGAGGAAGCCGATGAGTCACTTTACGACGGTCGCGACGAAGATTAACAACATCCAGTGCCTGCTCAAGGCGCTCGACAAGCTCAAGCTCAAGTACACGCACGCCGAGCAAGGGGTCGAAGTCCGAGGCTGGCGCGGTCAAAAGAGCACGGCTGAAGTGTCGATCAACATGGGTCGCTACGACATCGGCGTCGTCAAGAACGAAGACGGCACCTATGGCCTGCAAGCGGACTGGTGGGGAATCGAAACCACCGTCGGAAAGACCGAGCAAGAAGTCGTCGACGAGATCAACCGCGAGTATGCGTATCAGACCGTGGTCGTCGCGTGCGAAGAGCAGGGCTACCGAATCGAAGAGCAGAATGTCTCCGAGGACGGTACGATCAAGCTTTCGGTATCAAAGTGGGGCTAGGCCCAGGCCAGTTCGTGCCACAAGGAGTTCACCATGGCGCAGCGTAAAGAGCTTGAAATCACCATTTCTCCGTCGGGAGAGGTGTCGGTCCAGGTCAAGTGCATTCCCGGTCAGTCGTGCGTCGAGGAAACCAAGTTTCTCGAGGAAGCGCTCGGCAACCAAGTGACCGATCGTCAGCTTACGTCGGACTACTACCAGCAGGGCAACACCAGCAGCGGAGACGTCTACAACCGAGGCTAAGGCGCTCGGCGGATCGCTCGCTCTTGCTACATTCTCGTCGCTGGCTTCGCTCCCTTTTGTCCGACTTCACATCATCTGTCATCGCGCGGCTTGCGTCTTCGTCACGGCTCGTCGGCGATCGAGCATCGCTTTAACGGCGTGAATCAGCTCCTCTGTCGTCGCCAGCGCTTCTTGCCGACTACGCGGCGCGGTCCGAATGGCCGCACCGATGTGACGCAGCGCTTGCTCGGCTCGGCCTCGTCGCAGCGCAAACATCGCCCACGAAAGGTGCTGCGCGCAGCCGGTCAGACGCACTTCCTTGGGCAGTGAAAATGGCTCTGGAAGCGGAATGCCTCGTCGCTGATAGGCTTCTTTCACCACGTCCAGCTTGAGCCGCGACTGGGTGTCGGAAAACTGCACGCAGGTGCTGGTGAAGTGCTGACGAAACGACAACAGCACGTCGGGAAGGTTGGCCAGTCGTCCCTGTTCCGCCAAGCGCAGAAACAGATCGAGATCTTCCACCTTGTTGTACTGAGTCCGATATCCACCGATCGCGAGCACCGCTTGTCGACGCATCATCGCCGCCGGATGCACCAGCGCCCAGCCGTAGCCCGACAGAAGCTGCGCGTCGATGTCTTCGTGAGACAGCGCTTGCGTCGGTTCTTTGATGGGATCGCCGAGCGGATCGATGACCAAGATCGCCGAGCCGACAGCGACGCACGCGGGATGCTGTGCCAGATAGGCCGCTTGCTTGTGGAGTCGGTCCGGCCACGCGATGTCATCGGCATCCATCCGCGCCACCAGATCCGCCCGCGCCAGGGCCAGCGCTTCATTGAGCGCTCCGACGATGCCAGTGTTGGGACGGCGAACCAGACGAATGCGCGCATCTTGCCGGGCCAGCTCGGTCAGTAGCTCACCTGAACCATCCGTCGAGCCGTCGTCGATCACAATCAGCTCAAAGTCGCGTAGCGTCTGCGAAAGGATGCTGCGCACCGCCTGTTCGACATAGTCCGCCGCGTTGTAGACGGGCAGCAGCACCGAAACAAGCGGCGGCTTTGGCTTACTCTCGACGGAGCTGTGACGGTTCTGGCTAGTGTCCAATGGCTGACTCCCTCGACGAGGCTTTCGCAAACACGCGCTTGGACAGCTTGACCCCGCGCTGAAACAGCATGCGCGCCGTCTCATACAGCCGAGGATGCCGTCGCAGCTCGTGCTCTAGCTTCAGAAGCTCTGACAGCACTTGCACCATGTTCGGCGACAGCGTCGCCGTCGACTGATCCGCGAACAAGCTCTTCGCAAGCAGCAGCGCCGGCCACAGCTCTTTCGGCGTCGCTGTCTGATACGGTCGCAGTCGATCCGTCAGGCGCTGCGCGACGCTGGACGCATCTTTTCGTTCACGCAGCGCTGGCCAGCCAATCGTCAGCACCGACGGAATGACCAGCAGCTGTTCGTTGCCCAGCACCAGCTTCGTGAGAAGGGTCTGTTCATCGTCGCGGCTGACATCATCCAGCAGAAACCGCAGCGCATCCCGTCGAATCAGCAGATCGGGACCGCCAAAACAGGGACGGAACAGCCCCGCAGCGACGCAGGCTCCGACTGGAACCATGCGCGCGGTCTTCTGCGCTGCTTCAGCTGGCCCTTCTTGTTCGTCGTGAAGCCAGGTAAATGCCGTCGCTGCGCTGTGGGAAGCTGCGGTGCGCATCGTCGCCACGGACTCTTCGCCTGCGAGCGTGGTGCTGACCAAGAGCAGATATTCACCCGTCGCTGACTCCGCTGCCCAGCGCATTGCCGTCGCTTGGGTCAGGGTCGGCTGCGCCAGCACCCGCCAGCTTGTCGACGCTTCACCGAGTGTGGACTGAAGCAGCGTTCGTGCCTGTGTCTCGTCGAGCCCACGCACCGCCAGCAGGCAATCGGACGGCTGCTCGGTCTGCATCGCAATCGACGCAAGCTGACGACGCAGCGACGCTTGTGGATCGTCCATCAGCGCCAGCAGACACAGGCTCAGCTTCGGACGCTGGCTTGGTGGTATTTTTCGTCGCAGACATGGCTGTGATCGATGCCAGGAAAGCCACGCTTGCTCGTTTTGGTGTACGTCGATGCGCGGACGACAGCGACGGATTCCCTCGGCGAGCGTCTGCTTCAGTCGCTGGGCCAGCGCATCCGGCTGGGGCGCAAACAGCACTGCATCGTGATCTTCGTCGGCAATCAGATCGGGAATTCCTCCGATCCGCGTCGCTACAAACGGGATTCCCGAGTGAAGACACTCCAGCACGGTATACGGCGAGTTGTCCGCCAGCGACGCCATCAGCGCCACTCGTCCCGGCTCACGCAGATAGGTGAGCGCTTCGACGTAGCTCTTATCGGTCAGGCACTGATGCGCGCAGTTCCACTTGGTGCTGCGACGGAAAATGTATTCACTGCTGGCCATTCCATCGACGCTGCTGTCTTTGCCAAGGAACGTCAGCGTGAGGCCGCGCTGCACTTCGACGGGAAGCTGATCGATCGCGTCGCAGACCAGCACCAGCCCTTTGCGCGGCTCCAGTCGTCCGAAAAACACCACTTCGCGAACCGGCTCGATCCCATCGATGTATGGACTCAGTCCAAATGGCAGCGGTGGCAACAGGTTCTGCTGAACGTACGCTTGCGACGGAAGTTCCCAGCCTTCGGACAACAGCCAGCGCAGCATGTACTGACTTGGACTGACTACAACATCACACAGCTTGACCGACTGACGTTCCAGAAAATCCATCTCGATTTCCCACAGCGCCGACAGCGACTCGTGGTTTTGCAGCTTGTGCCACAGCATCGGGCTGTGCGTCGTCACACACAGCGTCGTCTGCGCAAAGGCCAGACCGGCTTGCTTGGCCAGACACGAGTAATAGCCGCGGCCGTGCCACTCGTGAAAGTGGATCACATCGAAGTGCTGGCGACGGAGCCAGTCAAACACTTCATACGAGCGAAACAGATGATCTCCGTCGACATAAGGCTGTGTGATCGTCGGAAGCGGAACCAGCTTGATGCCGCGCGATCCGTAGTCCGATATCCAGTGCGTAAAGCTGTGTCGTTCGCTGTAGGCACCGGCGGAAAATAGGATGGTGACGTCGAAGCCCGCGCGCCCGAGCGTCTCGGCCAGCGCCGTGTTGGCGGTTCCAATTCCGCCATTTTGAATCGGTCCGACGAGGTCATCGGTGACGATGCAGACGCGGGTTGCGCTCGATTGCGCTTCGTTCGTCAGTGGCAGCGGAGCAAAGGTGGGTTCCGACGGTGTGTCACTCGCCATGTGCTGCGCAGGTAACACACAACGCGCGAGTGACTCAAGGGTCTGCGTCGGATGCAGCGCGCGCTTGTCTCGTCGTCAGCGCGATAACTTTTCGTCGGAAGAAACGTCGGGCGCAGCCTGTCCGCGAGAGCACGCTCCCGGACGCTGATACGGAACGCCGCGCAGCCGTGAGAACGCTTGGTTCGCTCGCCACGCCAGGTAGTTTTTCTGAAACGGTACCGCGTGTTCGGGATCCAGATACGGATTGCGGATGTCCGAGAGTGCGACGACGGCAAGCACTTGCTCACAGACACTGACCGGACAGCCTTGCAGACGGATGTGCGTCGCGCCGTCGTTCCACAGCATGTTCATCGACACCGACGCCATCTTGGCGAAGATGTCGTCGTGGCTGGCCTTGTACGGATCGCGCTTTCGTCCGTCTTGGTACACGTTTTTGATCTGCACCAGCTCGCCGTGTAACGGACCTTCCCACTCGGCGCAGTCACCGATGAAGATGACTTTTTCGCCGGGCAGCGCCGGAATCGGGCCTTGGTAGGCGCCGAACACGACGTGAAGCCGAGGCATTTTTTTGTCGCACAGCTCGTCGTACAGGCGCAGCACCTCGATGGCTTCTTGCATCGCGCCAGGACAGCCGCCCCAGCAGTAGTCGCTGTGCTCGGGCTCCGGCGGAGGGCCGGCGTACGCGGTGATTCGGCTGCCTTCAAAGTACTTTTCGATGCGGATGAGACCGACTTGAAAGCCGCTCGCGCGTCGCTTGGCCTCATCGAGCGTCACATCGCCGATGATGCGAATGTTGGCCAGATCCGTGGTGCCAAAGCCGCGATCTTCCGCCATCCGCAGGTGATCGACGCTGCGCGGGCTCAGGGACACAATGTTGCAGCACACCGCGTCGAGCGCGAGCTGACTGTCCGACATGATCAGCATCCCGAGCGGAAACGGCTTCGGCGTCAGCATCCGACCTTCGCCACCGATGATCGCGTCGATGGCACAGAACGACGGCTGCACGATGTACTGCAGGTCCGCGATCTTGTCGTTTAGCCGATGGTCGTGGTCAATCAGTCGATGGCGGTCGTCCTGAATGCCGATGTAGTTTTTCAGACAGAACGTCACCGTCGTCCACGGGTGCGCTTTGAACTTCGGCAGGTTGATAAAAAAGTCAGCTTTGGCGATGGGCTCAGGCGTAAAGACGTAGTCGCGAAGTCGTCCTTCGTGGCTGTAGCGGATCTCGACTTGGGGAACCTCGTCGAACAGGTAGCGCTTTACGCCGGTTCGTTCGATCATGTCGTCGAAGCCGGACTCGGAAAACGCGGCGCGTGAAGGAATCGTGATGCCGCAGCGCTCACCGACGGCGATTTCGGACACGCTGTCGTCGGAAATTTCCTGTAGCGCGCGAATCAGACCTTCGGCGACTTCGGGACGGGTGTGCGCGTGGGGAAACAGTGGGCCCGCAGCGACGAGGTTCGGCTTGATCAGCGTGCGACCCGTGGGACGAAGCCCAAGCGTCGCCAGTCCTTCGCGGAACAGCTGCTGAATGCGGTCGATGTCGTAGTCGGGGCAGTGACGGATGATAACGGTCGGCTGCTTGGGTATCCGCATGGCCGGATCATTGCCAGAAAGCCTGCGCGCAGCAAATTCACAGCCAGTGATGTCGCTGAATGTCGCTGTGATCCGCTAGGTTCACGTCGCTGGCGAGCGGCAAGATCATCGGTACATCGTCCGCCGGGCTCCGCTGTCCACCAGGCAGGAGCGTACTTTGTGCGCCGCTTTCCCACAGCTCGACGGTTGGGAGCCCGTGCTGATGCGCCACCGACTGTGCTGCCGCGATGACTTCGGTCACGTCTTGTCCAGGCTCGGGCGACGACAAAAGAAGCACGCGGAGCCGATTGGCGTCTTGGGGCAGATCCAGCTGCCACAGGATCACCGCGTTGCCACTTCGTGCGCCCACCACGTCGGGATACGAGCGTCCAAGCTGCTGCGCATAGAAGCGTCCGCGACTGATGTGCCAGTCTAGCTGTTCTTCCGTCGGTGGAATGTGTAGTGGGCTGTGCTGTTGGGGGGGCAAGTTGGCGATCGTCTGCGCCATGTCTGACGCATGGATGAGCTGGGCGCGATGTGGCATGGGCTGCGCAAGATATCGTCGAACCTGCAGCGGGCGCGTTACATAGCCGAGCTTGGCGTACAGCGTCGGACCGATCTCGCTCATCAGGTAAACGAGCGCTGCGCCTTCGTCGAAAAACTGACGATGCAGACGATGCAGCAGCTCCGCCGCGTAGCCATGACCGCGCTGGGCTTCGTCGACGAACACGCTGGCAATGCCATAGCCAAAGCCTCGATCCGAGCGTCCTGGAACAGCAACGGGAACACGATAGCTCTCGCAGCTTGCCAAGATGGTGTCATCGTCGCCAAGTAGCGCATAGACGGTGAGCCCGCGTGAAAACGGTCGGGTCTTCAAAACGCGCTCTCGGCGAAGGTATTCGGCGACGGAGAGATCCTTGGCCCAAGCCTGCGCGGTGCGACGGTCGATGCGCTCTAGCTCGGCGGGAACCACGCACTCGCCACTGGAAATGGGCAAATTTCGGCACGGATGTTGAACAAGCCGCATGCCGGTGACATCTACCATGCAGAAAAAGTGCCGGGTATTGCGTGGAGAAATCCAAGCACTATCATAGGCCGCATTGATCCAAAGGTTTGTGCCGACGATAGGGCAGGGTGCCCGACCAGTGCGCAATGGTTTGTCGTCGGTTCGCTAGGTTTTTTGTGAAGGAGCGATTCGATGTCCAAGCCCAAGGGGGGAACCCCAGATCAGAGCGGCCCGGTCGAGATTCCTGATGTGATCTCGATTTTGCCGCTGCGTAACTCTGTGCTCTTCCCGGGTTCGATCATTCCGATCGATGTGGGTCGGCGAAAGAGCGTGAAGCTCATCGAAGAAGCCATCGCGAAGGAAAAGCCGGTCATCGGCATCCTGACGCAGCGCGATGCGCGAACCGAAGATCCCGGCGAAGGCGACATGTATTCCGTCGGGACTGCGGCGCGGATCCTGAAGGTCATCAAGCTCGCGAAGGACAACTTTTCGGTGATCCTTCAGGGTGTCGTTCGCTTCCGTGTGACGGGCTACGAAGGCGCTGAGCCGTTTTTGAACGGTCATGTGACGGCGATTCCCGATCCGACGGTGGCCGACGTCGAGCTGGATGCGCTGGTGATGAACCTCAAGGACATCGCCAAGCGGGTGATCAAGCTGATGCCAGAGCTGCCGAAGGAAGCTTCGTCGCTGGTTGAGAGCGTGACTGAGGCTGGACAGCTTGCGGACTTGATTACCTCGCAGCTCGATATTCCCGTCGAGGAAAAGCAAGATCTGCTCGAGACGTTCGATCTGAAGCAGCGGATGCGCAAGGTGCTGCAGTTTTTGACGCGGCAGCTTGAAGTGCTGAAGGTGCGTGAAAAGATCAACACGCAGGTCCAAGAGGAAATGGGCCGCAACCAGCGCGAATACGTGCTGCGTCAGCAGCTCAAAGCCATCAAAGAAGAGCTGGGCGAGCTGGACGAGGGCGGTGGCGACTCCGAGGAGTTTAAGACCAAGATCCTCGAAGCGAAGATGCCGCCGGAAGTCGAAAAGGTGGCGCTCAAGCAGTTCGATCGGCTCAAGCAGATGCAGCAGTCGTCGGCGGAATACACCGTGACGCGGACGTATCTCGACTGGCTGGTGGATATGCCGTGGTCGGTGTCGACGGAAGACAAGATCGACATTCAGGAAGCGCGCGGAATCCTTAACGAGGATCACTACGACCTCGAGAAGGTGAAAAAGCGCATCCTCGAGTATTTGGCGGTGCGCAAGCTCAAGAACGACAAAAAGGGTCCGATTCTGTGCCTCGTGGGACCGCCCGGCGTCGGCAAGACCTCGCTTGGCAAGTCGATTGCAAAGGCGGTCGGTCGCAAGTTCGTTCGGGTCAGCTTGGGCGGCGTGCGTGACGAGGCTGAGATTCGTGGGCACCGTCGGACGTACGTGGGATCGCTGCCGGGCCGAATCATTCAGGGACTCAAGCGCGCGGGAACCAACAACCCGGTGTTTGTGCTCGACGAGCTGGACAAGCTGGGGCACGACTTCCGTGGCGATCCGTCGAGCGCTCTTCTGGAAGTGCTGGATCCCGAACAGAACAACACGTTCAGTGATCACTATCTGGAAGTGCCGTTCGATCTGTCGAAGGTGATGTTCATCGCGACGGCGAACGTGCTGGATCCGATTCCGGCGGCGCTGCGTGATCGTCTGGAAGTGCTGGAAATTCCTGGCTATACGCGCAGTGAAAAGCTGCAAATTGCCAAAAACTTCCTGATTCCGAAGCAGGTCGACGAGCACGGTCTGACGAAAGAAAACATCGGATTTGATGACGCAGCGGTGAGCGAAGTCATCGACAGCTACACGCGAGAAGCGGGCGTCCGTACACTTGAGCGCGAGCTGGGAAGCGTCTGCCGAGGCGTCGCGGTCAAGGTGGCGGAAGGCGAAGTCACCGACAAGACGACCATCGCTGCGGACAAGATTGCCGACTATCTGGGACCGCAGAAGTACCTGTCCGAAGTGGCTGAGCGAACCAGCATTCCGGGCGTGGCAACGGGACTTGCATGGACGCCGGTGGGCGGAGACATCCTGTTTATCGAAGCGACGCGGATGCCGGGCAAGAGCAGCTTGACGCTGACGGGGCAGCTCGGCGACGTGATGAAAGAATCGGCGCAGACGGCCACGTCGTATGTGCGAAGCCGTGCCAAGCTGTATGGCATTGATGAGCACTTCCTCGACAAGGCGGATCTCCACGTTCACGTTCCGGCGGGTGCGATGCCCAAGGACGGTCCGAGCGCGGGCATCACGATGTTCGTTGCGCTGACCTCGATGCTGACGGGAATTCCGGTTCGGAACGATGTCGCGATGACCGGTGAGATCACGCTGCGAGGAAACGTTCTTCCCGTCGGTGGCATCAAGGAAAAGCTGCTGGCTGCGCACCGTGCGGGCATTCGTCGTGCGGTTCTTCCCGAGCGCAATCGCAAGGACATCCTGGATGTGCCCGACGAAGTGAAGAACGACATGGAGATCTTCTACGCCACCAAGATGGACGACGTGCTGCCGCTGGTCCTGACCGGACCGCTGCCGATTGTGACGCCGCCCGCTCCGCCGGTTCCTCCGGCGGAAAATCATCCGTCGACGAACTAGCTCCGCTCCCATTCTTTGCTTACGCTGCTACGCCGCCTGATGCTGATCGGGCGAGCGGGGCCTACTGTCACGCAGAAGCTGAAGGGCTTCGTCGAGAAGCTTGCGTGGCAGCGCCGCTTGCTTGCGCGGCGTGTGGGTCGATTCCAGCTTCCATGCGGCAGTCGGAAGCATCCGTGGCGCAGGCTGTCCCGTCAGAATCACCGTTGACAATAGCCCAGCCTGACGCAGCATCCGCGACGAGACTTGTTGCAGGCTCTCGGTGGCTTGCCAAGACTCCGGGGAAGGCAGCAGCGGCCTGGCTGCTCCGTCGAGCGCACTGCGTGACCAGGCATTGGTTTGTTCAACCAGCTGTGTAAAGGTCTCGTCGCTGGGCGCGCTCGCGAGCATCAGCGGCTTGTCTCCGCACAGCGCCGAAACCAGACGTTGTTCCCACATCGACGCAGCGCAGCCAGCCAGTCGGACTTGAGCTCCCCGACGGCAGGCTTCACGAACCAGCAAGTCCACCGTCGCGTCGAGCAGTAGGTATGCGACGCGATGACCCGTGACTGCGCTCTGCCAGCGCTCGCTCGACAGCATCGTGTTCGGTAGCTCTGCGAGCACCATGCGCAGCTCGTGGCTCAGCCTGGCCATATCGGCCTTTTCGCTGCCGCTCAGCGCCGCTTTCCATCGCGCCACATAGCGCGTGCCTGCTCCCAGTCGACTGATCTTGGGCCACGCTTGACCTCGTTCCGTGACGGACAAGGCCAGGCGCAAGAGCTTGGACAGCGCGGTCAGCTCGCGGCTTTCGGCAAGCGCTGGCTCCGACGCTGGGTCCGCCAGGATTGGGAGTACATCGATGAGCTCGACCATCACGCCGCTGGCGCTGCGATACGCCAGCTCGGTGCCGGGAAGCAGCATGCGAGCCTGCGTCGATAAGCCTTGCGCTTTGATGCGCTGAAGCAGGGCGTTGTGCTGCATGCCGGAGCTGCTTTCGCTCGCGGAATCAGCGATGAAAAGGGCACGGGAGGCTGGCACAAATGCGATCGAGTTCATGGAAAAGACCCTATGTTTGGGGTCTGACAGCGGTCGCGAATCGATCTGCACATTCCGTGATTCAGCGACGTGACAAGGGCCTTTGGGTGTGTCAAAAACGCAGCCCACAATGAGCGCGGAACTTCCCAACATGAGCGCAGAGCCAGGCAAGACCGGATCGCTTTCAGCGCAGCTTCATGCAGCGACGGTGCGAGAGCTCTTGCGCTCGTGGCATCACTTCAATGCGACGCTGTTTCGACGGGCGCTGAACCCTCCGCAGCTGGGATTGTCACCGTCGGGATCGAAGCTGGGAATGTGGCTTCCTGCGACGCGAGCGCTGCTCTTGTCGGAATCGCTGGTGATGACCAAGCCGTGGGGCGTTGTGCTGGAAGTGCTCAAGCACGAGATGGCGCATCAGTACGTTCACGAAATTCTTGGGCGCAGCGACGAAAGTGCGCATGGTCCGGCGTTTCAGGCTGTTTGTGCGCGGATGGGCATCGATGCCAGTGCGGCGGGGCTACCAAGCTCGACGGATAGTGAGGAAGAGCCCGTCGATGGAGATCGCGCCCGGCAGCTGCGGAAGATTGCTCGGCTGCTGTCGCTGGCGGAAAGTCAGAACATCCACGAAGCAGAGAGCGCCATGCAGGAGGCGCAGCGACTGCTTTTGAAGTACAACCTGGAAGTTCCGACGACGGATGGTCGGCGCTATTCGTTTCGGCACCTGGGGCAGCCTCGGGGTCGCGTCGATGAGCACTTGCGGCTGGTTGCGGTGGTGCTCGGTCGCTTCTTCTTCGTCGAGACGATCTGGGTATCGAGCTTCGAGCCGCTGACGGGGCGTCAAGGCAGCGTGCTGGAAGTCGTCGGTCGCAGCGAAAACCTGGAGATGTCCGCCTACGTGTACGACTTCTTGCTTCACTCGGCGGAGCGGCTGTGGCTGGAACACAAGCGTCAGCATCGTCTGACGAGCAATCGAGAGCGACGGACGTTCCTTTCGGGGGTGATGCTGGGCTTTGCGGACAAGCTGGCGCAGCAGCAAAAAGGGCAGGCGCAGCAAGGTCTGGTGTGGGTGGCCGACGCAGAGCTGAGCAAGTATCTGCGCAATCGGCACCCGAACATACGACGTGTGTATAGCCAAGGTCAGCCTCGGAGCGAGACGCGTGCAGCGGGCAAGCAAGCGGGCGAAAAGCTGGTGCTACACAGGCCGATTGCGGGTCGACCTGCAACAGCGGGCGCGCCGAAGCTGCTAGGTCCGCGCAGACCCTAGAATCTGTAGTTGTCGACGCTGTGGAAGCTGTATTTTCTCTTCGTTCTCACGTCGCGTGGCATAATCAAAGCGCAGCACTGTGCCCAGCTTGCTGACGACGGCTTCGTGATGAGCAAAGAACCTGTTTCACCTGAAAACTTGGCCAACCTGCGGCGAACGCTGCCGGGATTGGGCGTTGGCGACGGTCAGCCGGTTCCGCTTCAGGAAGTCTCGGCGGCGGACGTTCAAAGTGTACTGGATCTGGCGAACCAAGCGGGTCCGTCGGGGCCGGTTCGTGCGCCGTCGATTCCTCCGGTGAGCGAACCGAGCGTTCGTGCGTCGAATCCTGCGCTGGCGGCGATGCGGTCGGCGAGCAATCCCGCGATTCCGATGCTTCGGCAAACGGGAAATCCTGGAATGTCGATGCTTCGGCAAACGGGAAATCCGGCGATGCCGCTGGGGCGTCAGACGAGCAATCCGTCGATGCCGATGCTGCGGGGCGCGAGCAATCCTGCGATGCCGATGCTGCGGACGACGGGAACATCGGATCCGTCACTGGGTCGATCCGCGTCGGAGCTGAGCATTCCATCGCAGCCAGCGCAGCCGAATCGGTTGCCGCTGCTGATTGTTGGCATTGGGGCGCTCGGGATCGCGATCGGCGTGGTGGCGTGGCTGTATCCAAGCCAGCCGATGGAAACCAAGAAGCCTCGGTCGGCGACCAAGACGGCGACTCGATCGGTGGTTCGCGACGAAGGTCCGCAAGTGGCGGTGCCGGTTCATACGGTGGCCGGTGAAAGTCCTGTCGGTGCAAACAAAGCGGCGACGGAAAAAGCGACTGTGGCAGAGCCTTCGGTTCGTCCGGTGGTCAAGAAGCCGGCAGAGCCAGCGGTGGCCACGAACTCGAAGCCAGCGACGACACCGAGTCCCGAAAAGCAGGTGGCAAAGAAGGTGGATCCGAAGCCAGCGAAGGTGGCGGCACTCGACTATTCGCCGGTGGCTTCGCTGACCCCACAGATTTTGCGACAGCACATGACCGTCGCTGAGCCCAAGTGGCAAGGCTGTCCCAAAGATGGTAGCGGCAAGAACTTGAGCATTGGAATTGTCGTCGCTCCGTCGGGATCGGTTGTGAAAGCGGATGTCATGGGTCCGTCGGCCAGCACCGAAACGGCTCGCTGTGTGACGGACAAGATTCGCAACATGCGCTTTCCGGCCTACGCGGAAGGCGGGCCAAAGACGTTCTTCTGGAGCTACCTGGTTCCGTAGCTGCGCGTCAGAGTCTGCTGTTTGCTCTCGCGCGGGGACGTGGGACTTGGCGTGTCGGACCGGATGAATAACGGGCTGTTTTAGGCGCTCTGCGTGCCGTGATACGATGAAAAACGGCGCCAATGGATCGTGCTAGCTCCGTCGGTACGATGGGAAGTTAAGCGCGTGAGGTTCGCCAAGAAATACCAGTGCCCGTCGTGAATCCGCAGCCGAGCCCGGCCAAGTATTGCGCATCGTGCCGAGGGATTTTTCCCGTAGAGGCCACGGTGTGCGAGCGCGACGGCTCGCCGCTGGAACAGGTCGAGCAAGTGCTGGCCGGACGATATGTCCTCAAGAGCGTGATCGGCTCGGGCAACATGGGCACGGTGTACCGAGCGACGCAGCTGCCGATGGGACGGGACGTCGCGGTGAAGCTGATGCACAGCGATCTGGTTCGCAATCCAGATCTGGTCGAGCGCTTCGAGCGAGAAGCGCAAGCCGCAGCGACGGTGGATCATCCCAACGCGATCACGGTGTTTGATAGCGGACGGACCAGCGACGGACAGGTTTACATCTCGATGGAGCTGCTCGAAGGAGAGAGCCTGTCGGCGATGATCGATCGCGAAATTCAGATTCCTCCCGAGCGCGCGCTGGAGCTGTGGATTCCCGTCGTAAAAGCCATGGTCGTCGCCCACCGCAAGGGCGTGATCCACCGTGACCTCAAGCCGGACAACATCTTCGTGGCGCGACGGCTGAGCGACGATGGCACGGTGGAAGA
>ERZ724507.589-NODE-589-length-16192-cov-7.452005_pt1 | contig 16192 bp, 11 predicted proteins | sample MGYA00376040_ERZ724507 | MGnify/ENA primary metagenome ERZ724507 (study PRJEB28724, sample SAMN07190883) | activated sludge metagenome | isolation source: activated sludge of sewage treatment plant in Hong Hong | place: Hong Kong | collected 2016-03-17 ...
CGTGTTCGATGCGTGAGCGAGCGCTGATCCAAAGCGACGGCAAAGAGCTGTTCGTCGCGGCGGGCTGCGCGGTCGAAGACAAGGCGATGCTGCTGCGACTGGATGCCAGCTTGGCGGTTCGTTCGTCGCGTAGCGTGGCAGGAGCAGGCGCGGCGGAGCTTTTGCTGCATCACGGCGACGCGGACTATCTGCTGCTCGGTCCGACGGTGATGCGCGTTCCGCTGCAAGGTGATCCGGTGCTGGGAACGGTGCCGCAGCCAGCCGGGGATGCGGAGACGCGCGAGCTGCTGATAGCTGGCGAGCTGCTCCTGGTGGTCGACGGTACGGCGGGTCGCGTGATTGGGATGGATCGGACGTCGCTAGGCTGGAAGCTCGACAAGCGCTTTTATTTTGAAGGCTCGGTGCAGCGACTGCGGGCGGCAGCGTCGGCGAGTCGCTTGCAAATCGTGGTCTCAGAACGCGGGGAGTCGCAAAAGACAGAGCTGCTTGGGCTCGGTCTGTCGCTTGCACCGGGCAGTCGCGATACCAGCCTGCCGCAGCGACTGATCCTCGGGTCGGGACCTGCTCAGAGCGATCACGAGCTGGCCCCGGTGAGCGACGGCAAGAGCGTTGTGCTGCTGCGAACCCATGGTAGCAACAGCGGACCGCTCGTCGCGATGACCGTTCTACACATGTAGTTCGTTAGGAATGACCGCGCTGGCCTGATTCCAGCATAGTAATGGTCTTTTGAATTCGCGTAGCACGAGTTTCTGCACGCTTCGCTTCGTTTATCCACGCAATGTATTCTCTCTTGTGTGTATACGATAGCGAAGAAAAGAAAGACAGTGCATCGCTGGCCTCTTGAAGTGCTGCATCGAGATCATCGGGAATCGTGACCTCTCGCGGCTCGGTATCTTCTTCGAGAACAACCGCAACCGTCTGACCGACATCTTTGCCGATCTTTTCGCGAATTGACTTCAGAATCAGCAACAGATGACACGGTCCGCCCATTCGCACAAGCGATCCGCGATAGATCTCTGTGTCGATACTGGCTTTGATCTTCACTCGCTTTTTTCCAAACGCTTCTTCCACATCAAATGGAACGCGCACAAACGCACCGCCGCCGCTGCCTGCTTCAATCGTGCCTTGAAACGTGAATGGCTGGTTCATGGTAGGCCTCTGTGGTGGACTGTGGTCTGGTTCTAGCTCGTTTTTTTGCCGCGCGGGAAGCGGGTGCGCTCTGAAAACGCGCGTCGCGGTGGCTGACGGTGCGATAATGGCTGCACATGCTTTTCATCGGCTTTTTGATCTCGCTGTTCATTGCCTATGGCGCAGAGCGACGAGGCTCGCTGACGCAGACTGGCGCGCTGTGGGCGGTGATTGTGGGAACGCTGGTGTTCGGGCTCGGTGACGGAATCGCCGGGCTGGCGCTGATTGCGTTCTTTTTGAGCAGCACGGCGCTTGGAAAGTACCGTCGAGGCGAAAAGGCCGAAGCGAGCGAAAAGGTCATCGAAAAAGGCGACCGTCGCGACGGCCTGCAGGTCGTGTCAAACGGCGGTCCGGCGGCGCTGTTCTGCGTGCTGTATTCGCTGACGGGAAAGACGATGTACTTGGTCGGCGCGCTGGCCAGTCTGGCTGCCGCCAATGCGGATACTTGGGCGACGGAGATTGGTATGCTGTCGAAGTCGCCGCCTCGGCATATCTTGACGCTGGCGGAGGTTCCGGCGGGTACGTCGGGCGCGATTTCGCTGACGGGTACGCTGGGAATGGTCGCGGGCGCGCTGTTTGTGGCACTGCTGACGTGGCTGGAGCCGCTTCATGGAACGCTGCTGCGCACGGTGCTGATTACCTTCGGCGGAATTTTTGGTGGCTGGATGGATTCCGTGCTGGGCGCGACGGTGCAAGAAAAGCGTCACTGCATCAAGTGTGGTGAAGCGACGGAGCAGCCTCGGCACATCTGTGGCAGTGCGACGCTGGTGACGGAAGGAATTGCGGGAATCGACAACGATACGGTCAATGCGCTGGCGACGACACTTGGGGGAACGGCTGCTGCCGTCGCCTGGCACTTTTTGGTGGGACGCTAGTTTTCGACGAAGCTCTTGAGTCGCTTGCTGCGGCTCGGATGACGGAGCTTGCGCAGCGCCTTGGCTTCGATCTGACGGATGCGCTCACGGGTGACTTCGAAGTCTTGACCGACTTCTTCGAGCGTGTGATCCGAGCGCTCGCCGATACCGAAGCGCATCCGCAGCACTTTTTCTTCGCGTGGCGTCAGCGTCGCCAGCACCTTGCGCGTCTGCTCGGCCAGGTTCATCGAGATCACGGCGTCCGACGGAGAAATCACGCCCTTGTCCTCGATGAAGTCACCAAGATGGCTGTCTTCCTCTTCGCCAATCGGCGTCTCCAGCGAGATCGGCTCTTTGGCAATCTTGAGGACCTTGCGCACCTTATCGAGCGGCAGCTCCATCTTCTCGGCAATCTCTTCCGGCGTCGGCTCGCGACCCAGCTCTTGCACCAGGTAGCGGCTCGTACGGATGAGCTTGTTGATCGTCTCGATCATGTGAACCGGGATGCGGATGGTTCGCGCTTGATCGGCGATGGCGCGGGTGATGGCTTGGCGAATCCACCACGTCGCGTAGGTCGAAAACTTGTAGCCGCGCTTGTACTCGAACTTGTCGACGGCCTTCATCAGACCGATGTTGCCTTCTTGGATTAAGTCCAAAAACTGAAGGCCACGGTTGGTGTACTTCTTGGCGATGCTGACGACGAGACGAAGGTTGGCTTCCACCAGCTCGGCTTTGGCCTTTTCGGCCATCCGCTCGCCTTCGTGGATTTCCTTATAGGTTGCGCGCAGATCGTCGACGGAAAGCTTGGCTTCTTCTTCGACTTTCTTGATGCGCTTCTTGGCTTCCGCCATGCCGAGCGCGGCGCTCTCAAGCTCCTCGGCGGTGACACCGAGCTTCTTGGTAATCGCCTTCGCCTTGGTGGCGTTGCCCTTCATTTCCTTGAGCGTCTTGGCCAGTTCCTTCGACGGCATTCCGACGCGACGCTCAAACTCTTCCAGCTCGGCTTCGCCTTTTTCGATGCGCATGACCAAGCTCTTCAGCTTCTGAACGATGCGCTCGATGACCTTCTTGTTGATGCGAAGCTCCGACAGAAGCTCGAACATTTCCTGCTTGTTCGACTCAATCTTGTCGCGCAGCTTCTTGCGCTTGGCCTCGATGGCTTTGCTTGGCGCGGGCGGAGCAGGCACTGGAGTTGCCGACGACGGAGCCGTAGGACTCGCAGGAATTTCCAGCTCTTCGACGATCTTTTCGTTTTCCCGCTGGAGCCGACGCACCTTGTCGATGATCTTGATCACCCGCTCGGTGTGCCATTCCTCGTCGAAGTCCGCGTCTTCTTCGTCCAGATCTCGAACGACGTCCTTGACGCGGATCTTCTGCTTCTTCAGCCGCTCGCCCAGATCGAGGATTTCTTCGACGGCAATCGACGAGTTGAGCACGACTTGCAGAACACGTCGCTCACCTTCTTCGATGCGCTTGGCAATCTCGACTTCACCTTCTCGGGTGAGCAGCGACACCGAGCCCATCTTGCGCAGGTACATGCGCACTGGGTCGTTGGTCTTGCTGTACCCGCCGTCGAACTCCTCTTCCTCTTCTTCTTCCTTTTTCTCATCGTCTTCGATGAGCTCAGGAACCTTCTGAGCCGTGTTCGAGCGGACTTTGACGCTGGCCGCAGAGTCAACGACCTCAATGCCTTCATCACCCAGCGACGACAGCCAGTCGTCAATCTGGTCAGACGACACCACGTCGTCGGGCATATGATCGTTCACTTCTTCATAGGTCAAGTACCCCTTGGCCTTGCCCATCGTAATGAGCTGCTGCTTGCGGCGCTCGGCGTTGTCACGATTCATCGCGGGGTATCTCCTTGAGCAGTACCAGCCACTGCCGGTGTGCCCGGGTGGCTATTTTGTAAGAGGGACGCGCGTAACTTGGTGAGATCTTGTATGCGCGAAAGTATCTGAAGTCTGTTTTCTTGTTCACCAGTCCGGCTGATTCGCGAAAGCGTTCGCTGAAGATCATTGACCTCCCGGACGATGGCTTGGGCTCGTAGCTCGGCGGACATGCGTGAAAGAAGTTCGTCGGGATGCTCGGCGGCGGTAAAGCGACCGACCAGCATCGCAGAGGCAACTTGGGCTCGTAGCTCGACGGGACACATGTTAACGAAGGTTTCGACGGAAACAATCTCGCCACTATGGCACAGGTCGCGCGCCTCTTCCAAAAGCTCGGCCAGCATCGGATGCGCAACCGCTTTGATTGTCTCGTCGCTCAGCCGATCCCACAGCGCTGGCTTGTCCGCGAGCAGACCGAGCAGATTGCGCAGTCCGGCTTCCAGTCCCTGCATGTCCATCGGCGAGGCTTGAGACGACTGCGGTCGCTGGGCGGACGCACTTGCTCGTGGAAACGCCGACGGAGCAGATCCTCGTACAGCTGACCCTCGCGGATCGACGCTGCGCGAAGCGGTCATGCTCGGTACGGCGTGCTCTCCCCGCGAAGACGCTGCAGCATGTGCGGTCGACGGCATGGTTCCGGCTGACTGCTCCATTTGACGCCACAAGACCTTGGGATCGACGGCCAGCGCGGAAGTCACTCGTCCGACGTACAGCTCACGAAGGGTTTCGCTCCGCAGCGCGGCCAGCAGCGGAGCGATGCGGCCAATGACTTTTGCGCGTCCGCTCAAGCTGTCTGATTCAGCTGTCGCCAAGACTTCGTCAATTACGTAATCGAGCGCGGGCTGTGCTTTGGCAATGCAGCGTTCCAGGGCTGCGGCATCTCGATGGGCCAGCGTGTCGGGATCTTCACCGTCGGGAAGCTTGGCCACTCGGACATCGATGTCACGCTGCGACAGGGCCGCGACATCCGCCATCTGTGACGCCGTCAGCATCAGCAGCGAGATGTCTTTCATCGTCGCTGCTCGTCCCGCACGATCACCGTCTAGCATCAGCACAACGTGACCGTCTTCTCCGATGAGCCGCGACAGCAGCCGAACCTGTGTCTCTGTCAGCGCCGTTCCCATCGGAGCCAGCGTGTTTGGAAAGCCGTGCTGATGCAGCGACAGCACATCGAAGTTGCCTTCCACCAAGACCACTTGTCGTCGCTTACGGATCTCATCACGACCGACGTGAAGTCCGTACAGGTTTTGACCTTTGCGATACAGCGGCGTTTCCGGCGAGTTGATGTACTTCGCGCCTTCATTCGGTCGCGGCTGTTCCGTCGGAAGGACTCGTCCGCTAAAGGCAATCACGTCGTAGTCGGCTTGCTGACCCGTCTTCGGCAGCAGCAGCGGACAGAGCACGCGATCTCGAAAGCGATCATAATGCGTCTGTGTCGTCGGAGGCGCACCTTTGGGCAGCGGCGTAGAACCCTCGCGACGAATCAGCAGGCCGCCCAGCTCCGCCAGCTCGTGCGGAACGCCACGCTGACGAAGCACTTGCAGCAGTCCATCCCAGCTATCCGGTGCGTAACCGAGTCGAAAGCCGGTACGGATTTCATCGGAAATTCCTCGGCTGGCGACGTACTGGAGCGCTCTTTCGCTGGCGGCAAGCTGCGCTTGGTAATACTTCGACGCCAAGGCATTGAGCTTGAGCAGCCTCAGTCGCTCACTCTCTTGCTGAAGCCGCAGCGCTTTGCGTTCCGGTCGCGACTCCTCTTCGTCTTCGGGAATGTCGATGCCCGCCCGCGCCGCCAAGTCGCGCACCACGTCGGCAAACGATCGACCTTCGCGCTCCATCAGAAAGCGAATCACGTCGCCCGACTTTTGACAGCCGAAGCAGTAAAAGAACTGCTTGGCGGCGCTCACGTTAAAGCTCGGCGACTTTTCCTGATGGAACGGACACAGCCCGAGGTAGTTCACTCCCGCACGGCGTAGCTGAACGTGTTCGCCAATGACGGCAACAATGTCCGTTCGATCGCGAATTTCCGCGACCTTGCTGTGAGGAATCAGGCCCAAGCTTGTTTGTGTCCCAGAGAGTGGCGGTTCGTCGGAAAAGCGTCTGATCGGCTTGCCGGTTCCGTTGCTCCTGGTCTGGGTGACAAGTGATGTCCTGTGAAGCCCGCAAACAAGTGAGCAGAGCAAGACGAGCAGACACTGCCGCCAAGTGGCCGGAAGTATGGGATGTTTCGTCCGGTCCGTCAATGATATCGACAGAGATTGCCAGCGAGCGGGCCGAGCGACTATTGTTCTGTTATGCACTCATTCGAGAGCTGGCTCGATGAAGGAAGCGAGCCGAGGACCACATGCCGCGCTGGTTCCTGATCGTCAACGGAGTGGCGCTGCTGGTGATGGGCGTCGGACTGCTCGTGCTTCGGCTGCGAGAGCGTCCGCTTCACAAGCACGTTCTTGGCCTGGTGTGGGCATCGCTGTGCTGCGCTGCTGGGATCGCGCTGCTGCTGATGGCCCAGGGCTACATCAATGCGCCAGGAGGAACACGGCCAGAGCGACCGCGCAACCTCCCGCCTGAGTTCCCGCAAGGTCAGTAACGACGCTTGCGGAAGCTTCAAAAGAGTGGGTTTGGTGGGACTCGAACCCACGACCAACGGCTTAAAAGGCCGCTGCTCTACCGACTGAGCTACAAACCCATGAAGCGCGCAGTAAGTAGCATGTGATTTTGCCTAGCGTCAACTCTCCGATAGAAAAATCGTCCTTTTTCCTGTCGGTTCCGTCTCACGCGAACTCGTGCCCATCGGTCAGGCGGAAGCAGGATGGCTCCTTGGCGCGCGTTTCATGGCTTCGCTGCGTCGTTTGCTTCGCACTGTCACTTCGCTGACGCAGGACACACCGCCCAAAGTGCGTGAAATCTCTGACGGGACGCCCGATTTATTGGTTGGTACAGAACTTGCCGGTGTTTTCGTTCATTCGCCGACCCTGCGCGCTGGTGCTGTCCGTGCGCGGAAGGTTACGCCGGAGAATCATCATGGGAATCTCGCTCGAAACGATCATCGATGGCTGTCCAAGCTGGGGATACCTTGTCCTGCTGATCGTTGCGTTTGGGCTGTCGATCTACGTCGCTGGGTGGGGGATGAAGCTGATGGGCTCGCTCTTTGACAAGGGCACGAGCAAGCCTTCGACGCCGTAATCAGTCTGGCTTGCCGCGATGCGCAACCTACTTCGCCCTCGCGGAGCCCTGGTCCAGCACAGTCCGTTCGAACGTTCCTGCTGACTCGCGCTACGGCGTAGCAATTGCTCACGTAGGAATCATCGCGCAGGCCGAAAATGAAAAAGCCCAGGACTTGCCTGGGCTTTTGATTTGGCTCCGACACTTGGTCGGATGCAGCTGCGGTACTTAGCGGATGAGTGCCGGGTAGGTCAGGCTCATCGGGTCGCCGCTGAACTCGGGGAACTTCACGCCTTTGACGACGCGAACCACGCAGTCGTTCGGACCCGAAGCGTCGGAGACCTTGCCGTTGCGACCAATCGTCAGCTTCACACTAACCACGCCCGACGCGCCTTCCGCCTTGCAGGGCGCAAAGTTGGCACCTTTGAGCGTGCTCATGATGACGCCGCGATCCAGGTTTTCGGGAAGATCCTTCTTTTCGGCTTTCTGCGGCTTGCCGCCCGATCCACCCGAAGCGCTATCCAGGAGCGAGTCCAGATCGTCTTTGGCAGCCTTCGGCTTGTCAGCGGCCTTCTTTGGCGGAGGCGGCGCTTCATCGGGAGCCTTGCCTGGACCCGCCTTTTCCGCTGGCGCCGGTGCTTCCTTGGCGGCTGCGGCGGGCTTGCTGCCCTTGTCGCCGGTCTTTTCGCTCTTGCTGGACTTGCCTGCCTTGGTGCCAGGCTCTTTGCTCGGTGCGTCGGTCTTGGCTGCCGGCTCTGTCTTGGCCGTCGTGCCTCCTGGCGACTTGACTTCCGTCGGTGCAGTCGTTCCAACCGTCGTTCCGGGCGAAGGCGTAGTGCCTGCCGTGCTCGGTCCCGTGGCCGTCGGACCACCCGCAGGGCCGGTCGTTGCCACCGTTGGCTGCGACGGACCCGACAGGAACACGACCAAGAAGATGATCAGACCGACAATCGAGACACCACCGACACCGACGAGCGCCCAGACCCACTTCGGCACGCCTTCCGACGGAGCCGTTGGGACAAGGACTGCTGGAGCGACGGGGGCAAAGACCGGAGCGGCATCGCCACCACCACCGAACAAGTCGGGGGCTTTGCTGGCACTCGCGCCAGACATCGGTCCGCCGAGGTGCTGCGCTGCCATCGCTCGGATGTCGATCAGACCCGATGCTTCCGACTGACCGCTGGCGTAGCCTGGCTTGTTGGCTTGTGCGCTGGACGCCGCACCACCACCGCCTCCACCAGCGAGCGCAGACAGGTTGTTCAGCGAGAACAGAACCGAGTTTTCGCTGCGTGCGCCCGTCATTCCACCGCCGCCCACATCAGCCGCTGGTGCTTGCGACGCGGCGTACTGATCGGCCTGCTGCTGCTGAGCTTGCTGCTGCTGAGCTTGCTGTTGCTGCTGCTGGGCTGCCTGCTGCTGGGCTTCGCGCTGCGCCTGGGCGGCTGCGAGTGCTGCCCGTGCGTCGCTTCCATTTTCGGAATAGAGCGTTGCTGCCGTCGGCGCTGCCGTCTTCACGGGCTCGCTGGCCGCTGGCTGAGACGCTGCCGGCTCTGCCGCCGGTTGAGCGGCTGGCTGATCGGCTCGCTTGGGCTCGCTCGGCTTGGATGCGAAGATCTCTTTGAAGTCGTCAATCGCGGACAGCTTGAGCCAGTCCTCGAAGCCTTCCTTCCAGCCGTACGTCTCGCTGTCGACCTGGCCAGCCTTGACCTTGCTGCGAACTTCCTCAGCCGTCATCGGGCCGACTTGCTCGCGATCGATTACGAGGTGCCACACCGCTTCTCCCGTCGCTGGCTCTTGAGCCGGAGCTGGGGCTTCAGCTGGTGCGTCTCCGCCTGCAGGTGATGACGCTGTGCCATCGGCGTTTTTACCAACGACGATGACGTGGCCGCACTTCTTGCAGCGAATCTTGAACGCTTTGCCGCTGACCTTTTCGTCGGCAATCTGGTACTTGGTTGCGCAGTTGTCGCAGACGATTTTCATGTTGGAAAAATCCCCTCTTCGGACTCGAAGCGGTGACCAATGAAACCCAGCTTATACGAAGCGCGCTTTTCGCCGCAAGCACGCTCTACCCTTGGGCTCCCCCGAAAAACACAGCCAGAAATCCTGGTTGAACCTGTTGTCACGGTAGGCAGCATGGCTACCTAAACGGATTCTTGAGCATGATGGTTTCCGCCCGTCCCGGACCCACCGAGATCAAGCAACAATCAATGCCTAGCAAAGTCTCGATGCGCCGTACATAACGCTTGGCGCTGGGCGGAAGATCTTCGACCTCGCGAACATTTTTTAGCTCTGCGTCCCAGCCGTCGAGCTCTTCGTAGATCGGCACGGCACGCACAATGTCTTCTGGATCGAGAGGTAGCTCGTCGTAGGTTTCGCTGACACCGCTGCCACCTGCTTCTGGGGTCAGCTTGTATCCGACACAGACCTTCAGCTTGCGCTGTCCAGCGAGCACATCCAGCTTCGTAAGCGCGAGTCCCGCCATGCCGTTGAGCCGCACCGCAAGCCGCAGAGCCGCGATGTCTAGCCATCCACAGCGACGAGGACGACCGGTTGTGGCCCCGAACTCGGCACCGGCTTGACGAAGGTGTTCCCCTTGGTCGCCATGTAGCTCGGTCGGAAACGGACCTGCTCCGACGCGGGTGGTGTAGGCCTTTGCGATACCGATCACCGACGAAATGGCCGTGGGACCGACCCCGCAGCTTACGCACGCACCGGCTGCCAGCGTGGTCGATGACGTGACATAAGGATAGGTTCCATGATCGATGTCGAGCAGTGCGCCTTGGGCACCTTCGAACAGGACGTGCTGGCCGCGCTGGATTTCTTCGCTGAGCACACGCGTCGCATCCTGAATGTGCGGTCGCAGCGCTTCTCCGTAGGCCAGATACTGCGTCGTCAGCGCATCGACATCCGGCACGGTCCCGCCAAGCTGCGCAAGGATCGGCCCGGTTTCTTCCAGCTGGTGCGCAATCCGCTCGCGGAGACGAGGCGCCGACAGCAGATCGCGCATTCGCACGCCGCGTCGCGACATCTTGGACTCGTACGCTGGACCGATGCCTCGTCGCGTGGTGCCGAGCGCGCCTTTGCCTTGCTCTCTCAGTCCGTCGAGCAGCTTGTGCGTCGGCAAAATGACGTGCGCTCGCTCGCCAATGATGAGATCACGATCGTCGCTGAGAAGGCCTCGGCTGCGCAGCTCTTTCATCTCTTCGAGCAGCGTCTGCGGATCGATCACCATTCCGTCGCCGAGTACGCAGCGCTTGCCGCGTCCGCGTAAAACACCCGACGGAACCAAGTGGGTGATGACTTTCTGTCCGCCGACGACCAAGGTATGACCGGCATTGGCTCCACCTCCGAATCGCACGACGGTGTCTGCGAACTCGGTGTAGAGGTCAACGACCTTGCCTTTGCCTTCGTCGCCCCACTGGGCTCCGACAATCACCACGTTGGCCATGCTGCGCTTGTCCTATGCATCCGGCCACACGTAAGGCCCGGAGCGGCTTCCTCTCAAGCGACCCACGCTAGGCGATCCACGCCCGCGAAAGCAAGCACGCTCGATCGTCCTCGTGACTTTGCCGAACTTGACACGGCGCGACTCATAAGAAATCGGACAAAAAGCTGTCTTTTTGTTGGTTATCCAACGAGCTGACCTTGTCGAGCACCGATCGCGATCCCATACTCATGTGCCTTATTCAGGACAAATAGCGTTACCAAGGAGACGGAAAAACTATGTTAGCTCGAAAATCTTTATTTCCTCGGGTTGGGCAATTTTTGGGAGCGGGCTCGCTGGCAGCGCTGCTGAGTTTGTCGATCACAAGCTGTGAGTCATCCAGCAGCCTTCCGCCGAATGACATGGGCGGTGTCGGGTCGATTTCTGTGACGAGCGTGAGTCCTTCGGTGGCTGGCATGGCAGGAGGAACCGCCGTTGCAATCTATGGCAGCGGTTTTGTGCAAGGTGCGACGGTGGCCTTTGGAAACAAGCAGGCGTCCGAAGTGACGGTGCTGTCTTCATCGAAGCTGCAAGCTGTGGTTCCTGCGTCGGATGGATCGGTTGGATCGGTGCCGGTGACGATTCGCAATCCCGACGGTAGCTTTGCGGTTGCAACTGGGCTGTTTGGCTATGTGCGGGTGGTGCTCGACTTTGACGCGGAGCGCATCGCGGTGGGCACGCATCCCGTCGCAGTCATCGCCGAAGACACCAACGGGGACAGCGGTCCCGAGATCATCACCGCCAACGATGGCTCGCAAGATGTGTCGGTGCTGGCGTGGAACGTGAACTACAAAAACGGCGTGAGCTTTTCGACGCCAGTTGGGCCGAACGCGCTGGCCGTCGCTGACTTTAACGGCAACAAGATCTTGGACATTGCGGTCGCTTGTAACAACGCAAGCTCCCAAGATCTGGCGATTTTGAGCGGCAACGGTGGCGGTGGCTTTATGGCGCCGGTGACGTTCGCAGTCGGGCGCAATCCGACGGCAGTTGTGACGCATGACTTCGATGGAGACGGCAAGCCGGATCTCATCTTGGCACCGCGCACGGGCGACACGGTGTTTGTGCTGCGCAACATCAGCGTGACGCCGGGCTTTGCGTTTACCAGCATGGCGACGTATCCGCTCAAGACGGGAAGTGCTCCGTCGGCGCTGCTGCTGGAGGATCTGACGAGCGACGTGTATCCAGAGCTGGTGACGGCGAACTATTCGGACGGGTCGATCTCGACGTTCATTGGCAACAGCGGAGGCGTCTTGACGGGTCCGAAGCATACCGTCGCTGGCGCGCAAGTGCTGTCGCTGGCTGCTGGGGATGTAACCGGCGATCAGAAAAAGGACGTGGCGGCGCTGAACTTCGGAACCAAGACGGTGACGATTCTGAAAGGTCGTGCCGACGGAAGCTTTGATCCAGGTGAGATCATTGCAACGGAAAAGGATCCGCGCGTGGTGGCGATGGCTGACATGGATGGCGACGGAAAGCTGGATCTGGTGGTTGCCAATGGCGGTGCGGACAGCGTCGGGATTTACCTGGGCAATGGCACGGGCGGGTTTGATGCTCCGCAGTATGTCTCGACGGGAGCAACGCCGTACGGAATGGCGATCAAGGATCTGAATCTCGACGGAAAGCCAGACATTGTGACCGCGAACTACAACAGCAGCGATGTGTCGATCCTTCGCAACAAGACGCAGCGCTAAGCCGTGGACTGGTCCGTCGCACACACGCTTTCAAGAGCCGACCAAAGGTCTGTGTGGTGCCCGCCGGTTGGCCTGTGTTAGGAGTAACGAATGCAATCGGCATCCATGGAATTGAGCGCAGCTGCCCAGAGCCGCACCGCCACGAGCCAAGCGGAGCTGGACAAATACCTAGCCATCCTGAGCGAGAATGCGACCCCGTTTGCACGGCTTGCTCCTCGTGAAAAAGCGGCGCTGCTGCGCGCTTGTGTGCCACGACTGTTGGCGGTGGCCAAGGACTGGGTCGCTGCGGCGTGCAAGGCCAAGGGTCTGAACATGGACTCGTCGGCAGCCGGAGAAGAGTGGCTGGGCGGTCCGTACGTGACGATGCGATGCCTGCGAAAGCTCATCACGGCGCTCGATCAAATCCAGGTCTCGGGAAAGCCGAAGCTTCCGGCGGGCGCGATTCGCGTTGCGGCAGACGGACGGACCGAAGCGCTGGTGATGCCGGGGGAAGCGTACGATCACGCGATCTCGGCGGGCTTTACGTGTCGGCTGCGGATGGAAAAGGGCTGGGACGATCGCAAGGTGCGCGACGCGCAAGCGATCTTCTACAGCAAGCGTGATCCCGTCGGTGGCGTGTCGCTCATCCTCGGGGCGGGCAACGTGGCGTCGATTCCTCCGACGGATGCGCTGTACAAGATGTTCCACGAAGGCATGCTCTGCATCGTCAAGCTCAACCCGGTAAACGAATACCTGGGTCCGTTCTACGAGCAGGCGTTTCAGCCGCTCATCGAGCGAGGCTATCTGCGCTTCGTCTATGGCGGTGCCGAGGTGGGAAGCTACCTGTCGTATCACCCGCAGATCGCCGATGTTCACATCACCGGGTCGGATCGTACGCACGATCAGATCGTCTGGGGTCCGCCGGGTGAAGAGCGCTCGCGTCGGCAAGCGGCCAATGATCCGCTGCTGAAGAAGAACATTACGAGCGAGCTGGGCTGTGTGACGCCGGTGATGATCGTGCCGGGCAGCTACTCGGCGAGTGAGCTGCGGATGCTGGCGGAAAACATCGTGACGCAGGTCGTCAACAACGGATCGTTTAACTGCAACGCCGCCAAGATCCTGGTGCTGTCGGAGTCGTGGCCGCAGCGAGAAGAGCTGCTCAAGACGGTGCAGGAGATCTTCCAGGACATGCCGACGCGGCGTGCCTACTATCCCGGTGCGAACGAGCGCTTTGCCAAGCTGACGGCAGGCAAGACGGTGACGCGGCTTGGGCAGGCGGTGGAAGGGACGCTGCCGTGGACGCTGATTCGCGATGTCAGCTCGAAGAATCCCGACGAGATGCTGTTTTCGACGGAGCCGTTCTGCTCGATCATCAGCGAGGTGACGCTGCCAGAAAAAGATGCGGCGGAGTTTGTGACGGCAGCGGCGCGGTTTGCCAACGATCGGCTGTGGGGCACGCTGAGCTGTAGCATGTACGTGGCTCCGTCGACGGAAAAGCAGCCGGATGTGCAAGCGGCGATCGAAAAAGCGTGCGACGTGCTGCGCTACGGTGTGGTGTCGATCAATCACTGGCCGGCGGTGGCGTACGGTGCGATGACGCCGCCGTGGGGTGGACATCCGTCGGGAACGCTGCTCGACATTCAGAGCGGCATCGGCTTTGTCCACAACTCGTTTATGTTCGAGGGCATCGAAAAAGCGATCCTGCGTGGACCGCTGGCTCCGTCGCCGAAGCCGCCCTGGTTTGTGACGCACAAGCGCTCACACGAAGTCGCAGAGCGGATGCTTCGCTTCGAGGCGGATCCGTCGTGGCTGAAGATTCCAGCGATTGCCTTCCACGCGCTGGCGGGATCGTAAAACCCTTCGCAACTGCTGCAGCTGCCTATGATTCGCATCGTCGCTGGAGAGCTGGGGGGCCGTCGGCTGCGCACCCCAAGCGGACTTCACACTCGTCCCACGACGGAGCGAGTGCGCGAAGCCCTGTTCAACATCTTGGGAGAGCTGCGACCGGGCTGCGTCGTCTGGGATCTGTGTGCGGGCAGCGGTGCGCTGGGCATGGAAGCGCTGTCGCGCGGCGCAGGTCAGGCGGTGTTTGTCGATAGTGATGCGACGGCCTGTCGCGTGCTGCGTCAAAACCTGGCCTCGCTCGGGTTGGCGACGCGTGCGCAGGTGGTGGAGCTTTCGCTTCAGCGCTTTTTGCACAGTCGCGCGCACAAGTCAGAGCCGGTCGGGCTTCTGCTCTGTGATCCTCCGTATGCGGCGGGAGAGCTACCGAAGCTGCTTGCCTGGCTGTCGAGCGACGGTGCTGCCTGTCTGGCACCGGACTGTCGTGTGGTGATCGAGACGGATGTGCGAAACCGTGGGGACTTGGGCCTTGGCACTCGGTACGGCGCGCTGGTCTGCGAAGACGTCCGTCGCTATGGCGATACCGTGCTGCTGTTTTGGACTGTGTCCGCTCTGGCCGCGTACGAACCGTCTGGTTTGAAGCCTCCAGCGTAAGGAACCAAGCCGCCAAAATCGTTGGCACTTCTATCGCTGTCTCCGACGGTAGGTCTAGCCTTGCGCAATTCGGCAAGTTGCGAGAACCTAAGAGACAATGCTTCCCACAGGCTCTGATCCCCGTGCCCTCCGGGCGAAGCTGATTTCGTACCTGGGCAACGTCAAACAGTTTTTCGAAGCCACGAGCGTTGGATTCAATCCAAATGTCTCGCCGTACTGGTCGGCGTTTGATGCACTGCGTCGTAACAAGCCTCTCGCTGAGGAGTTTGTGTCGCAGCTTCAGACCCTGCTTGAGTTTCTCGATCGCGAGATGATTCCGGCGCTGGCGCAAGCTCCGGCGACGGCACAAGCTGCGGCTCCACCACCAGCGTCCGCGCCCTGGCCGGGTCCAGCGGGAGCGGCACCGTCCGCGCCCTGGCCGGGTCCAGCGGGCTTTGCGCCGGTGGCTCCAGCGAGTCCCGCACCACTTCCAGGCACGATTCCGCTGCCAGACGGGACCTTCAACAGCGACGAGACGCAGCTTCTGGATCGGGTGTCTCCGGCGGTGATGATTCAGCGAATTGCGACGAGTGATCCGGTTCCGCGCTCGCCCGCGCCGACGCCAGGGATGACGCTGGGCAATCGGCGACCGGAGCCTGCGCGCAGTCCTGAGCCGGCTCGTCCGGTGACGCCGCCGCGCGGTCAGGAGCCGGTTCGGGTTGCGCCGCCGAGCGTGTCCGACGAGCCACCGAAGTATGATGTGGCCGGAGAGCTGAGCCTGGCCGACGTGCTGATTGCGGATCGTGAGCTGCAGACCGATCCGTCGCTGCCGCCACCGGCTGCGCCTGTGCGTCGTCCGATTGATGCGCCGCTGCCGGGTGTCTCTCGGGACTCGCGAAAGTCGATTCCACCGGCTCCGGCGCGACGAGATGTGGCGGTGGAGGAGCCTGCTCCGTCGGCCAAGCGTGCGGCGCTGCTGGCGGTTGCGCTGGAACCGGCAGAGCCAGCGAAAGCGGCAGAGCCAGCGAAAGCGGCAGAGCCAGCGAAAGCGGCAGAGCCACCGGCTGCGACGCGGGCCCCGACGAGCAAAGCGGCCAAAGCGGTCGCAAGTCCGGCTCCGGTGATTGCGGCGACGCCACTTCCGGCTCCAGTTCCGATGTCTGCGGAGCTGCCACGGGCGGGAATCAAGCTGCCACCGATTACGCGGGCGACGAAGACGATCTCTGCGACACCGGAGCCTGCGGCGGCTCCGACGGTGGTGGCCAGTGGGCCAAGCAAGAGCCCAGCCAAAGAAGCCAAAGCGGCGGTCGTGGAGAGCAAGCCGGTCGCGGCTCCTTCTGTGGCCCCGGTTGTTGCGTCTGAGCCAGCGGCACCGGTCAAGCCAGCGGTTGCCAAAGCGCCTGCGCCCGACAAGATCGCGGCCAAAGCGGTGGAAAAGCCAGCGGCGGTGGAAAAGCCAGCGGCGGTGGAAAA
>ERZ724507.600-NODE-600-length-16083-cov-4.509920_pt1 | contig 16083 bp, 12 predicted proteins | sample MGYA00376040_ERZ724507 | MGnify/ENA primary metagenome ERZ724507 (study PRJEB28724, sample SAMN07190883) | activated sludge metagenome | isolation source: activated sludge of sewage treatment plant in Hong Hong | place: Hong Kong | collected 2016-03-17 ...
ATGGTGCATGCCGGCGTGATCCTGCTGATCCGCATCGAGCCGCTGCTGCTGCAGGTGCCGGACATGATGATCGCGCTCGCGTTTGCCGGCCTGGCGACGGCCGTTTATGGCTGGCTCTGCGGTCGCGTGCAGAGCGACGTCAAGTCGGCCCTGGTCTATGCGACGGTGATGCAGGTCGGGCTGATGGTCGCGGCCTGCGGCCTCGGCTGGTTCGAATTCGCCGCCTGGCATCTGGCGCTGCATGCGCTGTGGCGCGGCTACCAGTTCCTGATGGCGCCTTCCTACCTGCTGCTGGCGCCGCGGCCGGCACGCCTGCCGCCATCGCTGACGCAGAATGTACCGCTCTATACCGCCGTCCTGCAGGGCTTCTGGCTCGACCGTCTGGCACGCGGGCTGCTGCTGCGGCCGACGCTCTCGCTCGGGCATGACATGCGTCGCCTCGACGATCGCGTCATCGATCGTCTGCTCGGCGTCCCGCAGGAATCGCGCCGGGGCATCGCGATGTCCGGCAACGGCGTCGCCGGCCGTGCACTGACGGTGCTGTCGGAATGGCTTCAGCTCGTCGAGGATCGCCTCGTTCTTCAGAGCGGCGGCGGCGTGATGACGCGCGGACTGCGCCGTGTCGGTGATGCGATCCGCGTGCTCGAGGGCCTGCTCGAGGAGCCGCGTTACCTGATGCTGATGGTCATGGCGACCTTCGTGGTGATCCTGTGATGAACCTGCCCATGACTGCACTCACCGAGCTTCACTGGTCCCGCCATGCCGCACTGCCGCTGCTCTTCCTGCTGCAGTTGCTGCCCGCCTGCGGCGGCCTGCTGCTGCTGGCTGTGCGCGAGCGTCGCTGGGCCGAGCAGCTCGGGCGTGCGATCTTCCTCGCCGAGCTGATCCTGGCGATTCTCCTCTACGCCGGTATCGATGCCGGCTCCCCGGCACTGCAGTTCGCCGAGCGTTTCGATCTCCTGCTCTACCACGTCGGTGCCGACGGCGTGACGGTGCTGTTCGTGCTGGTCGCTGCGCTGATCGGCCTGCTGCTTTCGCTCTACGAGCCGGCGCGCGATCGCATGCGCCATGCCGAGCTGCTGGCGCTGATCCTGTTCGCACAGGCCGCGCTGATGGCGATGCTGGCGACCACCAACCTCGTCTGGTTCTCCGCAGCGTCGGCAGCGGAGCTGGGACTGGTGGCCTACCTGCTGCGCGTGTGGGCCTCCGGCGATGCCGGCGATCTCGCCTATTCGCGCTTCCTGCAATATCAGGGCTTCGGCCTGCTGCTCTTCGTCGCCGGCGCCGTCGTCCTCGCCTGGGGGCATTCGGATGCCACCGGCGGCAGCTGGAGCTTCGATCTCTTCGACCTGGTCCTGACGCCGCCGCTCGGCAAGTTCCAGTCGGCGGCCTTCTTCCTGCTTTTCTACGGTCTCGCCGTACGGACACCGCTGTTTCCGCTGCATGGCTGGCTGCCCAACATGGCGCAATACGGCACGATCGCCATCGCGCCGACGCTGTTGCTCGGTGTCAAGGTCGGCATCTACGGCATGGCGCGCTTCGTGCTGCCGCTGACGCCGGACGCCGTTCTCGCCTGGCAGCCCTACGTGGTCGCCTTCGCTGCGACCGGCGTCTTCTTCACGGCAGCGCTCGCGCTCCTGCAGACCAACCTGCGCCGCCTGCTGGCCTTCGCCGTCGTCAGCCATACCAGCCTGATCGTGATCGGCCTGTTCACGCTGCGCCCGCTCGGCGTGCAGGGGGCCCTGCTGCTGACGGTGAACTTCGGTTTTGCGGTGACGGTGCTGCTGCTGATGGTGGCCTTCGTCTACAGGCGCACGCAGACCGCCGAACTTTCCGAGCTCGGCGGTCTTTTCGAGCGCATTCCGTTCATCGCCATCGCGTTCCTGATCGGCGGCTTTTCCATCGTCGGCATGCCCGGTACGCCGGGATTCGACGCTGCGCACCTCGTGCTCGAGGCTGCCATCGAGCATTTCGGTGCGCTGCCGACGGTCGCCGCCGCGCTTGGCAACGTCGCCGCGGCCGGATTCCTGCTCTGGGCCTTCCAGCGCGCGTTCCTGGCGCCGCTGCCGGAGGGGGCGAAGCCGGTCGAACGCGTACGGCCGATGGAATACCTGCTCGGCGGACTGACGCTGTTCGTGCTGCTGGCGGCAGGCTTCATGCCCGAACCGTGGCTGCACCTGACCGCAGCGGCGACGCAGGCGATCGCCGCGCGTTTCAGTGGAGGCTGATGCGATGACCTTGCCGCTGCATTTTCCGCTGCTCTCGCTGCTTGTCGCGCTGCCGCTCGTCGGCGCGCCGCTTTGCCTGCTTGCGCGCGATGAACGGCTGGCGCGCACCATCGCGCTGCTGACGGCGGCGCTTGCACTGCTTACGGCGCTGGTTGCGCTGGGGGCGTTCGATGCCGCTCTGAGCGATTTCCAGTTGCTGCACCGCCTGCCGTGGATTCCGGGGCTGGGGGTCGACTGGTTCGTCGGCGTCGACGGCCTCTCCATCCTTTTCCTGCCGGCGACGACGCTGCTCTTTCTTGCAGCGCTCGTCGTCAGCGGGCGAGCGCTGTCGCCGGCGCCGGGGGTTTACTATGCCTGCGTCCTGCTGCTCGAGGGCGCCACGCTCGGGATTTTCTGCGCCCTCGACACCTTGCTCTTCTTTTTCTTCTGGGAGCTGACGCTGCTGCCGCTCTACTGCCTTGTCGGAATGTGGGGCCTCGCCGGCAGCGGCCCGCGCGCAGCGACGCGCTATTTCCTGCTGATGCTCGGCGGTGGCGTGCCGTTGTTGCTGGCCTTCCTCGTTCTCGCCAGCCACGCCGGCATGAGTTTCGACCTGCCTTCGCTGCTTGCCGCGCCCCCCGGACGGGATATCCAGATTCTGGTCTTCCTGCTCTTCCTCGTCGGCTTCGGCGTCAAGGTCCCGCTCGTGCCGCTCCATACCTGGCTGCCATCGCTGGCGCTCGGCGGACCGGCGGCGGTGACGGCGCTGGTCGTCGGCATGAAGCTGGGCGTCTATGGCCTGCTCCGTTTTGCAATCCCGCTCGCCCCGGTCGCGGCACAGGACATGCACTGGCTGCTCGCCGGACTCGGCACGCTCGGCATCCTCTACGGCGCCGTGGCGACAACGGCACAGAGCAACCTGCGCGGTGTCGTTGCCTACGGCAGCATCTCGCACGTCGGTCTTGCCTTGCTTGGGCTGGCCTCCTTTTCGGCCGCCGGCCTGCAGGCGACGGTCCTGCTCCTGCTCGGTCTCACACTCGCGACGGGCGGCAGCTTTCTGCTCCTCGCCGGCTTGCAGCGGCGTATCGGCACCACGGATCTGACGGCGCTCTCCGGCATCCGCCAACGCATGCCGCGGCTGGCGGGGTTTTTCCTGCTGTTCGGGCTGGCCGGCATGGGCATGCCGGGAACCATCGGCTTCCCGGCCGAGTTCCTGATCGTCGTGACGACCCTGCAGGAGCATAGCGGTGCAGCGCTGGCCGCCCTGTTCGGCATGATCGTCGGTGCCGGTGCCTTCCTTGGCCCTTATCGCAGCGCCTTTTTCGGACCGCTGCGAACCGGTGCGGTGGCCGAAAGCGACGATCTGACACCGCGCGAGTTCGCGGTGGCGCTGGTCTTCGCAGTGCTGTTGATCGGCGCCGGCCTGTTCCCCGGTGTTCTGCTCGATGTCCTGCGAGTGTCCGCGGAAGCGTGGGCGAATAGCCTCTCGCTGACGACCGGCTGAGCTTCCGCAACTCCAGCGCAGCCCCCTGTCCATGGGCCTTTGGTGACCGCTGCCAGGGGTTTCGGTGTAGGATGCCAATGCGCTGTTGCGCCCCCTGCTTTTGGAGAATCCTGTCATGCGTTCGCTTCGTTCCTCTCTGCTGTCGTGCACCCTGGCGCTCGCGGTGGTCGGCTGTTCGTCCGAAAAACCGGCTCCCGTCGCCCAGATTCCCGAGGTCGGCGTCATCACCGTGACGGCACAGGTGGTGCCCTATACGTTCACCTTCGTGGCGCAGACAGAGAGTTCCAGGCAGGTGGAGATTGTCGCGCGGGTCGCCGGTTTCCTCGATCGCATCGCCTATGCGGAAGGTGATTTCGTCAAGGAAGGCCAGACCCTGTTCCAGATCGATCCCAAGCCCTTCAAGGCGCAACTGGAGGCGGCACAGGGCGAGCTCGGCGCACAGAAGGCGCGCCTGGCGACAGCGAAGGCGAATCTGGCGCGCGTGAAGCCGCTGGCCGAGCAGAATGCGCTGTCGCAGGCCGACCTGGACCGTGCCACCGGAGATTTCGAGGCGGCCACGGCCAGCGTCTACTCCGCCAGTGCCAAAGTGCGCGAGGCCGAACTGAACCTCGGCTACACCACCATTCAGGCGCCGCTGAGCGGTGCCGCGAGCCGTTCCCTGCAGCGAGAGGGGGCATATGTCGGTGCCAGTGCCGATACGGCCAAGCTCACCTATGTGGCGGCGCTCGATCCGATATGGGTCACCTTCAGCGTCTCGCAGAACCAGGTGGCGCGTCTCAAGGAAATGGTGGCCAAGAAGCTGCTCGCTGTTCCCAGCAACGAGCACTTCGAGATCGAACTGGTCTTGCCGGATGGCAGACCCTTCCCGCATCGCGGCCGCATCAATTTTTCCGATCCCTCGTTCAGCAAGGAAACCGGTACCTTCATGATCCGGGCATCGGTGCCGAATCCCGACCGGGAACTCCGCCCCGGCATGTTCGTGACCGCCAACGTGATCGGCGCCGAGCGCCCGAGCGCCATCGTGGTGCCGCAACTGGCAGTGCAACAGAGTCCGAAGGGAAATTTTGTCGTCGTCGCCAACGCCGAGAACCACGCGGAACTCCGCCCGGTGATTGTCGGCACTTATGTCAACGACAAGGAAATCGTCATCGAGCAGGGGCTCAAATCCGGCGATCGCGTGATTGTCGACGGTCTTGTCCGCGTCGTGCCGAACGCGCCGGTGAAACCGACGCCGCTGACGGCGCCTGCCGCGAAGCCCGCCGCTGCCGCCGCTGTATCGGCAACGGCAGCGAAATGAGCGGACGACAAGAATAAGGGCGCACCATGTTTACCCACTTCTTCATTGCCCGGCCAATCCTCTCGTCGGTCATCTCGCTGCTGATCGTGCTCGCCGGCGCCGTCTCGCTGGCGGTCTCGCCGATCGAGCAGTATCCGGACATGGCGCCGCCGCAGATCCAGGTCACGGCACGCTACCCGGGCGCCACCGCCGAAGTCATCGCCAACACCGTCGCGGCGCCGCTGGAGGCTCAGATCAACGGCGTCGACAACCTGCTCTACTTCCAGTCGGCGAGTTCGTCCTCGGGCAACCTGACGATCAACATCTTCTTCAAGCCGGGAAGCAACCCGGACATCAACCAGGTCAACGTGCAGAACCGCGTCAGCCAGGCGCTGCCGCAACTGCCGCAGGTAGTGACGCAGCAGGGGGTGACCGTCGACAGCAAGTCCTCCAGCTTCCTGCTCGTGATCTCGATCTTCTCGAAGGACGACAGCTACGACGCAACCTTCCTGGACAACTTCGCCAACCTCGGCATCCTCGAGGAACTGAAGCGCGTGCCCGGCGCCAACCGGGCCAGCGTCTTCGGCCTGCCGGACATTGCCATGCGCGTCTGGCTGCGCCCCGACCGCATGGCCCAGCTGGGGGTGACGGCGGAGCAGGTGAGCAATGCCATCCAGAGCCAGAACCAGACCTTCGGCATCGGCCAGATCGGCGCGCCGCCGATGCGCGGCAGTGTCGACCAGTCCTTCGTCGTGACCGCACAGGGCCTGCTCACGAAACCCGAGGAATTCGAGAACATCATCGTCCGTGCCGCCCAGCAGGGCTCGGCGATTGTCCGCCTGAAGGACATCGGCTCGGTCGAAATGGCCAAGCGCGACTACACGATCGCCAGCCGCATCAACGGCAAGCTCGGCACCACCGTTGCCATCTACCAGCAGTCGGGCGCCAACGCCGTCGATACGGCGAAGGCGGTGCGCGCCCGCCTCGAGGAGCTGAAGCGGACCTTCCCGCCCGGACTCGAATACAAGGTCGTGCTCGACACCAGCCTGTTCACGATCAACTCGATCGAGAAGGTCGTCCATACCTTCTTCGAGGCCGTCGTGCTGGTTGTGCTCGTCGTCTTCGTCTTCCTGCAGACGCTGCGCGCGACGGTGATCCCGATCCTCGCGGTGCCGGTGTCCATCGTCGGCACCTTCATCGGCATGCACCTGTTCGGCTTCTCGATCAACATGCTGACGATGTTCGGCATGATCCTCGCCATCGGCCTCGTCGTGGACGACGCGATCGTCGTCGTCGAGACGGTCGAGGCCAACATGACGACGAAGAAGCTCTCGCCCTTCGAGGCGGCCAAGACGGCGATGACTGAAATCGCCGGCGCGCTGATCTCGATCGTGCTGGTGCTGCTCGCCGTCTTCCTTCCGGTGGCCTTCCTCGGCGGTGTCACGGGCACGCTCTACAAGCAGTTCGCGGTCACCATCGCGATCTCGATGGTCATCTCCGGGATCATGGCGCTGACGCTGTCGCCGGCGCTCGCCGCGATCATCCTCAAGGCGCACCACGGCGAGAAGAAGGGATTCTTCAAGTGGTTCGAGACGACCTTCGAGCGTGTACGCCTGGGCTATATCGGCGGGGTCGGTCGTGTCATTTCCAACCCGGTCAAGGGCCTTGTCGCGTTCTGTGCGGTGATCGCCGCCGTGCTGGCCCTCTTCCGCATCCTGCCGACCAGCTTCGTTCCGGACGAGGATCAGGGCTATTTCTTCGTCGCGATGGCCGTGCCTGATTCCGCCAGCCAGGCGGTGACCGGAAAGCTCGCCATGGAGGCGGAAAAGATCCTGCTTGCGGATCCTGCCGTGCAGGACGTCGCGACCGTCAACGGCTACAACCTGATCGACGGCCAGCAGCAGAACAACTCGGCGGTCCAGTTCGTCTCGATGAAGCCGTTCGATGAGCGCAAGGATCCTTCGTTGCTGTCGTTCGCGGCCCTGCCGCGACTGAATGCGGCGTTCTCCAGGTTGCGTGACGGTTTCGTGCTGGCGATCAACCCGCCGTCGATTCCCGGCATGGGCACGACCGGAGGCTTCGAGTTCTACATGCAGAATCGCGGCAGCGGTAGCAGCAGTGTCATGCAGGAGAAACTGAACGCATTCCTCGCCAAGGCGCGCCAACGTCCCGAACTGCACGGGGTGAACAGTACCTACCGCGCCAACTCGAAGCAGCTCTTCGTCGATCTCGACCGCAACAAGGCCGAGTTGCTGGGCGTGCCGGTATCCGAAGTCTTCCAGACGATGCAGGGCTACTTCGGCTCGCAGGTCACGGGCCAGTTCAGCCAGTACAGCCGCGTGTGGTGGGTGATTCTGCAGGCCGATGCCGACTACCGTGCGAGGCCGGAGGATTTCGACAAGGTCTATGTGCGCTCGGCGACGGGCGCCATGGTGCCCCTATCGACGCTGATCACGACACACTACGTCGCGGCACCGAAGATGGTGACGCGCTTCAACGGCTTCCCGGCAGTGAAGATCACCGGCAATCCGGCAGAAGGCTACAGCTCCGGCCAGGCGATCAAGGCCATGGAGGAGGTCGCGGCCGAGGTTCTGAGTTCCGACTTCTCCTACGCCTGGGCTGGCCAGGCACTGCAGGAAAAGGGCTCGGGCAGCACCTCGTCGCTGGCCTTCATCTTCGGCATCATCGTCGTCTTCCTGCTGCTCGCGGCGCAGTTCGAGAAGTGGACGCTGCCGGTGGCGGTCGTGCTGACCGTGCCTTTCGCGATCATGGGCGCGCTGCTGCTGACCTGGGTGCGTGGCCTCGAGAACGACGTGTACTTCCAGGTCGGTCTCGTCACACTGGTCGGTCTCTCCGCAAAGAATGCGATCCTCATCGTCGAGTTCGCGATCGAACGCGTGCATCACGGCATGTCGGTGCGAGAGGCTGCGATCGAGGCTGCCGGCCTTCGCCTGCGCGCCATCGTCATGACCTCGTTCGCCTTCATCCTCGGCTGCGTACCGCTGGCCACTGCCAGCGGTCCCGGCGCCAACAGCCTGCGCGCGATCGGTACCGGCGTCATCGGCGGCATGCTGGTGTCAACACTGGTGGCCACCTTCTTCGTGCCGCTGTTCTTCTTCCTGCTGGAAAGCTGGAGCGAGCGCCTCGACAAGAAGAAGGCATCCGCTGAGGCGACGAAGGAGGGGCACTGAAATGAAGCCGCGATTCCGCAAACTACTCAGCGTCGCCGTGCTGGCGGCAGCACTGGCCGGCTGCGCCGTCGGGCCTGATTACTCGCGCCCTGCGGTGGATATGCCGGAAACCTGGCGGGTCGATTACCCGCAGGCGGCCGAACTGTCAAACCTGCGCTGGTGGGAGGCGTTCCAGGACCCCGTGCTCGATGGCCTCATCGAAACTGCACTGCGCGAAAACCACGATCTGCGCATCGCCGCCGCCAGGGTCGAGCAATATCTGGGGCAATTGTCGACGACGCGTTCGCAGTTCTTCCCACAACTGGGCTACGGGCTCGACTTCAGCCACAACAAGATGTCGGAGCGCAGCATCTCGGCACCGCCGGCAGGATCGGCGCTCTGGTACAAACAGTATCAGGGCTCCATTAGTGCCGATTGGCAGATCGATCTGTTCGGCCGGGTGCGGAGGCAAAGTGAAGCGGCGCAGGCGCGTGTCTATGCGAGCGAGGAAGGGCGTCGCGGTACGCTGTTGACGGTCGTCGCGAGCGTCGCGTCGGGCTACGTCTCCCTGCGCGCGCTGGATCGCAAGCTGGAAATTGCTCGGGCGACGGCGACGAACTACGAAGGTTCGCTGAAGATCTTCCAGGCCCGCTACAAGGGCGGCGTGGTCTCGCAGGTCGAAGTGGCGCAGGTCGAATCGCAGTACCAGCAGGCCGTTGCCGCGATTCCTTCGCTCGAACGGCAGGTGGCTGCACAGGAAAACCTGATCTCGGTTCTGCTCGGCCGCGCGCCGGGACCGATCCCGCGCGGCCGGACGATTGAAACGCTGGTGCTGCCGCAGGTGCCACCGGGCCTGCCCTCGTCGTTGATCGAACGGCGTCCCGACGTGCTCGCCGCGGAGCAGAACCTGGTTGCAGCCAATGCCAATATCGGCGCTGCCCGCGCACTCTACTTCCCGACCCTTTCACTGACCGGCATGATCGGTTCGGTGAGTACGGCCTTGTCGAGCTTCATGACGGGGCCGGCCGGGGTCGCGATGGCCGCTGCCAGCCTCTCGGGGCCGATCTTCACCTTCGGCAACATCGAGGGGCAGGTACGTGCGGCCGAGGGTGGCGAGCAGGAAGCGCTCGCCAAGTACCAGCAGACCATCCTGGTCGCCTTGCGTGAAACCAACGATGCCCTGACTGGTGCCAAGAAGGCCGGCGAAATCTACGAGGCACAGGCGCGCCGCGTCGCAGTGCTGCGCGACTACGCCCGTCTGGCACGGCTGCGTTTCGAGAACGGCGCTGCGAGCTACCTCGAGGTCTATTCGGCCGAGAACGACCTGTTCAATGCCGAACTCACCGCAGTGGACAGCGGCGCCGACCGTATTCTGGAGCTGGTCGCGATCTACAAGGCACTGGGGGGCGGCTGGGTTGCCGAGGCCGATCGCCTGACGAAACCGGCGGTGCCGCCTGCCGATCCGGCAGTTCCCGCAGCGCCCGCCGCCGAACCTGCGGCACCGACCGAGGTTGCGACGGCGGAGGCGCCACCTTCCTAGCCCGTCAGCAGTTCCAGCCGCCGCGACCGCCAGTCGAGCACGGCGGTACGCACGTGCATCTTTTCGGCGAGCGCCGGTTGTTCGCGGGCGATGACCTCCGCCGCAAAGCCGGCCAGGAAGGCCGATTTCAGCTCGGCTCGGGCGCGATCGACACCGATCTCCTCGTAGGGTACGGACGCCAGCAGCAGGAAGCCGTCGTCGGGGATGCGATGGCGGCGCATGTTGGCCTCGATGATGCCGGCCGCCTTGCCGATCGGGTCGGCCAGTTCAGGGCTGTACGGCCCGACGATCAGCGCCAGGTTGGGCATGTGCAGGAAATCGAAGCCGCGCCCGAGGCAGATCATCCATTCGCGATGCTCGATATCCACCGCACGCTGCATCCGGCGCACCTCGGCGATATGTGCGAGATTGCCCGTCAGTAGCGGCAGCAGGTCATGACGGACCTGTTGCGGCATGTCGGGGAACAGCTCGGCGAGTTGTGGCGGCAGCGAGTCGCCATCATTCGTGCCGAGCGTCGAGAGATCCAGGATACGGCCGTTCTCGCCGTGCAGCAGCAGCGCATCCTCGTCGGTCTCGAAGCCGCAGACCAGCGGATAGACCGTGTCGTGGCCGAGCCCGAACACCGATTCGACCTGGGTCTTGATCCGGTAGGTGTGGGCCGTCGCAGCGGCGGTGTCGTAGGCGAATCCGGCGCAGCCGCGGTGCGTATCGCCGCGCGAGAAATGGTAGGTGATGAAGAGCAGTACACGCCGCCCGTCACGTACGCAGCGCTGGACGTAGCCGGCCAGAACCTCCCCCAGGTGGGGCCAGCCGAGATCGAACATGCCACCGAGGTTGCGGAAGGGCTGCAGGATGCCCAGCGGCGTCTTCGTCGCGACGGGAATGTTGATGCGCCCGTCCATGCACTTCAGGACGGCGATGGCGGTCGGGTGGTTCGCAAGGTAGCGCTCCCGCGCCAGCCAGTTCTCCGGGCTGCAGAAGCGGGCCGAATAATCCCGCGAGCGTTCGAATAGCCATTCGATGCGTTCGCCGATCGGTTTGCTATGGATGTCCATGACGCCCCTCATGCTGTGATGCGTTGCGGTCGCCGTCGCATGGGTCCGCTAACGTGACGCATCCGTCGGCGAATTAATACGCTCTTCCGGCAGTGGCGACAAGCGGGTCCGCCGGCGTTGCGGCAATGTGCCGCGGCGCTCGCACCGCTAACGATGCGGGCGTAACATACCCGCCATGACAAGGCAGTAGAATGGCCTTGGAAATACCGTTCGAAGCGAGATGGAAAAGGGGGCAATGTGACGATTACACTGAAACAGGGGCGCTGGGCATTGTTGTTCGGTCTGGCCAGCTCGTTTGCCGTGATTGCGGCGCCGGTGGTCTATCCCGCCAAGGGGCAGAGCGCACAGCAGCAACAGAGCGATCAGGGCGAGTGCCACGCGTGGGCCGTGCAGACGACCGGGGTTGACCCGGCGCAGGTCGCGACGCAATCGACGCAGCAGGCCGCCAGTCAGCCTGGTGGCGAGCGCGTGCGAGGTGCGGCGCGTGGTGCGCTCGGCGGTGCGGCAGTCGGCGCCATCGCCGGCGACGCCGGTAAAGGTGCCGGTGTCGGTGCGGTGGTCGGCACCATGGCGGGCGGCCACCGTGCCCGCCAGAACCAGGCCAATGCGCAACAGCAGGGGCAGGCACAGAAGAACGCGCAGATCGATACGTACTATCGAGGGTATGCCGCCTGCCTCGAAGGCCGCGGCTATACCGTCAAGTAAGGGGGACACGATGAAACGCATGATTGTCGGAATCCTGGCAGCTTGCTGCAGCCTGGCGGTCCTTGCCGAGCCGATCAACGGCAGCCGGCGCGCGATCTGCACCACGGAAGAATTGCGCGACTGCATCGCCGGTGCCGAATGCCTCAGTGGGGTGCCTGCCGAGTATGGTGCCCCGACCTCGGTGCGCATCGACTTTGCGGGCAAGCAGGTCCTCGGCGAGCACCGCAAGTCGAAGATTCGCGATATCGAGAAGAAGGATGGACAGCTCCTGCTGCAGGGACGTGAAATGGGTTACGGATGGACCATCGCGATCGACGGCAAGTCGGGCGACATGACCCTCACGCTCGTCAATCGCGAAGGCGCTTTCGTGCTCTTCGGGCGCTGCGCGCCACTCTGATTTTCCCAACAGTAAAAAGGCAACAGCCATGAACAAAAAAGTACTCCTCCTTGCGGCCGCCGCATTGACCGCTCCCTTCGCCGTGCAGGCACAGAATCAGCCGCAGGCCGTCGTCGTGGTCGAGAAGGCGCCGGGGGCCGGTGCCGTGTCCGAAGCGGTGCAGCTGCAGGGCAAGATCAAGTCGGTCGACAAGAAGCGCCGCTCGGTCGTGATCGTCGGGCCCAATGGCAACGAGATGCAGATGAATCTGAGCGACGAGGTGCGCAACTTCGACCAGATCAAGGTGGGCGATCTGGTCACGCTGACGATGATGCATGCCATAGCGCTCGAACTGCGCAAGGTTGCCAACAACGGTATCCGCGAGCGCGTCGATTCCGAGAATGCCGTCGTCGCCCGGCCCGGTGAGAAACCCGGCGTGATGGTCGAGAAATCGGTGCGTGTGATCGCCAACGTCGTGGCCGTCAACGGCAAGGCGCAGACGGTGACGCTGCGCGGGCCGAAGCGTACGGTCGAGCTCGCGGTCAAGGATCCGGCCATGCTGCAGAACGTCAAGGTCGGCGATCAGGTGGAAGGCGTCTATACGGAAGCCGTGGCGCTGACCGTTACGACGGCGCCGAAGAAGTAGGTCGTCAGGGGGCCGTCCGTCAAGCGCGCCCTCGTGCGTGCCTGGCGGCGGGCGTGCAGGGATGCAGGAAAGCGGACACGGGTGTGCGATGAACAGAATCAACGAACAATTGGCGGTCGGAAATACGCTGCAGCGCAAGATCGGCGAAGTATTCCGTCAGCGGGTGTACGGCGCCCGCGATCGCTACCAGAGCCGACTGACGGAGGCCTTCGGCACCCATGTCGGCGCGCTGACGGCCTCGCCGGACAGGTTGGCCGCCCTCGGTACCGGGACCGGCGATTACCTGACCGACGTCGCGCAGCGCTCGCTGATCTTCTGGGACACGCTGCGCCAGCGCGGCAACCAGTTTGTCGCGCACCAGAAGGCGGGTCTGCCGCCGGTGCTGCACTTCGACTACGAGACGATTCTCGATGCGCGCACCTTCGAGCAGCCGGTGAACTACGCATTGCTGCGCATCGTGCCGCCGAAGGGCGTCAAGGTCGATGCGACGCGCCGCCCTTACCTCGTGATCGATCCGCGTGCCGGCCATGGGCCTGGCATTGGCGGCTTCAAGGATGATTCCGAGATCGGCGTTGCGCTGCGCGACGGGCATCCGGTCTATTTCGTGACCTTCTTCCCCGAGCCGGAAAAGGGGCAGACGCTGCTCGATGTCTGCGCCACCGAATCGGTCTTCGTGAAGAAGGTACGCGAGCTGCATCCGGACAGCCCGAAGCCGGTCATCGTCGGCAACTGCCAGGGCGGCTGGGCGGCGATGATGCTGGCCGCATCGGACCCCGAGGATACCGGCCCGATCGTCATCAACGGCGCGCCGATGTCCTACTGGGGCGGCGCCTGGGAAGAGGGCGACAACGACAACCCGATGCGCTACTCGGGCGGCCTGCTCGGCGGCACCTGGCTGTCCTCGTACATCTCCGACCTCTCCGACGGCGTCTTCGACGGCGCCTGGCTGGTGCAGAACTTCGAGAACCTGAACCCGGCCAATACGTTCTTCGACAAGTATTACCACATCTTCAAAAACGCCGACACCGAGCCGCCGCGCTTCCTCGAGTTCGAGCGCTGGTGGGGCGGCTTCTTCCTGATGAACCGCGAAGAGATCGAGTGGATCACGCAGAACCTCTTCGTCGGCAACAAGCTGTGGACCGGCGGCATCAAGGCCAAGTCCGGCCGCTACCTCGACCTGCGCGAGATCCGTTCGCCGATCGTGCTGTTCGCCTCGATGGGCGACAACATCACGCCGCCCGAGCAGGCCTTCAACTGGGTCGCCGACGTCTATGGCTCGACCGAGGAAATCAAGGCGCGCGGACAGGTCATCGTCGGGTTGCTGCACCAGAACATCGGCCACCTCGGCATCTTCGTTTCCGGTGCCGTCGCCAACAAGGAGCACGCCCAGATCGTTTCGGTGATGAAATCGATCGAGGCGCTGCCGCCAGGTCTCTACGGCATGAAAATCCGTACCCTCACCTCGCGTGACGGGCAGGAGTCCTACGACGTCGAATTCGTCGAAAAGCGGCTCGAGGATGTCGTCGCCAACCTCAACAAGTACAAGCGCAAGGACGAGAAGCCCTTCGAGGTCGTGGCCGAAGTCTCCGATTTCAACCAGCGCGCCTACGAGCTTTTCGCGCAGCCTTTCGTGCAGATGCTGTCGAACGAATTCACGGCCAAGCTGGCGCGCGATTTCCATCCGATGCGCTTCCAGCGCTGGGCGTTCTCCGACATCAATCCGTGGCTGGGCTGGCTGGCGCCCGCCGCCGGTTTGGCGCAGTCGCAGCGCAAGGCGATGAGTGCGGCCCACCCGTGGCGGCAGCTCGAGACGATGGGCGCCGAGTTCATTGCCGCGTCACTCGACTTCTACCGCGATGTCAGCAACGCGATGAGCGAGGCCGCGTTCTTCGAGCTCTACGGCAACCTCTTCGCGCTGCATCGCGTCGGCCAGGACGGCCGCCCGACCGGCGAACCGGTGGTCGAGCCGCGCCAGCTGCCGGTCGTGCAGGAGGCGCTGGCGTCGCTCAACCGCGGTGGCTTCGCGGAAGCGGCTGCGCGCATCGGTTTCCTCCTGCAGCGGAACGGCGAACCGATGCCGCTTTCCCGGCTCGAGATGCGTGCCGCGCTGGCGCGCGACTACAAGGATCTGCTGCCGGCCCTCGGTACCGATGAGCTGCGCCGGATCCGCGGCCAGCAGGAACTGATCGTCCGCTTCGAGCCGGAGAAGGCCGTCGCCGCACTGCCGAAGCTGCTGGCGGACCCGCAGGATCGTGCGCGCATGATGTCGCTGCTCGATGCTGTCGTCGCCGATCAGCGCGTCTGGAAAGTCGAACCGACCGCCGAGCAGAAGCTCGCGCTGCAACGCATCGAGGCCGTGCTCGGCCACGCGGTGCCGTTGCCGGTTGCGGCGAAGTCCCTTGCCCGGAAGGCGCCGGCGGCGAAGAAGCCGGCAACCAGGAAACCGGCTGCTGCGCGCGCAGCAGCGAAGAAATCGTAAATCAGGGAGATCTGCATGGCCAAAGAAAAGAAAATCCGTCGTCCCATCCTCGAAGGCAAGAAGGCGCTCGTCATCGGCATCGCCAACGAGGATTCGATCGCCTACGGGTGCGCGCGCGCCTTCCATGAACTCGGTGCCGAGGTCGCGATCACCTATCTCAACGACAAGGCAAAGCCGCACGTCCAGCCGCTCGCCGAGGCGGTCGGCGCCAGGATTTTCGCGCCGCTCGACGTGACCCGGCCGGGCGAACTGGAAGCGCTGTTCGAGCGCATCCGCGAGGAATGGGGCGAGCTGGACATCGTCGTGCATTCGATCGCCTCGGCGAAGAAGGAAGACATCAAGGGCAAGCTGATCGACTGCTCCGCCGACGGCTTCGCCTTCGCGATGGATGTGTCGGTGCACTCCTTCATCCGCATGGCGAAGCTTGCGGCGCCGTTGATGAAGAACGGCGGCACGATGTTCGCGATGAGCTACCACGGCGCCCGCAAGGTGGTGCCGAACTATAACGTGATGGGGCCGGTGAAGGCAGCGCTCGAAGCGGCCTGCCGCTACCTCGCCTTCGAACTCGGCAAGAAGAAGATCCGCGTCCATGCGATCTCCCCCGGCCCGCTGAAGACCCGCGCCGCCTCCGGCCTCAAGGATTTCGACCTGCTGCTCAATGCCGCGGTCGAGCGCTCGCCGGTCGGGCAACTGGTCGACATCATGGATGTCGGCTTTGCCTGCGCCTACCTCGCCACGCCGTACGCCCGCCGCATGACCGGCGAGACGCTGTACGTCGATGGCGGCGTCAATATCATGGCCTGACGGCCGACGCACCTGAAACCAAGGAGACTGAAATGGCAAACGAAAACGACGCCGGCGTGATCCAGGCGCTGCTCAAGCGCTTCGACGAACAGCGCCTGCCGCGCGCACTCGAACTGAAGGCGAAAGTCGATGGCGGCCAGCCGCTGGAGCAGTTCGACGTGAATTACCTGGAAGACATCCTCAACGACATCCGTGCAATCAAGGGGCTGGTCGATCGCCACCCGGAATACGAGCCGCTGGTCGTCAAGGGCATGCAGCTCTATACCGAGATCACCGCGAAAGCGCTGCAGAACGAGCAGAAGTAGTCCGCAGAAAAAAGGG
>ERZ724507.604-NODE-604-length-16041-cov-7.736207_pt1 | contig 16041 bp, 17 predicted proteins | sample MGYA00376040_ERZ724507 | MGnify/ENA primary metagenome ERZ724507 (study PRJEB28724, sample SAMN07190883) | activated sludge metagenome | isolation source: activated sludge of sewage treatment plant in Hong Hong | place: Hong Kong | collected 2016-03-17 ...
CCCGCGGAATTCGCGGGCTCCTTATCGATGACCGGGACGCCGGTATTACTTGGCGGCAGTCCTGCGGGCAGCGGCAGTTGCGCTGACGGCCTTGGTGGTCGCCGTCGACGCTGCCTTCATGTTGGCCTCGGCGACATCGGAGAACTGCTTGGCCATCGCCGTCATGTTGTCGAAAGCCTTGGTCGAGGCGTTCAGCATCGTCTTCATCGTGGCCGCGAAGACATCGCCGCCGACCGGCGCGCTGGCAGTCGCCTTTTCGACGGCGCTGCTGGCGTTCTTGGCGAAGCTGCTGTACTGGCTCTCCATCACCGCGGTGACTTCCTTCTGCATGCTGCTCACCAGGTCATAGATGCTGCGCGAGTAATCGACCCACTTGTCGACGTTGGGCCTGGCCAGCTCGCTGTTGAGCTTGGCGACTTCGCTGGCGTCCTTGGCGCCGAGAAGCTGCTGGGCGTTGCTGACGGTGTTGTTGAAGAATTCGCGCGAGGCGGCCATGTTGAGGGCGGTCAGACGCTCGACGCCGTTGAAGGCGGTGCGCAGGAGCGCCATCATCACTTCGGCGTTGGCCTTCTGGGCCGCGGCAACTTGTTCCAGGTTCGGTTTGTTCATCATTTTCTCCAGTGTTGTGTCATCGGTGCGGACGAAACAGACCCGGCGCCGGGCGCCGGAGGTGATTGGGTCATTCGCAGCGGATTACTTCTTGCCGCGGGCGGCGGCGGCACCAACTGCCTTGACCGTCGCGTTGGTCGCCGCGGCGACATTGGCTTCGGCGATCTCGGCGACCTGCTTGGCAGCCTTGTTCATGTTGTCGAAAGCGGAATTGGCGGCGGCAATGGCGCTCTTGACGGCGGCGACGGCAACGTCGGAACCGGCCGGGGCGGACTTGGCAGCCTTGTCGAGCAGGCCGGCGACGGTCTTCTGGAAGTCGGCGAACTGGGCTTCGATCATCTTCGACAGTTCTTCCTGGGTCTGCGCGGAGATTTCGTAGACACTGCGCGAGTAGGCGACGGCCTTCTCGACATTCGGCTGGGCCAGAGAAGCCTGGATCGACAGGGCTTCCTGAACATCCTTGGCGCCCATCAGAGCCTTGGCGCCGGAGACCGAATCCTCCATCACGGAACGGGCGGTATTGAGGTTCAGGGCCGCGATACGCTCGGCGGATGCCAGCGCGGTATTGGCCACGGACAGCAGGGAATCGACGGTAGCCTTGTTGGCGGCGGCAAATTGCTCGGGGGTGGTGAACATTGTGGGATCTCCTGTATCAAGAATTGACGAAAGGTCTGGGACAAGCAGTGCAGCACACGGGAATCTTTTTGCTGCACTGCACCATGAACTCGATTATAGAGATGATTCGCCGAATGTCAACAAATATGGTGCACCGCAACAATTTATTTCGGGATGAGTCAAAACAGGGACTTGCCGTTGCGGAAAGAACCTCGGCCAATGCCGGATTTCGCGCCGCAGCGGTGATGGGCGCTCAGTTCCGTGGCGGCGACCCCAGCGCGCCGGATCCCTTCAGTTCCAGACGCTGCCCCGGGGCGGCAGGCTGCTCCGCCTGCGCGCTCTTGTTCCGCGGCTGGATAACCGCACGCACCCGCGCCGGCGGCGCTTTCGGGTCACGGTTCTGACCTGCCGTCACCAGATACTTTTCGCTGATCGCGTCATACCAGATGTAGTCCCCGCGGACCTGATCCTGGCCGCTCTTGACCCAGGCGCGATGGAAGAATTCGGCGATTTCGGTATTGGTGTTGTACTCGATGCGCTCGGCTTCGCCGTCGGTGTATTCCTCCACGCCCTCGCGCTTCTGCCGCATGCGCGCCAGTCCGTCCTTGCCGCCGAACGCGGTTCCCTTCTGGAAGCCGTACTGGTCCTCGGTGATCACGACGCGATCGGCGCGCAGCACCATGGTTCCCTTGATCACCACGACGTCGCCTTCGAGAATCTGGATCTTCTTGGCGTCATCGATCGAAATCCGGTTGGCTTCAACCTGTATGGGCTGGTCGCGATCGGCGCGCTCGGCGAACACCGGCTGCGACAGCAGGGCAAGAATCAGGAGGGTGGCGGTTCTCAGGCTCATTTTTTTGCTCGATGTGGATAGGACATTCCGGTGACCTGCGATTGCAGGACGAAGGTGGAGGCATTGTTGTCCACTTGCATGCCCACCCCCTTGACCCAGGAGCGGTCTTCGGTAATCTCGACCGGACTGTTGGTAAACGCGATCCCGGTATCGGGCTGGACGGTCAGGTCGGGCATGCGGGCGACCATCGCCGGCCTGTCCCTGGTCGCCGAACGAACCGCCTTGACATCATCCCAGAGAAACACGGTCTCCCCCTGGCTCGTCACCCGCGCGCTGTTGCCGGACGTCGTGACCGTCACCGCATCCGGCCGGTATTGGGTCAGCACCGGCGATTTCAGCTCCGAACTGTCGTCATCGGGGAAATGTTCCATGTATGGCGCCGTCAGGCGGTACTTGACCCGCCCCCCCTCGTCGAAGGTGCGGACCGTGAAATTCTCGGCAACGGCGTCCGGGTCGTGGCGGAACTTGCCGTCCCTGACCGTTTCCACCGGCGCCGTCACTTTCTGCAGCCAGAAGGTGACGCCGGCCAGCAGCGCCAGCAGCACCAGCGCGAAGATCTGGCTGGACGCGAATTTCATGGCGGGTCGAGGTAGGCGGCGAACAGGTTTTCGAGCTTGCCTTGGGCGGCAAGAATGAATTCAGCGGCCTCGCGCACCGCGCCGTGACCGCCGGCGCTGGCGGTCACCGCATGCGCACGGTCGCGAACCAGCGGCCGCGCGTTGGCGGGCGCGATGGCCAGGCCGCACTGCGTCATGACCGGCAGGTCGATCAGATCGTCGCCCATGAAGGCGCATTCCGGCCAGTGGAGACCGAGCCGTGCGAGCAGTTCGCCAACCGTCGCGCGCTTGTCGGCAACCCCCTGGAAGACATGTTCGATGCCGAGATCTGCGGCACGCGCAGCCACCACTCCCGAGCTGCGACCGGTAACGATGGCCAGTTCGATGCCGCCACGCTGCAGGAGTTTCAGGCCGAGACCGTCCTGGACGTCGAAGGTCTTGAGTTCAAGGCCGTCGTCGGTGTAACAGAGACCACCGTCGGTCATCACGCCGTCGATGTCGAAGGCGATCAGCCTGACGCGGCTGGCACGGGACCCGGCATCCATCAGATCACCTTGGCCGTAAACAGGTCATGCATGTTGAGCGCCCCCAGCAGGCGACCATCGCCATCGGCCACGAGCAGGGCGTTGATCCGGTAGCGCTCCATCATCTCGACCGCCTCGACGGCGAGGCGGTCGGGGCCGATGGTGCGCGGACCGGCGTGCATGACGCTGTCGATGCGCGCCGTTCGCAGGTCGATCCGCTTTTCGAAGGCGCGGCGCAGGTCGCCGTCGGTGAAGATACCGAGCATCCGTCCTTGGTCATCGAGGATGACGACCAGTCCGAGGCCGCCCCGCGACATGGCGAGGATGGCATCGGTGACACCGGTCTGCGGGCTTACGGTCGGCACGCTGTCGCCCCGGCGCATTACGTCGCGGACGTGGGTCAGCAAGCGGCGCCCGAGCGAACCGCCGGGATGGGAACGGGCGAAATCATCCGGCCCGAAGCCGCGCGCATCGAGCAGCGCCACCGCCAGCGCATCGCCAAGCGCCAGCGCCGCCGTCGTGCTCGCCGTCGGCGCCAGGTTATGCGGACAGGCCTCCTGCTCGACGCCGGCATCGAGGTGGACATCGGCTTCGCGGGCCAGTGTCGAGGTCGGCGCGCCGGTCATGGCGATCAGGCGCGCGCCCTGGCGCTTGACCAGCGGGACGATGCGCAACAGTTCGTCGGACTCGCCGGAGTTCGACAGCGCCAGCAGGACGTCGTCGCGGGTAATCATCCCGAGGTCGCCATGGCTCGCCTCCGCCGGATGCACGAAATAGGCCGGCGTTCCGGTACTGGCCATGGTCGACGCGATCTTGCGCGCGATATGTCCGGACTTGCCCATGCCGCTGACGATGACCCGCCCGTGGCAGTCGAGGATCAGCTCGACTGCGCGTGCGAACTCGCCGGCCATCCTGCCCGCCAGCGCGTTGACCGCGGCAGCCTCGATGCTCAGCGTCTGGCGCCCGAGATCGAGGGCGCGTTCCGGCGAAAAATGATCGGGCTTCAGGCTTGGGTTCATGGCCGTGCTGCGGTTATGATCGTCCAAGTATACCTGACTTGGCGAAACGCACTTGAGCTCGCTCTCCCTTGCCCTTCTGCTTCTCGGCACCTCGGTACTCGCGGTGGTAATCTGCCGCCGCGCCGACCTGCCGCCGGTTCTCGGCTATCTACTGGTCGGCAGCATCATCGGCCCGCATGCCCTCAACCTGATGGATGACATGCATCGCGTCGAGTATCTCGCCGAATTCGGCGTCGTCTTCCTGATGTTCTCGATCGGCCTCGAGTTTTCGCTGTCCAAGCTCTACGCGATGAAGCGCATCGTCTTCGGCCTTGGCCTGCTCCAGGTCGCGATCAGCATGCTGCTGATCGCCGGTCTGGTCATGCTTGCCGGCATCCACTGGCAACTCGGCATCGCCCTCGGCGGCGTCTTTGCGATGTCCTCGACCGCCGTGCTGACCAAGCTGCTCGCCGAACGCATGCAGTTCGACACGACGCACGGCCGGGAAATACTCGGCGTGCTGCTCTTTCAGGATCTCGCGGTGGTGCCGTTGCTGGTCATCATTCCGTCGCTGACGCAGCCGCCGGAAAAGCTGGCGATGCTGATCGGCATCGCCCTGCTCAAGGCCGTCGTCGTCCTCGCCGTGATTCTGGTGTTCGGCCAGAAGCTGATGCGGAGATGGTTCCACTTCGTCGCGCGGGCCAAGTCTTCCGAGGTGTTCGTCCTCAACGTGCTGCTGGTCACCCTCGGCCTCGCCACGCTGACCGAGCTGGCCGGCCTGTCGCTGGCCCTTGGCGCCTTCGTCGCCGGCATGCTGATTTCCGAGACCGAATACCGCCTGCAAATGGAAGAGGACATCAAGCCGTTCCGCGACGTGCTGATGGGCCTGTTCTTCGTGACCATCGGCGTCAAGCTGGATCTGCAGATCGTCGTCGGGTTGTGGTGGCAGGTCCTGCTGGTGCTGATCGGTCTGCTCGCGATCAAGGCCGCGATCGTCGGACTGCTGTCGTGGCGCCTCGGATCGACGCCGGGCAATTCCATTCGCTCGGCGCTCTGGCTTTGCGCCGGCGGCGAATTCGGGTTCGTCCTGCTCGGCGAAATCGCCAACATGCCAAAGGCCATCGAGCAGATTGCGCTGACGGCTCTCGTTCTGTCCATGCTGACTGCGCCCTTCATCATCCAGTACAGCGAAAGACTGGTCATGCGTTTCGTCGCCAGCGAGTGGATGTTGCGCTCGATGCAGTTGACCAGGATCGCCGCCGAGTCGATGGGCACCGAAAGGCACGCGATCCTCTGCGGCTTCGGCCGCAACGGTCAGTACCTGGCGCGCTTTCTGGGCCAGGAGGGGATCAACTACATTGCGCTCGACCTCGATCCGGACCGTGTCCGCGAGGCGGCCGCCGGCGGCGAAAGTGTCGTCTTCGGCGACGCCGGCCGCAAGGAATCGCTGATTGCCGCCGGCCTGATGCGGGCCAGCGTGGTTATCGTCACCATGAGCGACACGCCGCTCGCCGAAAAGGTGCTGCACCACGTTCAGGAGTTGCGTCCGGACTTGCCAGTGATCGTCCGCACCGCCGACGAGCGCGACCTGGGGCGCCTGGCCCGCGCGGGCGCCGCGGAAGTCGTGCCGGAAACCCTGGAGGCCAGCCTGATGCTCGCCTCGCATGCGCTGGTGCTGATCGGCATACCGCTCAACCGCGTCCTGCGGCGCATCCGGCAAACCCGTTCGGAACGCTACCGCCTGCTACGCGGCTTCTTCCACGGCAGTTCCGACCGGGACGACGACGACGAATTCCAGCCGCGCCTGCACTCGGTATGGCTGACCCGCGGCGCTGCCGCCATCGGCATGACGCTCGACCAATTGCGTCTTGCCCAACTGGGCTGCGAGGTCAGCGCGATTCGCCGCCGCGGCATCCGCGCGGTCGAGCCGGCCCCCGAAACCCGCCTTCTGGAAGGCGACGTCGTCGTCGTTCTCGGCGACCCGGAGGCAGTCACCGCCGCCGAGGAGCGGTTGCTCCATAAATGAAAAAGCCCGCCGGGGCGGGCTTCACAGAGGCCACAGTGCTTACAGCGTCTTGCAAACCACATAGACGGTGCTGCCGTCGTCAACGTACGCGGCCTCAGTGGGTGCCGTAGCCAGCGCCGCGGCGTTGTTCGTTCCGCGAACCAGACCGGTACTGGGCTTGCCGTCATCGAACTGGGCGTCGATCGCGTTGGCGATCTTGCCCGGCAGATTGGTCGAGCAGATGGTCAGCGCCGCGAGGCCAAGCGCCCCATTCTGCGCCTGCAGAATGCCGCCGGCGGCATTCTGCGGTGCAAGTGGGCTGTTCGAGTCGCCGCCGACGAAGCCTGACAACCGGAGGTGCTTCCAGAATTGACAGTTCTCGCCGTTTGCCCCCGCGCCCGCGCAATCGATCACTGCAGATACGCCGGCAACGCCAACTGCTCCATTGCCATCACCCGGGACCGTAGGCGGGGTGGTGCTCCACCGGAGCGCAGCATCGTTATCGTCGCCGGGGAACTTCTTGTAGCGATCCTGATAGCCGTATACTGCCGCCGACATCCCGTTGAGGTCGTTGGCCACGTTCCTGATCTTGGCTTGGGTGATCAGTTCCTGACCTTTCAGCACGCCGCCCAGCAACAGGCCAATGATCACCAGGACGATGGCAATCTCGACGAGGGTGAAGCCGCCTTGGCTGTTTTTCATTTGTTTCTCCGCTTGAGTCTCGATGCACCAATCAAAGCAAACTCCGTGCCTGCTGGCAATTGGCGTCGGATAGCGGTTTCAGTGCCTGAAATTTACGTTTACCCTGTCGAAAATTGGACAGTTGTTGAAAACATGAACAGCGAAACCTCAAGCACCATCCCGTGGTGGTTGCGCCGGCCCCACCTTCTGCTGGCCGGTCACCTCCTGCTGCTCCATGCGCTGGCCTTCGGCGGGTGGAAATTGCCGGCGGTCCGCATCCTGTGGTTTGTCGCGTTCGGCCTGTTCCTCCTCTGGCAGCCCTTCGTCGCGGGCGAGCGGCGCATGAGCCAGCGCCAGGGCGCGATCCTGCTGGCCGCCGCGCTTGCGTCGACGTGGTTGCTCAGCCCGTGGCTGATGCTGATCTGGTGCGGTGCGCTGGCGGCGGTGATCGGGGGGAGGGTGCTGTGGACCGGTGACCGCCTTGAGCGCGCCGGCTATCTCTTCGCCTTCGGCTATCTCGTTTGCCTGACCATTTTCGGCACCGTTCCGGAAATCTCCCCCTCCGTCGTCCTCGATCCCCTGCCCAGGGACACGATCGCTCACTACATGCCGTTGCTGCTCGGCGGGCTTCTCGCCTTTCCTGCCCACCCGCTGCGCCGCCGGGCTGGTGACGCATTCGACCTTTTCTACGGGATGCTGGTGTTTCTGGCACTCGCAGTCTTCGTGCTTGGCGCGCTGGCCGTCACTTTCGTTTCCGGGATCAGCTATGTCGAAGCACTGGTGCAGACCTCGCTGGCGATTGCCGCCGCCCTGCTCGTGTTGGCCTGGGCGTGGAATCCGCGCGGCGGCTTTTCCGGAATTGGCTCGGCCCTGTCGCGCTACCTGCTCTCGGTCGGCCTGCCGCTTGAGCAATGGCTGATCCAGCTCGCCGAAACCAGCGAGCGCGAAAGCCACCCGGTACGCTTTCTCGCCGCCATCGCCGAGCAACTCGAGCGTATGCCCTGGGTGGTCGGCTGTCGCTGGCAAGCGAGCCCGGAGTCTGGCACGTTTGGCGGAACTTCGCCGCACACCCAGGAATATCGCCGGCACAACGTCCTGCTGGCCGTGTATTTCCGCTATTCCCCGTCGCCGGCAATGCATTGGCATGTCGAATGGCTTCTGCGCCTGGCCACCGAGTTTTACCTCGTGAAGTTCCAGACTCACGAATTGCAGCGCATGAGTTATCTGCAGGCGGTTTACGAAACCGGCGCCCGCGTCACCCATGACGTCAAGAATCTGCTGCAGTCGCTGCACACCCTCTGCTATGCCGCGGCCCAGCCAGGCGACCCGGAAGCCCTGGCACAACTGCTGGCCCGCCAGTTGCCGCAGATTGCGGAACGTCTGAAGGCCACGCTCGACAAGTTGCAGCGCCCACAGACCGACGACAGCCGCAACATTTCGACTTCGGAGTGGTGGGCGCGTCTGCAGGATCGCCACAGCGGCGACTCCATCGAGTGGAATGACCCGACCGGAGAGGCAGAGGTGCCGAGCGCGCTGTTCGACAGCATTGCCGAGAATCTGCTGCAGAACGCATTGACCAAGCGCCAGCACGAAAACGGCATCGAAATATCGGCCAAACTGACGGTCGACCGCGACAGCACGGTTCTTACCGTGCGTGACACCGGCGAAGCCATTGCGCCTTCGGTTGCCGACTCGCTGTTCCGGGTGCCGGTCCAGTCGGCATCCGGACTGGGCATCGGTCTCTATCACGCGGCCAGACAGGCCGATGAAACCGGCTACCGTCTCGACCTTGCCGAAAACCGGCGCGGCGCGGTTGCCTTTACGCTGGCGCCACGGACGTGATTGCCGGCGCCTCCGAAGGCTGACCCGGCAAGGGACCGACCAGCCGGTATACCGGAGTGTTTCCCTTGCCCTTCAGGTGAATGATCTGCGGTTCGCGGAACTCGAAGCGATCCGCCAGGCGCCGGTAGGTGGTCTCGTCCACATGCACCATCCCCGGCACGCCCTCGCTGGTGATGCGACTGGCCAGATTGACGGTATCGCCCCACACGTCGTAGATGAACTTTTTCTTGCCAACCACCCCGGCGACCACGGGTCCGGTGCCGATGCCGATCCGCACTTCCAGATGCAGGCTGTTGACCTCGAAGTCGGTGCGCAACAGGTCCCGCATCGCCAGCGCCAGTTCACAGATTGCTTGCGAATAGTTGCCCTGCTCGCTGTTGAGGCCGCCGGCGACCATGTAGGCATCACCGATAGTCTTGATTTTCTCGATGCCGAACTTCTCCGCCAGTTCGTCGAACGAGGAGAAGATGCGGTTCAACATGGCGAAAACCTGCTGCGGCGACATCCCTTCCGCGATTCTCGTGAAATTGACGATGTCGACGAACATCACGCTGACATCGGCAAAGCCGTCGGCGATGGTCTGTTTATCGTATTTCAGCCGTTCGGCGATGGGTCCAGGGAGGATGTTGAGCAGCAGGCGCTCGGAACGGTCCTGTTCATCCTGCAGAAGCCGGTGGGTTTCCTCGAGGCTGGCCTGTGCCTTGGCCTTTTCCTGGGTCGAGTAACGCAGCAGCAGATAGACGATGGTTGAAACCGCGGCAAAGTTCAGCGCAAAGAAGAATACGCTGACCCTGATCGGCACCTTCGGCCCGCTCGTGACCACGCTGTCGGCGAGGAAGTAGTCGAAGAATCCCGAGAGCGCCGTCAGAAAAATGTAGGCGAAGAACCATGCCGCCGACTCGCGCACGCCGAAGAAGAGCACGGCGCCGATCGGGGCCAGCAAGCCCCACAGGCTGATGCCGCTGGCCGTGATGAAGTTGCCGATGCTCCACTGCACAACAAACGGCATGAACAGGAACAGCGCAAGTTGCGAGTAGCGGAAAAAATTGAAATTGCCTGTCCTGAGAAAAAAGACCAGGTTGGAAACCAGCAGCAACTGGAAGACGAACGGCGCCGTCGAGGAGAACTTCGGGCCCATCTGCCAGTAGAGCAGGAGCCACAGCATCGACCCCAGCGAGACGAGGCCGGTGGCAAATATCAGCAGCGACTTCTTGAGGCGCGTCTCGGCATCATCCTCCGGATTGAATCCGGCGGTACTCAAGTTGAACAGGCTGGATTTGGACTGGCTCATTCGATCCCTGCCGTCGAAACGACGGTCATCACCCAGTTTGTCAGGCGATGCCGACCCCGTCAATAAGCCGGCAACATATTCGCCGCGCGATCCTCAGGCGAAAAGACGCGCCAGTTCCACGCCGGGCGACGGCGCCCGCATGAAAGCCTCGCCGACCAGGAAGGCATGAACCCCGCTGGCGCGCATCAGTGCGACATCTTCCGGAGCGAGAATGCCGCTTTCGCTGACGACGATGCGGTCGGCCGGAATACGGTCGAGCAGGCCCAGCGTCGTCTCGAGCGTGACATCGAAAGTGCGCAGATTGCGGTTGTTGATGCCCAGCAGCGGCGTCTCCAGTTGCAGCGCCGCTTCGAGTTCCTCGCCGTTGTGAACCTCGACCAGCACGGCCATGCCGTAGCCATGTGCCTGCGCTTCGAGTTCCTGCATCTGCGGGACGGTCAGCGCGGCGGCGATGAGCAGGATGCAGTCGGCCCCCATGGCGCGCGCTTCGGCGACCTGATAGCGGTCGACGATGAAGTCCTTGCGCAGCACCGGCAGCCCGCAGGCGGCTCGGGCTGCCGCCAGATATTCGGGCGCACCCTGGAAATACTGGCGGTCGGTCAGCACCGAAAGGCAGGCGGCGCCATGTTGCTCGTAGCTTCGTGCGATCTCGGCCGGGCGGAAATCGCGGCGAATCACCCCCTTCGACGGACTGGCCTTCTTGATTTCGGCAATTATCGCCGGTTGACCGCAACCGATCCTTTTCCGGATGGCGCCGACAAAATCACGCGGCGCCGGTTGCGCGGCGGCGGCGGCCGCGACCTCGGCCAGCGGCGTCGTCGCCAGTACGGCGGCGACTTCCTCGCGCTTGGTCGCGATGATCCTGTCGAGAATGTCGTTGGCTTCGGCCGGCTTCACAGCCTTGACATGCCCTTCGTGCATGCTGGCCTGCGCCGAAACCCCGCTAGCGCCCGTTTTCATGCAAGCCGCCGGGTGCAGCCGACGAATTCGTCGACCTTGGCCCGCGCCGCGCCCGAAACGATCATTTCGAAGGCCTTCTCGACGCCGTCCGCCAGCGTCGCGGCCTGGCCACAGACGTAGATGCTGGCCCCGGCATTGAGCGCCACGATGTCGCGTGGCGCGCCGAGCCGGTTGTCCAGCGCGCCGAGCAGCATCGCCTTCGATTCCTCGACATTGGCGACTTGCAGCACCTTCGGGTCATGCACCGGCAGGTTGAACTGCTCCGGGTGGATCTCGTATTCGCTGACCCGGCCATCCTTCAGTTCGCCGACCAGCGTCTGGCCGGAAATCGAGATTTCGTCCAGGCTTTCGCGGCCGAAAACGGTCAGCGCCCGCTGGCTGCCGAGGCGCTGCAGCACACGTATCTGGATGCCGACCAGATCGGCATGGAAGACCCCCATGACCTGCTGCGGCGCATTGGCCGGGTTGGTCAGCGGACCCAGTATGTTGAATATGGTGCGCACGCCGAGTTCGCGGCGTACCGGCGCAGCATGCTTCATGGCAGCGTGGTGGTTGGGTGCGAACATGAAACCGATGCCGGTCTCGGCGATGCACTGTGCGACCTGCTCCGGCGTCAGGTTGATGTTGGCACCCAGCGCCTCGAGCACGTCGGCGCTTCCCGACTGGCTGGAGACCGAACGCCCGCCGTGCTTGGCGATCTGCGCGCCGGCGGCGGCAGCAACGAACATCGCGGCGGTGGAGATGTTGAAGGTATGGGCGCTGTCGCCGCCGGTGCCGCAGGTATCGACCAGGCGGCTGGTATCGGCGACGCGCACCTTGGTCGACAGCTCGCGCATGACGCTGGCGGCGGCGGCGATCTCGCCGATGGTTTCCTTCTTGACGCGCAGGCCGATGATGATGGCGGCGATCATGACCGGCGTGACTTCGCCGCCCATGATCTGCCGCATCAGGGAAACCATTTCGTCGTGGAAGATCTCGCGGTGTTCGATAACGCGCTGGAGGGCGGCTTGCGGGGTCATTGCTGGTTTTCGTCCAGAAAGTTCTTGAGGAGGTCGTGACCGCGTTCGGTCAGGATCGATTCGGGATGGAACTGCACACCCTCGACAGCCAGCGTCCGGTGGCGCACCCCCATGATCTCGCCGTCGTCGGTCCACGCGGTGATTTCCAGACAATCGGGCAGACTCTCGCGCTCGATCGCCAGCGAGTGGTAACGGGTGCAGGTCAGCGGGTTGGGCAGTCCCTTGAAAACACCCCGGTTTTCATGGTGGACCGCGGAAACCTTGCCATGCATCAGGTGCTTGGCATGGACGATCCTGCCGCCGAAGGCTTCGCCGATCGCCTGATGACCGAGGCAGACGCCGAGCAGCGGAATCTTTCCGGCATACTCGCGGATCGCCGCCAGCGAGATGCCTGCCTGGGCGGGGGCGCACGGGCCGGGGGAAATCACCAGATAGCCGGGCTTGAGGCGGCCAATTTCGGCAACGCCGATGGCATCGTTGCGAAAGACGCGCACCTCCTGCCCCAGTTCGCCGAAGTACTGGACGAGGTTGTAAGTGAAACTGTCGTAGTTGTCGATCATTAGCAGCATAACGCGGCTATCCTCTTGTTGTGCGTGGCTTCCGTTCCGGATTGTCCGGGCCGATACGCGCACCGGCACGTCATTCCGCCACCCTCGCGCCGGTCAGGCGATCAGAACCCCAGCAGGCTCGCCTGCCATGCCCGCAGCGCCAGAACCAGCCTGCCGGACAAGGTGATGTATTCGCCGTAAAGCAGCGTGTAGGCCTCGGCCACCCGGCCCGCCGCCGCCAGTTCGACGATCCGTCCGGAAAGTTCGTGAAATTCCGTGTGCAGGCGGCGAACTTCACGATAGTGATCCGTCACGCGGTCGTCTGCCGATAGGCCAGGGCCATACAGCCATTTGCCAAAGTCGCAGTGGCTGTCGGCGCGGATGTTCTGCACGTCGATCCCCGACAGCGCGTCGAGCACCGCCTGTCTGAGCAGCGACATCCACTGCGTGTGCGCCTTTATGGCCAGATCGATGTCCGCCATGAGATCCATCCGCTTCTCCCTCTCGACCAATGCACCCGTACCGCAGCGCATTCTACAACCTGCGCCGCCGCCTGCAAAAGCAGTCAGCTTGCCGCTGCCCCCATTCCGATCCGAACAGGCGCCTTCGTCGTCTCTCCGCGATCAGTCGAGACGGGTATCCAGTCCTTGCTCGGCCAGTTCCGCGGCGCGCAGCACCGCGCGGGCCTTGTTCTGGGTCTCGGTCCACTCCGAATTGGGATCGGAATCGGCGACGATGCCGGCGCCGGCCTGGACATGCAGTTGCTTGTCCTTGACCACCGCCGTGCGGATCGCGATTGCCAGGTCCATGTCGCCGTTGAACCCGAGGTAGCCAACTGCACCGGCATAGATGCCGCGCTTGACCGGTTCGAGCTCGTCGATGATTTCCATGGCCCGCACCTTCGGCGCGCCGGAGACGGTTCCCGCCGGGAAAGTCGCGCGCAGCACGTCAAGCGCGTTCAACCCCTGCTGCAGACGGCCTTCGACGTTCGAGACGATGTGCATGACGTGCGAGTAGCGCTCGACGATCATGTTCTCGGTCAGCTTGACGGTGCCGGTCCGGGCGACGCGACCGCAGTCGTTGCGCCCGAGGTCGAGCAACTGCGTGTGCTCGGCACGCTCCTTCTCGTCGGCCAGCAGCTCGGCGGCAAGGGCGGCGTCCTCTTCGGGCGACGCACCGCGCTTGCGGGTGCCGGCGATCGGACGCACGGTGACGCGATCACCCTCGAGACGGACAAGAATCTCCGGCGAGGCGCCAACGACATGAAAATCCTCGAAATCGAAGTAGAACATGTAAGGCGACGGGTTCAGGCTGCGCAGCGCACGGTAGAGCGCCAGCGGACTGGCGTGGAAGGTCTTGGTCATGCGTTGCGAGAGGACGACTTGCATGATATCGCCTTCGGTAATGTAGTCCTTGGCCCTGACGACAGCCTTCTTGAATGCGGCCTCGCCGAATATCGAGACCGCCGGCTCGGAATGCACCGGCTGCTCGCCGGGGATGGCCGCCGCGGTGCGCAGCTTGCCCAACAACTCTTTCAGGCGCGCCCGGGCCTTCTGCCAGGCGCCGGGGAAGCCCGGTTCGGCATAGACGACCAGGGTCAGTTTGCCGGAAAGGTTGTCGACCACGGCGATTTCCTCGGAGAGCAGCAGCCCGATATCCGGCGTGCCGATTTCGTCAGGCTTGCGCGTGCGGGTCAGCCGGGTTTCGACGTAGCGCACGGTGTCGTAGCCGAAGCAGCCGACCAGGCCGCCGCAGGGGCGGGGCAGCCCGGCCTGCGGTGCGGCGCGGAAGCGCCGCATGAACTTGCCGATGAATTCGAGCGGATTGGTATCGTCCTCGCGCTCGGCGATCCGGTTGCCGGTCAGCACCAGCACCTGGTGACCGTGGACGACGATGCGCGTCGACGCGGCGAGACCGATGATCGAGTAGCGGCCGAAACGTTCGCCGCCCTGCACCGATTCGAGTAGGTACGAGTAGGGTCCATTGGCCAGCTTCAGGTAGATCGAGAGCGGCGTGTCGAGGTCAGCGAACGTCTCCAGCGTGACCGGGATGCGGTTGTAGCCCTGCGCGGCGAGCGTGTTGAATTCGGTTTCAGTCATCGGGAAGCCTCGAAAATGACGGGTATTTTGCGACCTGGCGCAGTACGCCGAGCCGGCGCGCGAAGGAAGTCAGGGGCGCCAGCGACGCCAGCCGCGCACTTCATTCCAGGTGGTCAGTGTCGTCATTCGTTCTTGAGGTTTTCAAGGGAGAGCGCCGGGCAAGGCAGCAGACAGACGCGATACTAGCGCATCGCCGGCGGCGCTGTCCACCGGCCGGCACTTGCCGTGGCCGCCGGACACGGCACAACCGCCAGTGCCGGCGACGCCGCATGCGGCTTACTGTGCGTAATGCAATCGGCATGCTCGCCGACTTCCGCAAGAGCAGTCACGATATTCGCTCCCCGGCTCTGGCAAAGGCGGCGACGATGCGGTCGACCGGCCCGACGATCAGGTTTGGAACATAATGGCTGTCGATCGCGTCGAAGTGGAAAGAGTCGGCGCCCGCGGCGATGGCGCCGGCGACTTCCTCGCCCAACCTGGCGTCGTTGATCGGGCGGATGCCCGGGGCAACGACGGATTGCGGGTTGACCCGACGCCTCCCTGAACCAGGACAAGATGACTTATCCCATGCCCAACCCCAAGAACTTCCGCATCGAAGTCAGGCCGCTCTCGCACTACCTGCCCGACCAGTCAAGCCCGGAGGATGAGCGCTTCGTCTTCGCCTACACGATCACCATCACCAACGTCGGCCAACTGCCGGCACAACTGATTTCGCGCCACTGGATTATCACCGACGCCAGCAGCGAGGTCCAGGAAGTGCGCGGACTCGGCGTCGTCGGCCAGCAGCCGCTGCTGAAGCCAGGCGAAGCCTTCGAGTACATGAGCGGTTGCGTTCTCGCCACGCCTGTCGGAACGATGAAAGGCACCTACCAGATGGTCGGCGAGGACGGAACCCGTTTCGACGCCGAGATTCCCGAGTTCGTACTGGCGATTCCGCAGGTCCTGCATTGAGCCTGAAGAACAGCTATACGCTGATCGCGCCTTTCTACGATGCCGCGGTCGCTCGCGCCACTCAGGCCGCGCGCAAGCGCAGCCTGTCGGTTCTGCCGGAGGCGCCGAGCCGGATCCTGCTGGCGGGAGTCGGCACCGGTCTCGACCTGCCGCACCTGCCCGCCCACCACCATTACATCGGCCTCGACCTCACCCATGCCATGCTGCGCCGCGCCATCCCGCGTGCCGACCATGTCGATTTCGCGCCGGTCCGGGGAGACGCTCAGAACCTGCCGTTTGCCGCAGGCAGTTTCGATATCGCGGTATTGCACCTGATCCTGGCGGTTGTTCCCGACCCCGCCAAGTGCCTGGGCGAAATCGCGCGGGTGCTGCGCCCGGGCGGCCAGGCACTGGTCTTCGACAAGTTCCTGCGTCCCGGCCAGCCGGCCTGGCTGCGGCGTGTGGCGAACCCGCTCGTCAGCCGCCTCGCCACGCGCCTGGATGTCGTGT
>ERZ724507.605-NODE-605-length-16038-cov-8.483201_pt1 | contig 16038 bp, 15 predicted proteins | sample MGYA00376040_ERZ724507 | MGnify/ENA primary metagenome ERZ724507 (study PRJEB28724, sample SAMN07190883) | activated sludge metagenome | isolation source: activated sludge of sewage treatment plant in Hong Hong | place: Hong Kong | collected 2016-03-17 ...
GGACCGGTTGGCGCGCTATTCGTTCACGTTTTTACACAGTCTGGGCCAGAAGCGGACGGTGACCAATTCGTCGGAAAGCGGGCATACAATACCATCACTTACACCTACTCGTCGTGCAGGGTTTGCCGGTTTGTTTCGTACTGTATGCCAGCTTACAAAATTGACGATATTCCCATGAAAACAACCGGTTGAATCTTATGCATGTCGACAGGTTATCGAGCAGCCTCGGGAGAAACCCTGCAAATTTGCAGTCCACTTCGCGTTAGGCCGCATAGTGTCTCTCGATACCTTAACTGGTGAAGAACAGCTCTATGCAGTATTCGCAGCATATGGCCGTGCAATGCTAAATGCTCATGGTCTTGAGCTTCAACTCGCAACATTGCTATCCGTTCGAACGATTTTTGCTGGTGGTACCAAAGATGAACGGATCAGAGCCCTTGCCAGAATTGAGCAGCAACCTATGGGTAACCTAATCCGAGATTTCATAGCCTCCTACGAGCCATCGGAGGAAATCATGGAGGAGCTCGACAATATGCTGTATTTCAGAAACGAGCTTGCTCACCGAGTATCGCGAATGATCTTGATTGCCGCTACGAAAGGCGATTGGAAAATTCCGCTGATCAAGGAACTCACGGAAATATCCGAGATGTTTCGAGACACGGGACGACTTCTCGAACCATTCATGGAGGCGTGTCGAAATCAAGTGGGGGTGCCTGAGGAAATCATGCAAGAACTTGGCCGGCACCTTTATCCAGGGGCGGCCCATGCGGCCTAACACTACGTTCGAGGCGACCTGCGCGAAAAGCCGCGCAGGCGCCTCAACTTCACGTTGAACGGCAGCTTTTCAATTTGAGCTACTTCCGCTTAGGGTCGTCGTCTCCAGCCACTCCCTCGGCCTCGCCTACACGGCGATAGCCGCGATGCCTCGGTGAGGCAGGCTTCCGCTTGGCACATTGGCCGGCGTTTGTTTGATGATCGTCAATCTGCCGGTACACTTGCGCGTTCATAATTTGCGCCTGATTTATTTCGGTTTTTCCCCTGATGCTTGAAGCTGACAATCTGGAATGCGTGCGCGGCGAGCGCCGCCTGTTCGCAGGCCTCAACTTCAAGTTGGAAGCCGGAGAACTGCTCTATCTGCAGGGCAGGAACGGCTCGGGCAAAACGAGTCTGCTGCGCATGCTGATCGGCCTGCTGCCGCCTGAAGCCGGCGAAATCCGCTGGCAGGGCGAGTCGATCAAGGTTCAGGGCGAAGACTTCCGCGCCGCCCTCTGCTACCTCGGTCACCTGAACGCCATCAAGGAAGAACTGACGCCGCTGGAAAACCTGCTGGCCGCCGCCCGGCTGGCCGACGAGGAACTCTCCGAGGACGATGCCATCGATGCGCTGGAACAGGTCGGCCTTGCCGGGCGCGAGGATCTGGCCTGCAAATACCTGTCGCAGGGGCAGAAGCGGCGTGTCGCGCTGGCCCGCCTGGTCAATGAGAAGCGCCCGCTGTGGATTCTCGACGAACCCTTCGTCGCCCTGGACACTGCTGCGGTCGACTGGCTGGCGGGCGTCATTTCCGGCCACCTGCAGCGCGGCGGCCTGGCCGTGATGACCACCCACCAGCTGGTCAACATCCCGGCCGGCACCGTGCGCGAATTGCGTCTTTCCTGATGTTCAGGATCATTACGGCGGTGATCGGCCGCGATCTCAAACTGGCCATGCGACGGCAGGCCGACATCGTCTCGGCGCTGTTCTTCTTCATCATCGTCGTCAGCCTGTTCCCGCTCGGCATCGGTCCGGAACCCGATTTGCTGAGAAAGCTGGCGCCCGGCGTGCTGTGGGTCGCTGCCCTGCTCGCCACCATGCTGTCGCTACCGCGGCTGTTCGCCGACGACCATCGCGACGGCACGCTGGAGCAACTGGCGCTGGCTCCGCATCCGCTCGGGCTGGTCGTTACCGGGAAAGTGATCGCTCACTGGCTGGTTTCCGGCCTGCCGCTGGCGCTGATCGCCCCGGTCCTCGGCATCCAGTTCGATCTGTCCGCCGATGCCCTGATCGTGCTGACCGGCGCCATCCTGATCGGCACGCCGGCGCTCTCCGGCATCGGTGCCATCGGCGCGGCGCTCACCCTCGGCCTGCGTGGCGGCGGCGTGCTGCTGTCACTGCTGGTGCTGCCGCTTTACATCCCGGTGCTAATATTCGGCGCTGGCGCAGTGGATGCGACGGTGACCGGTCTCGGGGGGGAAGGTCATCTGTCACTGCTCGCCGCCATTACTTTTGCTTCTGTCGGTTTCGCCCCCTGGGCGACGGCCGCTGCCTTGAAGATCGCCCTCGAATGAAAGACCGCTTCAACCTCTACCGCTTCGCCTCGCCGGCGACGTTCTACCCGCTGGCCGGGGCGCTGATCCCCTATTTCGCCGCCATCTCGATCGTCTTCGGCCTCGCCGGGCTCTATCTCGGCATGCTGGTCGCGCCCACCGATTTCCAGCAGGGCGAGGGCTACCGGATCATCTTCATCCACGTCCCGGCCTCGTGGATGTCGATGTTCATCTATCTGGTCATGGCTTTCTGGGCGGCCATCGGACTGGCATTCAATACCCGGCTGTCCGGCATGATGGCCCAGGCACTGGCGCCGACCGGGGCGCTGATGGCCTTCCTCTCGCTGTGGACCGGCGCCCTGTGGGGCAAGCCGATGTGGGGCGCGTGGTGGGTGTGGGATGCGCGGCTGACTTCCGAGTTGATCCTGCTCTTTCTCTACATCGGCTACATGGCGTTGACCGCGGCGATCGACGACGCCAGGCGCGCCGACAAGGCCGGCGGCCTGTTGCTGCTGGTCGGCGTGGTCAACGTGCCGATCATCTACTTCTCGGTCAAATGGTGGAATACGCTGCACCAGGGCTCCAGCGTCAATCTGGCCAAGTCGTCGATGGCCGAAACCATGCTCTGGGGCATGCTGCTGATGGCGATGTGCTTCTGGATGTATTCGATCGCCGTTGCCTTCATGCGCGTGCGCACCATCATGCTCGAACGCGAGCGGAATACCGACTGGGTCAAGGCCGAATTGGCCAAGATCGGGGCGGGAGACGAGAAATGATCCACTGGAACAGTTTTTCCGACTTCCTCGCCATGGGCGGCTACGGCTTTTATGTCTGGGGCTCCTTCGGCATCACCGTCCTGATCATGACCGTTGAACCGATCATGGTCGCCCGCAATCGAAAGACCACCATTACTCGTCTGAAGCGCCAGATGAGAGCAGAAACCCGCGCTGAAAACAGGAACACCGCAGAATGAAATCCCGTCACAAGAAACTCGCGCTGATTGGCGGCGCACTGGCCGTCATCGGCATCATCGCCGCGCTGGTGCTCAATGCGCTGAACAGCAACATCGCCCTCTACATTTCGCCGACCGACGTCGCTGCCGGCAAGGCGCCGCAGGGCAAGATGTTCCGCATCGGCGGCCTGGTCAAGGACGGCAGCCTGCAGCGCCAGGCCGACGGCGTCACCATCGCCTTCGTCGTCACCGACACCGAGAAGGACATCACCGTGAATTACAAGGGCATCCTGCCGGACCTCTTCAAGGAAGGCAAAGGCGTCGTCGCCCAGGGGAAAATGACCCCGGCCGGGACGTTCACCGCCAACGAGGTGCTGGCCAAGCACGACGAGAACTACATGCCGCCGGAAGCCGCCAAGGCCGTCGATGATGCCCAGTCGCGGGCGGCCAGCAAGCATGTCTCCCCATCCTCCGGCGGCCAGCCAAAAGCGAGCTACTGAACATGATCCCCGAACTCGGCCATTTCGCCCTGATCCTCGCCGCGCTGGTGGCGCTGGTCCTCGGCACGCTGCCGCTGATCGGCGCCCACAACAACCGTCTCGCCTGGGTCGCCGTAGCCCGCCCGGCGGCTTCGGCGCTGGCGCTGCTCGTCACCTTTTCCTTCGCCTGCCTGACGCATGCCTTCGTCAATAACGATTTCTCGGTCGTTTATGTCGCCCAGCACTCGAACTCGCTGCTGCCGCTGCAATACCGCGTCGCCGCCGTCTGGGGCGGCCACGAGGGCTCGCTGCTGCTGTGGATGCTGATGCTGACCTGGTGGGCCTTCGGCGTCGCCATGCTATCGCGCCAGTTGCCCGAGGCCATGGTCGCCCGCGTCCTCGGCACGCTGGGGCTGGTCGCCTTCGGCTTCCTGCTCTTCATCCTGATCACCTCCAGCCCCTTCGAGCGGCTGCTCCCGGGCGCTGCCGAAGGCCGCGACCTCAATCCGCTGCTGCAGGACTTCGGCCTGGTCGTCCACCCGCCGTTGCTCTACATGGGCTACGTCGGTTTCTCGGTTGCCTACGCCTTCGCCATCGCCGCCCTGCTCTCCGGCCAGCTCGATGCGGCCTGGGCGCGCTGGTCGCGGCCGTGGACGATGGCGGCGTGGTGCTTCTTGACGCTGGGCATCGCCATGGGCTCGTGGTGGGCCTACTACGAACTGGGCTGGGGCGGCTGGTGGTTCTGGGATCCGGTCGAGAACGCCTCGTTCATGCCCTGGCTGGTCGGCACGGCGCTGATCCACTCGCTGGCGGTCACCGAAAAACGGGGCAGCTTCAAGAACTGGACGGTGCTGCTGGCGATTTCCGCCTTCTCGCTGTCGCTCCTCGGCACCTTCCTGGTTCGTTCCGGCGTGCTGACCTCGGTCCATGCCTTCGCCACCGACCCGCGCCGCGGCATCTTCATCCTGATTTTCCTGGTCGCCGTCATCGGCACCTCGCTCGCGCTGTTCGCCTGGCGCGCACCCAAGGTCGGGCTGGGCGGCCGCTTCGCGCTGGTCTCGCGCGAATCGCTGCTGCTGACCAACAACGTGCTGCTGGTCGTCGCCTGCGCCACCGTGCTGCTCGGCACGCTCTACCCGCTGCTGATCGACGCGCTCGGCGTCGGCAAGATTTCGGTCGGCCCGCCCTACTTCAACGCGGTCTTCGTGCCGGTGATGACGCCGATTCTCTTCCTGATGGGCGTCGCCCCCTTCGCCCGCTGGAAGGAGGCGTCGGTACCCGAGATCGCCCGCGCCGTGCGCTGGGCGCTGGTTCCGGCCGTCATCGTCGCCATCGCCATCCCGCTGCTTTATGGCAGCTGGTCGGCGTTGACCGCGCTCGGCCTGCTGCTGGCAACGTGGATCGTCGCCAGCGCCCTGCTCAACTTCGCCGAACGCGTCCAGCACACGCGCGCCGGCCGCTCCTTCCTGAGCGCGGCGCTGAAGCAGCCGCGCCATTTCTTCGGCATGCACCTGGCGCACATCGGCATCGCCGTCTTCGTCGTCGGCGTCACCATGGTCAGCAGTTTCCAGGAAGAAAAGGACGTCAAGATGGCGCCAGGCGAGTCGGTCGATGTCGCCGGCTACCACTTCACCTTCGTCGGCGTGAAGGGCGTCGAGGGGCCGAACTACACCGCGGCACAGGGCGAATTCGATCTGGCGGTCAACGGCAAGTTCCTGCGCAAGATGAACCCGGAAAAGCGCAGCTACCATTCGTCGCAGATGCCGATGACCGAGGCCGCCATCGACGCCGGCTTCCTGCGCGACGTCTACGTCTCGCTCGGCGAGCCGATCGACCGCGACAAGCCGGAAGGCGAGTGGGCGGTGCGCGTCTATTACAAGCCCTTCGTCGACTGGATCTGGGGCGGCTGCGTGCTGATGGCGCTCGGCGGCCTGCTCGCCATGCTCGACCGCCGCTATCGCGTCAAGTCCCGCGCTGCGGCGGCAGTCGCCACCCCGGCAGGAAGCCAACAAGCATGAACCGCTATTACTGGATACTCGGCGCCTTCGCCGCCCTCGTCGCCCTGCTCGCCGTCGGCCTCAACCTCAACCCGCGTGACGTGCCGTCGCCGCTGGTCGGCAAGCCGGCCCCGGCCTTCAACCTGAACGTGCTGGCAACACCGGACAAGACCCTTGGCCCCAAGGACATGCAGGGCAAGGTCTGGCTGCTCAACGTCTGGGCATCCTGGTGCGTTTCCTGCCGCGCCGAGCACCCGATCCTCGTCGAGTTCTCGAAGAAGGTCGACGTGCCGGTCATCGGTCTCAATTACAAGGAAGTGCGCGGCGACGGCGGCTTCGACATGAGCAAGATGGCGGCCGACGAAGAGAAGAAGCTCGCCTTCCAGCGCGCCAACGCCTGGCTCAGCCAGCACGGCGATCCCTACAAGCTGACCGTGATGGACCTCGACGGCCGCGTCGGCATCGACTACGGCGTCTATGGCGTGCCGGAAACCTACGTCATCGACAAGGCCGGCATCATCCGCATGAAGCACACCGGCCCGATCACCCCGGATGTCCTCGGCCAGAAGATCATGCCGCTGCTGGCGGAGCTGAACAAATGACCGTCCGCAGCCTGATTCTCACCCTCGTTTTTGCCGCTTTTTTCGGGTCGACCGCAACCATCGCCTCGGAAGTCAATGAAGCCGCACTGGCCGCCGATCCGGTGGCAGAAAAACGCCTGCAGGATTTATCCACCGAGCTGCGCTGCCTCGTCTGCCAGAACCAGACCATCGCCGACTCCAACGCCGAGCTGGCGCAGGATCTGCGCCGCGAAATCCGCGGCATGATCAAGGATGGCAAGAGCGACAAGGAAATCATCGACTTCATGGTCGTCCGCTACGGCGATTTCGTGCTCTACCGGCCGCCGGTCAAGGGCATCACGCTGCTGCTGTGGGGCGGCCCGGTGGCGCTGATGCTGCTCGGCCTCTTCGTGCTGATCCGCTACCTGCGCCGGCGCGCCACGCGCATCGCCGACGACCAACCGCTCTCGGCCGACGAGACCAGCCGCGCCGACGCGCTGCTCAAGGAAATCAACCCGAAATGACCCAGTTCGCCATTTTTGCCACCCTGTTGATCGTGGTGGTCGCCGCCTTTATTTTGCCGCCGCTGTGGCTTGGCCTGCGCGCGCCCAAGGCCAGGGCCGACCGCAAGGAAGCCAACCTCGCCATCTTCCGCGACCAGTTGAAAGAGCTGGAAACCGAGAAGACCGAGGGCATGCTCGCCGATGCCGATTTCGAGCAAGCCAGACGCGAACTGCAGCGCCGCCTGCTCGAAGACGTCGAACCGGATGCCGCCGCACCGCAAGCCGCGCCAGCCAGCCATGGCCCGAGCCGCAAGACAGCCATCGCCATCCTGCTGCTGCTGCCGGTACTGGCGCTACTCGGCTACGGCATGCTCGGCAAACCGCAGGCCCTCGACCCGACGCAAACCAGCGCCCCGCCCAAGATGACGGCGGAACAGATCAGCGGCATGGTCGCCAGCCTTGCGGAAAAAATGAAGGCCAACCCGGACGACATGCAGGGCTGGCTGATGCTGGCGCGCTCGTACAAGACCATGGGCCGCTACGAAGAGGCCGCCGAGGCTTACGGCAAGGCCGAGAAAGTCATCAACGACGATCCCGAACTGCTGGCCAGCTATGCCGAGACGGCCGCCATGGCCACCGGCAAGGGGCTCAAGGGCAAGCCGGCGCAACTGATCGCCCGCGCGCTGAAGCTCGACCCGCAAAACCCCCACGCGCTCTTTCTCGCCGGCGCCGCCGCCATGGAGGCGGGCGACAACAAAAAGGGCATTGCCTACTGGGAAGCCCTGCTGCCGCAAGTCGAGCCCGGTTCGGAAATCGACCAGATGCTGCGCAGCGGCATCGACAAGATGAAGGCCGGCGGCTGAAACATGGTCGATGCCAGCCGCCGGGGGTTCTTTCGCGGTCGACCGCGCCCGAAGGCCGAAATCCGCCCGCCATGGGCCTTGGCCGAAACTGAGTTCACCGACTGCTGCACGCGCTGCAACGACTGCCTCGGCGCCTGCCCGGAACACATCGTCGTCGCCGGCGACGGCGGGTTTCCGACAGTCGATTTCACGCGCGGCGCGTGCACCTTCTGCGGCGCCTGCGTCGACGCCTGCAAGCCGCTGGCCCTGCACCGCGTGGAAGGTCAGGCACCGTGGTCGCTCAAGGCCGTCATCGGCCCCGCCTGCCTGCCGCACAAGGGCGTCGAATGCCGCGTCTGCGGCGATTTCTGCGACGTCCGCGCGATCCGCTTCCCGCCGCGTCTCGGCGGCAGCCCGCTGCCCGAAGTCGACCTGGAACTATGCACCGGCTGCGGCGCCTGCGTCACGCCTTGTCCGACAGCGGCGATCGCCGTCCGGCCCTGACGCGGGGCGAATGAAGACATGTAGGGATCGAAGACGACCTTCCTGGTCCACCAGTGGCGCGCCATGTTATAGCCGAACGAATCGCCGATTGCACTTCCGCGCTCGCCGGCATCTGGCGGAATCGGGAGGTTTGGGGTCATAATGCGCCGTTGCTTTCACGGTCAATGCTTCAACGGAAAGGATTGCCATGCATTGGCTCCGCTTGCCTGAGCCGCGTCGCGATATTGCGCCTGCCTTCAATGATGCCGAATCTGCCCAAGCCTGGCTTGGCGCACTGGCATCGACAGCTCCGCTTGCGGTTTTCTCCGCATTGCTCGAGCAGATCCAGGCGATCGATGGTGCGGCCATACCACCCGCACACGCAGTCAGCCTGCTCAACCAGTTACGTGCTGCCGCCGTTCCGCTGCAGTCCGTGATGGAAGAGCAGTTTACGCGCAAGGCCTTGCCGATGCTGGCAGGCGAAGAACACGCCTTTGAAATTACTCACCGACTCTGGATGCAGTTCGGCATTGCCTACCTGCGTTTCGCCCCGCAGTGCACACCCGCAAATCGTGCCCTGCCGTTGCATCGTGCCACTACCGCTTTCCGCCTCGCCCAGTATTGCCACTTTCTGGCCGCCCGCACCTGCCCTCCGATTTCGGACCATCTGCTTCTCATGGCGTTTGCCGCAGCGGAGGCCAACGGCGTACTGCGCCGGCCGCTGGCCGACCCGGATTTCACGCATTACGGCAAGGGAAGCATCTCGGGGCAACTGGCTTGGGCGATCCTGATGCGCATGGCCGATGCCTATCACCTTACCGCCATCCAGCTTCCGGTCGTCAATCGCATCTACAGTCGCTGGCGCGAACTGGTCAGTTTTCAGGCCGAGCCGGACAGGAACCAGGAAACCTATGTGGTCGATTTGGCTGCGCTTTTCGACGACGGTCTGCCGCCGGGAGTTCCGCGTTACCTGAACCTGCGCCCGATCGCAGTCAAGCTCGGCCAGCGCATCAAGCTGCTCGGGGCGGGCGAATCCCCGGAGGCGCTCAAGCTCGGGCGCTCGCTTTCGGCCGCCGCGGCCATTCGCCTTCTCCGTGATCTCGAGCAATACCTTCAGCCGCCGAACAGGACAGCGCCGCAAAAGAAGGACGAGATCGAACTCGTGTTTGGCAGCGAGGATGCCTATGCCTTGCTCAGGGACACGATACTCAATCCGGTGGGCGCCCAGAAGTCGGACCAGCCACTTGTCTATCAGCGAAAAGCAGTCTTCGGTATTGAGCAGTCATCCCCGCTGCGCACGAAAAAGAGCCGCCAGACGGTGCCCGGGGAACACTGGAAACTCACTGGCAGCTTGGCCATACGCGCGCCACAGCCCGAGGCAAGCCGCCGGCTGGCGCCCACCCTCATCGCCGCACTTGTCGGCGGAAGCCCCAGCCTCGGTGTCATGACCAGCCTGCAATGCGACGACGACGGGACTCTCTCGGGGCGACTGAGATGGTATGACGAGGAAGCCGAGGCCTGCAATCTGAAGCGCCTCGCTCCCAAGGGAAACAGACTGGTCCGGGTACCGGCCTTCGTCCTGCGGCACAAATGGGGTATCTCGCTGGTCCTGCCTGCGGACGCCGGCGCCCGTCTCAGTGTCGGCCTCGACCTCGCCGATTGCTCGGTCGAGCAGGTCATTCCCACCGAGATTGTCGACCGCGGAAGCGACTTCATACATTACGCATGCAAGCTTCCGTGAACGCACAAGGCCCGTCCGGAGACGGGCCTTGGCGACGCGATCGACCGTCAGGAACGATCAAAACCCAGGCTATTCGAACTCGATGATGACCTGATCGACCGCGAGGCTTTCGCCGGCGGCAGCAGAGATCTTCTTGACCTTGCAATCCTGGTCCGCCCTCAGGATGTTCTCCATCTTCATCGCTTCGATGACCGCCAACTTCTCGCCAGCCTTGACCTCCTGACCGACCCTGACCGCCACTTCCCGCAGCAGCCCGGGCATCGGGGAGAGCAGGTACTTCGAGAGGTCGGGTGGCAGCTTCTCGGGCATCAACGCGAGCAGTTCCGCAGCGCGGGCGCTCATCACCATGAAGCTGGCATGAGCACCCCAGTGGAAAAGAACGTACCGGGTCTTGCGGCGCTCGACCTGCAGCGTGAATTCCTCGCCGTTGCAGGTTCCGTTGAACAGCGACTCGCCCAGCTTCCAGTCGGAGCGGATCTCGTAGTTCTCCCCCTTGTACTCGACGTGGTAGCCTCCCTGGATCGGCCGGGCAATGACCATATGCTTTTCGTTGCCGCGTCGGTGCAGGCGCACCACGCACCATTTGTCGCTGACGATGCGCTCGTGGCCCTGCAACTGGCCGGAAACGGAAGCACCCCGGTCAGTGTAGGCGCGATAGACGTAGGCGGCCACGGATACCAGCAGCACCGGGTCATCGTGCGGCACCATCGAGGCATCGAAGCCCTTGGGGTATTCCTCGCCAATGAAGCCGGTATTGAAATTACCGGACTGGAAACGCGGATGCTGCATCAGCGCGGCCTGGAACGGGATGTTCGAGGAGATGCCGCGGATCACGAAGGCATTCAGCGCGTCACGCATGCGGGAGATGGCCTGCTCGCGGGTGGCGCCATGGACGATCAGCTTGGAAATCATCGAGTCGTAGAACATCGAGATTTCGCCGCCCTCATAGACGCCGGTATCGACCCGCACCTGACCCGGAATCTCCTTCGGCGGCTGGAACTTGATCAGACGACCGGTGGACGGCAGGAAGCCGCGGAACGGATCTTCGGCGTTGATCCGGCATTCCATGGCCCAGCCATTCAGTTGCACCTGATCCTGTGTCAGCGGCAGCTTTTCGCCGGCGGCGACGCGGATCATCAGTTCGACGAGGTCGACACCGGTAATCAGTTCGGTGACCGGATGTTCCACCTGCAGGCGGGTGTTCATCTCCAGGAAGTAGAAACTCTTGTCGGCGCCAACCACGAACTCGACCGTCCCGGCCGATTCGTACTGCACGGCACGGGCCAGAGCCACGGCCTGCTCGCCCATCGCCTTGCGCATTTCCGGATCAACGAAAGGCGACGGCGCTTCCTCGATCACCTTCTGGTGACGGCGCTGGATCGAACAGTCACGCTCGTTTAGGTAAACGTAGTTGCCGAAGGAATCACCGAGTACCTGGATTTCGATGTGGCGCGGTTCCAGAACGTACTTTTCGATGAAGACGCGGTCGTCGCCGAAGGCATTCCTGGCTTCGCTGACGCAGGAGGAGAAGCCTTCGTGCGTTTCCTTGTCGTTGAAGGCAACGCGCAGACCCTTGCCGCCGCCGCCGGCGGAAGCCTTGATCATCACCGGGTAACCAATACCCTGCGCGATCTTGACCGCCTCGTCCGGACCGGAAATGGCTTCGTTGTAACCGGGAATGGTATTAACCCTGGCTTCGAGCGCCAGCCTCTTGGATTCAATCTTGTCGCCCATCTTGCCGACGGAGTAATGCTTCGGACCGATGAACTTGATCCCGTCCTCTTCCAGACGCCGCGAGAACTCGGCGTTCTCGGACAGGAAGCCGTAGCCCGGGTGGACCGCCTCGGCACCAGTCTGCTTGCAGGCGTCGATGATCTTGTCCATGACCAAGTAGGATTCCTTCGACGCGGCCGGGCCGATGCAGACGGCTTCGTCGGCCAGATCGACGTGCAGGGCGTCCTTGTCAGCTTCGGAATAGACGGCGACCGTGGCGATGCCCATCTTGCGGGCGGTCTTGATGACGCGGCAGGCGATTTCACCGCGGTTTGCAATCAGGATTTTCTTGAACATTTTTTGTATTCCTCCCTGGCGCTTACAGCGGAATGTTGCCGTGCTTGCGCCACGGGTTGTCGAGTTTCTTGTCGCGCAGCATGGCTAGCGAACGGGCGATGCGCTTGCGGGTCGCGTGCGGCATGATGACGTCGTCGATGAAGCCACGGGCACCGGCCACGAACGGGTTGGCGAATTTTTCCTTGTACTCGGCTTCACGTCCAGCCAGCTTGGCAACGTCGTTCTTTTCTTCGCGGAAGATGATCTCGACCGCGCCCTTCGGTCCCATGACGGCGATTTCCGCCGACGGCCAGGCGAGGTTGACGTCGCCGCGCAGGTGCTTCGACGACATGACGTCATAGGCGCCGCCGTAGGCCTTGCGGGTAATCACGGTGACCTTGGGCACGGTGCATTCGGCGTAGGCGTAGAGCAGCTTGGCGCCGTGCTTGATGATGCCGCCGTATTCCTGCGCGGTACCCGGCATGAAGCCCGGCACGTCGACGAAGGTGACGACCGGAATGTTGAAGGCGTCGCAGAAGCGGACGAAACGGGCGGCCTTGATCGACGACTTGATATCCAGACAGCCGGCCAGCACCAGCGGCTGATTGGCGATGAAACCGACCGGATGGCCGTCGATGCGTCCGAAGCCGATGATGATGTTCCTGGCGTAGTCGGGCTGCAACTCGAAGAAGTCGTTGTCGTCGACCACCTTGATCAACAGTTCCTTCATGTCGTAGGACTTGTTGGTGTTGTCCGGAACCAGCGTGTCGAGCGAGTAATCCATGCGGCCGGCCGGATCGTTGGTCGGCGTGTGAGGCGGCTTTTCCCTGTTGTTGGCCGGAATGAAATTCATGAAGCGACGCAGCATGGAGAGGGCTTCGACGTCGTTCTCGAAGGCGAGGTCGGCGACGCCGGACTTGCTGGTGTGGGTAATGGCGCCACCCAGTTCCTCGGCGGTAACGTCCTCGTGGGTGATAGTCTTGACCACCTCCGGACCAGTCACGAACATGTAGGACGAGTCCTTGACCATGAAGATGAAATCGGTCATTGACGGCGAGTAGACCGCGCCACCGGCGCAGGGTCCCATGATCAGGGAAATCTGCGGCACGACGCCGGAAGCCATGACGTTGCGCTGGAAGACGTCAGCGTAGCCGCCGAGGGAGGCGACGCCTTCCTGGATGCGCGCGCCGCCCGAGTCGTTGAGGCCAATCACCGGAGCGCCGACCTTCATTGCATGATCCATGACCTTGCAGATCTTCTCGGCGTGGGTTTCCGACAGCGAGCCGCCGAAGACCGTGAAGTCCTGCGAAAAGACGAAGACCAGCCGGCCGTTGATCGTGCCGTAGCCGACGACAACACCGTCACCCGGAGTCTTTTCCACCTGATCCATACCGAAATCGACGCAGCGGTGCTCCTTGAACATGTCCCATTCCTCGAAGGAGTCCGGGTCGAGCAACAACTCGATACGTTCGCGGGCGGTCAGCTTGCCCTTCTTGTGCTGGCTGTCAATACGCTTCTGGCCGCCGCCGAGGCGGGCCAGTTCACGTTTTTTTTCCAGCTGGCGGATGATGTCGATCATAGAAAACTCCCTCAGTGGTTCGGGTAATTCGAATCAGTGTTTCAGATAGTCGAGCAGCACATAGGCTGCGGCCGCCGGGGTCGTATGCCCCTGTTCGACGGACCGGGTCAATGCCGGCAGGTTTTCCTGCACGCGCGGGTGATGACGGAAATGCCGGCGCAACCCGGAATCGATCAGTTGCCACATCCAGCTCAGGGCCTGATGTTGGCGCCTGGCGGCAAATTCGCCGGTCGGGGTCAGCGCCACCTGGTATTTCTCCACCTGCGCCCAGAACTCGGTTATGCCTTCCTTGTGCAAGGCGGACAGCGTGATCACCGGTGGCGCCCAGTTGGGTGAGGCCGGGCGCAGCATGTGCAGCGCATTGCGCCACTGTGCACGGACGACAGCCGTTGCCCGCGGGTCGATGTCGGCCTTGTTGATGACCACCAGGTCGGCGATCTCGACGATGCCCTTCTTGATCGCCTGCAGGTCGTCGCCGGCATTCGGCAACTGCAGCAGGCAGAACATGTCGACCATGCCGGCCACCGTCGTTTCCGACTGGCCGACGCCGACCGTCTCGACGATGATGACGTCGAAACCGGCCGCTTCGCAGAGCAGCATCGCCTCGCGCGTCTTTTCGGCGACGCCGCCCAGAGATCCGGCTGACGGACTCGGCCGGATGAAGGCTTCCTCGCGCTGGCACAGCTGTTCCATGCGCGTCTTGTCGCCCAGGATCGAACCGCCGGAAACCGACGACGAGGGGTCGACCGCCAGCACCGCCAGCTTCTTGCCCTGCTCGATCAACCAGACGCCTAGCGCCTCGATGAAGGTCGATTTGCCCGCCCCCGGCACGCCGGAGATGCCGATGCGGATTGCCTTACCGGTGCTTGGCAACAGGGCATTCAACACGCGCTGAGCGCGCTGCTGGTGGTCGTGACGGGTCGACTCGATCAGCGTGATCGCCTTGGCCAGTGCCCGGCGCTGGCCGGCGAGCACGCCGTCGACCAGCGTCTGGTCAGCCGATGACAGGGAATGCGCCAGCACGGGTGCTTCGCCCAGATTCATCCCTTGCCTAGCCGCGCGCCTTGCGGATTTCTTCCAGCACCTTGCGCGCCGAATCCTCGATCCGGGTACCCGGCCCGAAGATGGCCTTGGCGCCGGCATTGAACAGATAGTCGTAGTCCTGCGCCGGAATCACGCCGCCGGCGAAGACGATGATGTCGTCGGCGCCCTGCGCCTTCAGCGAATTGACCAACTCCGGCAGCAGGGTCTTGTGCCCGGCAGCCAGCGACGACACGCCGATCGCATGGACATCGTTTTCGATGGCCTGGCGGGCTGCTTCTTCCGGCGTCTGGAACAGCGGCCCCATGTCGATATCGAAACCAAGGTCGGCATAGGCGGTGGCCACGACCTTGGCACCCCGGTCATGGCCATCCTGGCCGAGCTTGGCGATCATGATGCGCGGCCGGCGGCCTTCTTCCTCGGCAAATTTGGCGATATCGGCCTTGATCGCCTCCCAGCTTTCCTGACCTTCCACGACACCTCCGTACACCCCCGAAATGGTCTGATTATTGGCGCGGAAACGACCAAAGATTTTTTCCAGCGCATCCGACACTTCGCCGACCGTCGCGCGCAGGCGCATGGCCTTGACGGTCAGGTCAAGTAGATTGCCCTGACCTGACTCGGCCGCTGCGGTCAACGCCTCCAAAGCGGCCAAAACCGCGGCGGAATCGCGAGTCGCGCGGATATTCTTCAGGCGGGCAATCTGTGAATCACGCACGGCATGGTTGTCGATATCGAGGATGTCGATCGGGTCTTCCTTGGCCAGCTTGTACTTGTTGACGCCGACGATGACATCCTTGCCCGAGTCGATGCGCGCCTGCTTGTCAGCGGCGCAGGTCTCGACCTGCATCTTGGCCCAGCCCGATTCGACGGCCTTGGTCATGCCGCCCATCGCTTCGATTTCCTGGATGATGCCCCAAGCCTTGTCGGCCATGTCCTGCGTCAGCTTCTCCATCATGTAGGAGCCGGCCCAGGGGTCGACGACGTTGGTGATGTGGGTTTCTTCCTGGATGATCAGCTGGGTGTTGCGGGCGATGCGCGACGAAAATTCGGTCGGCAGCGCGATCGCCTCGTCGAGCGCGTTGGTGTGCAGCGACTGGGTGCCGCCGAAGACGGCAGCCATCGCTTCGATGGTGGTGCGCACGACATTGTTGTACGGATCCTGTTCGGTCAGCGACCAGCCGGACGTCTGGCTGTGCGTCCGAAGCATCATCGACTTCGGGTTCTTGGCGTTGAAGCCGGACATAATGCGGTGCCACAGCAGGCGGCCGGCGCGCATCTTGGCGATTTCCAGGTAGAAGTTCATGCCCACCGCCCAGAAGAAGGACAAGCGGCCGGCGAAGGTATCGACGTCCATGCCCGAGGCGACGCCGGTGCGCACATATTCCATTCCATCAGCCAGCGTGAAGGCCAGCTCGATGGCCTGGTTGGCGCCCGCTTCCTGGATGTGGTAGCCGGAAATCGAGATCGAGTTGAACTTCGGCATGTGCTGCGCGGTGTAGCCGAAGA
>ERZ724507.606-NODE-606-length-16037-cov-8.474534_pt1 | contig 16037 bp, 19 predicted proteins | sample MGYA00376040_ERZ724507 | MGnify/ENA primary metagenome ERZ724507 (study PRJEB28724, sample SAMN07190883) | activated sludge metagenome | isolation source: activated sludge of sewage treatment plant in Hong Hong | place: Hong Kong | collected 2016-03-17 ...
GGTGCAGTTCGGCGCCGGTGTTGGCGCACAGGCGGATGATGTTGCCGGTGTTGGGTGGGATTTCGGGCTGGTGGAGGACGACGGCGATCATGGTCTCGGTTCTTGGCGGGTTGGCCGGGGATCAGCGGCACAGGGCGCGGGCGGCGACGGCGACGGTGATCGTCCCGGCGCCGTGGAGTTTCAGTATGCGGGCCGCCTCGCGCAGTGTCGCGCCGGTGGTCATGACGTCGTCCACCAGTAGCACGCGCTTGCCGGCGAGGTTGCCGGCGCACGCGAAGGCGCCGCGCACGTTCCTGGCGCGCTCCTTGAGGGGTAGCTCGGCCTGCGGCGGCGTCGCGCGGGTGCGGGACAGCAAGGTCGGGTCGATCGCGACGCCGAGCGCCCTGGCGACGGGGCGGGCCATTTCGAGCGACTGGTTGAAGCCGCGCGTCCGCAGGCGCGACGGGTGGAGCGGGAGCGGCAGGACGAGATCGTGGTCCGCGGCAATGAGCATTTGACCGAGCCGGGCGCCGAACCAGGCGGCCAGCGGCAACTGGTGACCATACTTGAGCGCCTGGATCAGGCGGTCGACCGGAAATTCGTAGCGAAAAAGCGCCAGTGTCCGCGCGAAAGCCGGCGGATCCTTGAGGCAGGCGCCGCAGCGCTCGCCGAGCGTCGTCTGGTCGCCGCACTGCGGGCACAGCGTAGCGGGTAGTTGCGGCAGGTCGGCCGCGCACGCCGGGCACAACAGGCCGGCGGCGCTGTCGGCGGCGCAAAGCAGGCAACTGCCAGGTAGCAGCCGGGCGGCAACGCGGTTGAGGGCAGTTCGCAACGGCTGGGGTAAAATTGACATGTCTACAGGCGTCCCCGAAAATTCAGCGACGTCGCCACCGCTTTCTCCCGATCATTCTCAAGCAAGGCCTCCCATGCACGCCAGTTCCCTCGCCGCCGTCTCCATCGCCGCCCAGCCCGTCCCCGCCCGCCGGTGGACGGTCGAGGAAGTGCTCGCCCTCTACGAAATGCCGCTGCTCGACCTGATCTGGCGCGCCCAGGGCGTGCACCGCGAACATTTCGACGCCAACGCCATTCAACGCTCGACGCTGCTCTCGGTCAAGACCGGCGGCTGCTCGGAGGATTGCAGCTATTGCTCGCAGTCGGCGCGCTACGATACCGACCTCGAGCGTGAGCGCCTGATGCCGCTTGACGAAGTCGTTGCCGCCGCCAAGGTGGCCAAGGAGAAGGGGGCCTCGCGTTTCTGCATGGGGGCCGCGTGGAAGGGGCCGAAAGACAACGATCTTGACCGCGTGCTCGATATGGTTCGCGAAGTCAAGGCGCTCGGCATGCAGACCTGCGTCACGCTCGGCATGCTCAAGGACGGCCAGGCCGAGAAGCTCAAGGAAGCCGGCCTCGACTATTACAACCACAATCTTGATACCGACAAGGAATTCTACGGGCAGGTCATCAAGACCCACACCCATGACGACCGCCTCGACACGCTAGAACAGGTGCGCGAAGCCGGGATCAACGTTTGCTCGGGCGGCATCATCGGCATGGGCGAGTCGCGCCGGAACCGCGCGGGGCTGATCGTGCAACTCGCCAACCTGCCGCTGCCGCCGGAATCGGTGCCGATCAACAACCTGGTGCCGATTCCCGGCACGCCGCTGGCCGACAACCCGCGACTCGACCCGTTCGAGTTCGTGCGCACCATCGCCGCCGCGCGCATCACCATGCCGTCTTCCTGGGTGCGTCTGTCAGCCGGGCGTCAGGAAATGAGCGACGAATTGCAGGCGCTGTGTTTCCTCGCCGGCGCCAACTCGATGTTCTACGGCGACCGCCTGTTGACCACGGGCAATCCCGATGTCGACCGCGACGACCAGCTTTTCGCCCGCCTCGGCATGAAGGCGGTTTGAGTCAGGCCTTCGTCGACCGGCTGCATGTCGGCCGGCGCTTTTCCCGCGCGGCAGCGAATTACGATCAGGCGGATTTCTTCGTCCGCGAGGTCGATCGCCGCATGCAGGAGCGACTCGACTATTTGAACATCCAGCCGGCGCGCATCGTCGATCTCGGCTGCAGCAGCGGCGGCAGTTTCGCCGGCTTGGCGGCGCGCTATCCGCAGGCGCAACTGATCGGCCTCGATATTTCTCTGGCCATGTTGCAGGCCGGCCAGGTGCCGCACGCCGGCTGGCAGCGCTGGCTCGGTCGCGGGCGGCAGAACGAAGCGCAGCGGCTGGCGGCCGATGCCGTGAAATTGCCGCTGAAATCGCAGTCGACCGCAATCGTCTGGTCCAACCTGCTGCTGCACTGGCTTGACGACCCGTTGCCGGCGCTGGCCGAAGCGCATCGCGTCCTCGAAGTCGGCGGGTTGATCATGTTCTCGACACTGGGGCCGGATTCGCTGAAGGAACTGCGGTCGGCGTTCGCCGACGGCTACGCGCACACCCAGCGCTTCATCGACATGCACGACTTCGGCGACATGCTGGTCGGCTGCGGCTTTGCCGATCCGGTGATGGACATGGAAGTGCTGACGCTGACCTACGACAGTCTCGACGAGATGCTTGGCGACCTGCGCGCCGCCGGGTCGGGCTGCGCGATGAAGGCGCGCCGGCATGGCTTGACCGGGCGCCAGTCTTGGGCGCGGGCGCGCGCCGCCTATGAGCGTCTGCGCCGCGACGGCAAGCTGCCGGCAACCTTCGAGGTCGTCTATGGCCATGCCTGGAAGGCGGCGCCGAAGCAGGCCGCCGATGGCCGCGCCATCATCCGCTTCGACTCGCCACGCAGGAAATAGCTTTATTCCGGCTTCTGCCTGAAGAACTTGAGCGGCTTGGCATTCTCGAACTGCGGCACGGGAATCGCCTTGCGCCGCCGTTCGCGCACCCGCCAGCCGAGCAGGAAGGCCAGCGCGACCGAATAGGCCAGCGGCCAGAGCAGCGCCGTCGCCTTGACCAGCCAGAAATAATGCACGCAGGCGAGAATGCCGATCAGGTAAACATTGCGATGCAGTTCCTGCCAGCGGCGCCCGCCCAGTTTGCGGATCGCCCACTGGTTCGACGTTGCGGCGAGCGGAATCAGCAGCACGAAGGCGGCGAAGCCGACGGTGACGAAGGGGCGCTTGAAGATGTCCCGGGCAATGGCGTCGACGTCGAACGAGTGGTCGAAGCCGATGAAGGACAGGAAGTGCAGCGTTGCGTAGAAGAAGGTGAATAGCCCGAGCATGCGCCGCAGGCGAAGCAGCCAGTGCCACTGCGTCCACACGCGCAGCGGCGTGATGCACAGCGTCAGCAGCAGGAAATTGAAGGTCCAGGTGCCGGTCCAGCGCTGGACGAATTCGACTGGGTTGGGGCCGAAATCGCCGGTCCACGCAGCCCACAGCAGGCGCCCGAGCGGCAGCAGCGCCAGGAGGAAGAGGGCAAGCTTGAGTCGGGCGACCGGAGGCGGGGCGTCTTGCGTGGTCATCGTTCAGAAATTTCTGCGCAGATCCATGCCGGCGTAGAGTCCGGCGACCTGGTCGGCGTAGCCGTTGAAGGGCAGCGTCTTGCGCTTGAAGAATTGGCCCAGAGGGCGTTCGTGGCTCTGGCTCCAGCGTTTATGCGGCACGTCCGGGTTGACGTTGGAATAGAAGCCGTATTCGTCGGGCGCTGTTTTGGTCCATACGGTGGGTGGCTGTTTTTCGACGAAGCGCACCTTGACGATCGACTTGGCGCCCTTGAAGCCATATTTCCACGGAACGACGACGCGCAGCGGGGCGCCGTTCTGTTTGGGCATGTGCTCGCCGTACATGCCGAGACCGAGGAGGGCCAGCGGATGCATCGCCTCGTCGAGCCGGAGCGCCTCGACATAGGGCCAGTCGAGAACGGGGAGGCGGACGTAGGGCATCTGCTCGGGGTCGGCCAGCGACCAGAATTCGACGAACTTGGCATTGCCGGTAACGTCGCAGCGCTTGATCAGCTCGTTGAGCGGGATGCCAACCCAGGGTATGACGGCACTCCAGCCTTCGACGCAGCGCATCCGGTAGATGCGCTCCTCGAGCGGCGCCCATTTGAGGATGTCGTCGATGGCAAAGGTCTTTGGCGTCTTGACCTCGCCTTCGACGCTGACCGCCCACGGCCGCGTGCGCAGGCGGTGGGCGTTGCGGGCCGGGCTGTCCTTGTCGGGGCCGAACTCGTAGAAGTTGCCGTATTCGGTAACCGAGGCGTAGGAAGTCGGCTTCTCGTCATTCACGGAGAAGGGGCCGGGAACGACCGCTTCAAAGCGTGTTCGCTCGCCGGTTGCGGCGTGGCTCGCTCCGAGCAGTCCGCAACCGGCGGCGCCCGCGCCGAAAGCCATGGCGCGCAAGAAGTCGCGGCGCCCGCCATAGATATCGGGCGGGGTGATTGCGGAGGGGGGAATCTCCGGGCGGTACCTGATCAGCATGGTGCAACCTCACTCTGCGCGTCTGTCGAGTAGTCGTGTTGGACCCTCGAAAACTTACAGTGTCCCGCCGATTTCATCCATGGAGCGAGGAAAGAGCCTGCCCGCGCAAGCGCGGGCGGCCATCAGCCGGTGATGTAGTGTTCCAGTTGCGAAATGAGAAACTGCTGGTTGCTGATGGTTGCCTTGACCAGGTCGCCGATCGAGACGATCCCGATCACCTCGCCGTCCTCGGAGAGAACGGGCAGGTGGCGGAAGTGCTTCTCGGTCATCAGCGCCATGCATTCGTCGACGGTTGCGCTCAGGGTGACATAGGCGACCTTGTCGCTCATGATTTCGCTGACCAGCGTTTCCTTCGAGCTCTTGCCGTGGAGGATGAGCTTGCGCGCGTAATCGCGCTCGGTGAAGATGCCGACCAGATCTTCGCCATCGAGAACGAGAAGCGCGCCGACGTCGTGCATGGCCATCAGGCTCAGCGCTTGGAAGACGGAATCGCCTGGCGTCACGACGGCGAGCGGCCGATTTTTGGCGGCCAGCATTTGCTTGAGTGTTATCACGTTGGTTCTCCTCGGCGGGTTGATCGATCTTGTCAGCGCAGTCTATCCGCGAGCGGAGCGAATGCCAAGATCACGGAACTGACCAAAAAAGCAAAGGCAGCCTCGGCTGCCTTTCCGGGTCGCCGGCCTAGCGCAGGCCGGCGGCGTATTCGGCCACGGCTTTCATCTCGACGTCCGACATCTTGGCCGCGATGGTTCGCATCATCTTTTCGGGGTCGTTGTTGCGTTCGTCGCCGCGGAACGCCTTCAGTTGCGCCTCGGTGTATTCGGCATACTGGCCGGACAGGCGCGGGTACTGCGCGGGCAGGCCGGCCCCGGCCGGACCATGACAACCGGCACACGCCGGAATACCCTTCTTGAAGTCGCCCTGACGCCAGATCTTCTGGCCGAGAGCAATCTTCGATTCATCCCTGGCGACGGCGGGCTTCAGTTTCTGGCTGGAAAACCAGGCGGCGAGATTCCTCATGTCTTCGTCGGAGAGCGCCGCGACCATGCCGCCCATGATGGCGTTGTTGCGGGCGGCGGGCTTGCCGTCGACCGACTTGAAGTTGGTCATCTGCTTGTACAGGTATTCGGCGCCCTGACCGGCGAGGTTCGGGTTGGCCGCGGCCGGGCTGTTGCCGTCGGCGCCATGGCAGGCGACACAGACGGTCTCGGCGATGGCCTTGCCCTTGGCAGGGTCTGCCTTGGCTTTGGCTTCCTCAGCCGCGTGGGACATGAAAGTGGTGGCAAGAAGGATTGCCATTGCCGCGGTACGGATCATTTTCGAACTCCTAGTGCGCGTCTTGGGGCGCTTTGGCCGGAACGGAAGTTACAAACCTGCTATTCTATATCACTTCTCCGCCGCCTTGGCGGCCCCCGAGAGTTTTTTATGTCCTTGTTCCAGCAGGCGGTTTTTTTCACCACCGTCACCCATCTTCGCGACCTGCCGCGGGATGCCGTTCGCGAGGTCGCCTTTGCCGGCCGTTCCAATGCCGGCAAATCGTCGGCGATCAACACCCTGGCGGGACGGGTGCGGCTGGCCTACGTCAGCAAGACGCCGGGTCGCACGCAGCATCTAAATTATTTTACGCTCGCTGAGGGCAGGTATTTTGTCGATCTGCCCGGTTATGGCTACGCCAAGGCGCCGGAGGGGATCCGTTCGCAATGGGAGGGACTGGTCGGGCCCTACCTCGGCAAGCGCGAGCAACTGGTCGGACTGGTCGTCATCATGGATATCCGGCGCCCGTTGACCGATCTCGATCTGCGCCTGATCGACTGGTTCCGGCCGACCGACCGGCCGATCCACATTCTGCTCTCGAAGGCCGACAAGCTGAGCCGGCAGGAGCAGACGACGGTACTGCGCGCGGTGAAGGCCGAACTGGCGACCTGGGGCGATGCCGGTCTGTACTCGGTACAACTCTTCTCCAGCCTGAAACGAACGGGTGTCGAAGAGGCCGAAGCGCTGCTTGGCAAATGGCTGGGCATCGAAGGAAAGGCGCAGCAAAACAAAAGGCCTCCGGAAAAGGGGAATCCGGAGGCCGAAATGCCTTGACTTGGTCAAGACACCCGCTCAGGGAGGGGGAGCGAGAGACAGCGGTGCCGTCTAAGTCATCTGATGCTGATCAATGCGAAAAGTTCCGTTCCGAACGAGAATCCGCGATTCGAATGGCTTGAGGTTCTGACATGACTGTTACCGGGCGTTATCCCGAAACCCGCATGCGCCGGATGCGGCACGATGATTTTTCCCGTCGCCTGATGCGCGAGTCGATGCTCACGGTCGACGACCTCATTTACCCGGTTTTCGTTCTCGAAGGCGAGGGGCGCAGCGAGAAGGTTGCGTCGATGCCGGGCGTCGAGCGGCAGTCGCTCGATATCCTGCTGCAAACCGCCGAGCGCGCCGTCAATCTGGGCGTCCCGGCGCTGGCACTGTTTCCGGTGATCGATGCCTCGTTGAAGTCGCTGGGTGCGGAAGAGGCGTTCAACAGCCATGGCCTGGTCCCGCGTGCGGTCAAGGCGCTGAAGCGTGAATTCGCCGATCTCGGGGTGATCACCGACGTCGCGCTCGATCCGTACACCAGTCACGGTCAGGATGGCCTGATCGACGAGACCGGCTACGTGCTGAACGACGAGACGCTGGAAGTGCTGGCGAAGCAGGCGCTGTGTCATGCCGAAGCGGGCGCCGACATCGTGGCGCCTTCCGACATGATGGACGGCCGCATCGGCCGCATCCGCGCGGAACTCGACACGGCCGGGCAGATTCATACGCGGATTCTGGCCTATTCGGCCAAATACGCATCCAGTTTCTACGGTCCGTTCCGCGATGCAGTGGGCTCGGCCGGCAATCTCGGCAAGGGCAACAAGTTCACTTATCAGATGGATCCGGCGAATTCCGACGAAGCGCTCAAGGAAGTTGCGCTCGATCTCGAAGAGGGCGCCGACATGGTCATGGTCAAGCCGGGGATGCCGTATCTGGACATCGTCCGCCGCGTCAAGGATCGCTTCGGGGTGCCGACCTTCGCCTACCAGGTCAGCGGCGAGTACGCGATGCTGAAGGCGGCGGCGGAGAACGGCTGGCTCGACGAGGAGGCTTGCGTGCTCGAGAGCCTGCTGGCCTTCAAGCGGGCCGGGGCCGACGGCATCCTGACCTACTTCGCGCTCGATGCGGCGGCGTATCTGAAGCGCTGATTGGTGCCCTGGTCAGCGGGAAATGGCAGCCTGTGCCGCCCTTTCTCATTTCAGACGCCAACCGGCGCGCCGGACTGCGACAGGCAGGCGAAGTACAGCATTGGCCACTGCTGCGGCCACTGGGCGAGCGGCTCGCGGTTGAAGCCGCTGCGCGCGTACTGTTCCCAGCGGCCAACGACATAGCAGCGCAGCAGGTTGGCCAACGCACCGAAGTCGGCATCAGGCTTCAGGGATTCCTGTGTCGCGGCGATGCGCAGCGCCTGCTTCAGGGCGGCCTCGATCTTGTCGAGCAGGGCGTTGATGCGTCCCTGCAGGCGCTCATCCTCATTAACCAGGGCGTCGCCGATGAGAACGCGCGTCATGCCGCGATTCTTCTGGGCAAAGGTCAGCAGCAGTCCAAGGATCGATTCGACCTGCTTCAGGCCCTGCGCTTCTTCCGACGTGATCTGGTTGATCACCCCGAATAGGCTCTGTTCGATGAATTCGATCAGACCCTCGAACATCTGTGCCTTGCTCGCGAAATGCCGGTAGAGGGCGGCTTCCGAGCACTCCAGCCGGGCAGCCAGGGCAGCGGTGGTGATCTTCTCCCCCTTCGGGGTTTCCAGCATCTGGGCCAGGGTTTGCAGGATCTGCAGGCGGCGTTCGCCGGGCTTGATGGCCATGGTTCTCCTTCCGTCCGTTCCGGTGGTTGAATTCTGGCCGGGAATTATAGTCGACCGCAACGACCTGGGAGTTCGAGGACCGAGGTGATTTTCGCATCGACGCTGGGTGAGCGGCGTGAGCCAGCGCTCACCCACACGGTCTTCATGCCGAGTTTCTTGGCCGCGACGAGGTTGGCCAGGCTGTCCTCGACCATGATGCAGCGGCGCGGGTCGAGGCGTTCCGCCCGAAGCAGGGCGCGGAAGCCGGAAAGCATCGGTTTTGGCCGATAGCCGACGCTCTCGACCGAATAGACCGCATCGAAGCAACAACCGAGTCCGGTGATGGCGAGGATAGCCGCGGTATAGTGACGCGGCGCGTTGGAAAAGATGATCTTGCGCCCCGACAGGCGGCGCAGGGCGTGGATGACCGGGCGCTCGAAGACGACCATGCGCTTGAGGTCGGGAAACTCGTGGGTAGCGCGGAGGAAATGGTCGGGGTCAGTGCCGTGGTGACGGATCAGGCCGAGCAGCGTTGCTCCGTAGCGAACCCAGTAATCCTGGCGGATGGCGGTTGCCTGGTCACGGTCGACACCGAGATGGCGCTCGATGTACGCGGTCATCGCGCGGTTGATGTGCGGAAAGATGTGCGGTGTCGCGTGATGCAGGGTGTTGTCGAGGTCAAACAGCCAGGTTTTCCGCGGACAGCGCATCAGTGCGACTTGATCATGGTGCCGACGCCGTGGTCGGTCAGGATTTCCAGCAGCAGCGCGTGTTCGACGCGGCCGTCGATGATGTGCACACCCTTGACCCCGTTGCGCGCCGCATCGAGCGCCGAGCCGATCTTCGGCAGCATGCCGCCGGAGAGGGTGCCGTCCTCGACCATTTCGTCGATCTGCTTGGGGGTGATGCCGCTGACCAGGTTGCCCGCCTTGTCGAGGACTCCCGGGGTGTTGGTCAGCAGCACCAGTTTCTCGGCCTTGAGTACTTCGGCGATCTTGCCGGCGACTACGTCGGCGTTGATGTTGTAGGTTTCGCCAGCCTTGCCGACGCCGATCGGCGCGATGACCGGGATGAAGGCGCCGGTGTCGAGCAGGGCGATCAATGATGGGTCGATCTGCGAAATGTCGCCGACGTGGCCGATGTCGATCAGGTCGCCCGGAATGTCCCGGTTTTCCAGCATCAGTTTCCTGGCACGGATGAAATTGCCGTCCTTGCCGGTCAGGCCGACCGCCTTGCCGCCGTGCTGGTTGATCAGGTTGACGATTTCCTTGTTCACCTGCCCGCCGAGCACCATTTCCACAAGATCCATGGTTTCGGCATCGGTGACGCGCATGCCCTGGATGAATTCGCCCTTTTTGCCGACGCGGGCGAGCAGGCTTTCGATCTGCGGACCGCCGCCATGGACGACGACGATGTTGAAGCCGACCAGCTTGAGGAGGACGACATCGCGCGCGAAGCATTGCTTCAGGTGCTCGTCGGTCATCGCGTTGCCGCCGTACTTGACGACGATGGTCTTGCCGTGGAAGCGCTTGATGTAGGGGAGCGCCTCGGCGAGAACGGCAGCCTTGATGCCGGGGGCGAGATTGTCAAGACTCATTGTGGACTCCGTATGGACTGGCGCGGATTTTACAAAGAAAAAGGCCGGAACGGGGTCCGGCCTCTGCCTCGTGCCAGTGGTCGAATTACTCGACGGTCAGACGTTTGTTCGGGCTTGCCGCGCGTTTCGGCAGCGTCAGTTCGAGGACGCCGTCATTGAACTTGGCGGCTGCCTTGGCATCGTCGATCTCCTGGCCGAGCTGGAACGAGCGTGTCACCTTGCCGAAGTAGCGCTCGGAGCGCAGGACGCGCTCGCCTTCCTTGACTTCCTTTTCCTGCTTGACCTCGGCGCTGATCGACACCTGATTGCCGTCGACGACGACATGGATATCTTCCTTCTTGACGCCAGGCAGTTCGGCATGGACCAAATAATCGTCACCCTGCTCCTTGACGTCCATCTTGATCGATGGCGGTTGTTGCGTGTTTGTGTTCAAGTCGACCGGGCGCACGAAAAAGCCGCGGAACAGATCCTCGAGCGGATCGAGGCGAGTGATGTTTGCCATGATGTATCTCCTTGTTGAATCAAGTTGCCCTGTTTTCAATATAGGGGGTTTTTCAGGCGTTTCAAGTCGTGCGGGCAATCCTGTCCGGCAGCATCAGAATGGCGTCGCGGTTGCTCCACGAAAAGCAACATCCGGCGGCTTGCCGCCATGGCATCCAGGCCCAGTTGCGATGTTCGCCGGGAGTTATCGAAATGGGCTGCGCTTCGGGAAGCAACATTCCGAAGACGTGTTCGGCGTTGCGGGTGATGCCGGGGGCGTAACGCTGGCGCCACTCGGGGAATATTTCGAAGGTGTTGGTGATGTGCCAGTCCTGCAGCCGGTAGCGCGTGCCGTCGAGGCCGGTCTCCTCGCCCACCTCGCGCCGGGCCGTGTCGGCAAGCCCTTCGTCTCCCTCGCGGCTGCCGGTGACCGACTGCCAGAAGCCCGGGTGCGCGCTACGTTCAAGCAGCAGGACATCAAGCGCCGGGGTGTAGATGACGACCAGAACCGAGACGGGCTGTTTGAAGCTGGTCATTTCTCGGGCAATGAGTTAATGCCCGGCGCGTGCGTGTCAAGCAGGATCCACAAGGGTGTGCCGGCCGCCCGGCGCTCGCCAGTTGCCGCCTGAAGGACTTCCAGCAGGGTCGCGAAAGCCTTGGGGTCGCCCTGGCGCAGGGTTGCGGCGCCATCGACAAACAGCACATGGCCTTTGCCGGGGAGGCATTCGGGATCGGTAAGGCAATCGATCAGCGCATCAAAATTTGCGCCGTACCAGTCCGGGAAGTTCAGGGCTTCACCCAGTCGCCTGAGCGCTTCACCGGCGCTGGCTGCCCGCGATAGTTCCACGGGGATCGAGCGGAGCTGGAGCTTCGCGGCGGATGCGTCGATGGCTTTGCGGCGGCTGGCCGGCAAGTAGTAGACAGCGGCCTTGTCGGCCTTGTCGAGGAATTTCTCGCTCATCGCCTATTCCCGAATGCGCCTGAAGCTGCGGTAGTGATCGTCGGTATAGTAATACTCCTGTTCACGGCCGGCGATGATTCGCCGTGCTCCCCGGCCGTGGCTGCCCGGAGTCTTGACGGTATATTCGCGGTAGTAGCCGCGCTGGCGTAGCGGCAGGCGTTTTTCGTAGTTTCCGAAGACGACGCCGTCACGTGCGTAGGGAAACGGCCCGCCATCCTTGATCAGGGACAGTGTCTGGCGCGCCTCGCGCGGCAAATCGGCCAGCACTACCCAGTCGACCGCGACATTCTCGCGGGCCAGCCCCAGCACGCCGCCAATCGCCAGCCAGGCGACGATCAACAGGCGCAGCCACGGTCTCATGGCGGGTCAGCCCTGGCTGACTTCGACCTGGGTTTCGACTTTCTGGCGCAGGCGGATGTGCAGTTCGCGCAACTGCTTTTCGTCAACCACACTCGGCGCATCGGTCAGCAGGCACTGGGCGCGCTGGGTCTTGGGGAACGCAATGACATCGCGGATCGATTCGGCGCCGGTCATCATGGTGACGATCCTGTCGAGGCCGAAGGCCAGGCCGCCGTGCGGAGGGGCGCCGTACTTGAGGGCGTCAAGGAGGAAGCCGAACTTGGCCTGCTGTTCCTCGGGGCCGATGTTCAGAGCGTCGAAAACTGCTTCCTGCACTTCGGCGCGATGGATACGGACCGAGCCGCCGCCGATTTCCGAGCCGTTGAGCGCCAGGTCGTAGGCCTTGGCCAGGCACTTGCCCGGGTCACTCTTGAGCAGCGACACGTGCTCGTCCTTGGGGCTGGTGAATGGGTGGTGGGAGGCCGTCCACCGCTTGTCCTCCGCGTCGTAGTCGAACATCGGGAAGTCGACCACCCATAGCGGCTCCCAAGGTCTGTCGTTGAGGAAACCCTTTTCGTGGCCGATTTTGACGCGCAGGGCGCCCAGCGCATCGTTGACTACCTTGGCCTTGTCGGCGCCGAAGAAGATCAGGTCGCCGGATTGGGCACCGGTGCGGTCGACGATGGTTTTGAGGGCATTTTCGTGGAGATTCTTGACGATCGGGCTTTGCAGGCCGGCTTCGTTGAGTTGCGTGACATCATTGATCTTGATGTAGGCTAGGCCTCTGGCACCGTAGATGGCGACGAACTTCGTGTACTCGTCGATCTCGCCACGCGTCAGGCTGGCGCCACCCGGCACACGCATTGCGGCGACGCGACCGTTCTCGCTGTTGGCGGTGCCGGAAAAAACCTTGAAGGCGACATCCCTGACGGCATCGGTGACTTCGGTGAGTTCAAGGGTGATGCGCAGGTCCGGCTTGTCGGAACCGAAACGGTTGATCGCCTCGGCGCAGGTCATCCGGGGAAACGGGTCCGGCAGGTCAACGTTGATCGCATCCTTGAACACGTAGCGGATCAGGTTCTCGATAAGGCCGGTGATCTCGTCCTCGCTCATGAACGAGGTCTCGATATCGACCTGGGTGAATTCCGGCTGACGGTCGGCGCGCAGATCCTCGTCGCGGAAGCATTTGACGATCTGGTAATAGCGGTCGAAGCCGGCGACCATCAGCAATTGCTTGAACAGTTGCGGCGACTGCGGCAGGGCGAAGAACTGGCCCGGGTGGACGCGCGACGGCACGAGATAGTCGCGGGCGCCTTCCGGGGTGGACTTGGTCAGCATCGGCGTTTCGATGTCGATGAAGCCGTTGTCGTCGAGGAAGCGCCGGAAGGCGCGCGCCGTCTTGTAGCGCAGGAGCAGGTTGTTCTGCATCTGCGGACGGCGCAGGTCGATCACGCGATGGGTCAGACGGACGTTCTCGGAAAGGTTGTCGTCATCGAGCTGGAACGGCGGCGTCACGGACGGGTTCAGTACCTCGATCGCGTGGCAGAGAACCTCGATCTCGCCCGACGCGAGGTTGGCGTTGGTCGTGCCAGCCGGACGCGGCCTGACCTTGCCGGTCACCCGCAGACAGAACTCGTTGCGGACCGACTCGGCGATGGCGAACGAGTCGGCGCGGTCGGGATCGCAGACAATCTGTGCGAGGCCCTGGCGGTCGCGCAGGTCGATGAAGATGACACCGCCATGGTCACGACGACGCTGCGCCCAGCCGCAGAGGGTGACAATCTGCCCGTCGAGGGCGGCGCTTAGCTGTCCGCAGTAATGGGTACGCATGAAACCTTCCGCTTGAATCAGGTTTTTGTGATGACAGGGGTGTGCAGCGGCGGCGCCACGACGCCCATCGAGATGATGTATTTGAGCGCTTCGTCCACCGTCATTTCCAGTTCGATGACCTCCCGGCTGCGCATCATGAGGAAGAAGCCGGAAGTCGGGTTCGGGGTGGTCGGCACGTAGACGCTCAAATACTCGCCCTGCAGATGATTGACGACATCGCCGCCAGGCTTGCCGGTAAGGAAGGCAATCGTCCAGCAGCCTTCGCGCGGATACTGGACGAGCAAGGCCTTGCGGAACGCATTGCCATTGGACGAAAAAAGCGTGTCGGAAACCTGCTTGACACTGTGATAGACCGAATTGACGAAGGGTATGCGTGCAAGAAGCATCTCCCACCAGACGACCAGCTTCTGGCCGATGAAGTTGGTGGCCAGCAGGCCCGTCAGCAGGATCATCGCGAGGGTCAGAACCGATCCCGCACCCGGAATCGGAAAGCCGAAGAGTGTTTGCGGGTGTACCGCCTGGGGAAGCAGGCGCAGCGACTGGTCGAGCGTGCTGACGATGAAAGACAGTACCCAGCCGGTGATAACCAGCGGCACCCAGATCAGGAGTCCGGTAAGGAAGTAGCGTTTGATCAACTGGCTGCGCACGGAGTGCACGCTCCGGTTCCGCCCTGGCAGGGTGGGGCACTTTCGGGCTTGGCCGCGGGTTTGCCACCGCCCTTGAAATCTGTGGCATACCAGCCGCTGCCCTTGAGGTGGAATCCGGCAGCCGAAAGCAACTTGCTGTAGCTTTCCTTGCCGCATTCCGGGCAGGTTGTGAGTTGCGGCTCGCTCATCTTCTGCAGATGCTCTTTCTGGAAGCCGCAGGAGTCACAGCGATATTCGTAGATCGGCATGGGGATCCTCCAAAACCTTGGATTATAAACGAGAAGACATCCGGACCTAGTTGGTGATACGGCCTGGAATTTTCAAGTCATCAGCCCGAGATAGCCGCGGGTCAGCTGCGGCCCCCAGAACAGGGCAATGATGCCGGCAGCGGCGAGATAGGGGCCAAAGGGAATGGGCGTGTTGCGCCCGTGGCGACTGAAGACGATCAGGCTGATGCCGACCACGGCGCCGACGATCGACGACAGCAGGATGATGACCGGCAGCATCTGCCAGCCCAGCCAGGCTCCGAGCGCGGCAAGGAGCTTGAAGTCGCCATAGCCCATGCCCTCCTTGCCGGTCGCCAGCTTGAACAGCCAGAATACCGACCACAGGGTCAGATAGCCGACCATGGCGCCAATGACGGCTGAGGAAATGTCGACATAGGTGCCGGCGAGATTGAGCGCCAGGCCGATCCAGAGCAGCGGCAGGGTGATCGAATCCGGAAGCAGTTGGGTGTCGTAATCGATCGCGGTCAGGGCGATCAGCGCCCAGAGCATGATCAGTGCCCCAAGCGCTTGGGGAACTGGTCCGAAGTGCCAGGCGGCGTAGGCCGAAAGCAGCCCCGTTGTCGCTTCGACGATCGGGTAGCGAGCCGAGATCGGCGCCGCGCACTTCGAGCATTTCCCGCGCAGCAGCAGGTAGCTGACGATCGGGATATTCTCGATCGCGGTAATCTGGTGGCCACAGGATGGGCAGCGGGAGCGCGGGCGCGCCAGCGACAAGGCTTCTGCGGTCGACGGCGTTTCACCGCGCAAATCCGCGCACTGTGCATGCCACTCCCGCTCCATCATTTTCGGCAGGCGGTGAATCACGACGTTGACAAAACTGCCGACACACAGACCGAGCAGCCCGGCTACGGCAGCCAGGCCACCCAGCGATTCGAAAGGCATCAGATGACGGCGCCCAGTTTGAAGATCGGCAGGTACATCGCGACGACCATGCCGCCGATCAACGTCCCGAGAACCACCATGATGATTGGCTCCATCAGGCTGGACATTGCCTCGACGGCATCATCGACTTCCTGTTCGAAAAAATCGGCGACCTTCGCGAGCATCGAATCGAGGGCGCCTGATTCCTCGCCGATCGCCACCATCTGCGTCACCATGTTGGGGAACAGATTGACGTTCGTCATCGCATTCGTGAGGCTGGTGCCGGTCGAAACCTCGCCTTGAATCTGCTTGGTGGCGGCTTTGTAGACGTAGTTCCCGGCGGCACCGCCAACCGAATCCAGCGATTCGACCAGCGGCACGCCGGCAGCGAACATCGTGGACAGCGTGCGCGACCAGCGTGCGATCACTGCCTTGCGGATGATGTCGCCGAAAATGGGCAAGCGAAGAAGCAAACGGTCCATCGCCATCTGCACTTTTTCCGAGCGCTTCCAAGCCTCGAAGAAGAAATAGAGACCACCGAAAATGATGCCGAAGATTGCCCACCAGTAGGCGACAAAGAAGTCCGAGATGGCGATTACCAGCAGGGTCGGCGCGGGCAAGTCGGCGCCGAAGCTCTTGAACACGTCCTTGAAGGCCGGGATGACGAAAATCATGATCACGGCGGTGATGATGAAGGCGACGACGATGACGGCGATCGGGTAGAACAGGGCGGACTTGATCTTGCTCTTGATGGCGAGAATCTTTTCCTTGTAGGTCGCCAGTC
>ERZ724507.620-NODE-620-length-15875-cov-6.853603_pt1 | contig 15875 bp, 11 predicted proteins | sample MGYA00376040_ERZ724507 | MGnify/ENA primary metagenome ERZ724507 (study PRJEB28724, sample SAMN07190883) | activated sludge metagenome | isolation source: activated sludge of sewage treatment plant in Hong Hong | place: Hong Kong | collected 2016-03-17 ...
TCAGGCAAACACTTCCCTGGCCATGGCACCAAAACCACGTTTGTTCTTCCTATCCACGCGCGGTGAACAATTGGATGAAGTATGGGAGAAATACAAAGCGTTAGATAATGGGCGACCAAAAGCAGTTGTTAGCGATGATGGCCGGGAGATGTTTGTTTTTTTGTACGGCACAGAACAAATTTCCAAGCCTGTTGGGGCTTTTCAGATTAGGCCGAACTTGGGCAGCGGAGATCAAATCAGCGCTCAAGACGCGCACTTTTGTCGCTGCCTATCCGGCGTATATAATATGGATGTTGCCACATGTTCAGTACAACTCAGAAGCGATGAACTGTGGGGTTTCCTAAGACAGTCGCAGAAGGGGCCACCCGGACCGACGATGTTCCGAAAAGTGTAAGAGATGCTTGTGAGTGCCGAGAGCGGCTGTTGGTGGTGTCCAAAGACACCCAGGATCGACTTGTTTCCAATGCCGCCTCCTGTGAATGCGCCCGTGGGGTTTGTGCGCGCTCCGGTCCGCATGACCGCGGACCCATCCGAGAAGCCGGTATCAACAGCCGCCGCGTTCACGCTGAAGTCCGTCTTCGTGCGTCCGGTGGCAGCGTTGTTCGCGCTGGACGACACGGTGCTCACCGCCTGGTTCACCACGGGGGCTGCCGTCGTGGGCCGAAACAGGCGAGCCCACGCGTCGGCGTACTGCTGAGCAGACAGTTTCAGTCCAGCGACTGTCTGGACCAACGTGTTGGCCGCGTAAAAAACTTGGACCTTCCCGTCTTTGCTGGGGGCCTTGGTCTGCGCGAGGCCCTGGACGAAGGCCCGCACCTCTTCGTAGGTCAGCGATAGGAAAGTAGTAGTAAGTTCGCCAACCTTCGAGACCATGCCCTTGGCGTCATACTGCCCCGCCTGCGGAGGCCAGCTCATGTCAGCAACGGCTGCCTCCATGGATGACGCGACATCTGGGCGCGTAGTCGCCGACGTGGACGGCAGCATCGCTGGGGCAGACGGTGCTGCATTCGCCAGTGCGAGGCCGATCTGGGCGTCGCTGACCGTCGGGATGCGGCTACGAATGATCTCGCCGCGTCCTTGTAGCTCGCTGAGCAGCGCAGCCGTAGCCCGAGCGTCATCACGAGTGCCCCGCAGCCGGCGCTGTATCTCGTCATCCCAGCGGGACCACTGCGCCAACGCGGCTGTGACCGCCCCACCCAGTACACTGGAGGCAGTATCTTCTTTTGGCATTTGTCGAGAGCCAGTTTAGCGGCTCACTAGCCAGCCTCGCTACGACATGTTTCTGATGGCCCGTTACGACTGAGTTTTTCAGTGCGGCATCGACGAGGCGCCCTCCGGCACGACAGCCGCAACCGGCTCCGAATCGCTCCACCGAGACGCCCCCGTACCCGACTACTGGCAGTGGGATCTTGACGCGCTAGCGGGGGCAGCAGCACTCAGCCATCTTGAACCATTGTTGGCCATGGTGACCAAGACTGCTTAGCATACTTGCCTGGTTTGTGGACGAAGGGGAGTCGGTGGTGCCGTGTTGTTCACGGTGCATGGTTCGGCGGCCGTCGGCTTTGCACCGACAAGGGGCGGCTGCACCCGCTGGTCGACCAGGGTGGTCTAGTCACCATGTTGACCAGATCGCCAACGCCAGGGTATGAAATCTGTCCTCGGGACAAAAACCATCCTTTATGTAAGTGCGCCAGCTTGGCAACACCATCACCCCAGAGGTGATGCGGCGCTGAGCCGCTGGCACACGTCCGCGGTGGCCGCGCTTCTCTGGGCGGCAACTCGGATTGCGGCGCCCCGCGAGACCGGCGCCGCGGGCGCCTGATGCCGCGGTGTGATAAATTCGCATCTGCAGCGATCTCGCAGACGGAGAAGGTAATGTCGGAACCTGGTTTCGCCTCGGAACGAGCGGCTCAACGGCAAGCGGACTTGCACTATCTGGACAACAGCATCGACATCGCCTTCTACCTGTCGTGTGAAGACAACCGGCCGCCCTTTTTCAGTCGGGCGCAGTGCAAGTTCCTGCCTTTCTTGAGCACCGATTTGCAGTTCCAGGACGAGCTCCGGCACCGGCTTAACGACCAGCTCTCGACTCGGAAGCTCGCCGATTGGCGGCGTCCCGAAGAGATACGCGCAGCGCTACAGCGAGCCACGGCCACCCTGCTCGACGAGTATTGCGGGATCAGGTTGTCGCCGCTTATCTCGATCGAGATACAACTATGCGGTGAGAACGCGACCAAGGGTCTCGTCATGAAGCAGACCGATTGGCTCAGATGGATTCCATACGGCCGCTTCCTGGTCGATAACTGCGCGAAGCTGCAGGTGAACCATCTGTTGCTCGTATATCAGCGGCTGGTCTTCGCACCGAGCCCGGCGCAGGCAGCCCTCGATCTGCAGATCCAGACCCCGCTGGACTTCCACATTAGCCGGATCGCCATCGCCGCCGATGACTCCGTGCTCGCGGCGCACGAGGCCCCGCTGATCATCAAGACCCCGCAGGGCCAGCTGCGCCTGCCCAACGTGGCGATACGCCATTACCCGCGCATGCGTGCAGCCAAGGCGCTCACGCTCACGCTCACGCTCGCGAACCAGTCCGAGCTCACGCTGTCGCTCGACCCCAAGCGGGTCGAGACCGCAGATCTCAGCGAAGCGCCATACGTCTACTTCGTTGACATGGGGTCGACCTTCTACAAAGACATCCGCATCGAGCTGAAAGGACCCTACGCCGTGCCGCTCGATGGAAGTGACGCAGCGGCGGGCGCTAAGCGGATAAGCAGTCTCGTGAAAGATGCGCTCACGGAGCGGTCGCAGGAGGGCCTCGTGAACGCGCGCGGTCCGATCGAGACGAGTCGCATCACGCGCGAGCTGGGCATTCCCGAGTTCAAGAAAAAGGAGCTTGCGACTGCCGACACGACCGCTCAGGCCCGCTGGATCGCAGACGCCATCCACTGCCTCGCTGCAAACGCAGCAAAAAAGCGACGGGCGCTGGCCTACGTCGTCTGGTCCTTCCCGAACATCGACGGCAAGCTCCATCTGAAGGAGCTCGTAGAGCAGGTTGATGCGCTGACCCGAGACGTTGTGCTCTACGGGGTCATGGTGCTCAGCGAGCACGAAGCGCTGCGCCACCGCTTCCAGGGAATCCTCAGCTTCATGGCCAGCGAGGCGGCAAAAGGGAAGCAGGCCATCAAAAGCGCGCAGAGCACGAACGCAGGCAAAGAAAAGCAGCACCGTGCTGCCGAAGAGCGGTATCAAAAGGAGAAGAAAGAGTACTCCGAGCTCTGGTTCTTCAAGAGGTGGTTCGCCGAGAAGCCGATCGAGCCGGACGCCAAAGACTATGCTCCGGTCGAGGTGCCATCGCTGGCCGATTGGCAAGCCGACTTCCTGGAGATCGCCGCCGATCCGCAACTGCGGGATGTGGTCATCCTCGACGCGGGCGGCTACTCTCTGGACGTCTATTGTCAAGTCGATGGGAATGTATACGGACAGAGCTTTGCGGCCGGTGGCAGCGACCTAACAGAGCGGGTACGGGGCTTCCTGGCCCACAAGAGCGGTGAGTCGAGCGGGCAATATTCGCTCGCCAAAGCAGAGCGCGCGAAGTGCACCTACTGCAATCCATTGATGGACGGAGAAAAAGATGCCGAGGTTGCCGGCGAGATCGCTCGCTGGACGCAAGAGATCTACACCGAGCCGCTGCAGGAGGTGCTCAAGTGGCTGAGCGCACAAGGCAAACGAGCCGGGCTCCCGATGCTGCTCACCGGTGGTGCCATGCAGAACCACCACCTGCAGCAGCTCGTCTACGAGCTCTTCAAGAATAGCAAAGTGGCCTTCGTCCCGACCACCTCTATCCAGTTGACCGAGTGCATCGCGAAGCACGGGCTCGTGACCAAATCGGAGCTCGCACTTTTCGGGCGCATCACGCGGGGCTTTGGCCATGGAACGGCGATACTCAAGATCGCTTTCGACATCAGCGGTGGGCTCCTGACCGCCAAGCTCAGTGAGAGCCTATGAGACAGAATCCCGAGGCCGCACTGCACGAGTTGCTGGTCGCCCATCAGGTCTTCTTCCAGTCCAACGACTCCGTTGACTCGGTGAGCGAGTCCGTGCAGCACCATTACATAGCGCTCTTGTGGGCGCTCGCGGGCGCGCTCCCGGAAGCAGCCCGCGCCGATTTTCCCGTCCGGATTCTGTTTGCGCGGGGTCGTGAGTGCCTGCCCAAAATCGTGCACTGGACGTACCAATCCGACTCCCCCTCTCCTGTCATCGGACTGGTTGGCCAGTTCGGGAGTTGTGAGGCGCTCTTTACTGCTGCTGCTCCGCGCTTCTCTGCGAGGCTGGCAGAGTCAGTGAGGTGGACTGAAATGCCGCAGCTAGTTTCGTTATGTGATGCAAAGCTGGCCATCTCAGCGCTCGACGCCGTGAGTGATTTTCGCAAGCTGCCTGCGTTGATCCAGTGCGCCTCGGAGTGCGCGGGACCAGACTCTGGACTCCCGAAGTCGGTTGCGGTCGTCCTTCTATCGCTCTTCGTGCTGGCGGTTGTGCTCACGATCCCGCTTCTGCGTAAGCACCTTGCGAACGCTTCTGCGGAGTTTCAGAAGCTCGCCAGCCGCTACGCTGACCGACCGTGGGCTGAGAAGCTGCTCCGCCAGGGCACGCGTTCCAACTGGATGGTTGCTAAGGCCTGGCACTCTGCCAACCTCAGTGAGGACGAAAAAGCAGAGGCAGTGGACGCGCTGTCGGCGCTGATGGCGGATCAGGGATTCGCGCTAATCCAGCCCGAGTCCGGCGCCGACTACGACGAGCGAAAGATGCAGCTCGCGAGCGGAAAGGAAGGCTCTCTGCGGCGCCGCTACGTCTGGAAGCTGCAGCGTCCTGGCCTGCGGCAGGACAGCACGGTGATCGAGCATGCGCTCGTAGAAGCCGGGAGCGCGGAGCGCATTGCTCTTTGGCGTAGCCACGATCTACTTGCGACCCGCAAGTACCTAGACCGATACCGCAGCAAATATCCGACCCGACCGAATCTGGACATGGACCATCAGCTCGACTCGGCGTGCCTCAACGATGTCGTGACTAGCATCGCGTCCGACGAGGAGGTCGACGCCTGGCTGCAGGCGCTCGTAGATAAGGCCCCGGGCGAGGCCCTCGGTTTCGTCGTCAATCGGCTGGGCACGCTGTTCCTCGATGACGAGATGGTTTCTAGCGAGAACCTGCTGCACCGCAAGACCGCAACCGTACAGAAGATCATCCACCGCGGACTCCGGCGATCCGACGGCACGCTTCTTTTGAGAGCGCACGTGGAAGCGCAGGACTCGGACAATGACATTTAGAGCCGGGACATGACTGCACAGAAACAGACAGAGCTGGACCTTCACCAACTGCTGGCAGCCAGCATCTCGCTGGGGCTTCCCGATCAGCACATCGAAGGGGTTCTCCAAGAACTGCCCGAGACGCGACTGCTCGCCCCAGGTCTGGCCGACATCCAGATCGCGTCCGTATCCCGGCTGGGCCAGCACGACCGATTCCCGCGCTCGCACGACTGGGAGAACCTTCTGCCGCTTCTGCGCGAGGGCGAGGAACTCCTGTGGATCGTCCGCAAGGAGCGCAGCCGCTTCCGGTTCTACTTCGGCCTGAAGTCTAACATGCTGGTCGTGAGCCGCTGGGAGGCGGTGCGCGAGCAGCGCCACCACTTCCAGGCTCTCAGTAACCACTTCTGCCGGCGCGCTTTTCCAGAGAGCTCGCTGAAGGAACTCGATGCAGCGGAGGCCGATAAGCTGCTGTGGGACATACACCAGATCGATCTGGGTGGCATGGTGGTAGTGAGCGGTGCGCCCTCGCCCAAGAACCTGGAGCACGAGCGCAGATTCGAGGAGCGCGACGCCGAGCAGCGTCCGAGCGCCAGCCTCAACGATCCGCTGGAGGCTTTTCTCGATGAGAAAGACCTGTGTCTGGTATTCTCAATCTGCCGCGCCACGGCCAGCGAGCTGAAAGCTCAGATGCAGTTCCTGACCGGGGCGCGGAGCATCCTCCATCCCCACATCGCGACCGAGCGGACGATCAACGTCGGAACGCAGGTGGGCGCGCACCGGGACGAGAGCAATGCAACGAACGAGGGGCAGGGACAGCAGGAGCAGCGCGACATCTTGGCCAAGATGGTGCAGTTCTTCAAAGGGGCCAAGAAGGCCGACGAAAAGGAGCGCAAGACCAAGGACCGGATGCATGCCGCGGTGAACTACCAGTTCAGCACCACGACCACAAAATCGAGCGGCACGAATTGGAGCGAACAGCACGGCATGTCCCAGACCCTGCACGAGCTCCACGCCGGGCTCGAACTTCTGGACGAGTCGCTGAAGCTCAGCATCGATCACCTCCTCAACGCCGTAGGCACCGGCGCGTATTTCGGCGGCGTCTCGGTCTATGCGAAAGACCAGTCGACGACGCTCCGCATCGGTCGGGCGCTCGCCGGCAGCCTGGCCGGCTCGCACTCGCACGTGCGGCCCTTCCAGGTCATTCCCTACTCGGGCAACGAAGCGCACTTCGCCCTGCGCCACAACCTCGCGCTAAAAGATGTGCTGTCCGGAATCGCCCTGCTCAACACGCAGCAGGCCGGACTCCTCTTGATGCTCCCGGACACGGAGCTGCCCGGTCTCAAGCTCAAACGGAACGTCTTCTACGGACGTGCGCCCGATCGCGAGCGGCCAAGCACAAAGCCCTCGAAAGAGGTCTACCTCGGCTGCTCTTCGTTCCACACCCCCACGCTGGCACCGAATGGTTCGATGGCGACGAGCAGCGAAGAGGGAGCGATCTACGTTCCCCCAGAAGACCTGCTCAGCCACGTGCTCATCACCGGCACCACCGGTAGCGGCAAGACCGTCCGCACCGTCGATCTGCTCAACCGACTCGATCCCGCTCTGTTTCGCATCCTCGTGATCGAGACCGCCAAGAAGAGCTTCCGCGACTACCTGCACCGCCCCGCTCAAGGCCTGCCGCGCGTCTTCTGTCTTGGGGGACGCGAGCACGAGCCGTTTCGCATCAACCCGTTTTTTTTCGATCCGGGCAGCAATCCCAAGCGCCACATCTCGATCTTGTCCGATGCGCTGAGCGACCTCTTGCCGACCGAGGCGCTGATCGCGCCCAAGCTGCGCGAGGCGATCCTCTCGTGTTACCTGCGCCGCGGACTCGATCTTGAGACCGGCGAGTTCCGTACGCCCGGCCCGCCCTCCTATCCGACGATGCTCGACTTCAACGCGGAGATCTCCGCGCTGTGCACGGAGCTCAGATACTCCTCCGAGATAAACGAAAATTATCGCGGTGCGCTGCTCGGTCGGTCGCGCATCTTCATCGACGATTTGTACCAGGATCTCTTCGCTCACGGCGGCAACCGGACGTTCGATGAGCTCTTCGATCGCGACGTGATTATCGAGCTCGACGAGCTGCCACCGAGCGAAATCAACATGCCGGCCTTCGTCATCTCGGTACTGCTGGAACGCCTGCGTGCGCACTGCGCCCGACGGCGGCTCGGCCGCGAGAAGGCACCGATTCCGTACTTCCTGGTCGTCATCGAAGAGGCGCACAACGTCCTGTCGCGACGGATCGAAGAGACCGCGGATCCGCGTCAGACCGGCGGTGGCAAGCACCTCTTGCAGCAGATCGTGCGCCTCTTGCAGGAAGGGCGCGATTTAGGAATCGGTGTCATGGTCGTTGACCAGTCGCCGCAGTCGCTCGCCAATGCCGTCCTCAAGAACACGAACACGAAGCTCGTCCACCGGCTGGTCGACGGCGAAGAGCTCCGCATCATCGGCACGACGCTCGGCCTAGACGAGAAGGAATGGCCGGATCTCGGCCGCCTCGAAGACGGCGAGTGTGTGGTCAGCATGAAGAACGGCGGCAAGCCGCTCAAGCTCGCGCCCGGGATGATGGCCAAGCAGCTCCAGATCCACGCTCCCACGTCGCAGGCCCCCGGCTATGCGCAGGCCCAGCAGCTCCTACGCTCCATGAGCGAGGTGACGCGGCTCGCAGAGCTCCTGCCGCTCGCCAAACAGCTCCTCAAGGCGGCCGGCGACTCGCACGAGATCCTTGTCTACATGCTTGGCAAGCACCTCGCGTGGGGCTCTGTGCTGACGCGCGACTTCACGCCACCGCGGACGCCCGCCGAACTGCCGCTGTACCTCGCACGCCAGCTCGGCCCGACGCTCTCTCCAGACCGCGAAGCCGACGCGTTGCTCCTGAAGACCCTGGCCCGCTCCGCAGCGGCGCCCGAGCTGGAGAAGCTGGCCAGCGAAGTTTTCGGCGTCGGCTGGCTCCTATCGGTCATGGACTCGTTCGTAGCGGATCTCGCCGAGAAGCTCATGCAGCGCTATGGCGACGAGGCTCAGGTTCGTGACATCACCACCCGGATCACGGCCTGGGCCGAGGCGCACACGGCGGGCTCGGATCGGCAGGACGACAGGCTGCGCGTCGTTCTCGCGGACCAGGACGCCCTCGGCGTGTTCTGTGCGACGATCGTTAGCCGCCACTGGCAGCGTGAGAAGCCTCCGAGCGGAACCCTGAGAGCGCTGGGCAGCGGTGCCCGCGCTCGCCACTGGCCGTACGTCGCGGATGCGCTGGGGCATCTCGTCCCAGCAACCGGGTGGCCACTGCTCGACACTGCGATGCAGTCTGCTGCGCTGTCGCTGGTCCTGGGGCACCCTGAGAACGCGGCCTTCCTGTCTGGCATCGATTCGTTCATTACCGGCTATCAGCAGTGGAACCTTTCCCGAAAGGAGTAAGAGAATGGCAGTGACGGTGGGAACAGTGTCAGCAGTGGCAACCGGAACCGAGAAGGTGGCAAAAGAGGTCGGCAAGGCCACGCTTGAGGTCGCGAAAGAAGCGAAGACGGTCGCAGGGGTCGACGAAGCGCTGAAGCGCGGGGACGTCTCGGCTCTGGCCCTGAGCACGGCCGCCAAGCTGTGCGCGGATCCTCTCGTCAAGAGCGTGGAGTACAGCGGCATCGTAAAGGAACTCGCGCGCGACGGTCAGCTGGTGCAAGCCGCGCTCAAAGAGTGCGGCCTCGATGTCTGGCTCTACCAAGGCGCGAAGGATCTCGATCTCTGGCTGGACAAAGCGGGCCTCGGCAAGCCGGTCTGCGCCCTCGTCGAGACATTCGATGATCTCAAGAGGTTCGAGCAGGACTGCCTGGCCTGGGCCGACCACCACCACGTCCTCTTGACCGCCAAAAAAGTCGAGTTCGTCCTCGAAAAACCGATCTACGAAAAGGGCATCCTGACAAAGCTTCCGCTGGTCGGGAACCTCGCGGACCTGGTGATGAAGCACCAGCTCGGCGAGGAGCTCTCTCTGTTGGACTGGGTGAAGGTCGGCGGCGACCTGATGACTGTCGTCACCGTCGTAACGAGTGACAGCGCGGGGCCCGCACTAAAGACGCTGGGCACCAAGGCCTTTTCGGGGGGGATCGGGGAGCTGAACCAGTACCTCAATGTCAAAGACAGCCCGGGGGCTTTCGAGAACGCACCGTCACCGTATCTGGTCGACAAAGAGGCGCTGCGGAACCTCGATGTCAACGCATACCTGAAAGAGAAGATCACCGAGGCTGGTCGCTGGGCGCACACCAAGGAGGTGCCCATCGTCGACGGCTGCGCCACCCCGCGGGAGATCAACCAGCGCTTCAACGACATCGCCAAGAACCTCCATGGGTACGCCGGGTACCTGTATCAAAACGAGCCAGCGTTCGCACGCCTCATCGACGGCTCCGTGACCAAGCTGCAAGAGGCGACGAAGCTCGGGCCGGGCGCTGTGCAGCAGGTCGAGACGCAGCTCAAGCGCCAGGCGACCGGCGAGCTGGCGCGGTGTATGGTCCGCGACACCTTCAGTCCATACTTCAAGAGCTGCGATACCGAAGTGCGGCTCAACACCGGCGATACGTTCACCAAGATCGACATCCTGCTCTCGGATGCGCGCGTTCCTATTCACGGCAAGGGCGGGCTCTCGGTCAAAGTCGGCCAGAACCTGGCCATCGAGTGCAAAGCCGGTCAGGCCGCGTATCTTGGCAGCCAGATCGAACACATGCTTTTCCAGGCCGCTGCTCCTGTCCGCGAGTTTCCGGCGATCAGCGTCGTCACCAAGGATCTGCACCACCTCGAGACCTCCGTCGTCGAGACCATCCGCGAGAAGCTGCGCGACAGCGGGATGCCCGTCTTTCGCTTCCTTCCAGAGAAGGACCGGCTCGACGAGGCGGTCATCTCGCTCACCGGACAGCTCGCCAAGGTGAAGGGAGACCGCTCATGAAGTACATCTACCTGGTGGATGCCGACTTCTATCGGAAGAGCGCCGCGCTGCTCGACGAGATGGACAGCGCCTTGCTGGGCCTGCGGCTGGCGGAGGCCGATCGGAGTCTGGCCGCCCTGCGCGCGGCGCTCGCGACCCGCGGCTTCGCGGTGCTCGCGCTGGACGACGAGGTGTTCTCAGCGCTCGTGCACCATGCGCAGGAGAGCAGTTCCTCCCTCGCCAGCGCTCTGTACCAGACGCACCTCGGTCTCGAGACCACACGCGCACTCACCGAGTGGCTGGCTGCCCAAGGCCACACCTTTTCCCAGACTCCTGCCCAGCCGCAGCACATGCTCCTCCTGAGCTTCTGATAAGAAGCAGCATCCGACAACGCGTCCACGAAGGTTTTTGCCAAGGAGGCCGCTGGCGCCTGGGGGCGGCGGGTGTTCGATTGTACGCAGGGGATGCGAGACACTACAAGCAAACAGAACCAAAAGGAAGTCGAACAGGGCCTGACGATTACGCTGCCGGCGGTGGTCGCCACGAGCTTGCAGGAATTGGTGCACACCGTCGGGATGCATGCGCTCGATGCGCTGCTCAAGGCCGAGCAGACTGCGCTGTGTGGTCCGCGCTATCAGCATGATCCGCAGCGTGCCGCCAATCGCCACGGCTCCACTGCGGGCGAGCTGGTCTTGGGTGGTCGCCGCGTGCGCGTTCGCAAGCCGCGCGTGCGTTCGGTGGATGGGCAGGAGCTGAAGCTGCCGACGTGGGAGCAGTTCTCTAACGAGGATCCGCTCGATGAGCGCGCCACCGAACAGATGCTGATTGGCGTCAGTACGCGCAAGTACGCGCGCTCGCTGGAGCCTCTGCCCGAGGACCTCGACGCCTTCGGAACCAGCAAGAGCGCGGTGAGTCGTCGCTTTGTGAAACAGACCACTGCACAGGTCGAGGAATTTCTTCGCCGCCCGCTCGATTCCCTTCGCTTGTGTGTGCTGATGCTCGACGGCGTTCACGTTGCAGAGCATGTCCTTTTGGTTGCAGTAGGAATCGATGAGCAGGGCTACAAACACGTCCTGGGAATGCGCGAAGGAGCTTCCGAAAATGCAGTCTCCTGCCGTGAACTTCTGTGTGATTTGCGCGAGCGCGGAATGCAGACAGAGCGCAGTCTGCTTGTGGTTCTCGACGGCAGCAAGGCACTCAGCAAGGCCGTACGCGAAGTCTTCGGGGAGCGCGCACTCATCCAGCGCTGCCGCGTTCACAAAGAAAGAAACGTCACCGAGCAGATTCCCAAAGAGCTGGTGCCGAGCGTCCGCCACACAATGCGGCAGGCCTACGCCAGTCGTGATGCGGTGCGTGCGACCAAGCAAGTAGAGAACCTCGCGCGCTCTCTGGAAGCTGAGCATCCCGGTGCTGCCTCGTCGCTGCGCGAAGGACTTTCGGAGACTCTGACCGTGATGAGACTGAGGCTCCCAGACGAGCTCGTGCGCCATCTGTCCAGTACCAACCTGATCGAGAATCTGATTGGGAGTGTCCGCAAACTCAGCGCGCGGGTGCAGAACTGGAGAGATGGACAGATGGCTCTGCGCTGGACCTGTGCGACGGCGATGGATGCATCCAAGCGATTCCGGCGACTCAAAGGATACCGAGGTCTTCCTTCACTCCTCAAAGCCCTGCGTGACCACGATCATCACTTAGGACTTGCTCCCCAAACCCAAGCAGCTTAGGAATCAACGTGCGCCGCCTATCTTTTTTCAACAGCGTGGGGGACAGAGCCGTTTGGCTAATCCTGAGTCCACTGTGGTTTCACAGTGGACTCAGGTTAGCCAAACAGCTTGTGGAAGCCGCTCGAAATCGCACGACCAGCACCGGAAACGGCGTTGCTGACACCGCTGCCAACGGCTGAAACACCGCTGCCAATGGCATTGCCGGCACCGGAAACGAGGTTGCTCGCACCGTTCCACAGCGACCTGGCACCGTTGCCAATGGCATTGCCGGCACCGGAAACGGCGTTGCTGATACCGCTGCCAACGGCTGAAACACCGTTGCCAATGGCATTGCCGGCACCGGAAACGAGGTTGCTCGCACCGTTCCACAGAGACTTGGCGCCGTTGCCAATGGCACTGCCGGCACCAGAAACGAGGTTGCCAGCACCGTTCCACAGAGACTTGGCGCCGTTGCCAATGGCACTGCCGGCACCAGAAACGAGGTTGCCAGCACCGTTCCACAGAGACTTGGCGCCGTTGCCAATGGCACTGCCGGCACCAGAAACGAGGTTGCCAGCACCGTTCCACAGCGATCTGGCGCCGTTCGCAATTCCGCCGCCGATCTCTCCGAGCATGCCATGGCGCAAGGCGGTAACGGTGTTGTACGCACCGCTAAACGCGCCCAAACCCATCATTCCGAGACCAAGAAGGGGGTGCCCGGTGGCCATGGCCAGCGCGCCGGCCCCCATCTCGCCCGCCGACAAGCCCATCCGCTTGAGCCAGCCTCCAGTAGCACTATCGGTCGGGTCGTTAAACATATCGATTGACGTACCCGTGATTGGTCCCGAGTTAATACCCATGGCTTCTAGTGCTGGTGCGCCGTAGACCGCCAAGGCAAAGCTGGCCGGATCGATGAAGCCATTGTGCCCGCCTTTGCCGTGGCTGTTGTCTTGTCCCGTGGTTGGATCGCGGCTCGACTGGTCATAGGCGTTCACGTGCGCGCCGTACAAATCCCCAAAACTAAGGCGGCCCGACTCGCCTTGGGATTGACGTTCGTGAATTCGGTCGCCTTCCTGTTGCACCAAACTGCGCCGAACATTGTCCCATACGTTGGTGCCGTCTGGGTCGTTGCGATCTGGGTGGCCGACATAATTTGTCGCTCGATCCTGTGCATACGCCCCCGACGGCAAACCGCTGCCCGGCATCGACCAGCCAGGCATGAATTGCGCGTTGTCGCGGTAAAATGGATTGTCTTCGCTGGGATCGCGCCGTCGCGTATTGTATCCCAGCAAGTCCATTCCTTGGTTGACAACCCAGTTAATTCCGTTAGAAACCGGATTCGATGGTTCAGCCATCGCCTGATCGTTGGGGCCGCTCATATGTGGACCATCCATGGCATCTGGTGAGTATCGGCTTTCTAATAGATTGTCGCGAAAACAACGGATCGGTTGCTTTTAGCTAAGTGTCTGGTGCTCCATTGCACACAAGCCCGCATATATCCCTGCATGTCTACGAAACATGGGGGAAAAAACGGAAATTGTTTGAATGGAACAAAGAAACCTCGGCGGTTAGTCGCTGTACTGCCTTTGGAGTACAGCAGCGGCCTCGGTTCCGGGGATGACACGCCCCTTGAACGGGCGAATCGACCGCGCAGTGGTCTGCATCTGGGCAAGATGATCCAAATAGACGTCCGGTGCGGCGATGTAGTTGATACCATAGTAGCATAGATCATCGGAAAACATCATGTATTGGCGTCGTTCGCGGGCCTTTGTGGCTAAAACCACGCAAGAAATTTCGACGCATAGACCTGACAAACCCGTATCGGTGAAAAACGGAACAGGTTCTCGAAAGTCGGTCAACTGGATGCGTCGAGCAACCTCGGCTTCAATGGCCTTGGCGATCAAACGATCTGGCGACGGCAGGCCTGCGTGTCTGGCGATCAAAGGCGAGACATAAATGGACACTCTCGGCAAATCGGCGGTTTCTTCCGGTGGCAAATACTGAACCAAAGTTCCCATTTTTGCCGTCTTCCAACCGACTGGAGGAATTAGTTCTGGATAGTGTATAATTTGTGTCACCTTGCCATCATAACATCGGCTGCGCATTTTCTGAACTGAATCCACTGCGAAACCTACAGTTTGAGTAAGGAACGCGGAGGCAGCGGGCTACCTGTTAGGTAACTGACAGCAGGTGAAGCGCAACGGGCCGGGATGCAGATTCAATTGAACCGAACAAAATCACGGGGGGAAGGGACTAGTGTTAAGGTAGCAACCATGCTGCAACATCGCTTGACGGTCTTGTCCCTTCTTCTGACTGCAAGTGTCTTTTTGCCAGCTTGCGAGGACAAAATGGCCAAAACCGCACCCGAATGGGAGGAGCTCACCCTTCCACCCAAAGACCCTCGGTTCGCTTTTTCTGTTCACACGATTCACGGCACAAGTGCGACGGACATTTGGGTTGGGGCCAGCCGCTATAACTTGCACTTCGATGGGCGGCAGTTTGTACCAGTCCAAAACCAGGCGGGTCGAGAACGTGCGTGGCGTTCAGTCTGGGCCGTTGGTCCCGCAGACGTTTGGGCAGTCGGTGCGCACGGCAGTGTGGCGCACTTTGACGGCACTGCGTGGCGGGAGCAGAAACTCGATCAGGTGGACTACGACCTTTTGTACGTCATCGCCTGGCCAAACCAGGTGATTGTGACGGCAGGTGGTAGCGAACTACACCGCTTCGATGGAAAAACTTGGCGGCAAGAGCGTCCCGCAGAGCTTGCGAACGCTTCGCTGCACCGCCTGTTTGGTTTGAGCCCGAACAACCTGTACGTGCAAGTCACGAAAGGCAAAAATGGGCCTCCGGTTGTCGCGCACTTTGACGGTACTACATGGAAGCTTGAAACGCTGGGCGAGCGGGCTGGGACGGTGTATGCACTGCATGGCAGCGCCCCCGATGACGTCTGGGCTGCGGGCAAAGTCAACAAGACTTTTGGGGATGGCGGGCAGCTGTTGCACTTTGATGGCAAGACGTGGTCGCAAGCGGAGCTACCCATCGACGAACCGCTGTTCGATGTGTACGCCACCAGCAAGACGCAAGCCTGGGCGTGCGGTAAAAACGGCGTCATTTTGCGCTGGGACGGACGGCAGTGGACCCGCAGTGCCAGCGGAACAAAGCAAGGTCTCGGGGCACTCTTTGCGCCGCCCGGCGTCAAGCCGATGGTTGCGACGAACGATGCCGTGCTACGCCTCAAGTGAATGCCAAGTGGTTTAGTCTGCTGCCAGCGTGGGTCGCCGGCGTTCGATCGCAGGATGAGGGTGGAGTGCTTCATTACGACGCTTGCGGCGAGCCGAACCGAGGGACCAGGACGTGGTTCTCCAGATGGACATGGGTAAAGATGTCTCGCTCGACCTGCCCAAGCTCTGAAAACAGTGTCCGATAGCTGTTGCAAGCCCACTCTGGGAGCGAAAAATCCTGACTCTCTGTCCGAATCGCATCGAGGAGCTTTGCTACGCCCAGATGCTCCTCTTGCATGTCCTGAAGCTGGCGCTGCACAGCGCTGTCATCGCGTTCCTTTCCCATCAGATCGGCGACAGTTGTCGCCGCTGGTCAGAAAGTGTTTAGAAATCGCTGGTTTGTGAAGGGGCGGCGGGGTCAGCGCTGGTCGGAAAGTGCTGATGGAGAGGGGATCTACGGGTTAGGGTTTTTTGCGTTTGAGGGAGGCGCGGCGGGACTGGCGGGTGTCGGCGCGTTCGCGGGATTCCTTGAGGCGATAGGACTCCCCTTCGATCTGCACGATCTCGGCGTTGTGGGTGAGTCTGTCGAGGAGCGTCACGACGGAGGTCGCACTCTGGAAGATCTCGTGCCACTCCGTAAACGGCTTGTTGGTGGTGACGATCGTGGAGACGCGCTGGTATCTGCGGGTGATGACCTCGA
>ERZ724507.621-NODE-621-length-15870-cov-6.553525_pt1 | contig 15870 bp, 9 predicted proteins | sample MGYA00376040_ERZ724507 | MGnify/ENA primary metagenome ERZ724507 (study PRJEB28724, sample SAMN07190883) | activated sludge metagenome | isolation source: activated sludge of sewage treatment plant in Hong Hong | place: Hong Kong | collected 2016-03-17 ...
TTCAAAACACCCGATCCGGGCAGCCTAGATCGCGTTCTGCAATTCAAAACACCCGTTCCGGGCAGCCCAGATCGCGTTCTGCAATTCAAAACACCCGATCCGGGCAGCCTAGATCGCGTTCTGCAATTCAAAACACCCGATCCGGGCACCCCAGATCGCGTTCTGCAATTCAAAACACGCGTTCTGGGCAGTCTGGCGCGGGGTTAGGCGGCGCGGCGGCGGGCTTGCAGGCGACCGACTTCTTGCAGGTTCACCGACACCACCTTCGAGCAGCCCGGCTCCTCCATCGTCACGCCGTAGAGCGTGTCGGCAATCTGCATCGTCCGCTTGTTGTGCGTGATCAGGATGAACTGGCTGCGGTCGGTCATGCTGCGCACCAGCTCGTTGAAGCGTCCGACGTTGGCTTCGTCCAGCGGCGCGTCCACCTCATCGAGCAGACAGAACGGCGACGGCTTGATGAGGAAGATCGCAAAGATCAGCGCCACCGCCGTCATCGCCTTTTCACCGCCCGACAGAAGCTCGACGGTCTGGTTCTTCTTGCCCGGCGGCTGCGCAAAGATCTCGATGCCGGCTTCCAAGATGTCTTCGCTGCCGACCAGCTTCAGGTGCGCGTTGCCGCCGACAAAGCAGCGCGGGAACAGCTCTTGGAACTTGCCGTTTACCAGCTCGAACACCTGCTGGAAGCGCTGCCGACTGGTCTTGTTGATGAGCACGATCGCCTGCTCCAGCTGAGCAATCGCCGTCTCTAGATCGGTCTTTTGGCTGACGATGAAGCCGTGGCGCTTCGACAGCTCGTTCCACTCGTCGATCGCCGTCAGGTTGATCTCGCCCATGCGGTCGATCAGCTCGCGCAGCTCGGCGGCGCGCTCTTCGTCGGCCCGGCTGACCTGCGGGCGCAGGTGGTAGTCGCTGATGATGTCTTCGACGCGGACGCGATGGCGCTCGATGATCGACTCCTCGAGCGCGCGCTTCTGCACGTCCAGCTCCGACAGCCGCGCTTTGTGGGCCAGCGCTTCTTTGCCTTGCTTGTTTTCGCGGTCCCGCCGCTCGCGCAGCTCCATCTCACGCGAGGCCAGCGCCCCGCGCTTGTGCTCGTAGCCGTTGCGCATCACTTGCAGCTCTTCGCCGAGGATCGTCCGGCGGTCGGCCTGCTCGCTGATGGTGCTGCCTCGGTTGTGACACTCGGTGGCCAGCTGCGCCGCGCGCTTATAGCAGTCGCGCTCTTCGGCCCCCAGCTTGTCGATTCGCGTCGCCCGCTCGACTTCTTCTTGCCGCAGCCGCGAGATCGCCCGCTCGGTCGCCACCACCTTTTCGCGATGCGCCGCCTGCGACACCTTGAGCTGCGTCAGCTCGTGCCCGAGCTTGTCCACCGAGTCAAACAGCCCGACCTGGCTGCGACTGTGCGCCTCCAGCTGATCTTCCAGCACTTGCAGCCGGTCACGCGTACCACGCAGCAGCAGCCGCAGCTCTTCGGACTCACGCACCATGTCGTCGCGGCGGGTCGACAGCTCGTCGCGCTCGCGATCCATCACTTCCAGGCGGTGGCTCACGCGGTGCAGCTCTTCCCGCGCCTTGAGCAGGTCTTTGTCGAGCGACAGAAGCTGCATCTCGCCCTGGTGCCCGGCCTTCTGAAGCTCCGCGAGCTGCTCTTGCAGGTGGAGCAGCTCTTTTTTGCCGATGACCAGCTGCTCCTCTTGGGTCTTAAAGCGCTCTTCATCGACGGCGACTTGCTGGCTCAGCTCGCGCAGCTCGCGACGGACCGCCAGCACCGAAGCGCCCTGCCCTTTCTGCGCGCCACCGACCACCGTACCGTGTCCGTCAATCACCACGCCATCGAGCGTCACCAGCGACGCGGCGGGCGGCAGGCTGCCATCTTCACTCGCGACGCGATAATACGCGACGGCATGCTCAACGGTATCGACCACCAGCACCGACCCGAGCAGCGCATCGAGCACCGCGTCAAAGCCCGGCTTGCGCTCAATCAGATCGAGCAGTCGTCCACGAATGCCTTGGCTGCGCGCTTCTTCGTCGGGACGCGCCGGACGCTCACCGGGCCGCGTCGGACGCGCATCTTCGGGCACCAGAAACGCTTTGCCTTCGCCTTGCTGCCGCAGGTACGAGATCGCATCGAGCGCTTCCTTGTGCGACGGCGTCACCAGCGCACCCAGTCGCTCCCCGAGCACCGCATCAAGCGCCAGCTCTAGCTCTGCCGGGGCGACGATCAGGTCCGCAATCGTCTTGGGCGGATCTTGACTGCCCGCACGCTTGAGCAGCATCCGACTGCCCAGCGAAAAGCCTTCGTTGCGCGCCGCCAGCTCCCCGAGCGAGTGAACCCGCGCTTTTTTGCGATGCAGCTCGCCCTTGAGGTGATCGACTTCCTTGTCGAGCCGCGAGGTCAGAAGCTTCAGATCCTTGACCCGCTCCTCGGCTTCTTCCTTGCTACGCGACAGATCGATCCGCGCCTTTTGCAGTCCCCCGAGCTGCTTTTCCTGCGCATAGATCTCTTCGTCCAGCTCGGCCCGGCGATCGCGCAGGCGCTTTGCCTCTTCTTCGCCGCGTCCGAGCCGCACTTCCAGATCTTCGACCTGCCGCGTCAGGCTCCGCTCACTCGCTTCGGATCGCGCAATCTCGGCGTGCTGCTGCGTCACTTCCGCCTTGATGCCATCGGCGGTCTTTTGCAGCGCGGCCAGGCGCTCTTTGCTGGTCCGTAGATCCAGCTCTAGCTGCACCGAGCGATCGTCGCGGCCCAGGTCTTCCTGGCTCAGTGACTCGCGATCTTCGATGAGCTTTTGCAGCTCTGCCGCCGCTTGGTTTGCGCGCTCGTACAGCGCTTCTTGCTCGCTGCGGAGCTTGCGGGCCGTCTCTAAAAGCCGCGTCTCTTCGCGCTTGGCATGCTCGTTTTCGGCTTCCGACAGCTTGACCTGGTTGTCGAGCACGTACAGCTCTTCCTGAAGCTGGGAAAGCCGCGTCTCTTCTTCCGCCAGCGTCAGCCGTCCCGCCGACAGCTCCGCTTCAATCGCTTGCCGCGCCGCTTCGACCTGAATCAGCGCTTCCGCCGACTGCGCCACCAGGTCAAAGAACACCCGCGCTTCCAGCGTCAGACCGAGCCAGCGCTGGCTCATGCCCCACAGCTCGATGTCGCGCAGCTCGGCCCGGTAGCGCTTGTAGCGCTCGGCCTTGTCGGCTTGCCGCTTCAGGCTCGCGAGCTGTCGCTCTTGCTCGGCCACCACGTCGGACAAGCGCAGCAGGTTCTGTCGCGTCTGCTCGAGCTTCTGCTCTGCCGCTTTTTTGCGCAGCTTGTACTTGGTGATGCCGGCAGCCTCTTCGATGAGAAAGCGCCGCTCCTCGGGCTTGGCCGAGATGATCTGACTGACGCGTCCCTGCTCGATGATCGAGTACGCGCGCGTGCCGATGCCGGTTCCCATGAACAGCTCGGTGATGTCGCGCAGACGACACGGCGTCTTGTTGATGTAGTACTCGCTGGTGCCATCGCGAAACAGCCGTCGCGTGACGGTCACTTCGGTGAACTGCAAGTATTCGACCGGGACGCGGCCATCGTTTTCAAAGGTCAGCGAGACTTCGCAAAACCCGAGCGGTCCGCGCTTGTCGCTGCCCGAAAAGATGACGTCTTGCATCGCCTTGCCGCGCAGGTGCTTGGCCGACTGCTCACCCATGCACCAGCGAATCGCATCGACGACGTTCGACTTGCCGCAGCCGTTCGGACCGACGACGCCGGTGATCGGGTCCTCAAAGCGCACCACCGCTCTGTCGCAAAACGACTTAAAGCCGATGATCTCAAGACGCTTGATGCGCATGGGGAAGCGGGTTTATCGACCGGACCACCCGTCACGAGACGGGACTCGGCTTCGTACCACTTCGGGGCAGGGCCCGCAATTTTTCGGGCGGCGACGGTTGCGAAGCGGGGTCAGTCGTACTACGTGTAATTGAGCTACTTACCACCCTTAGCCACGCTTAGCGATATCGAGCCATGACCACACCACCCTTCCTCCCTCGACTGTTCGCACGCTACGTGCACTTTTCGGGCAAGCATCACAAAAAGATCTTGCTCGGCTTTTTGGCCATCCTGCTGCTGTCGCTGATTCCGATTCGTCAGCTCCAGCTTCAGACCGACATGGCGGAGCTTCTGCCTCCGAACCATCCGTCGGTGCAGGCGCTGCGGCGGATCTCGGGTCGCCAAAAGAGCGCGACCAACATGATCCTGATTGTGGAAAGCGCGGATCACGCGGCCAACGTGCGGTTTGCCAAGGTGCTGCGGCCCGAGCTGGAAAAGATGGTTCCCGAGATCTTTTCCGAGACGCAGTGGGCGCCGAACAGTGAGATTCCCGATCACGCGGCGCGCTATTACTGGCTGTATGCGCCGCTGGCGGATCTGACCCACGCCGAAGAGCTGCTCGACAGGACCATCGCGCACCGCAAGTCGCCGCTGCTCATCGACTTGGAAGGCGATCCCGAAGCCGAGCTAAAAGATCTGCGCAAGCGGATGGAAAAAGAGATTCCGTCTCAGCCCGCGCCGTCGGAAGCCGCGCAAGGGAATCAGCCCGCAGAGAGCTTCTTTGTCAGCCATGAAGGCAACGTTCACTCGCTCGGCGTGATGCTGTGGCGCAAGCGCGAAGGCTTTGGATCGTACGGCGACCAGCGCACGATGGACCTGGTGCAGCAGCTTGTCGCGAAGCTGCGTCCCGAGAGCTTTCATCCGAGCATGAAGGTTCGCTACACCGGCCACATTCCGATGGCGCTCGCTGAGCAGAGCGCGATCAAAGACGACATCACGATTGCGACGGCCATCTGTACATCGCTCGTGCTGCTGTCGATCTACCTGTACTTCCGACGGCTGGGCATCTTGATGGCGATTGGTGCGCCGACGTTTATGGGCATCCTACTGTCCCTTGCGCTGGCGAGCGTGACGGTGCGCTACCTGAACATCAACACCGCGTTCCTCATCTCGATCATCTTGGGAAACGGCATCAACACACCGATTGTGCTGCTCGCGCGGTATGGGGAAGAGCGCCGCATCGGAACATCGGTGGAAGATGCGCTGGCGCTGGCGGCAGAGCGAACGGTGCAAGGAACCTCGACGGCCATGCTGGCGGCCAGCATCGCGTATGGCTGCCTGATCATCACCGACTTCCGAGGCTTTAGTCAGTTCGGTCTGATTGGCGGCGCGGGCATGATCTTTGTCTGGCTGTCGACCTTCCTGTTTGTCCCGGCGGTGCTGATCTTCGGGGAGTCGCTTCGTCCCGGCATCTTTACACCCGGCAACAACCTGTGGCGCTATCCGTTCGCGCTGCTCGGTCGGATATCGGCACGGATTCCGGTGACGCTTGGTCTGATTGCGCTGGCGCTGCTGGGTCTGTCGGTGATGCCGATGATTCGCTACGTTCGCGACCCGATTGAGTGGGACTTGCGCAACCTCCGCAGCCTACAGACCGAGCCCGAGAAGCTGTGGGGCCGGATGGACGCAATGGGAATGGGCCAGGTCGGAGCCGGTTACATCGCAAGCACCGGCGTGCTGCTCGTCGACAAGCCAGAGCAAGCGGATGCCGTCGCGGAAGCGATTCGCCAAAAGGACATCAAGAAAGGCGACCAGAAGATCATTCGCGCGGTGCGGACCATCAACTCGGTGCTGCCGCAGGATCAAGACGCCAAGCTGGAAGTCCTGTCGCGGATTCGCCAAAAGATCGATCAGAACAAGCAGCTGATGGACGAAGCGGAGTGGAAGGACATCTCGGGATTCCGTCCGCCCGACCATCTGCGCAAGCTGACGACGTTCGATCTGCCGCGACAGGTGCAGGAAGCGTTCACGGAAGTGGACGGCCAGCGTGGACGGCTGGTGGGCGTCGATGCCGACTACTATTCGGACTGGGACGGACACGACCTGATTCGCCTGGCGGACGGACTTCAGGTCGAAGCGCTTGGTCAAAAGTGGGTTGTGGCCAGTGCCTCGACGCTGTTTGGCGGCATGGTCGAGATGATCTACCGCGACGGCAAGCCGGTCACGATGGCGGCGATCTCGGGCGTCTGTCTGCTGGTCTGTCTGTCGTTCGGTCTGCGCAGCGCGATTCCGGTGCTGCTGTCGCTCGCGTTTGGGCTTACCTGGCTCGGCGGAGCCATCGGCTACATCAACATGAAGCTGAACTTCATGAACTTCCTGGCGCTGCCGATTACCGTCGGTGTCGGAGTCGATTACGCCGCCAACCTATGGTCCCGCATGCGCACCGAAGGGCACGAAGCACTGCGCGAGATCATCGCGGACACCGGATCGGCGGTGGCGCTGTGCTCGGCGACCACCATCATCGGCTATAGCTCGCTGCTGCTGGCGCACAACCGCGCGCTGCGGTCGTTCGGGCTTGTCGCAGACATCGGCGAAGTGACCTGCTTGTTTGCCGCGCTGCTGCTGTTGCCGATGATTTCGTTCCTGGTGCTCCGTCGCAAGTCGACGAGCTAGCCCGCCCTGCCCTCGCCGCTCCCGCTACGCCTGCTGCGCCGCAAGCTGACCGGCCTTGTGCTGCTTCCACAGCAGCCAAGACGGCGGCATCGCGGTCATCAGAAACTCCACGAACTCGCTCAGTCCAAACAGCCACTGCCGTCGCTCACAGTCGAGCGGAAAGTCGAGCGCGTAGTGGGCCGGACCCGAGACACAGAACATCAGCATCGCAGGCAAAAAGGCTCGCGGCGCAAACTGCAATAGCGGAAGCAGCAGCAGCGTATACCAAGGCTGCGACCAGCCCTGAAGCACCAGCAAATGTAGAAACAAAAAGCCGCCCATCCAGCCAAGCGCGCTCAATCCAACCTGGGCTCGGATTGCACAATAGAGCAGCAGGACACCGCTCGCTGCTCGAAACAGCAAGCCGAGATACCAAGACGCTTGCGGCATTCCCATCACAAAGTGAAGCAGCGCGCGAGGAATACACTCCAGCGAGCGTGTGCACATTGGATATGGCGCATTCTTGCTTCCCAATAGCAGCGCGGTGGTGCCCAAGTGATCTTGCAAAATCGGCATAGCGACCCAAAAGAACAGGATCGTACAGACCAGCGCCACACCGCTTAACATCCAAATCAGCGATGCGCCTTTCGGTCGCCACGAAGGCAGAATCCAGCTTCGACACAAGTGAATCAGATAGAACAGCAGCGGCAGCAGCGCGATGGTCTTGATGGCCACAGCCCCACACAAAGCGGCAATCGCCCAGATCGGTCGTCGTCGTACCGCCGCCAGTACAAACAGCGCCATGCCCACGGCCAAAAAGCTATCGTTGTGTGCGTTGGCGGTCCCTTCGAGCAGCGCCATCGGGGACAAAAACACCAGCGCTGCGGCTCGCGCCGCCGACTCGTCTCGACTGGATGACTCTGCGGCTTCACGGGCGGCCTGCGCCGTCACAAGGGCTGCCGCAGCCAGCGAAACCAGGCACAGCGCCTGAAACAGCCGAAGCGTCAGCTGGACATTGTCCCCGCCGGTACGCGCCGCGCCCTTGGCCAGCCAGTTAAAGCCTGGACCATAGGCACTGCCATAGGCCAGCCAGCGCGGATATACTTCAATCAATTGGCGATATGGGTCTTCTTTTGGAAGTGACTTTCCCAGCTCTTCGCTGGCGTCTCTTCCATACGCTGACATTGCGCGTCCAATTGCGGCATAAGCCAGTGGATCATCGGACAATGCCGGCGGAACCAGCAGCATCGAAGCATGAAGTCCCAGCCCAATCAGTATCACCCGGCGCAAGGGCGCAGGACGTGAGCAGCCTCGCAGGCCAGCCAGCACAAGCCAGCCATAGAACAACAAGCCCAACGTCACAAGAAACACGACGCCAGCGGTGATGCCTATCCACATGGGCGGCCAGTTCACACAGCGAACCAAGTCACGCCGATACCACGCGGAAATCCCCAAGAACAGCAGTGAGCCTACCGCCAAGCACAGCCAGCCAAACGGTTCACAGCGGTTTTCGGTGCTGCAAGATGGATTCGGGCGACGGAGTCGATCGTATAGAGATATCAAGGGACGCAGATACTTGCGCGACTCCCATTTCGGTGACAACAAAAAATCGCGCAGACGACAGGGCTCAGCGCGCTGCGGTCCGTCGGAGGCTCAGCGGTTGTCTGCGCCGGAAGGCTGTGGCTGCGCAAGCGGCTCTGTCGAAGGCCAGCCCCAGCGGAAAAAGACCAGCACCCCGCAGATGAGCGACACCGCAATCTGCATCATGTGCGACAGCAGCGCCGCGATCAGGAGCTGTTCTTTGGGAAGCTGTCCAATCTGCCCAATCCAGACGAAGGCCGCTTCATACGAGCCCATTCCGGCAGGCAGACCAGGAATGCCCGCCGCGACGCTGACGCCAAGCAGGAGCAGCAAAGACAGCCGAGCGCTCGGAACCACGCTGACAAAGATCAGATAGTTCATCAGCCAGTACACAAGCGACAGCCCGAGCGCCCACAGCACCCGATCGAGCCGCACCTCTGCACGGAGCTGGGATCGTCGCATGGTCACAATCCCAACGGTCAGCAGCGCCACGACCACGACGGCACCGATCAGCCACGCCCAGCGCTGAAGCGACGCCAGCTGCGCAGGAAGCAGCGCACAGGCACCGATCACAAACGGCAGCAGCGCGACCAGCTCGACCGCTTTGTCGACCACGGACCAGCCAATCAGCGCCCGCAGCGAGATCTGCGGATTCCAGCGCTTCATGTAGAAGGGACGAATCAGCTCTCCGCTGCGCACGGGCAAAAGGATGTTTCCAGCCTGCACCGCAAACACCAGCCCCAGGTGCTTCACCAGGCTGAGCCCGCCTCGGTACAGCACCCAAAAGCGCACGCCTTGCAAAAGCGAAGCGAGCAGCGCCGACGACACGAGCAGCAGCAGCGCCGACAGCGACTGCGTCTGGATGCCCTGCCACAGTCCCTTCAGATCCATCGACCAGCACAGCCACCCGAGCAGCAGCACGCTGACCACGCCGGGCAGAACCCGCAACACACGTCGATCGACAGACTTCATGGTGGCCGCGCAGTCTACCCGGTTCGAGTCCGCGCTCGCGACCCCAAGTGACGATTCCTTTGTGGTATGGCTGTTCCGCTTATGAAAGTGATCCTGGTTACGGAATACTATTATCCGCACGTCGGAGGCGTGACGGAGCACGTCCACCACCTGGCGCGCTACCTGACTCGAGCCGGTCATCAGACTCGCATCATCACCAGCCACATTCCCGGCGCGCCGCGTCGGCCCGATGTGGAAGCCGTCGAAGGCTTCGAGGTGGTGCGCATGGGCGAAGGAATGCCGATTCAGTCAAACGGCTCGCAAGCGCGGGTGACGGTTGGCTTCGGGCTCGCCGCACGGATGCAGGACGAAATCCGAGGCGCAGACATCGTTCACTTGCAGTCGCCGCTGTTTCCGATGCTGCCGTATCTGGCCATCAAGGCGGCGCGACGCTTCAACATCCCGGTGGTGGGAACGTTTCACACCAACTTCGCGGGCTCACCGCTGCTCGATGCCTTCCGTCCGATGCTCGGTCGCTATGTCGAAGGAATCGATCAGTGCATTGGCGTGTCGCATACCGCAATTCAGTCGGCGTCTCCGTGGGTGAAGGCACCGTTTTTGATGATTCCAAACGGGGTGGACTGCGAGTCCTGGGGGGCCGGCATTCCGCGTCCCGAGCTGTCCGGTCTGCACAACATCGTGTTTCTGGGTCGGCTCGATCCGCGCAACGATGTCGATACGCTGATCCTGGCCTTCCGAGCGCTCCACAAAAGACGCCAAGATGTGCGGCTGGTCATCGTCGGTGGCGGACCTGAGCGACCGATGTATGAAGCGCAGGTTCCTGCCGAGCTAAAAGACCGCGTCGTGTTTGCGGGCATGCAGACCGATGTCGCGGTGCGAGCCAGCTATCTGGCGTCGGCAGCGCTGATGGCGTTTACGATTCGGCTCGCGGCGCATCCAATTACCGTGCTGGAAGGACTGGCCGCCGGACGACCGATTGTGGCCTACGACATCGACGGAGTGCGTGAGCTGGTCGAAAACGGACAGGAAGGCTATCGCGTGCCGATTGGAGACTTGTCCGCGCTCGTCGATGGCTTTGAGCAGGTGATAGCCGATGAGCCGCGCCGTCTACGGATGTGTGAAAACGCGCGTCGTCGCGTCGAGCCGTTCGACTGGAAGCACATCACCGCGCGCATCCTCCGTGTGTATGAAAGCCTGCGCAGCGGAACCCAGCCTTCCGCGTCTGTGTAGCGGCTCTGCTGGATTCCCGGCACACTGGCCCGCGCTTGTCCTGTTTCCGTCGCGTAGTTCGCGGCGGGAGCCTGCGCTTTTTCGACCTTTTTCCTGAATAAAATTGCCGTTGGCCAAAAAAGTCCGAGTGCTAACCTTCCAGGCATGAAGCCGCCTTGCTTAGCCTCTTATTTCTCGTCGGAAATGCGGTCTTTTGGTGCCTTCACGGTTCTTGTGCTTTTCCTGCTGTCTTTGCTGCCAGCGCCAGCCCACGCGGGACTGAAAAACGCTGCGCCGTTGACGCTGCTTCCACCGGGAAAAGTCCGCGCCTTGGCACCGCTGTTGCGCGCAAATGATGTGACGCTCATCGAGTCGGAACCGAGCGGTCAGATGAAGCAGGTGTCGATGTTTACGCTGGTCGCGGCATCGCCTTCGCAAGTGCGAGACACGCTGCTCGATGCGGCGCGCTACATCGACAGCATGCGCAACTTCAAGAGCTCGAAAGTGACGCAGCGTCCCGACGGAACGTTCGATCACTTCTACGAGCTGTCCTACGGTCTGTTTTCGGTCGATGGCACCAATCGCTATGTCTCGCTGCCCGCGGATCCAAGCAGTGATGCGCCGCCGGTGGAGATGTTCGATGTCGATGAAGGACCGGGTGGCACGCGGCACTATCGCTTCGAGTTCTACAGCGCAGCCGGAGCCACCGTCGTCGCGATGTACGGTTTTACCAACGTGCGCAACTCGGGCGGACTGGTCGCCAAGCTGTTTCAGCGGATTCCGCAGCTGGAACATGGAATGGCGCTGGTGTCGCAAGCCACGCTGCTGTTTTCGATCAAGCACCGCGCCGAGCAAGTGGCCGGATCGACGCCGCTGCTGCCCGCTGCCGGCAATGCGCCGTATGATGCGCTGCTCGAGCGCGGGGTCGTGGTGCTCTTGCGCTCGCAAAACGGACGGCTGTCGGACCTGAGTATGATCGATCAGAGCGCCGCGCCGCCGCTGGGTCTGGCCGCCTGGATCAAGCAAATCGGCAGCTGGTCTGCAGTCGTTCCATCCATCACCCGCAGCGAGCCCACCGGACAGAGCGACGACATCGCCAGCTACGACATCGAGCAAGCGCTTCCCCTGCTTAGCTTTCGCACCAGCTACGGAGCGCGCGTCAGCGTCTTGGGCCAAAACACCAGCATCGACATGATGGGACTGTCGGGCGACCTCAAGGGATCGCGGCTGCGCTGGGATGTCACGCCCGGACGCAGCGCGGCGAGCCAAGTGGTGCTGCGGTCTTCGGTCCAGTTTGATCGCGGCAGCTTGGTGATGCGTCAGCTCTACAAGACCGAGCCGCTCATGGAATACGGCGTCAACGTCGGACTCCAGCTTGTGATCTTGCGCGGGCTCAAGCTACGCGCGGAGCAGCGGTAAAAACGACCGCAGCGCAGCCACCATCGGCTCTGCATGCGCCGGAATCCCCGGATCATCGCCGAGCCCATCGTGTAGCAGCACCACCGGACCGGGCAGATGCCCTGGCTTGTCACGCTCGGCCTGATTCGGCAGCGTCGCAGTGAGCCGCGTCAGCAGCACATCCGCTGGCGGCGCATCGGTATCCCACACGCCGTAGTCCCAAAAGCACAGCCGCAGTCCCAGCCGAGACACCGCCCGCACAAGCGCCACGTTCTTCGACCCGTGACTCGGTCGATACAGCGAGATCGGCTGACCACACAGCGCTTCCAGTGCTTGACGCGCAAGCCCCAGCGAGCCTTTCAGCTCGTCCGCGCTACGAAAGAACGGCAGCCGATGATCCTGACCGTGCAGACCCACGATGTGACCTTCGGCCAGCATCCGCTTGACCAGCGCAGGCTGCGCCGCCGCTTTCTTCACCAGCACGAAGAACGACGCCTGGACGCCATGCTCACGCAGCGCATCCAGCACGCGATCCGTCACCCCGAGCGTCGGTCCGTCATCGAACGTCAAGCGCACAAGCTGACCGCTTGGCTGCGGAAGCTCGGACAGGAGTTCCTGCGCAATGCCCAGGCGCCAGCGCGGCCAGCGACACCAGCCGATGTAGCCACCGAGCCCCAACATCAGCGCACCGAGCCCCAGCTGCACAAGCGGCAGCGCGCGCAGCAGCCACACAAGCCCCACAAGCCCCACAAGCGCCAGCCCGATGACGCGCACCACACGCAGCTTGACCGGACCTGGAACGACGGCCAGCGCTCGCTTCACGACCGGAGACTACTTTCCCCGCTTGCGCCGCTTAGGCGGACACAGCAGGCCATTGCTCACAATCGTTAGAAACACCTTCACGTAACCAAGCCAGCTACTTTGAGGAACGTTCATCGCCTTGTCCTTGTGACGCGGCACTATCCCACAGCATGCCCTGGGCGGCTACAGGCTCTGCTAGCGCTGCAACCACAGCGACAGGCCACCGATAGACAGCGGACCGACAAAGCGCAGCGCCAGCGACTGCATCTGACCGGGCGAAAGGCTCAGCAGCGGGCTCGGCTCGGGCGCAAACGCCTGGGCATCGGGCGATGCGCTCACCCGCAGCGACATCGGGTCAAGCCGCAGCGGCTGCGTCGATCCATTGACGAGCAACAGCGACAGCAGCAGACCGCCTTCGTCCGCTTCACTGCGCAGCACCGAGACACGCAGCCCGCCCAGGCTGCCGCGCTCTCCCGGTCGAACCCGCAGCGAAGAAGACGGCTCTGGCAAAGCGCCTCGCAGCTTCTGAATCGGCAGCGGCGACCGGACCACGGACGGCGATGGCACAGCGAGCGGATTCTCCGACGGACCCGAGCGCTTGCCCATCAGCCAGCCGCCCACGCCACCGAGCACCGCCAGACTTCCCACCAGCAGCGCAAGCGGCCAGACGCGACGCCGCCCAGGCGTTGGCTGCACGTCCACCTGCGGCGCGGCATCCCAAGTGGCCGACAAAGACACAGCCGTCGCCGACAGCGGATACAGCGTCTTTGGCAGCGGTCCAAACGACACCGGCCCGGCACTGCCCCACTCACTTTCGCCCAGGCTCTGGCTACGGGTCGTCGGCAGCAGCCGTCCCAGCTCAGCACCGATGCGCTCCGCAAGCGCAAGCGGAGCCCCAAGCTGCCAGCGCGCGTCCCCCAGCTGCTGGATCAGCAAGGTCAGCGTCGGACGCTTTTCCGCAAAGACCGACTGACCGCGACGCAGGAGCCGAAGCAGCGCATCAGGCAGCGGCCTATCGAGTGGCAACGACAGAAGCAGCGTCGCCAGCGAGTAAACATCCGACGCCGCCATCGCCAGCTTGCTGCCGCGACGGACTTCCGGCGCAATCGGATCTTCCCCCAGCACATCCGACGACACATGCCTTGGCAGCGGCGCAAACGCCAGCACCTGGACCCGGCCCGCGCTGCTGACGAACACACAGCTTGCGTCCAGCGCCCCATGCCCACGCGCTCGACCCCGCCGCGCCAGGTGTTGATGCAGCGCCAAGATTCCGCGCGCGGCTTCGTGAACCACCGACACCGCCCACCACGCCGGCAGCTTCCCCGGCAGCGTCCGCGCCACTTGCAGCAGATCCAGCCCGAGCGGCGCTTCGCTGATCGCATACGCCGTCTTGCCATCTGACTGTCCGAACTGATGCAGGCGCAGCAGGTTCGAGTGACAGACGCTTCGCAGCGGCGCAAGCTGTGACGACACCAAGTCCGCGACGGAAAACCACTCGACCAGCACGGTTCGCTCGGCTTGACCTTCCACGCCAGCCAGCACCGCCCGCTTGCGCCAGCGCGACCCAAGCTGCGGCCCGACTTCGGCACTGACCCGCTCGACCGGGAAGACCGGCAGATCCTGTCCACCATCGGGGAGCCACAGTCGGTTGGGCAGCGCCATCTCGGATCGCTCCGTCTACAGGCCGACCGCTTGCGGCACAGACCGTCGCTCTTGCTGGGCCAGATCGCTCAGACCTTCCTCGGGACACTCGACCACGCGGCCCACGCCATGCTGCACCGTCGCCACCTTGGGCACGTCTCCGCCCAGCTCGATGAGGGAAAAGCCGTAGCCGCGCGCGTTCCTTTTGCCCGACACCCCCGCGTGCGCCGCCGCCTGCGTCGTCACCAGCCCGACCGATCCACGCAGCGGACGCAGACACGGCGACAGATCACGCCACGGCAGAAAGCTATGACGCTTTCCCTTGGGCACCAGATCGAAGACATCGGACCAGTGGGTGTGACCCGCCAGGTGCAGCACCTGCAAGCCTCGGCGTCCGCCGTCGATCATCAGCCGCTCAAACTCAGCGCGACCTTGATCCATGCGTCCGAAGAAGCCCACGCCGGTCGGATTGATGCTCTTGTTTAAGACCGCCCGCGACGGAGCATGCGAAAACATCACCACGCCTCGACGTCCGCGCTCGGCGGCCCGATCGACATCTTTCTGCAGCGTCGCCAGGCTCTCGCGATGCAGCCCGCGCGTCAGAATCCGCAGCGAGCGCACCGCCGGACCACTGTCGAAGCCGACAAAGTCATAGCCTCCGAGCGGCACCGAGTAGTGCAAGAGCGGATGAAACGCCTGCGCAAAGTGAACCCAGCCCGCGCCATAGCGACGCACCGGCCAGCGGAAGAAGCCAAACTCGATGTCGTGGTTGCCCATCACCACCAGCACCGGCGCATTGACGTGTCGAAGCACCTGCTGCGCGCCGAGCTGAAGCCCTTCGGTCTGCCCGCGATCCACCAGGTCGCCCGTCACCACCACCAAGTCCGGCTGGAGACGATTGACCTCGGTGACGACCTCGAACAGCCGTCCCAAGATCTGCGCAGCCCGTCGAGAGCTGCCCTTGCCCACATGCAAGTCCGACAGGTGCACCAGCCGAGGCCGGGCAATCTGCTCGGGATCATCCGTGCGCAGCCACACCGAGTGCGGACTGCGCTGCACCGCCGCGCCTTCGTCCATCACCATCACGTCGTAGCCACCCGGCTGGGGCGTCACCTGCGTCTTGGCCGCGTAGATCTGCCAGGCTGCGCCCTCGGCCATCGGACGATGCTCTGCCAGCGCCAGCGTCAGCGGATAGCAGCTTGCCGGAGACTCTCCACGCAGACACGCCTTCGCTTCTTCGGTGCTGATGTCGGGAGAAACCAGCGCCACTCGCGGCGTCACCGCACCGGGACGCGCCAGTAACTCGATGGAAAACGACGCACCGACCTGCGCAATCACCGGCACGCCAAAGCGAGGCCGCAGCAGCCCCACTTCCGGCGGAGCACTCGTCTGAGCGGGATAGAAGTCTTTGTAGCGCCGCAGGACCTCATCCATCACCAGGTCATCGCGCAGCGGCAGCGGCTTGAGGCAGCCGACGCTACCCAGGGCAGACAAGAGCAGGAGCGCAGAAGCAAGGCGAGGCATGACACATCCTTTGACAAACTACAGATGAGGAGCGGGACGGCCACCGTGCGGGCCAGGCGCGGGCCGGGGCGCAGGGCCAGCGTGCGGCGCAGGGCCAGCGTGCGGCGCAGGCTGGAACGCCGGTGAGGGTCGCGACTCAAAGCTCGGACGCTGCTGCACCGGCGGCTGGGTCGGTGCGGGCATCGGCTGCGGACGTGGCTCCCAGCCTGGCTTCTGCTGCACCGGCGGCTGTGGCGCGGGCATCGGCTGCGGCTGCTGGCCATACGGCGGCGGGTTTCCCGGTCGCTGATAAATCGGCG
>ERZ724507.626-NODE-626-length-15833-cov-6.266510_pt1 | contig 15833 bp, 17 predicted proteins | sample MGYA00376040_ERZ724507 | MGnify/ENA primary metagenome ERZ724507 (study PRJEB28724, sample SAMN07190883) | activated sludge metagenome | isolation source: activated sludge of sewage treatment plant in Hong Hong | place: Hong Kong | collected 2016-03-17 ...
CATTCTGATCACAGCGAGGTGAAGTAAGTGAAGTGCCAAGCTCTTAGCATGGTTCTTTTGGCCGGTCTTCTGCCGGGTCTTTGGTCGGTCGGCACGGCACGGGCACAGCAGCCAGCCCCAGCGGCGGCGGCTCAACCAGCGGTGGCGAAGCCGAATCCGCAACCGGCTCAGCCTGGGGCGGCCAAACTGCCGACTGCGATCAATCCTCAGACGGCGGCGCTGGCGGAAAAAGCGATTGGGCTCGCGCAAAAAGATCAGTACGAGGAAGCGCTCAAGCTGTTCCGCGACGCCTATCGCATCGACCGCAACCCGCGCTGGCTCTACAACGTCGGTGTGCTGTACGACCGCATGGCCAACTGCGACGAAGCTGCGTTCTTTTATCGCGCCGCCCTGTTCGGTCAAGGTGTGCTGCCGCAAGACGTGGATCTCGTCGACAACCGCCTGGGTGTACTGCAGGAAGAATGCAACTTCCGAGAGCGTCACAAGCAGGTCGCCGACCGTCATGCCCGCGCTGCCCGCTACATGAGCCCCGAGTTCCGACTCTGTGCGCTCGCTGAGTCGATTCTCACCGGCATCATCACCCCGGCGGAGCGACAGCTACTCGCCACCTGCCGCGCGACCGAGAACGCACCGTAACGTTCTCGACGCACTGCGTCGTCAATCTTCCGTCCACTTCCTCTCGGCAAAGCGATACGATGGGCGCATGCAGACGACTCGCCCTGCCCGCTCGCGCTGTTTCCTTCGCTGCCTTGCGCTCGGGACTGTCCTCGGAGCTGCTGTTCCGACCGTCTCATTTGGCTACGCGGTCCCGATTCACACCGAGCTGTCGCGTCGTTCCCTGACCAAGAGTGGTCTGGACGCAGTGGCGACGCCTGTCAGCCCGCAAGCCATGGCAACGGTGCGCACCAGCATCGACGCCTTCGCCCGCAGTGAGCCAACGATCAAAGACGCCTGGCTGAAGCGCTATCCGACGGCAGAGTCTTTCGATGCCTTTGCGGAAAAGCAGCTTCTTCAGCTGGCCGCTGCAAGCCAGGTCTACGGCATCGATCGCATAGACGATCGGATCCCGGCGGGTGCGACGCTGCTGGATGTCCTGGCCTTGGGTGCTGCCGAGCCTGACGACGACTGGCGCAACCGTGAGCGACTGGCCTATAACGACAAGCGGCAGCCGCTCACCGATGGCTACAACCAGCCGGTGCCCGCTGATCCGGCGCTGCTCAACATGGGACGACTCGGGGCGCTCTCTAGCCAAGCTCATGCGCACTACGGTCTGGCGCAGGTCGAGTTCTCAGGCGATGCCGATGTCCTCAAGAAAGAGCCCCGTCGCTTCGCTCGCAAGCCGGGCTGGGAAGACGGACCGATCATCACGCTCGCTGCCGAGATGGCGCAGATTCACCTCGATCTATCGCTGGTTGCTGCGCTGACCGATATGCCGTCGTCCAAAGAGCTGTCCTGGCAGTACGCCGGACAGGGCTTTCACTACCTGGAAGACATCGGCAACCAGATCCACACCGTGCAAGTCGGCCTGTTCGACTTCTTCTTCGATGCCGCGATGGAGCGGCTCAAGATGGGACTGCTCAGCGGCGGTGGCTACCTGGGTCCGATGCGCTCGCTTGGGTCGATTGGCATCGACATCTTGTCCAGTCACCACACGCTCAGCGAGGAATACACCTTCCGACGCTTCCAAGCGGCGGTCGATGGCAAGGGCGACGAGCAAGCGCAGAAGCTGGTCACGGCGATGACCGAAGACGATCCCGAGTTTGCCAAGCTGCTTGATGACGCGCTGGCCAAGCTGGGACCGCATCCCGAGCGCAGTGAGTTCGCGCTGGTCATCACCCGCACCCTCATCGATGTGTCTTCGCACGAAGGCGACGATGTCTATCGGGCCACCGCAGCGATTGCCGACCCCAGGCTGCGTACCCGCCACAAGACCTTCAACGAAGAAAAGGACGATCCCGAGCAGTTTGTCATCCCCAAGACCGACAAGAACAAGGCCGCATACGACGAGTTCTTTGCGCTGCAAGCCCGCGCCTTCCGCCGGGTTGGGACCGCGCTGCGCCGCTGGGTCAGCCTGGAGCAAAAAGCCATCGCCGACGCCAGCACGCCAGAGCAAAAAGAAGCCCTGCGCAAGGAAGTGCTCAAGCGCTTGGTCGAGCGACAGCTCAAGATGCAGGCCGACGGCGATGCGCGCCTTGCGCAGTACCTCGGCAAGCCGCCCCACAACGTCACAGCGCCTGAGCACGCCCCCGAGCTGCTGGTCGCCGACGTCGTGATCGTTGGCTTGGTGGCCGGTGTCCCGATGCTGATCCGTCGTCGCCGCAAGTCGCGCGCAGCCTAGCTTCGGTCTGTACCCTGCGGGCTGTTCCCGCCCTCGCCTGTCACCTGCCCCGCCCCGCTTGTCACCCCATACCCGCTTCGTGTAGTCGATGGGCAGACCCCTTCCCAAGGAGCCATCACCATGCCCGTGCTTCGACCTATCCCCTGTGCGGCAGCAGCCCTGCTTGCGCTGGCCACGGCGCCCGCCCTTGCCCACGCGGACGCCGCCGTCTCCCTGCTGTATGCCAGCAGCGTCGTGACCCATCCGTATCACTGGGACACCCAAGGCGCCCAGTTTGACATCGTCGCCGACCCGGTCGCCTGCGCGGACAGCGTGGTTGTGCGCCTCGATGACGGCTCCGGCGTCACTGATCTGCCTGCCACGCGCCTCGATGGAGATGGCAAAAGCCCCAGCCTGTACCGCGCCTACCACTCGATCAGCTACACCCCACACGACCTGTCGTTTTCGATTCGCTGCGGCAGCGGCGCCACCGTCCACCAAGACGACAACGGCGGCAGCGGCTACTTCCTTGCGGCCAGCTCTGGCGGCTTTTTGCAGCGCGGAAGCGTCCACAACAGCGGCTTTGCCCCCACCTACACCACCGGGCCCGGCACCACCTACACCGGCACGGTCGTGCTGCGCAACCTGGCCTATGCCAAGCAGGTGCGGATCGTCTATTCCACCGATGGCTGGCGCACCGTCCAAACCGCCGATGGCACCTACGCCGGGCCGACCTGGGGCTATTACAGCGCCACCCCCAACCCCAACCGCTTCGGCCTGGAGCAGTGGTACTTCACGCTCGACCTCGGCAGCGCCACCACGGTCGAATACGCCGTCTCCTACACCGTGGCGGGTGTCACCTACTGGGACAACAACTTCACCCGCAACTACCGCACCACCGTTACCCGCCTGCCGTAGCGAAGGAGCAAGCGGTCACGCCGCCCGGCCTTGTCCCCCGCCCACAGGGTCTTGACCCTTGTGACACGCGGCGCGCTTACGGCGCAGGGATCGGCTTAGGCCACCGGGGCCGGGTCTTCCGAGCGACCAAGGAGGCCCGGACCATCGGGCGCGGGCTCGTCGGGCCTGCTGTTACGGCCCGGTGCCAGCTTGTCGCGGTACTCATCCACCGGGCGCAGCGCCTCTTGGGCTGCCAGTCGCTCGGCGTCATCCCCCGACACCCGCAGCGCCACCAGCTGGAGCTGATGCGCCAAGATCGCCTGCTGGACTTGCTTACGCAGCGTCGCCAGCTCGGGCCGCTTGCTTGGCTTCGGTCGCTGCTTCGGATCGGCTCCCACCATCTGTCCGTAGGCGGTGTGCGCTCGCAGTAGCTCGGTCACAAAGGCTTTGCCGCACAGCTTCTCTAGCGTCGGCTGCTGCCCGGCCTGCTTGAGCCACGCGATCCGCGACTCGGCTTCGACCCACTGCGCGCCGTATTCCAGCTGAATGAAGCGCAGGCCTTCGGGAAACAGCTTCGCGAACAGCGCCTGCGCCTGTGCGACCTCGGGATATTCCGACGCGGGCAGCTCCAGCCAGCCGAGCAGCCGCAGGTGAACCGCCGACCAGCTGTGGTCCGCTAGAAGGTCGATGGGCCGCTTGTCCGCCGGAGCGTCTTGCCCGAGCGTGTCCACCAGCCCATCCCCGAGCCGCTGGCTTGTCCGCGACAAGTGAAGGTGCGTCCGCTTGATGTTCGGCGCGGTCAGCGTCGCCGAAGCTGCCAAGAGCTGCTTGGCCAGCGCCAAGGTCGTTGCGCTGTCCAGGTACGGTGGCAGCCGCGTGTACGAAGCGGGATCAAAATCAAGCTCACTGCTGTCCATGAAGGGCTCCTTGATCCGAATTGGTCGGATATGCAGTCAACTTATCTAGCCCCGCACCCCCATGTGGTCAAGGTCCCCCCACCAAAAACAGGGTCTGGACCCTCCACCACCCATGCGATGCATGGGATCGGAAGGGTCTGGACCTTCCACTACCTATGCGATGCATGGGATCGGAAGGGTCTGGACCCTCTGGGAACCGTGGGCCGCTAGGGCGCAGGAAGGTCGGGCTGCGCGGGAAGCTGCGCGCCGTGCCAGACATCGTGGATGATGATCTGACGGTGGCGATCGTCGATTTGGTAAAAGAAGCGGTACGGCTCGACGACGAACTGACGCAGGGGCAGCGCCGGATACTCGGGGACGTAATGACCGCTGCGTGGGAAGGTCTGGATGCGTCGCAGCGCCTTGTCTACCCGTGCGGCGAAGTGCTGCGCGGCCAAGCGATTGTGCTGGTAGATGTACGCGAGCGCTTCGGCGTAGGCCGCTGCCGCATCATCTGAAAACCGAACCTTCATGCAGGCGGCAGGCCGAGCTTCTGACGAGTCCGGCGATCGAGTTCATCCCATTCCACAAGCCGCCCTGCTTGGGCCGACGCGATGCTGCGATCGAGCCGCGCGAACAACTCCGCCCGTTCCGCTGGATCACTCGGAAGCGGCGGCGGCGTAGGGTCCATCATTTCGCCGTCACCTGGCCGCGTGCGACCGCGCTGCGAATCAACCGAAGCGGGCTTGTTCTGCGCCGGAGCTTTCACCGGCAGCGCTCGACCTGCGGACATGGGGCACCGTTCCTTGGCTGCATTCGTAGTGCAGACCGAAGCCAAACGCAACATGCCCCATCGAGGGCAAACCATCTACGGCGCAGGAAGGTCGGGCTGCGCGGGAAGCTGCGCGCCGTGCCAGACCGCGACGATGCGAATCAGCTGGCGAGCCGTATCGACGTGGTAAACAAAGCGATAGGGCTCGACGATGAACTCACGCACTGGCATTGCCGGATACTCACGCACAAAGTTGCCGCTGCTGGGAAACTGGCCAATGCGTCGGAGTGATCGCCGTACCTGCTGCTGGATACGCTGCACAGCAAAGCGGTTGACGCTGCCAATGGTCCGTATGACTTCCTGCCAGCGCTCCGCCGCACCACGAGTGAATTGCACCTTCATGCAGGCGGCAAGCCGTACTTTTGGCAGATCTGCCGGTCCAGTTCTTCCCAATCAATGACCTGATCCGCTTCCGACTCCGCGATGCCCTGGTCGATCGCAGCAAAGAAGTCGGCTCGCTGGGCCGGATCGGCTGGGATCGGCTTGGGTACGAATTCGCTCATGTCGCGATTGTCTGGCTCCGTGCCTCCATCACGCAGGGCACGCGGTACAGCCGTCTTCTTCACCGGAGCTTTCACCGGCAGCGCTCGACCTGCGGACATGGGACACCGTTCCTTTGCCCCTGCATAGCCCGGATGGACGTCGAACGCAACGTGGCGGGCCGGCTCGCGGACCTGCGATCGTGACCCCAGAAATGACAAAGGCCACAACCCGTGTGGATTGTGGCCTCGTGCGAAGGGGGGGACTCGAACCCCCAAGGTGTTACCCGCTAGCACCTCAAGCTAGTGCGTCTACCAGTTCCGCCACCTTCGCGGCGTAGGCAAGTCTGCTTCTTGGGGAAGGCAGCGCCAACAGGAGGGTAATTAGCCGCAACCATGGGGGATCTGTCAAGGCACTTTTTTGGCACGGTCATCTTTTTTGAGAACTTTCATCCGCATCACGGGTGTGCAGAACGTAAGATGCGCTCGATGTCGGTTCTTCAGATCCTCGTCGTCGATAACGATCCGTGGACGGTTCAGATGGTGTCTTCCCTGCTGTCGCAGCGAGGTCATCAGGTGCAGGTTGCGCATGCTCCGGCTGAGGCGACGGCCATGGTGTCGGTGCGGCTGCCGGACTTGGTGGTGGCCGATGCCAAGCTGGATGAAGCGGGGCTCGGCTGGCTGCTGTCGCTGCGGGAATCGGTGCCGGAGCGGCGACTGCCGGTGCTGCTGCTGGCGGAAGAAGCGCCGCCTGCGCTGCGGCTAGAGGCGCTGCGGCTCGCGGACAGTGACTTTTTGGACAAGCCGTTTCGCTTCGATGAGTTCGATCTGCGGGTCGAGCGGCTGCTACGTCGTCCGGGCCTGCCGGTGTCGCCTGGGCCTGCGGATGGACCCAGGGGTCTGCGGGGGACGCTCGGCGAGCTGAGCTTGGCGAGCATCCTGCTGCTGCTGGAGTCGGAGCGAAAGAGCGGCGTGTTGACCGTCGAGCGGGCGGGGGAAGTCGGTCGGCTGTGGTGCGGCGCGGGCAAGCTGCTGAGCGCGGAGCTGTCGGTGATAGGTCAGCGGCCCGAGCGCAGCTTGGATGCGGTGTTTTCGCTGCTCTGCTGGTCGAGCGGTGACTTTTCGTTTGAGTCCGGTCCCGAGCCCGAAGGGGAAGATGAGGGTCTGAGCATGACGCAGCTTGTGATTCAGCTTGCGCAGCGCCAGGACGAACGTGCGGCCAAGGAAGCAGTCGCCGTATGATGATGGACAGGGCACAGATGCGGCGTACGGTCGGCTTGGCACTTGTGGTGGTCTTGGGCGCGCAGTCCGTGGCACAGGCCGTCGACCACGCAGAGCAGATTCCGCAGCTTCCGCCGCCGCCCGTGGGGAGCCGGTCCCCTGCCCCGTCGATCCTCGATACGCTGCCTGCTGATGCACCGCCGCCGCTGCCGCCCAAAGAGGGATCGACCGAGCCGACCGTGACGGTGCCGGTGCCGCCGCTCCAGTCTGGGCCTACGCCGGTGGTGACGATTGAGCGTCGTCGTCGCATCAACCTGATCATCGCTGGGGTGTCGACGCTGCTCGCTTCGTATGCTGCGGACCGACTGCTCGCGCGGGATCTGTCGCAGTCGCCGGTGAGCTGGGTGCCGCTCGTCGGTCCGTGGTGGATCCTCAGCGAAGAGTCGGCGCGCCCAAGTCCGAGCCAGGCGCTGCAAGCACTGCTGGTCGTCGATGGGCTGGTGCAGCTAAGTGGCCTGGCGCTGGCCATCACCGGGACCTTTCTTCGCTACGATCGAGTGGTGCTGCGGCTGCCTCGCACGCAGGTGGGTCCGCTGCCGACCACGACCACGGTCCTGCCCTGACCTTCACGGCGCTGCGCACAGACGCCGCTTCGTCCGGTCCGTCTCGCTTGCTACGATGATCGACTGGGGCGACAGGTCGTCGTCACAGATGCATCAGGGCGGGGAAACCTGCCATCGGAGGGGTCCATGCAAGCAGCAAGCTGGCGCGTTGTATCGGTGGGACTGCTTTCGCTTTGTCTGGGCTGTGGAGGGGAAGGAAACGGGGGTCTGGGGGGCGATGAGCTGGGGGATGGAGGCAGCGGCGCAGATGCGGGTTCGTCGCCCGACATGACGCTGGTGCCCGACTGCGTGGGCAAGTCGCTGCCCGCAATGCTGGGAACGCAGAACCGGACGATCTCGATTGGCTCGAGCAAGCGCACCTATGTGCTGCACATTCCGCCAGGCTATGACCCGACCCGCTTTACCCAGGTGGTGTTTGCCTTCCACGGCTTTACCAACCAAGCGACGGACTTTACAAAGAGCATCGGCATCGAGGCGGCCAGTGACCAGCGCAACTTCATCGCGGTGATTCCGCAGGGCTCGGGCCTGATTCCTTCCTGGAACGCGGGCGGCTGCTGTGGGGAAGCGCAGACGCTCGGCACGGACGATGTCGGCTTTGTGAAGCAGCTTCTAACCAGCTTGCGCGCGGAGTTCTGCGTCGATGACAAGCGGATCTTTGCGATGGGACACTCGAACGGCGGCTTCATGGTGAACCGCCTGGCGTGCGAGCTGGCCGATGACTTTGCGGCGATTGGACCGAACTCAGCGGGGCTTATCTTCAGCGGCTGTAAGCCGAGTCGGCCCGTCCCGGTCTATTACATGCACGGCGACGCCGATGCGGTGGTCTTTTACGGCGGCGGCTTCCCCATCGGCTGGAGCGGCGCAAAAAACACGTTCGACGGCTGGGGCACGCGCAATGGCTGCACGACTCCGGCCAAGGTGACAAGCCAAGTGGGCAAGGTGTCGTGTCAGACGTACGCGCCCTGCCCCGGTGGTGCCGACGTCAACTTGTGCACGATCAGCGGCGGCGATCACGTCTGGCCGAGCAGCACAAGCGACACGCAGCGCTACGCCGATGGAACGAAGAGCTACCTCGACTTCTTTGCTGCACATCCCAAGCCGTAGAGGCTGTCCGTACTTGGCGCACTCAGCCGTACAATGTATGGTGGCCGCATGTTTTTGGACCACCTGCTTGCTGCGCTGCGCAATCCTCAGAGCCAGCTCTTCCAGCTAGACGACGAGCTGCCCTTGGATGTCGATCGCTATCGCGCGCTGCTATCGGCGGAGACCTGGCGTCGTGGCCGCAGCGGACAGCTGGATGAATCGACGGTGGCTTGGGTCTTCCGCTGCATCGCGGATGGCTGGGTCGATGAGCACCTGTCGGACATTCGTGACGCGCTGCTGGAGCTGCTCGCGATTCGGGATGCCGATCATCTGGATGCGCTGCTGTGCCTGGCGACGCAGCAGATCGTGGGTGAGACGGATGGATCGCGCAGTGTTGCGGATGAGGAAGCCCCACTGCTGACAGCGGCGGATCATCAGCTGCTGCGAACGACGACAAGCACGGTGACGGGCGAACAGAGCCACCGAATCGGGCTGCGGCTGTTTGCTCGGCGATATGCGATCCAGCTGGGGCTCTTGTCGCAGAAGTCGGGCGTGTGGCAGCGAACGTGCTTGGGGGATGCGGTGCTGGAGCTGCCCAGGATGTATGCGTGGCCGCTGCTTCTGTCGCTGGAGTCGCAGCAAGCGATGGATCCGTACGATCGCTGGCGGGTGTCCAAAGAAGCGCTTGCCGAGATGCGACGGCGATCGGGCTTTGTGGTGCGGACGTCCGAGGCTGCGGATGCGAGCGAGCGCGAGCAAGCGCGACTGTTTCCGTGGCAGCGGGTGCGACGGATGCTCCGCTGTGGGCTGGTCGAAGCGCTGCCTTTGGGAAGTGGCGATGCGGACGAAGCGCGCTGCGAGTTTGGCTTTCGGCTGACGCAGTCAGCGATGGAAGCCGCCGAGCGGGTGCTGCGTGCGCCGGAGCATGAGGTGGCGCGGCTCGCGCGGTCGCTGATGGCGGAACGAACGGACGAAGCGATGCAGCCCTATCGTCATCGCCAAGCTCGGTCGGTGGATGCGCCGTCGCAGCGTCTGCCCAGCGAGCACGCGGTGATCGAGCATGCGCTGCCGTCTCATCTGGTGATGGATCGTACTGAATCAGGCGAAGAGTCGGCGTCCAGTCGACTGCTGCGGGTGACGGATCTGTGGAACGAGCCCTCGCAGGTTGAAGGGACGCGCGACGCACAGAGCCCGAGCGACCCAGAGCTTGTGTCGGACCCCGTGGAGCCGCTGCGGCCTGCGTCGGGCGGAGAGCGCGGACCACAAGAGATCGACCTGGGGCCGCTGATTCGTCGGGCGTGGGGTGATCTGCAAGAGCGGCGGGTTCACTTTTCACTGCTCGGACCGTCGGCGCAGGTGGTGGGTGAGCGACGGCTGCTGGTGCAGACGCTTCGTGAGCTGCTGCGTGGGGCGGCGGCGAGTGCGCAGCATGGCTCGCACAGCTTGGCGCTGGTGACGGTGGAGCTGGCGCCGCAAGAAGATCACGTCGTGCTGTTTGTGCATGACAACGGAATGGGCCCGCCACTGCCGATGCTGCCCAGCCTGCTGGAAATGAGCGACGAAGAGCTGGCGGATGCAGACGATCCCGACAGTGAGCAGCCGAGCCTTCAGCGGATCCAGCAGTCGCTGTGGACGCTCGGTGGTGAGCTGACGCTGATGGCGCCTCGCCTGGGCGGAACCAGCCTGCGCATCATCCTGCCGCGCTCTATGCAAGATGAGCGCTCCGCTGCATAAGCTGAGCGCGTCGATGCCTTGTAAATCCTGCCTTTAGATCGAAAGTCTACTTACAAAAACCAGTTCACAAGTTCGCAAGGGTTCTCGTAAGATACCCAGGCTTCCGAATGGCCTGGGGCTGCGTGCTGCACCCTGGGGGTGAGCGCACAGGCTGTCGCGCGCGCCGGGAAGCGGAGTCTTCAGAGCCGTTACGGAGCCCGCGAACAATGGCACTTTCGCCGACCGAGTGTACTTCGTTACCTCTATCCGAACCGCCGAGCCGTCCGCGCAAGGTCAAAGACGTTCCCTACGTCGAGCTGTTTTCGGGCCGCGTTCAGGGCGTTGTGTCGTCGGGCTCGGATGAAAACCGCGTCTATGTCTCGTTCTTCGAGGCGGGCGCAAGCATCAACTTCAACTGCTCGACCAACAACAACCGTCCGTGCGGCGGTCTGCGCGGATCGCCGTGTAAGCACCTGACGCAGCTGATGGGCGAAGCGGTGCTGCAGTTTGGTCCCGAGCAAGTGGCGCGTTATCTGAAGCTGTCGGGCGATCTGTCGAAGGTGACTTCGGCGCGCGACATCATGTTGCAGGTGCGTGGATCGCAAGCGCGGCTTGATGTCAGCCAGGTGTTTTCGCGCTTTCTGTCGCACCTGCGCTACTTCGAGCTTCCCGTCTCGAATCAGCCCATTCCTGAGATGACTTGGTTTGTCTTGGGTTAAGCGGTCCCAAGGAAAAGGACTCTGAGTATGAGCGATTCCTTTAGCTCTCTGTCCGTGCTTCCAGCGGGTGTTGCGGAAGCGGCAGATGTGATTGCCAAGCTCGATCACTGCTTCGTGGTGGGCTTTGGTCGAATGAGCGAGCGCGAAGTGTCCGCAGTGTCGGCCCTGCCCCGCTTGCTGGAAAAGACGCCGCTTGCGTCGCGGGTGAAAGAAGCCTGTGATGCGCTGCTCCGCAGTGAGTTTGTCGAGCGTCACTTTGTGAGCCTGGCCTGTGCGCGAGCGGCGCTGCAAGGCGCGATGACCGATGCACTGGCTACGCAAGTAAGCGGTGTGCTCGGACGCACTGCGGCGTGTGATGAGCTGGATGGCTCACCAACGGAGCAGCCCGGACATCACGGTGTCTTTCGCGAAAGCAGCCGCAACTTCCTGATGGAAATGGCGCTGTCGGGATTTGCGCAGCTAGAGCCCGATGCGCTGTATCCGTTCTACGCAACGCTCGACAAGATTCAGGAAGAGCCCGCGCTGATTCGACTTGCAGCGGTGCTGTCAGGATTTTTGTCAGAGCTGCTGTTAGAGCTACCGATTCCGTCGGGAAAGTCGATTCCTACCTATCGCTGGGTGGATCTGTGGACGCGCGCGATGCTGCTTGCGGTAAAGGCTCCGCAGACTCCGAAGATCGACGCGGTAAGCGGAGAGTTCTTCCCGATTGGCAGCGATCTGCATCATCACCGGAACCTGTTTAGCGTCTGTGTTCACGGCATCCTGAAGCAAGGAACCGCGCATCGCTACGTTCGGACTTCGGTGTCGGCCTACAAGGTCGATACGGTGATCGGCGTGGAAATGTGGCGGCTTTTGGAAGGCACATACGACAAGCTTCTGAAGGCACTGCGCGACGGAACAAGCCTGAAGCTTAGCAACATCAAGCTGCTCGCGAGCGGAGACCTTCTGTGGGATGAAGGGAGTGCGGCTGCGGGGTCTTCCTATGCTCCGTTTGAGCTGGCGAGCGCGCTGCTTGCGGTGGGGAAGCCGCTTCAGCGATCGAGCTTGGGAGGCATGGACAGACATCCTGCGCAGCTGGCGGAGCCGATTCACTTGACGGGCTTCAAAGTGGTGAAGCAAGACGCCATCAAGTCGAAAAAGCCGTCGCAGAGCGAGCTACTTGAAGAGAAAGCGCTGGAAGTACTGGGGCTGAAGCTGCCGCTCGGTGGAGCGCGCGTTTCGGACAGCTCAGGAATGACCATCGATCGGATCGAAAAAGCGCAGGAGCTTATCGGACTGCTGCGCTTCGATCGCGGACGCTGGGCGATTCAGCCGCTGGGGATCAAAGCAGGAACCAAAGCAGAGCTTTCGGGAACGCCTCCACAGTCGCTCAAAGCCAAAGATGACACCGTCGCTGTGCTGCGTGAACGCGCCAGCAAGCTCCTTCGCAAGAAGTCGTAGGGCGCAAAGGGAAGACCATGGCGGATACAAGTACAGCTTCTTCGGATCAGGCGATACAGAACAGACAGCAAGCGCTCTTGTGGCGACTGCTGGCCGCGTGTTTTGGACAAGGGGAAAAAGCGCAGAACCTGGAGTCGCTCAGCAAAGAGATTGCGCAAGAGCTGTCGCTGCCAGAGCTGGTGCTCGATCCGATGGTGTCGATCACGACGCTGCTGCAGCGACATCCCGACCTGCGACCGCTGTTTGAGACACCGCTTCCGGGCGCAGTGCTCGACGAAGAAAGTCAAGACGGAGCGGCAATTGCGAGCGGCAGTCCCAGTCCCGCAGAGCGCGTATCTGCCAGCGCGAGCAGCAGTCCTACGGATCAGTTAAAGCGTACGGTGGTGCTGTCGAAGCTGCTGCTCAATGCATTTGGACCAGCGACGCAGACCAAGACGGTGACGGCGCAGCAGTACTCGCAGTGGACGCAGGATCTGGGCACGCTGGAAGGTGCGTTCGGATATCCGCCGGGTGCGCTGCGCGGACGCGGTGCGGGAACGGGACCAGGAGGCGGTCGTCGGCTGATTTCCGAAGAAGAGCTGCGACGTGGATTCCAAGGGATGGAAAACGAGCTGGTGCGTCGCATGGAGCTGCGCGAAGTCCTCAAAGACTCGCGGCTGGCCAGCAAGCTTCAGCCTTCGATTGCACTGGTCGAGCAGCTTCTGGCGGACAAGTCGAACCTGTCTGGACCGGCGCTGGACAATGCCAAGAAGCTGATTCGTGCGTATGTCGATCAGCTCGCGGAAGTGCTGAAGCTGCAAGTGCAGAAAGCCAGCAAAGGGAAGTCGGATCGCAGCGTTCCCCCTAAGCGTGTGTTTCGGAACTTGGATCTGAAGCGGACGCTGTGGAAGAACCTGACGAACTGGAATCCCGAGGAAGAGCGTCTGTATGTCGATCGCTTGATCTATCGGCGCACAGCCACTAAGACGCAGCCAACGCGACTCTTGGTGGTGGTGGATCAGTCGGGATCGATGGTCGATGCGATGGTGCAGAGCACGATCTTGGCGTCGATCTTTGCGGGACTCCCAAAGGTGGACGTACACCTGATTGCGTTTGATACCCGCGTGCTGGATCTGACGCCGTGGGTGACGGATCCGTTTGAAGTGCTGCTTCGGACGCAGCTTGGTGGCGGCACGCTGATTCGCCAGGCGCTCATCGAAGCCAGCAAGAAGATCGTAGAGCCGAAGAACACCGCGATGGTGGTGATCTCAGACTTCTACGAAGGCGGATCGGATCAAGAGCTGCTCGATTACATCAAGGGACTGAAGGACTCTGGAGTTCACTTCATTCCCGTCGGTGCGCTTCAGTCGAGTGGCTACTTTTCGGTCAGCGAATTTTTCCGCACGCGGCTTGCAGAGCTGGGAATGCCGATTCTGCATGGCGCCGTCAACAAGCTCATTCATCAGCTCCGATACCTACTGAATTAGGAGAGATCCACATGGCCACGCCTCGTACCAAGAAGACCAAGACCGATGACGCTGCTGCGGCCACAACTGCGGCTCCGGCAGCGACGACAACCACCGATGCGACTGCGGCTCCTGCGGTCAGCACAGAAACGACGTCTGCTGCGGCTGCGGAGTTTCCGATCTCCGTGAAGTCGGAAGCGAAAGTGGACGTGAAGGTGGAAGCGAAAGCAGAAGTGAAAGCGGAAGCGCCCGCAAAGCCGGTGAAGAAGGTGGAAGTGCTGCGTCAGCCGGCGGAAGTGAAGTACGCCGAAGAGCTTGCGTACCTTGCGTCAGTCGATACCGGAAAGCGTCCGTTTAGCTGGAAGCTGTCGCCGCGCATGATCCGTACGTTCATCTTGGGATCGACTCCTGCGGACAAGATCGAGCGTCCGATCAACCAGAAGTTCTTCGGCGATCCGGCGCTGGTGGAGCGTGCGATTGTGACGCTGGCTTCGGATCGCGGACTGCTCCTGATCGGTGATCCGGGAACCGGAAAGAGCTGGCTGGCAGAGCTTCTGGCTGCTGCGATCTGTGGAAGCTCGACGCACACGGTGCAAGGAACGGCGGGAACCACGGAAGATCAGATCAAGTATTCGTGGAACGTCGCGCTGGTGATTGCCAAGGGTCAGTCGCGTGAGTCGCTGATTCCTTCTCCGATCATGATCGCGATGCAGCAAGCCGCGATGGGACGCATCGAAGAGCTTACGCGCTGTACGTCCGATGTTCAGGATGCGCTCATCTCGATTCTGTCCGAAAAGTACATCACGATTCCTGAGCTGTCGGGAGACAACGTGGTGTTTGCGCGTCCGGGCTTTAACATCATCGCAACGGCGAACAGCCGCGATCGTGGTGTGAACGATCTGTCGACGGCGCTCAAGCGACGCTTCAACTTTGTGACGATTCCTACGGTCACCAACAAGAAGAGCGAAAAGGAGATCGTGCTGTTCCGTACGCGCGAGCTTCTCACGCGCAATCAGTTTGAAGTGGAGCTTCCTCCCGCGCTGCTCGACATTCTGCTTCAGACCTTTGCGGATCTGCGTGATGCCCAGGCCGCAGCGACGAGCGATGATCAGCGTCTGGAGTCGTCTCTGTCTACGGCGGAACAGATTGGCGTGCTGGAAGATGCGGTGCTGCACAGCCAGTTCTTCGGACAGACCACGCTGAGCGCTGCGAACTTGGCGAAGGCGCTGGTGGGAACGGTGGTGCGTCGCATTCCTGAAGAGGCATCGATCCTCAACAAGTTCTGGCATTCCGTGGTGGAAAAGCGCGCCAAGGAAAAGAAGGGCGAGTGGGACGAGTACCTTGAGGGCGGCAAGCAGGCGATGAGCCTGCTCAAGTAATCCCTGTCCCTAAGCCAAGTAGGAACTTAGGAAGTGATGATGGAACGGAATCCTGCGTCGAAAGAAGAAGCACTGGCTGCGCTGCGTGAGCAGATGAACGCTGCGGTGCAAGCGTTTGCAACGGACAAACATCCCGTCGGTGAGCTTCTGTCACTGATGGTTACGGATGTCGAACGAGCGATGCAAGAACCGCTGGAGATCATTCCGGTCTGTCATCACTCGCCGTCTTCTGCGCTGCATGTTGCGAAGCGACTTTCAGACAAGCCTCCCAAAGTGATCTTCATGGAGCTTTGTGAAGATCTGCGGGGATCGCTGGAAGGACTGCGGGACTGTCGTCTTCCGGTCGCGCTGCAAGCGTTTGCTCAGACGGCAGATGCCTTTCCCAAAGGCTGGTCTCCGCTGTCTGTGGTGGCTCCGGTTTCGGAGTTTTCCGCAGAGTTTCAAGCGATTGCGTACGCGCTGGAACATCCAGAGACAGAGCTGGTGTTTGTCGATCGCTCTGTCGATCACGTCTTTCAGTGGATGCCACAAAAGGAAGACGAGCTAGAGCGTCACTTGGTAAAGGAAGAGGAGCACGATCAAGCGACTCCCTCCGCACCGGGAGACGACGAGCCGGGTGATGACCGGGCGGACGATTGCGGGCCGCGCGCACGAAGAAGTCGAGGTTCGCCGTCGCGATGCGGATCGGTTGCCTGCCGTTGAGCGCATCGGCAAGGCGGTCGATCGTCCGCGAGAGCGTGAGGCGTGAGACCTCGATCCCGCCGATCGACACGGTCGGCACGCAGCCTT